>ERZ894229.22-NODE-22-length-198916-cov-23.1336_pt1 | contig 198916 bp, 183 predicted proteins | sample MGYA00380295_ERZ894229 | MGnify/ENA primary metagenome ERZ894229 (study PRJEB32331, sample SAMN06328479) | human gut metagenome | biome: human gut microbiome; feature: stool | host: Homo sapiens | collected 2014-09-17 ...
GAAACCGTCAGCTAACAGTTGATAGGTGATTAGTTCCTTATCACTGTTAAGCCAATCCTTGGCATTTCTTCTATTTTGAAATTAAAAGAGCATCTGAAAGAGGGGAGCAGCGAATATAAAACTACAGTATTACAGAAATTAAGGAGAAAGATTAGGTCGACTTCTTTAGAATCGCAAAACTATCAAAACCGGATCGAGCAGTTAGAGCGTTCTATCCAGAATGCAGAAAACATTATCGAACAACGTGACGTGGATATAAAGATTGCCCAAGAGGATATTGATGCACTTGAGGAAATTCTTGAAAGCAATCGTTCTGCTGAGGAAGAGCAGAAGCGATTAAAGGCTTTGGAGAATCGGATAGAAAGCAATACGCGTCACAAAAATGGATATTTTTCTGATTTCATTAAGGAATTTAGTTTCGTAGATAAGCTTTTAGTTTCCGAATTGCTTCCAAGCGTAGAAAATGTGCTAGATCAAGTGAACTTGGAGGGAAAAGATATCCCTGGCGTAACATCGGATACCATTGATTGGCTGCTTGAAAGTGGAATATGTCTTTGCGGAGAAAAACTGATCCCGGAGCACCCGCATTATCAAGCACTGATTCAACTGCGAGAGGAAGTGTATCCGAACAAGATTGGGGGGCCTGCAAAACTTTTAAAAGCACGTTTAGCTGAATGGCAGCAGGAGTCTACGGATCTTATTTCAACACTTCATTCAAAAGCGGAAGAGTTTGAGGCATACCAGCGTGAAATCGATAGAGATACGGATGAATACAATGCTCTGGAGCATAGAATTGATCGGAGACGGAATCTGGAAGAGGTTCGTAAACAATATATACGTGCGAAAGCTAATTTAGCAAATGCACAGTCAAAGAAGGGGGAAGCAGGAGGTAATATTACTGTTTATCGCCGAGAAATCGAAAGCTGTAGTAAACAGTTGGAGCTTTTAGAAAAACAAGATGCACAGAATAAGCCATACTATCGTGCTATTGAGTATGCAAATGCTGTTTATGAAAGGGCGGCTCAAGATGTGGAAAGAATGGAAAAGCCAACGTTGAATGAGTTAAATCAGATTATCGCTGAAAATTTTGAGAAAATGTTTAACAGCAAGGAAAAATATGCCCGCCTTGAAAAGGACTATAAAATACATATGTATTATCGCTCTATGATTGGACTGTCGGACGTTGAGGAGAGGAACCTTTCGGTTGGCGAACAGATTGCTGTAAACTTTGTTTACATTGTTAGTATTCTTGAATTAGCTAATAGGAGACAGAAATCTGACAATGAAAAAATGAGTGGGATAACAAGACTCCCACTGGTTCTTGATGCGCCTTTTTCGAATTTGAGCAATGAGAATATTAGCTTGATTGCAAAAAAATTACCCGAGTTTGCGGAGCAGGTCATTATTTTTATGTTGGACAAAGATTGGGAGGCTTCCGGCTTGAAAGATTATGCGTTGCCAGATTACTGCTATAGGATTTCTAAAGAGACGGAGGCGAACAATTCAACCATTACATCGAGTGCGGGAGGTGAATTATAATGGCTGTAAAAAAGGGAAAATCAAGCGACATAATTTATGACTATTTTAAAGTAGACCCTATCGTATTGAATGGTCGGTTTGCGCGTTACGCGGATGCCATGTGGGCTCAAGGTAAAATTGAAGACAAGTCGAGATTTTGGAGGTTGGTAGATTTATACGCAGCAGCGGCCATTATCGGTTTCCGCAAAGGAAACCGTCTCGCAGATGACAAATTGACTTCTGAAAAAAGAACGATTCAACTGGATCAAATAGCGAGTAATTATCCGAGATTCTATACAATCATGCAAGTTATCCTTTTATTGGATGATAGCCGTGGTTTGGAACCTGCGGAAAAAGCGAAAATGGCATTCGATACAAATCCTAAAACCGAAAAAATGTATATGGATAACATGGAATTATTTCATTCTTACGCACGGGGAGGCCTTGAATATCTCTATGAAACCCTTGTGACTCGCCCGGTTGGAATTGATGATGAGTTTGAAGATGCCAGGGTAGCAAATATTATGGAATTTGTTAAAAATCCGATTAATAACGAATTGCTATAAATAATAAGTACAGATATCATAGATAATTACTTTCAAACAATTGTAGGTTTATGGTCTGTAAGTGTCAGATAAAATAGTGTGTGGGAAAATAACTGTTTGCTTTCTATAGAAACGGGTAGCAGTTATTTTCTCATATATTCTTTACATACGGCAGTTAAAAACTATTTAGATTTTAGAAAAAATTCGTTTAAAGAAGCATTTAAGAAAATATTAAACTGAGAATTGTAATCTAGGGAAACAGAAAATGGAGAGGGCAATCATGGGGAATATTTTTGAACACGATGCAGTACCAACTTGGAGTGGGTTTGTATATCAAGGGCGTATAACTGTTTATTTAGCTGTCAAAAAGATATATGAATTGAGTGTTTTAGGGAAAGAAAAAGAAATACAAAATTATTATGTGGAAATGGAAAAATGTGAAGACATCTCTTTTCTGTACAGAGATGAAGAGGGAGAGAAGTACGAATCTATTCATCAAGTAAAGAATCGGGCAGAAAGAGATATTTTAAAATACAGGGGACCTTTGACGCAGTTGATGCTTGAAAAGGGATATTATATAAAACATAACTTAGGTAATCCGAATGCTTTTCTTCACGTCAGTAGTCCAATATGTTTTGGGAAGAATTCAAGCTTAAAAGATATAGTAAAGCAATGGCATTGTGAAGTTAAAGCAGTTTTTGAAAAACTTTGTGCTTTGCAGGAAAAATTAAAAACAGGAAAAAATTCAGAGGCCATGCTGGAAACGCTTGCCAGCTGTGATTTGGGAAAGATCATTAAGTTAGAACGTGCAGAATATACAAGATTACGAAAGGCCATAAAAGAAGCATGTGACAAAAAGGATAGTGTAGGAGCAGAGCGTGCTTTGGATCAAATGATTTGTTTTTTGAAAGAGAATCTATGCGTATGTGATATCAATGAGAAAGTTGAATTATTTACATATGATGGAGAAGATTATTGTAGTGGAACAGAAATTTTCTCTAAAATAGTGGATTGTGTAAGAGAATATAAAGGAGAAGGTGCAGGGTTAAGTGAAGATCAGCTAAAATATATAGCGGATATATTGTTATGTTTTGTCAGCAATGAAATTCTTGAACGGCACAAACTTTTGCAAGAAAAAAAGGATGCATTTTGTACGATCCCTTTATATGAGTTTGAAAATATTTTAAATGATAGTGTAGAAAAGAATGAAGAAGAAGCCAATATTCTCGCATTAAAGAGGATGTATGATGATTGGTTAGAACAGTATTGTGAAATATGTTTGGCTGAAAATGAAAATAATTGCCAGAAAGAACGGTGCAAACTGCAGTTGCCAGATTACAGAAAAAATACTCTTGAAAAAGATAATTTTATTAGAATGTGTTATACTCTCAATCCAGAATGTGATAAAAGGATTACAAATAGAGAGTGTTTGGCTGGTTTGCTCATGAGAGATGGAATGTTAGAATCTGTATTCCCAGCTATTAAAAGAATATCGGAAAAACACTTTATAAAAGAGACGGATAAAACACATATTGCAGTTATGAATGAAAGAAAAAACGCTTTTATAACAGCAATTACGAATCCATTGGCAACTCAAACTGTTAAGAATATTATAAAAGCGATGGGAGCTCATCAGGAATTGATCGAAACAATCTTCGATGCGGATCAACTGGTAACTTCACGATTGAATGCATCTTCATCTGTCTGGGATGACAGTTGCATTGTAATACAGCCAGATGAATTGGAAGAAGATAGTATAGGGAATGATGATGAAAAACATAGCATCTATGTGGCAAAAAAGCCTCAGTTTATAGAGTTTGAACGATTTTTTGAAGAGGTGGAGAACGAGAGATGAGAGATTTTATAGAAGCGCTTTTCGAGTTTCAACAGAGATTGACTTTTCAGTATAAGGATTATTCTATGGCCTTTTATAGAGGGCAATATAAAAGTTATTACATGGTCTTCTTTTTGGAAAATCAGGAAGAATTACTATTTCTTTGGAAAGAGAGGGAGGAACTGTTCCAGAAAATGAAAGATAGTAAGGAGATATATGAATCTGGAATGGACAAAAATACATTATGTTTATACTGTTTGGAGGTGTCAGATGAGGACTATTATGAAACTTTTGAAACAGGTACGATCAATGAGTTGAGTAAAAAAATCAGCTTGATTGAAGAGGACTTAAGCTATTTTAAAAAACATGTTTTTCTATATACACAAGAGATGAATCAGTTTGCACAGAGATATGTGGGGGAATTTGAATCAGTATGTAAGCAATATATTGTTGATGAACAGTTTATCAGTTATAAAGAGGATAGTCGAGGAAATTATGTGTATGATTTTCTGATGAATTTATTTATTAAGTTGCCATTTTTACGATTTGAGACGTATCAGATGAGGAATCAAAAGGAGTATCGTACAGTCGAGAGTTTTATTCAGGAGAAAATGGAAGGTCATAGTATAGACAAAGAGAAGATTCAGAGTATTGTGAAGCAACTGGAAAAGCAAGTAGAAGATGAAGATAAATTCTATAGATGGTTGGATGCTTTGGCGGATTAGAATATCGAATTGCTCGAAGGAGAGAAGAAAGTGAAAATACAAAAAATAGAAGCAGAAAATTTTAAACTTTTTACCACGAAATTTCATGATATACAAAATATGGAGACAGCAGATGTGGTGTTGTTTAACGGGCCCAACGGATATGGAAAGACCAGCGTCTTTGATGTAATAGAGTTTTGTTTTACTGGGGAAATCAAACGAATTAAGAAATACAGCGAGGAACTTGATATTGCAAAAAATGAAGCATTTGATAACAAAATCTTGATTGCCGATAAAAAGAAGTCGGCATATGTTAAAGTGTATTTTGAAGACCAAGGGAAGAATGTAGAAATAGGATATTTTTATACGCCGCCTAAGAACACAAAAAAAACCGCTTCAAAAGAAAATAATCCACATAAAATCTTTGAGTGTTTCGAAAGAAAAATCCTATGTGATGGACAAGAAGTAGGTGTACAGGAACAGTTTTTAAAGGATCTAGGACTGAATGATGCAGGAGAGGTTTTTGATAAATGCTGCTTTTTGTCACAAGACGAACATCTGCAGTTTTTAAAAGAAGCAAAAAAATCAAAGGTTAAGTCATTGTCCTTTTTGTTTGAAATTCCGGAGAAATGGGAAAGTGAAGAAAAAAAGGTTGAAGGATTACTGGAGACTCTAAGTAATACAAGGAAACGGAATGACAGATCATACTTGAAACGGTTAGAAGCAAAGGAAATTGAGTTACAGAATCAAATTGAGATTTTACAAAAATGTGTGACTGAAATTGTTGATGGGACAGCTGCAAACGGCCAGATTGCATATCAGAAAATATTTGGTGGTAAGAATATTTTTTGGGATCAAGAGAACGTCTCTTTCGATGAGGAAACATATAAAAAGTCACAGAAAGAAATTGAAGAGCTGCTTTATTTTTCGGAACATAGCGAGGAATGCAAAAAATTTCTGTTTAATGCACCGTATAGGAATTTAATCAAACCTTTTGACGGCAGTTGGGAGATTGCATGTAGTGAGCATTTGCTTGAATTTTCTTTTCGATTTTATAGTTTATTAAAACAAGAGGACGAATTGGAAACACGTTATTTAAAAGAAAAGAAATATAAAACCGCTTTAAAATCCGTTGAGGAACGGAAATATGAAGTGCTTAACTGGGATTTTTTCAAAGATGAAAATTTATTGGAAGGGACGGAAGTTCAGCAAATAAGAGGACAATTAGATATTATGCGGACGCTAAAGACAACTATGAGTGTTTTGGAGGAAACTTTGAAGTCTCTTCAGGATACACGAATGAGCTTGGTTAGATATACTGATGTGATGATTCAGCATGAGGCAATAAGCGATTCTGTTTGTCCACTATGCGGCGCGTCTTACGTAGATCGGGACGAACTGCTAAAACGGATTGAAGCGGAAACAAAAGTTTTAGATGCGTTGTCAGATACGTCTGCAGTCCAGATGAAAAATATAGTAGAGAAACTATACACAGATTATTTTGAAAAATTGGAAATTGAGATACAGAAGAGACTAAAAAACACTATCTCGGATGATTTATATCAGAAATTACAAGAGGTAAAAAAAGATAGGCTTAAAATTTTAAATACAGAACACTTATTGAATCGAATAGGGTTGTACTTACCGGAAACATACCAAGATGAATCAGAGAAAATAAAAAGCGGTTATACAATTTTGTTAGAAAAATTGGAAGACAACTTAAAAAAGATAGAAGATGATGTGAAGCTACAGTTGATTGATAGAAGATTTAGCGAAGCATTTGACAGATTCTATGACAAGGACGAGACAAAATTTTTGGCAGTTTCCAACGATATACTTAACCAAAAAAAAGAGTACATAAAATCAGTGTATTATAACTTTAACAAAAGAGAGTTGGAAGAAAAGAAAACTGAATTAGAGAAAACGCGGAATAGGAAGGCGCATCTGGAAAATGTAATAAATGAACTGGAACGGTATCAAAAAGCTCTTAAAGAAGGCGTTCAGGCATATAAAAAGAAAATTGTTTGCGATATAGAACCTTTGTTGTATGTATATACAGCAAAAATACTTCAACAGAAATTCAATGGAAAAAGCATTTTTATTTCTACAGATGATCAGATTCAAAATATTCAGTTGGTTAACTCTCTTGCTGATGGGCAGGATATTTTGTATAGTATGAGTTCAGGTCAGCTTTCAGCAGTGGCGTTGTCTTTTTTACTTTGCATGAATCGAGTTTATGGCAAACAGAGTGTTTGTTCGTTATTACTGATTGATGACCCGGTACAGACAATTGATGACGTTAATATGGTAGGATTTGTAGATCTTTTGCGCTATGAATTTGCAGATCGCCAGATATTTATATCAACGCATGAACAGAAATTCGAATGGTTTTTGCGATACAGATACGTTAAAGCAGATAGAAACGTTAAGATTTTTAATATGAAAGATCTAATGCTGCAGGAAAATATATAATTAAAGTGGCTTTTTTGGATAATAAGAAAATTTATATTATTGACTGCACCATTTGCTCGTGAATTTGCGTAAATTTACAAAGAATCGCGTGAGTTTAGGGCAAAACAGAAAAATCGAAAAAGCGCCGGAAAGCCCATAGAATCAAGGTTTGAAGGCTTATGAAGCACCCTCCGGGTATCCCTGATGCGCTGAAAAGCAGCGCAAAAAAGAGGAAAGGATATAAGAGATATGGTAAAAATACTATTCATCTGCCACGGCAGCATCTGCCGTTCCCCCATGGCCGAGTTCACCCTAAAACACATGGTCGCCACCCGCGGCCGCGCTTCCGGTTTCCACATCGCCTCCGCGGCCACCAGCACCGAGGAGATCGGAAACCCGATTCACCATGGAACCATGGCCATATTCCGGAAATACCACATTCCCTGCACCGGCCACCGCGCCGTGCAGATGAAAAAATCCGATTATGACGCCTACGATTACATCATCGGCATGGACAACGCCAACATCCGCAATATCCTGCGCATCGTCGGTTCCGACCCGGAGCACAAAGTATACAAGCTGCTGGAGTTTGCCGGCAGCTCCCGCGAGGTCGCCGACCCGTGGTACACGGGAGATTTCGAGACCACCTACCGAGATGTCTGCGAAGGCTGTACGGCCTTTCTGGAATATATAGAGAATAGGAATATATAAAAATAAAAATATTGGCAAATAAAAACATTGGCCATTGACGCAGCAATCCAGAAGCAATACTATTAAACCATAAAGCTGCCATCAATGGACAGCAAAAACTCCATTCAAGAGACTTCAAGAGGACAATCCAAATGTTCGGATACATAAACATCAACAAAGGCGAATTAAAAGTAAAAGAATTTGAGCGCTACCGCGCCTACTACTGCGGTCTGTGCCATGCCCTGCAGGCGCGCCACGGTCTCCCGGCGCGGCTGACGCTCAACTACGACATGACCTTTGCGGTCATGCTTCTTTCCGATCTCTACGACGCGGAGGGCACTCCGAGGATGAGCCGCTGTCTGGTTCATCCGGCGCAGCCCCACATGACCATACAGACTCCGTTTTCCGACTACTGTGCGGACATGAATGTGCTGCTGGCCTACCATAAATGCCGCGACGACTGGAAGGACGAGCAGAAGGCCGACCGTCTCATTTACTCCGGACTTCTGACCCCGGCTTATGAAAAGATAAAAAAACAGTATCCCGAGAAATCCGCCTGCATCGTCGGCTGCCTTAAAAAGCTGGCCAGGGCGGAGGAGGAAAACTGCCGGGATATCGACTACGTTTCCGGGCTGTTCGGCCGCATCATGGCGGCGGTGTTTGCCTGCCGGCAGGACGAGTGGACGAAGACGCTGCGCCGCATGGGGTACCATCTGGGCCGTTTTATTTACCTGCTGGACGCCTATGAGGATCTGGAAAAAGACAAAAAAGAGGGGAATTACAATCCGCTGATTCCTAAATCCACAGAAAAAGACTTCGAGAAAAGTTGCGAGACGCTCCTCATTATGACCATGTCCGAGTGCTGCCGTCAATTTGAACGCTTGCCACTTTTGGAAAATGTTGATATACTGAGAAATATCCTGTACTCTGGAGTCTGGTACACCTACGTGAAGACAAAAGAGACCCGAAAGAAAGGTAAGATAGAAAAAAATGACTGATCCATATCAGGTTTTAGGAGTCAGCCGCAACGCGACGGACGAAGAGATAAAGAAACAATATAAAAAGCTGAGCCGCATGTACCATCCCGATGCCAACATTAACAACCCCAACAAAGCGGCGGCGGAGGAGAAATTCAAGCAGGTACAGCAGGCCTACGAGCAGGTGATGAAGGAGCGCACCGGCGGTTACGGGAGCACTGGACAGGGCTATGGAAGCTATGGCGGAAATGGACAGAGCTATGGAGGCTACGGCGGGGGCGGCCAGAGCTACGGCGGTTATGGCGGCTACGGCCAGGAGAGCGGAGATCCCTTTGAGGAGTTCTTCCGGCAGTTCGGCGGCTACCAGGGTTCCTACCAGAACGGCCAGGCCCAGAGCGGCAGCGAGGAGGATAATTACCTTCGCGCGGCGGCCAACTATTTAAACAACGGCTATTACCGGGAGGCCAGAAATGTGCTGGACGGCATGGCTGCGCAGAGCCGCGGGGCCAGATGGTATTATTACAGTGCCATCACCCATTACCGCATGGGCAATCAGTCCCAGGCGCTGGAGCACGCCAAGCAGGCGGCGAGCCTGGAGCCGAACAATATGGAGTACCGGAGCCTTTTAAACAGCTTTGAGAATGGCGGGTGGTACCAGCAGCGGCGCGGCACCTACGGGAGCACGTACATGGACGGCAACGATCTGTGCTGCAAGCTCTGCATCGCCAATATGATATGCAACACCTGTCTGGGCGGCAGCGGCTTCTATTTCTGCTGTTAGCATGTGCCCGGAGCGCGGGAAAGCCTGGGCGTGCATATAAATGACAAGGAGGTAAAAACGATGATCGTATTAAATGTGCTGTATACGGCAAAAGAGGGAATGCGCGAGGCGTTTGTGGATCAGCTGGAGAGCCGCGGGATCCTGGCGAAGATACGCGGCGAGGAGGGAAATCTCTGCTACGACTATTTCATGGCCAGAGACAACAAAAACCAGATTCTTCTTCTGGAACAGTGGGAGAACCAGGACGTTCTGGACGCCCATTTGAAAGTGCCTCACATGGACGAGCTCAGAGAAATCAAAGACCAGTACGTGGAGAGCTCGAAGCTGCAGAAATTCACGGCGGAGTGATCAAACGCTTCGGATCCGGATGGATGTAAGATGTAGGGGGTGAAAGCAATGAAGCGGAAGGGCATGATTGCTGCCTGCCTGTGCTGTTTTATGCTGCTTGGATGCGCAGCAGCGCCAGATCAGAAGAGCAGTGGTACCGCTATAGGATACGGAGATCAGGCAGAGCGGTACGGGAATCAAGCCGGGCAGTCCGGAGACAAGGCAGAGAAGTCTGGTGAAAAAGCGAAGCAATACGGGAGTAAAGCGGAACAGTATGCCGAAAAGGCAGATCAGTACGGCGAAAAGGTAAAGCAGTACGAGGATAAAGCGGCGCTTTATGGCGATCAGGCGGGGCAGTATGAAAATAAGAACGGCACTTATTTTGAGGCTTTCCACTCCGAGATAAAAAAGGATCGATACATTGTATCTGGAATTGCCAACCTGGCTGAGGATGATGAAAACGCAATTCTGCTAAAACTGAACACGGATAAAAACATAAAAATTTCCGTAAACGGTACGATCGAATACAGGAAGGGAAATGCCGCTCTCTATCTGATTTCACCAGATGGGGAAACGTGTATACTGCCGGGCGAAGTGATACAGGAGAAGGGGGAGTTTGAGAAAACGATTGATCTGGAAGAAGGATTCCATCAGATTATTTTAAAAGGCGAACACTGCGTTGCTGAATTTAATCTGGAATTTGTTTCCGAAGACATCCATATGTTCCTTTCAGAGGATTAGAGTTTTTCAGCGGTCAGTCTGACCGCTGATTTTGTATTTCTTATGAGAACATATCTTTTCAGTATTCCGCATCTGTCCCATGACAGTTCACCCGGCCTCTAAATAGCCGGCTCGTCTATATACTTGACACATGATATTATATGTCATATAATATACTACACAAAGTAATATTATAAGCTGAAAAATATTCAACACACAAAACATCAATCACACAGAGGAGAATGCCGAATGATTTTCAACACAGGCGCCTCCCTTCTGGACGCCGTGGTTCTGGCATCGGTGGCGCGGGAGCCGGAGGGGACTTACGGCTATAAGATTACCCAGGACGTGCGCCAGGCCATCGACCTGTCCGAATCCACGCTCTACCCGGTTCTCAGACGGCTGCTCAAGGAAAATTTCCTTGAGGTTTACGACATGGCCATCGACGGGCGAAACCGGAGATATTATAAGATCACGGAAATCGGGCGTTTGCAGCTGAATCTGTACCGGAGCGAATGGGTAAAATATTCCGGTAAGATTTCCCGGATATTGGGAAGCGGGGAGGAGTGAGACGGATGAGTAAGGAACAATTTTTAAACGAGCTTGAATATCTGCTCCAGGACCTGGGGGAGGAGGCCGGCGATGCCGTCGGCTACTACCGGGACTATTTTGAGGAGGCCGGGCCGGAGCGTGAGGCGGAGGTGCTTGAGGAACTTGGGAGCCCGGAGCGGATTGCGGCCATTGTGCGCGCAGATATCCGGGGAGAGCTGGATAGCGGCGGCGGCTTCACCGACCGCGGCTACGAGGACGAGAGATTCCGCGATCCGGGATATCAGATGGTAAAACGCCTGGATTTGCCGGAGCGCGCGGAGGGGAGAAGCACATCTGCAGACGGCGGGGAGCCCGGCAGATCGCATCGCAGGAATATGGAGGGCAAGGGCGTCGGAGGCCGCGGAGCCGCTGGAAACAGTCGGACGTTCAGCAGCGCGTCTGAAACCGGAACCGATGGGCGTTCGGACCCGACACCCGGAACTACTGGATTCTCCGGCTCGGATACGACATCCGAAACCTCCGGATTTTCCAGCTCGGATCAGACCGCCGGAGCTTCCGGATTCTCCGGCTCTGGCCCGGCGCACGACTCCTCCGGTCCTTCCGGCTCAGAACCCGGCCCCGGTTCCGATTCTCCAAACCGCCGGAACAAATTTCTGACGCTTCTTCTCCTGGCCTTCCTGGCGGTGCTGGCGCTGCCGGTGGTTCTGGGCATCGGCTCCGGTCTGTTTGGCATCGGAGCGGCCCTTCTCTCCTTCCTGCTCACGCTGGTGATCGGAATTGCCGCTGTGACGCTGGCGCTGGTGCTTGGCGGCATTGTGGCCATGGTGGGAGGCGTGATCGTCATGGCTGCCAATTTTCCGGTGGGACTTCTGATCCTTGGGATCGGGATACTGACCTTTGGACTGGGGCTTCTTGGAATCGCGCTGTCGGTGGTGTTTTACGGAAGAGCCCTCCCGGCCATGATCCGCTGGGCCGTGGATATGGTCCGGCGGCTGTTTGGGGGAAGAAAGGGGTGCGTGAATGGGTAAATCACTGAAAATCCTTGTGATCGCGGGATGCGTCGTTTCGCTGGCAGGCCTGGGCGTCACAGCCGGCGCGCTGGCCAGCGGCGGAAATCTCTGGAGCCTGTCATCCTTGTGGAGGAACCGGAGCCAGGACCAGGACAGCCTTTCGGGGACGGGCCGTTCCGGCGACGAGACACAGAGCTTTGCGGATGTCAGAAAAATAGATCTGGAAGTGGGAGAGGGCTATGTGATCGTCCAGCCGGACGCTGGTCTGGAACATGAGGTCGAGATCACCGTGCCGGAGCCGGAGAAGGCCCGCTGTGCCATTTCACAGGAGGACGGGGAGCTGGAGCTGGAATTTACCAGAGAGAAGCTGTTCGGCGTCTTTGGAACGAAGGACCCGGACTGGGACGGACAGCTGGCCGTCATACGCATTCCCGATAATTATCAGTTCGACGAGGTGAACGTGGAGGTTGGCATGGGAGCGGCGGAGCTCTATGGGCTCCGTGCGGAGCAGATGAACCTGTCCGTGGACATGGGAGCCATTAAGGCGGAGGATGCCGGGGCCGCCAGGCTTTCCCTGGATGCCGGGCTGGGTGGCCTTGAGTATGGCGGAAGCGTTTCCGCCTCTGTGGAGGCCGAATGTGACCTTGGCCAGATCACCATGTCGCTCTCTGGAAAATGGGATGATTTCAATTATAAGCTGGACAGCAAAGGCGGAAATTTCGTTCTGGGAGAGCGGGAATATGCCGGGATCTCCATGAAGGACAGCATAGAAAACCAGGCGGCAAAATGGATGGAGCTGGAGTGCGATATGGGCTCCATTGAGATTGATTTCACACAGTGAGAAGAGGTGACGAGACATGAAGCGGCTGTACCGTTCAAAGAATGACAGGATGCTGTGCGGCGTCTGCGGCGGCATCGGGGAGTACCTGGATATCGACCCGACGCTTATACGGCTTTTGTGGGCGCTGGCGGCCTGCTCCATCACCGGGCTGGTGGTGTATGTGATCGCGGCGGTCATTATTCCGGCGGAGAAGTGAGGCGCGCAGGAATAAAATGGTAACCCATGGACATACTCTTAGTACATTGAAGATGGAAAGGAGTATGTCTTTTATTATGCCGAAAAAGAAAGAAGACCATTTTGACCCGGCGAACATGAAGCCGGAGGATAAACTGAAATTTGAGATCGCCACAGAGCTGGGCCTGGATCAGAAGGTGATCGCGGGCGGCTGGCGTTCGCTGACTGCCAAGGAGAGCGGGCGCATCGGGGGGCTCATGACGAAGCGGAAGAAGGAACAGCAAAAACAGGCATTGAAAGATGCCGGGGAATCCCATATAATGGGTTAGTACAAATACGAGAGACGGAGGCTTCCGTGAAGATGAAGGCATTGCTGCTTGTGAGCTTCGGCACCAGCGTGAACGAGGCCAGAAAAAATACCATCGACCGCCTGGTTTTGGAGGCCAGGGAGGCGTTTTGTGATCACAGCGTTTCCCTGGCGTTTACCAGCGGAGTGATCATAAAAATACTGCGGGAGAGGGACGGCGTCCGGATCCCTGCCGTGGAGGAGGCACTGGACCTACTGGTTAAAATGGGCGTCACCGATCTGGTGATCCAGCCCACCCATCTGATCGGCGGTATTGAAAATGAAAAAATGCTGGCGCAGGCGGGAAAGTTTTGCGGCCAGCTCCGCACGGTGAAAGTGGGACGCCCGCTTCTGGAAACCAGGGAAGACCGGGCGGAGGTGATACGCCGGACGGCGGCGCAGATGCCGCGGCTTTATAAGGATGAGGCCTGGGTGTTCATGGGCCACGGGAGCGGCCACCCGGCCAACGATATTTACATAGAAATGAATGAACGGTTTGCAGAGATGGGATTTCCCCACGCATTCGTGGCCACCGTAGAGGGGCAGCCGTCGGTGGAACAGGCGGTCAGGTGGGCCCTGGACGGCGGATATAAAAAGGTGTATCTGGCGCCGCTTATGCTGGTGGCCGGCGACCACGCGAGAAACGACATGGCGGGGGCGGATAGGGATTCCTGGAAGAACCGGTTCGAGGCCGCCGGGATTGAGACCAGCTGTGTGATGCGGGGGCTCGGCGAGTATGAGGGGATCCGGGCGCTTTACCTGGAACACGCCAGACAGGCGGTGGAGCTGTGAGCGGGGGGCTTCGTTCCGGCTTTACCACCGGAACCTGCGCGGCGGCGGCGGCCCGGGCGGCCTGTGAGCGGCTGCTGTCTGGCGAGACGCTTTCCCATGTGTCGGTGATGACGCCCAGGGGCGTGCGCGCCGATCTGGCTGTAGAAATGATGGAGATATCGGAAACGACAGGGGAGGTCGGGAGGCCGTTCGCTTCTGACGCCGCCGCAGTCACCTGCGCCGTCCGCAAGGATGCGGGCGACGATCCGGACGTGACCGACAAGGCATTGATCCAGGTGTCCGTCTCGTTCGGTCCCCCGGCAGGCGAGAACGAATCCCGGGCCTACGTATACGAGAGCGGAAGCACGGGCTGCACCGTCTATCTGTACGGCGGAACCGGCGTGGGGCTGGTGACGAAGCCGGGGCTTTCTTGCCCGGTGGGAAAACACGCCATCAATCCGGTGCCGCGGGAGATGATTTTCCGGCAGATAGAGGACTGCCTGCGGCGGACAGCAGAGCGGAAGCCGGCGGATTGGGGGACACGGTCGATTTCCGTCTGCGTCTCCGTGCCCGAGGGGGAACGCCTGGCGCTCAGGACATTTAACAGAGAGTTGGGCGTGCTGGGAGGGATCTCCATTCTGGGCAGCAGCGGCGTCGTGGAGCCCATGAGCGAGGAGGCGCTTCTGGAGACTATACGGCTGGAGACGCGGGTGAAGATTGCGGAGGGACGCCGGTGCCTGGCCATGACGCCGGGAAATTACGGGGAGAGATTCCTGCGGGAAGAGCTGGGAATTTCTTTGAGTCAGGCTGTGCGCGTCAGCAATTTCATCGGCGACGGCCTGGAGATCTTAAACCGTGAGGGCGCGTCGGAGATCCTTTTGGTGGGACACATCGGCAAGCTTATCAAGGTGGCGGGAGGCGTCCTCAATACGCATTCGCGCTACGGCGACCGCCGGATGGAGATTCTGGCGGACTGCGTGCAGGTTTCCGGACCTTTGGAGCGTCGAATCCGCTCCTGCAACACCACCGAGGAGGCGGTGGAGCTTCTGCGGGAGCAGGGCTGCTGCGGCCCGGTGTTTCAGACTGTGGTTCGCCGGATAAAGGAGTGCCTGGAGGCGCAGCCATTTTCCAAAGTCCCGCTGGAGGTGGTGACATTTTCCAGCGTTTACGGTATACTTGCCATGACGGATGGGGCGGAGAGCCTTATCGGGAAAATAAAGAGAGAGCAGAAAGAGGGATAGGATGGTACATTTTGTGGGAGCGGGGAGCGGCGCGGCGGACCTGATTACCGTGCGCGGCGCCCGGCTGATCGGGCAGGCGGACGTGATCATTTACGCCGGTTCGCTGGTGAATCCGGAGCTGCTTGCCGGGAAAAAGGAAACCTGCGAGGTACATAACAGCGCCCTAATGACGCTGGAGGAGGTCATTTCCGTGATCCGCCGGGCGGAGGAGGCGGGTAAAATGACCGTGCGGCTTCACACGGGCGACCCGTCCATCTACGGGGCAATCCGGGAGCAGATGGACCTTCTGGAGGAACTGGGGATTTCCTACGATGTATGCCCGGGTGTCAGCTCGTTTTGCGGCGCGGCGGCTTCTCTGAATATGGAATTTACGCTGCCGGGGGTGTCCCAGACGCTGATTATCACCCGGCTGGCCGGGCGGACGCCGGTTCCGGAGCGGGAGAGCATGCGGGAGCTGGCGAGGCACCAGGCGTCCATGGCTATTTTTCTGAGCGCCGGGATGATGAAACAGCTTTCCGAGGAGCTGATGGCCGGGGGATATCCCACGGACACGCCGGCGGCGCTGGTTTACAAGGCCACCTGGCCCGACGAGAAGAAAATTCTCTGCACCGTGGGGACCATGGCCCGGCGGGCGGACGAGGCGGGGCTTACGAAGACCACGATGATTCTCATTGGCGGCGCGGTGGCCCACGCGGACTACGACCGGTCGTTTCTCTACCATCCGGAATTTACGACGGAGTACCGGGAAGGAAAGAAAGAATGAGGGCGGCGGTGACTGCATTTACAGGGAGGGGGAGCCGTCTGGCGGCGAAGCTTCTGGAAGCGCTTCACGCCGCGGGCTGGGAGGCTTCGGCCTGGATTCCCGAAAAATATATGGATGAATCCCTGGCGTCGGCCGGCTGTCTGGCAAATCCGTTGGCGCTTTCGGACTGGATGGAGGCGCGGATGCGGGAGGAGACGGGGGCCTTTGTGTTCGTCGGGGCCTGCGGCATCGCGGTGCGGGTCGTCGCGCCATGGGTGAATCATAAATCCACGGATCCGGCGGTGCTGGCGGTGGACGAGCGGGGGATCCACGTGATTCCTCTGCTGTCCGGGCACGTGGGCGGGGCCAACCGCCTGGCGCGGGAGCTGGCGCAGGCCATCGGAGGCCGGCCGGTGATCACCACAGCCACCGATTTAAGCGGCCTGTTTGCGGTGGACGAGTTTGCCGCGGGAAACGGCCTTCATCTGTCGGACTGGGCGCTGGCGAAGCAGTGCGCGGCCAGGCTTCTTGAGGGGGAACGGCTGGGTTTTTACAGCGCGTTTCCCGTGACCGGGGAGATGCCGGAATGCCTGTATCCCGCAGATGAGGAGGCGGCGGATATCGCCGTGACGGTTCGCGGGGAAGGCTGGTTTTCGCGAAAGACGCGGGCCGGACAGAAATCTCCGTCAGTTCTCCGTCTGGTTCCGCCGGCCCTGGTGCTGGGAATCGGCTGCCGCCGCGGGACGTGCGCGCCGGCTATCGAGGAGGCTTTCGACGAAATAATCCGGGAGAACGGTCTTGACCGGGCGGCGGTCTGCGGGATCGCCAGCATTGATTTAAAGAGAGAGGAACAGGGGATTCTGGAATTTGCAAAAAAGCATTCAATTCCCTTTTATACATATGACAGCGGGACGCTGGCGGAGCAGGAGGGGGCGTTTACCCCTTCGGAGTTTGTGAGCCAGGTGACCGGCGTGGACAACGTCTGCGAGCGCGCGGCGGTCTGCGCGGCGCGGGAGCTGGCGCTGGCGCGCGGCATGGAAAATGGCGGGGCGGCGCGTCTCATCGTGAAAAAATACATCTGCGGCGGCGTGACGCTGGCGGCGGCCTGCATGGATTGGAGGATCTGTTTTGACTAAAAAACTGTATGTGGTGGGCCTGGGGCCCGGTTCTGTGGATCAGATGACCCTGCGCGCCGTGCGGGCGCTGGAGGAGAGCCAGGTGATTGCCGGGTACACGGTGTACGTGGAGCTGATAAAGGATGAATTTCCGGGAAAGGTGTTTCTGACCACGCCCATGAAGCGGGAGCTGGAGCGATGCCGTCTGGCGCTTCTGGAGGCGGATAAGGGAAATGTGGTGGCCATGGTCTGCAGCGGCGACGCCGGCGTCTACGGGATGGCCGGGCCGGTGCTTGAGCTGGCGGCGGAGTTCCCGGAGGTGAAGGTGGAGGTCATTCCGGGAGTGACGGCGGCCTGCGCCGGCGGCGCGGTTCTGGGGGCCCCCATCGGACATGATTTTGCGGTCATCAGCCTGAGCGATCTCTTAACGCCCATGGAGGTGATCGAGCGCCGGATCCGGGCGGCGGCCATGGCGGACATGGCCATCTGCATTTACAATCCGTCTAGCAAAAAGAGGGCGGACTACCTGCGCCGGGCCTGCGGCTGGATTCTGGAATATCAGCGCCCGGAGACGGTCTGCGGTCTGGTGCGCCAGATCGGGCGCGAGGGGGAATCCATGGAGATTTTGACGCTGGGAGAGCTTTGCGGAACGGCGGCGGACATGTTTACCACGGTGTTTGTGGGAAATTCCTGTACCAGACAGGTGGACGGACGCATGGTGACGCCGCGGGGGTACCGGAATGAGTAGGAGATGGATCCTGGGCGGAACCACGGAAGGCCGCCTGCTGGCGGAGTTCTGCGGCGCGCGGGGGATTGAGGCCATTGTCAGTGTGGCCACAGAGTACGGCGGGGAGCTGGTGGAGCCGTCGGATTCTGTCCGTGTGGTCACCGGCCGCATGGACGGGGAGCAGATGGTTTCTTTTATTGAGGAAAACGGAATCGACGAGATCATCGACGCCACGCACCCTTACGCGGCAGAAGTGACGGAAAACGCGCGGGGGGCCTGTGAGCGGACGGGGATCTCCTACATCCGCTGCGTGCGGACGGGCGTGGAGGCCGGACGGCTGCCTTTGCCGGACGGCGGGCAGAAATACAGGCCGCCAGGCGTCGGGCAGACGGATGGACAGAGCGGCGCACCGGCAGACACACATGGCCGTAGGGCGGCATGTAACGATGCGAAAGTTGTCTCCCGGACAGACGCGCCTGTCATCTATGTGGAGTCCCCTGCGGAAGCTGTCTCATACCTGACCGGCACGGAAGGACCGGTTCTGCTTCTCACCGGGAGCAAGACCATCGGGGAGTACACGAAAATCCCGGACTTTGAAAAGCGTCTTTACGCGCGCATTCTTCCGGAGGAACATCAGCTGGCGAAATGCCGCAGCCTGGGGCTGGCGGCCTCCCATCTGATCTGCATGCAGGGGCCGTTTTCCTGTGAAATGAACGCGGCGACCATCCGGCAGACCGGAGCCAAGTACCTTGTGACCAAGGAGAGCGGGGCCGCCGGCGGCTTTTTGGAGAAACTGGAGGCGGCGGCTCTCTGCGGCGTCACGGCGGTGGTCATCGGCCGGGCGGCGAAGGAGGAGGGCCTGAGTCTGGAGGAGGTGAAGCGTCACCTGTCTCCGGAGCGGCCGCCGGTCTGCCTCGTCGGAATCGGCATGGGCGGAGAGGAGACCCTGACCGTGGAGGCCCGCCGGGCGATCCGGGGCTGCGGACTGCTGGTAGGGGCGGAGCGCATGGTGCGGTCCGTCGCCCACCTGGCGCCGGGGGCGGAGCAAAAGATCTGCTATCTGCCGGATGACATTGTGGCAGCCGTGAAGGCGTCTGAGGGGAACGGCCAGGCGGCGGTCCTGTTTTCCGGCGACACGGGCTTTTACAGCGGCGCGGCGCGGGCGGCAGAGGCCCTTCGGGCGGCGGGATATTCCGTCCGCGTGTTTCCGGGAATCTCCTCTCTTTCCTGCCTGGCGGCGAAGATCCAGGTTCCCTGGGAGGACGCGGTGTCCGTGAGCCTTCATGGGCGGGAGGCGGATCCGGCGGAGCCGTTTCTGGGCGGACATAAGAAAGTATTTTACCTTTTAGATAAGGACCACCGGGCGGGAAAGGTGCTGGGCACGCTGGCGGAGAGAGGTTTTGGAAAATTCCAGGCCGCCGTGGGCGAGCGGCTTTCCGGCCCGGAGGAGAAGATTACAGTGGGCGCTGTGAGGGAGCTGGCGGGGCGGGAGTTCGACCCGCTGGCGGTGCTGTTTGTGTTTGACAGGAGGGACCAGGCATGAGAGATGATCTGTTTATCCGGGGAGATGTCCCCATGACCAAAAGCGAGGTGAGGGCTGTCGCCCTCTCGAAGCTGGAGCTTTCGGAAAAATCGGTGCTCTTTGACATCGGGGCCGGGACCGGCTCGGTGGCGGTGGAGGCCGCTCTTATGGCGCGGCACGGCCATGTATATGCCATTGAGAAAAAGGCCGGGGCCCAGGAGCTTATTTTGAAAAACCGGGAGAAATTCGGGGCGGAGACGCTCACGCTGGTGCGCGGGAGTGTGCCGGAGGCGCTGGAAACGCTGCCTGTCCCCACCCACGCGTTTATCGGCGGAGGCACGGCACAGCTGGAGGAAATTCTGGAGATTCTCTTTGAGAAAAATCCACGGGTGCGGGTGGTGATCAATGTGATCGCGTTGGAGTCCCTAAACCGTGTGACCAGTGTTATAAACGCGAAGGGGCTGGAGGCGGAGATCGTCTCCGTCATGGTGGCCCGCGCGCAGAACTATGGGGGCCTTCATCTGATGAAGGGGGAAAATCCGGTTTACGTCATTTCCCTGGGAGGAGACAATGGAGATTAAACGCATCCTGCTGGCCGCGCCGAAAAGCGGCAGCGGAAAGACGGTCGTCACCTGCGGGCTTCTGGCGGCGCTTAAGGCCCGCGGCCTTAAACTGGCTGCATTTAAATGCGGCCCGGACTACATCGATCCCATGTTCCACCGGCGTGTGCTGGGGGTGGAGAGTGAAAATCTGGACAGCTTTTTTCTGGATGACGCGGGGCTTAAGGAACTGTTTGTGCGCCGCGCGGCGGGGAAGGAGCTTTCGCTGATCGAGGGCGTCATGGGATATTTTGACGGGCTGGGAGGCGCCTCGCTTCGCGCCAGCGCCTGGGACGTGGGGCGCATCACGCAGACGCCGGTGATTCTGGTGGTGGACGCCAGGGGAGCCAGCCTGTCGCTGGCGGCGCAGGTGAAGGGATTTCTGGATTTTGTGCCGGACGGACGGATCCGGGGGGTCATCTTTAACCGGATGAATCCCATGATGGGCCGGCGGATGGCTCCGGAGCTGGAGAAGCTGGGCGTCCGGCTGCTCGGCTGCGTGCCGGAGGAGGACGTGTTCCGGCTGGAGAGCCGCCACCTGGGCCTTTCCTTCCCCGACGGGGAGGGCGAGGAGCGACTGCGGGCGCAGATCGCCGCCATGGGGCGGCGGCTGGAGGATACGCTCGATATGGACGGGATTCTGGAGCTGGCTGCGGCCGCCGGAATACCTGGACGTGCGTGTGCTGCATCGTCAAGCACTGCTCCGGTGACCATTGGCATCGCCCGCGACGACGCCTTCTGCTTTTATTACGAAGAAAACCTGCGGCTGCTGGAAGCGCTTGGCGCGCGGCTGGTATCGTTCAGCCCGCTGAAAGACCGGGAGCTTCCTCCGGAGATTGACGGACTTCTTCTGGGCGGCGGTTATCCGGAGCTGTGGGCGAAGGAGCTGGCGGAAAATGTGTCCATGCGCGATTCCATCCGCAGTGCCGTCCGGAGCGGGATGCCGTCTCTGGCGGAGTGCGGAGGCTTTCTCTACCTTCACCGGCATCTGGAAGGCCAGGACGGGGGCTCATATCCCATGGCGGGCGTTCTTCCCTTTGACGCGTTCCGCCAGAAACGGCTTTCCAGATTTGGCTACATAGAGCTTGAGACGGAGGACGGAGAGAAGCTGCGCGGCCACGAATTTCACTACTGGGAGAGCGAGACGCCGGGCCAGGACTGGACGGCGCGCAAGCCGGAATCCGACCGCTCCTGGAAGTGCGTCCACGGAGAAAATGGAAGCTACTGGGGCTTCCCGCACCTTTACTACCCCTCGAATCCCGCATGGCTGGAGCGTTGGCTCGACCGGTGTCGGGCGTACCGGGGGGATCGGGAAACCTTGAACGGAAACTGACAGGAAAAACCAAAATCAAATCGTTGAGAGAAGAATGACATGACACTGACAGAAGAATTAAAGCATTTGCACATCACCCCGGATCCCGGCGCCATCGCCCGGGCCCAGGACCGCTGGAGCCACGTGGCGAAGCCGCTGGGGAGTCTGGGAGTTTTGGAGAGGAATATTGTGCGGATCGCCGGAATCCAGGCAGATCCGCTGATTGATATAGAGAAAAAGGCCCTGGTCATCATGTGCGCCGACAACGGCGTGGTGGCCGAGGGCGTCACGCAGACCGGCCAGGAGGTGACCGCTGTGGTCACGGAAAATTTCACGAAGGGGGACAGCTGCGTCTGTCTCATGGCCCGGCGGGCCGGGACGGACGTGTTCCCGGTGGACATCGGCGTGGCTGGCGAGGTGCGGGATCTGGGAGTCCATCCCCTCATACGGAGAAAAATCCGTCCCGGAACAGAAAACATGGCGAAATGTCCGGCCATGACGAGACAGGAGGCGGAGGCAGCCGTCCGCGTGGGGATGGAGCTGGTGGGAGAACTGAAATCGAAGGGCTATAAAATCATCGCCACCGGCGAGATGGGCATTGGAAACACTACCACCAGCAGCGCGGTTCTGGCGGCGCTCACGGGATGTCCGGCCGCGGAGGTGACGGGCCGCGGCGCGGGGTTAAACGATGAGGGGCTGGAGAGGAAGATCCGGGTGATCGACCGGGCTATCGCCCTTCACCGCCCCGATCCTCTGGACGGGCTGGATGTCCTGTCCAAGGTGGGCGGCCTGGATCTGGCCGGGCTGGCCGGCGTATTTATCGGCGGCGCGGTCTGCGGGGTTCCTGTGGTGGTGGATGGCTTTATCTCGGCGGCAGCGGCCTGCGCGGCGGCGGTTATTTTTCCGGACTGCCGGGCGTATATGCTGGGATCCCACCGCTCCGGGGAGCCGGGGATGGAGCGGGCGCTTGCGTTCCTGGGCCTGGAGACCGTCATCGACGGCGGCCTGTGCCTCGGCGAGGGGACGGGGGCGGTGGCGCTTCTGCCGCTTCTCGACATGGCCGTGGACATTTACAGGGAAATGAGCACCTTTGCGCAGATTGAGATTGAGGAGTATAAACCGCTATGATGACACTGGTGACCGGGGGAAGCGGCAGCGGAAAATCGGAGTACGCGGAGCGCCTGGCCGCGGCCGGGGGAACGCCCAGAATCTATGTGGCCACCATGATCCCCTGGGATGACGAGGGCCGGCGGCGCATCGAAAAGCACCGCGCCATGCGGGCCGGGAAGGGATTTGAGACTGTGGAATGCTACACGGGGCTTGAGCGGCTGGCCGGGGAGCTGGCGCGGCGGCTGGAGGAAGAACCGCGGCGAGGGGAGGAACACTCCGAAGCCCGCGCCGGAAGCATTCTCCTGGAATGCGTCTCCAACCTGACGGCCAACGAATTTTACAGCCCGGAAAACGCCGGGCGGGAGGATCTGGCCGGGCTTCTGGCCGATGAGATCCTGGCGCTGCGGTCTGTCTGTGGGCATCTGGTCGTGGTCACGAACAACGTGTTCAATGACGGCGAGGACTATGACGGGGAAACCGTGCGCTACATGGAAATTCTGGCAGATGTGAACCGCCGGCTGACCGCAGCGGCGGATGCGGCGGTGGAAGTGGTGTTCGGGATTCCAGTGAAGATCAAATAACAGGAGGCAACAATGAAATTTTTGTATGGGATTATCATTGCATTTTCCATGTACTCGAAAATTCCCATGCCGAAGATCGAGTGGAGTAAGGAGCGGATGGAGTATGTGATGTGCTTTTTTCCGCTGGTAGGCGTGGTGCTGGCGGTGCTCACCTGGGCCAGCGGCATTCTGTGGTTCAGTCTGCGGCCCGGTGATCTTCTGCGGGCGGTGGTGGGCGCGTGCCTTCCGATCCTTGTGACCGGCGGCATCCACCTGGACGGATTTCTGGACGTGGTGGACGCCAGGGCGTCCTGGCAGACGCCGGAGCGGCGGCGGGAGATTTTAAAGGATCCGCATACCGGAGCCTTCGCGATTATCTGGGCCTGCGTGTATTTCTGCGCCTATGTGGGCTGCATCACGGAGCTGAAGCTGGAATACTACCTGCCCTTCGGCGGCGTGTTCGTGGCGGTGCGGGCGCTCAGCGGCCTGTCGGTGGTGCTGTTCCCCAAGGCTTCGGAGACGGGGCTGGCAGCCACGTTCTCGAAAGGGGCGAAGAAAACCGCGGTGACCGTGTCCATGCTCGTCTATCTGGCTCTGACGGCGGCGTTCTGGCTGTATGTCTGCCCGGAAGGCTCCTGGGTGTGTATCCCGGTGCTGGCGGTGCTGTTTCTCTACTATTACCGCGTGTCTGTGCGGGAGTTCGGCGGCATCACGGGGGACCTGGCGGGATATTTCCTCCAGCTGGGGGAGATCGGCTGTCTGGCGGCGCTGACCGTCTTAAGTATCTGGAGGTAGGAGTATGATTCTGATTACTGGCGGCAGGGGGCAGGGAAAGCTCGGCTTTGCCCGGTCCCTGGCTGCATTTGAGATCGGCGGGAGCCAGATCGCGGATGGGGAGACTGATCCCTTTGAGGCGGCGTTTTCCCGTCCGGTCATAAAACATTTTGAGCGCTACATAAAGCGCGGGATGCAAAACCAGCTGGACTGCGAGGCCTTTTTAAGGCGCATTCTCTCGGACAATCCGGATGCGGTGGTGATCGCGGATGAGATCGGCTGCGGCATTGTCCCTGTGGACGCCTTCGAGCGGGCGTACCGCGATGAGGCCGGGCGGCTGTGCCAGCTTCTGGCGCGGGAGGCCGGCGCCGTCTACCGCGTGATCTTCGGCATCGGACAGCAGATTAAGTAGAAATGAGGAGTGTTCCATGTTTGAGATATCTCTGACCTCCCTGGCGCTGGGGTGCCTTCTGGACCTCGTGTTCGGCGATCCTTACCGCCTTCCCCATCCCATCCGCTGGATCGGAACTCTGATCGCAGCGCTGGAGACGCGGATCCGGGGCTGTTTTCCTGGAACGCCCCGCGGGGAGCTGTCTGGCGGCGCGGTTTTAGTGACGCTCGTTCTCCTGGTGTCGGGGGGCGTCAGCGCGGCGGTGCATCTGGGCGCCCGGCGTCTGGGAATTGGAACCGCGGCGGACGCGGTGATGGTCTATTACCTGCTGGCGGCCCGGTCTCTCAGAACGGAGAGCATGAAGGTTTACGGGGAGTTAAAGAAAAATGATCTCCAGGGAGCCAGACGAGCGGTATCCATGATCGTGGGGCGCGACACGAAAACGCTGGACCGGGAGGGCGTCACGAAGGCTGCGGTGGAGACCGTGGCGGAGAATGCCTCCGACGGCGTCATCGCGCCGCTGTTTTACACGGCCCTGGGCGGGCCGGTGCTGGGGTTCCTCTACAAGGCAGTCAACACCATGGATTCCATGGTGGGGTATAAGAATGAGAAATATCTGTATTTCGGCCGTGCGGCCGCCCGGCTGGACGATCTGGCCAATCTCATACCGGCCCGGCTGTCAGCTCTTTTTATGATCGGGGCGGCATTCCTTCTGGGGATGAACGGCAGACAGGCGGTGAAGACGTACCGGCGGGACCGTTATAAACACAAGAGTCCCAACTCGGCCCACACGGAGGCAGTCTGCGCCGGGGCGCTGGGCATCCGCCTGGCAGGGCCGGCCAGCTATTTTGGAAAAATGGTGGAGAAGCCCTATATCGGCGACGCCCTGCGCCCGGTGGAGGATGAGGACATCGTGCGGGCGAGCCGGCTGCTGTCGGGAGCGTATTTCCTGGCGGCGGCTGTGTTTGCGGCGGCGCGATTAATGGTTTTTTGAATATAGGAAGATGGAGAAATGACGAAATGAACTACGGACACGGGGGAGATATCTATGCAGGGGAGGAGATCCGGCTGGATTTTTCCATCAGCGTGAATCCCATGGGACTTCCGGCCGCGGCCAGGGAGCGGGCTTCAGAGGCGCTTCTGACGGCGCACCGGTACCCGGATCCGGAATGCCGCGGGCTTCGGAGGCAGCTGTCGGAATATTACGGCCTGTCTGGCCAGTGGTTTGTCTTCGGGAACGGGGCGGCGGACGTGATCTTTGAGCTGGCGCGGGCGGTGAAGCCTGGGCGGGCCTGTCTGCCGGCGCCTGGGTTTTCGGAGTACGAGAGAGCGCTCCGGTCGGTGGGCTGTGCCATCGATTTTTTTGAGCTTCGGGAGAGCGAAGATTTCCGGCTGGACGCAGAGAGCTTTTTTGAGCGGGCAAAAAACGCGCAGATGGTGTTCCTCTGCAATCCGTCCAACCCGACGGGGCGGCTGGAACATCTGGAGCCGCTGGCGGTCAGGCTTTTAGAGCGGGGGATCTGGCTGGCGGTGGACGAGTGTTTCCTGGAGCTGGCGGAGGGAGGAAAGGAATTTTCCCTGCGCCAGCTTCTGGGAAAATATGACCGCCTCTGTATTCTGGACGGCCTCACCAAGAGCCGGGCCATGGCCGGGCTGCGGCTGGGCTACGCGGTCAGCGCAAACGCCGGGCTCCGGGAAAAAATCGGGGAGCAGAGCCAGCCCTGGAAGGTCTCGGTCGTCGCCCAGGAGGCGGCGGAAGCCGCACTCGGCGACAGGGAGTATATGGAAGAATCGCTCCGTATGATAGGGGCAGAGCGGGAGCGGGTGACGGCGGCGCTCCGGGGGATGGGCTTTAAGGTGTACCCCTCTGCGGCCAATTTTCTCCTGTTTAGGGACACCGCGGCGTCAAATTCCGGCGGCCGCCCGGGTTCGCTGGGGGAGGCGCTTCTGGCACGGGGCATCTTAATCCGGAGCTGCGGGAATTTCCGCGGCCTGGACGGGAGCTATTACCGCATCGGTCTGAAGCAGCCGCAGGAGAACGATATTCTTCTGGATGCGCTGGGGCAGATTGTGGCGGAGCGGGAGCAGAGCGGGACCAGGCAAGGAGAGAATACCCAGGACGCACAGAGAGGAGGCGATCCCCATTGAGAGCAAAAGCCATTATGATCCAGGGCACCATGTCGAATGCAGGCAAGAGCCTTCTGGCCGCCGGTCTCTGCCGTATTTTTAAGCAGGACGGCTACCGGGTGGCGCCGTTTAAATCCCAGAACATGGCCCTCAATTCCTACATCACGGACGACGGCCTGGAGATGGGGCGCGCCCAGGCGGTCCAGGCGGAGGCGGCGGGCGTGAGGCCCTCGGCGGACATGAACCCGGTTCTTTTAAAGCCCACCGGCGACACGGGATCCCAGGTCATTGTCTGCGGAATCCCCATCGGGACCATGCCGGCGCGGGAGTATTTTACATACAAGAAAAAACTGATTCCCGAGATTCGGGCGGCCTATGAGCGCCTGGCGTCCCAGTATGACATCATCGTCATCGAGGGCGCGGGCAGCCCGGCGGAGATCAATTTAAAGCAGGACGACATCGTCAACATGGGCATGGCGAAGATGGCGGACGCGCCGGTGCTCCTGGCGGGGGACATCGACCGGGGCGGGGTATTTGCCCAGTTATACGGCACGGTGGCTCTCCTGGAGCCGGAGGAGCGGGCGCGGATCAAGGGCCTGATTGTCAACAAATTCCGCGGCGACAAGACCATTCTGGAGCCGGGAATCAGGATGCTGGAGGAGCTCTGCGGCGTCCCGGTGGCGGGGGTGGTTCCCTACATGCACGTGGATATCGAGGACGAGGACAGCTTAAGCGAGCGGCTTCTAAGCGCTCCGCGCCGGGGAGAGGCGGGGGAGGAGAAAACGCCCCCCGCCGTGCGGATCGCGGTTATCCGTTTCCCACGCCTGTCCAACTTCACGGATTTCCAGGTGCTCTCCATTCTGGACGACGTGGAGGTCTCCTACGTTTCTAGCGTGAAGGAGCTGGGAGAGCCCGATCTGGTGATTCTTCCGGGGACGAAAAACACCATGGAGGATCTTCTGTGGCTCAGGCAGAGCGGCCTGGAGGCCGCCGTCCTAAAGCTTGCGGGCCATCAGACGCCGGTGGTTGGAATCTGCGGCGGCTACCAGATGTTAGGCGAGACGCTTCGGGATCCGGAGGGGACGGAGAGCGGCACGGGAGAACCGGCGGTTCTTCGCGGTATGGGACTTCTGCCCATGGAGACCGTGTTTCACAGCGAAAAGACCAGAACCCGGGTGAGCGGCGTGTTCGGTGATTTAAACGGGCCGTTAAAACCGCTCTCCGGCATGGAGCTGGAGGGCTATGAGATCCACATGGGGGAGACCGGGCCGTCCGTGCGGATCGGAGGCAATCACGGCCCCCTCACCCACATAAAAGAACAGCAATCGCAATCAATGGTGGAAAAATCCGACGGTTTCTGGCATAATTATATATATGGGACCTATATCCATGGGATTTTCGACGGCGCAGGCATCGCCCGCGCGCTGGCGGACAGCCTCCGGGCAGCGAAGGGACTGGAGCCTGCGGGGACGGAAAAGGAGCCGGACTACCGGGCTTACCGGGAGCAGCAGTACGATGCTTTAGCCGGGACGCTGCGCGAACATCTGGACATGGAAATGGTCTACAAAATACTGAGACAGGAAGAGACGACGTGAGAGAAACGATAGAAAAACTGCTTCCGGGCGAGATCGAGGCGAGGAGCTTTGAGATCATTGCCCGCGAGCTGGGAGAGCGGACCTTTCCGCCGGAGCAGGAGCCGGTCATCAGGCGGGTGATCCACACCACCGCCGACTTCGACTACGCCGATAATCTGGTGTTTTCCGACGGCGCGGTGGAGGCCGCGCATGCTGCGCTTAAGCGGGGGGCGGGTATCGTCACCGACACCAACATGGCCCGGGCGGGCATCAACAAGACCGCGCTGGGAAAGCTGGGCGGCCAGGTGTTCTGCTTCATGGCCGACGAGGACGTGGCGGCCCGGGCGAAGGCCCTGGGCGAGACGCGGGCCGCGGTCAGCGTGGACAAGGCGGCAGAGCTTTCCGGCGAGCTTATTTTCGCGGTGGGAAATGCGCCCACGGCCCTCATCCGGCTCCATGAGCGGATCCGGGAGGGAGTGCTGAAGCCCAGCCTGATCATCGGCGTGCCCGTGGGCTTTGTCAATGTGATCCCGGCCAAGGAACTTATTATGGAGCTTGAGGACGTGCCCTATATTGTGGCGCGCGGGAGAAAGGGCGGGAGCAACGTGGCCGCGGCCATTGTAAACGCGCTGATCTATAGAATTACAGACCGATAAGGGGGAGATAAAAGATGATGTTTTCAGAATACCTTCTGGCCGACAGCCTGGAGCAGGCCTACGAGGCGAATCAGAAGAAATCCTCCGTCATCGTGGCCGGAAATCTCTGGCTCAAGATGGAGGATAAGCAGGCAAAGACAGCGGTGGATTTATCCCGGCTGGGCCTGGGGGAGATCGAGGAGACGGAAAGTGAGTTCGTCATCGGCGCCATGGCCACGCTCCGCGATCTGGAATGCCACGAGGGCTTAAACGCCTACACAAAGGGGGCCGTGCGGGAGGCCGTGCGCCACATCGTGGGCGTGCAGTTCAGAAACTGCGCCACAGTGGGAGGAAGCATATCCGGGCGCTTCGGCTTTTCCGATGTGCTCACCTGCTTTCTGGCCATGGAGACAAATGTGCGCCTGTTTAAGGGCGGAGAAATCCCGCTGGCTGAATTTGCAGAGAGGGAGAGGGACCGGGATATCCTGACCCATCTGATCGTGAGAAAGACGCCCATGGAGATTTCCTACCAGTCCATGCGCAACGAGGCAGTGGATTTCCCGGTGGTGGCGGTCGCCGCGGCGAAGCGCCAGGGAAGGCTGTTTGTCAGCGTGGGGGCCAGACCGTCCCGCGCGAAGCTGGTGGAAGCGGCTGCCGGGGAGAGCGCCGGGGAGCTGGCGGCCCGTTTTACCTATGGGACCAACGCCCGCGCCAGCGCGGAGTACCGCCGCCACGTGGCCGGTGTGCTCATCGGCCGGGCACTGAAAGAAATCGGGGAGGTGAAGTGATGGAGCTTTCATGTTATATCAACGGACGCCGCGTGACGAAGCAGATCGACGCGGACATGGTGCTTCTGGATTTCTTGCGGGAGCAGGGCTGCTACAGCGTGAAGCGGGGCTGTGACACCGCCAACTGCGGGCTCTGCACCGTGTGGGTGGAGGGAAAGCCGGTGCTGTCCTGTAGTTTTCCGGCGGGCCGCGCCCAGGGACTTCACATCACCACCATGGAGGGACTTCAGAAGGAGGCGGAGGAGTTCGGGCGCTTCCTGGCCGGCTACGGCGCGGAGCAGTGCGGATTCTGCAGCCCCGGATTTATCATGAACGTGCTCGCCATGGAGAGGGAACTTAAAAATCCCACGGACGAGGAGATCCGGGAGTATTTATCCGGAAATCTCTGCCGCTGCACCGGCTATGTGAGCCAGATGCGGGCCGTGAAGGATTATTTAAGCAGAGAGAAAAAGGAGGCTGTCGCGCAATGAGATACGTCAATCAGCCAGTAATGAAAAAGGACGGCATGGCCCTGGTGACGGGAAAACCGGTGTATACCCAGGACTTAGCGCCGAAGGACTGCCTGGTGGTGAAGGTTTTGCGAAGCCCCCACGCCAGCGCAAAGATAAAAAGCATCGATAAATCCCGGGCGGAGAAGGTGGAGGGGATCGTCTGTATCCTCACCCACGAGGACTGCCCGAACCGGAGATTCACCCAGGCGGGCCAGACCTTCTGGGAAATGAGCCCCTACGACCGCTACATTCTGGAGGACCGGGTGCGGTTTGTGGGCGACGCCGTGGCCGTGATCGCCGGAGAAAATGAGAAGGCCGTGAAGAAGGCCATGAAGCTCGTCAAGGTGGAGTACGAGGTGCTCACGCCGCTTCTGGACTTCAGAACGTCCAAGGGAAATGAGATCTTAGTCCACCCCGAGGACGACTGGAAGGCCAACGTCCCCGTGGGAGGAGACGCAAAGCAGAACCTGTGTGCCAGCGGCGGCTACGAGGGCGGCGATCTGGAGGCGGTGTTCGCGGACTGCGACCTGGTGCTGGAGAGAACCTTCCACACGAAGGCCAACAACCAGACCATGATGGAGCCGTTTAATACCTACTGCACCATGGACACCTACGGGCGTCTCACCGTGGTTTCCTCCACCCAGATCCCGTTTCACATCCGGAGAATCGTGGCCAACGCCCTGGACATTCCCAAGTCGAAGGTGCGCGTGGTAAAACCCAGGATCGGCGGCGGCTTCGGCGCGAAGCAGACCGGCGTCTCCGAGGTTTACGCGGCGCTGGTCACCTGGAAGACCGGGCGGCCTGCGAAGATCGAGTACACCCGCTATGAGGCCATGATTGCCTCCTCGCCGCGCCACGAGATGCAGGTGCGCGTGAAGATGGGATTCAGGAAGGACGGAAAGGTCCGCGCCATCGATATGTATACGCTGTCTAATACTGGGGCTTACGGCGAGCACGGTCCGACCACCGTGGGACTGACGGCGGAGAAATCCATGCCGCTCTACACGCCGGAGGCGTTCCGCTTTAAATACGACGTGGTCTACACCAACGTGCAGGCGTCCGGCGCCTACCGCGGCTACGGAGCCACCCAGGGCATCTTCGCGGCGGAGTCGCTGTTTAACGAGGCCGTGACGGAGCTGGGCCTGGATCCGGTGGCCGCGAGAAAGCTGAATTACCCGGTGGAGGGGCAGGTGATGCACGCCTACCACGATCTGGTGCTTAAAAGCTGCCGCCTGGGCGAGTGCCTGGAGCGGGCGAGAACGATGATCGGCTGGGACAGCAAATACCCCATGCGGGTGACGGAGGACGGAAAGCTCCGGGGTGTGGGTGTGGCCAGCGCCATGCAGGGCTCCGGCATCGCCCATGTGGACGTGGGCTCCATCACCATCCGTTTAAGCGACGAGGGTACCTACAACATGGTGGTGGGGTGCTCCGACATGGGAACCGGCTGCGACACGATCCTGGCGCAGATGGCCGCCGACGTGCTGGAGTGCGAGTTTGACGATATCTCGGTGTACGGCGTGGACACAGACACCTCGCCCTACGATTCCGGTTCCTACGCGTCCAGCACCACCTACATCACCGGCATGGCCACCGTGAAGGCCTGCGGGGAGTTAAAAGAGAAGATACGGAAGATGGGAGCGGAGATGCTGGAAATCCCCGAGGAGGAAGCGGAGTTTGACGGAAAGACGGTGCATAAACTGGGCGAGCCGGAGAAAAAGGTGACGCTGATGGAAATCGCCACGAAGCGTATGCTGGGCTGCGACGTGGCGCTGGAGGCCACCGCCTCCCACCATTCGCCGGTGTCCCCGCCGCCGTTCATGTGCGGCATGGCCGAGGTGGAGGTGGATCCGGAGACCGGAAAGGTGGATCTCATCGACTACGTGGCCGTGGTGGATTGCGGAACCGTCATCAATCCCAATCTCTCCAGACGCCAGACCGAGGGCGGCCTGGTGCAGGGCATCGGCATGGCGCTCTACGAGGACATCAATTACACGGCGACCGGGTATCTGAAGGAAAATTCCTTCATGCAGTACAAGATCCCCTGCCGCCAGGAGATCCCCGACATCCGGGTGGAATTTGAGGAGAGCTACGAGCCCACCGGCCCCTTCGGAGCCAAGTCCATCGGCGAGGTGGTCATCAACACCCCGCTGCCGGCCATCGCCCAGGCGATCTACAACGCCACGGGCCTCAGATTCTACGAGCCTCCGTTCACGCCGGAGAAGATTTTGAGAGGGCTTAAGGAGCTTAAGGGAGAGACGCTTTAAAAACAGAATCAGTGAGAAAAAGAGAGAAGGCGCCTGGCCTGCGGATTTTACGCGGGCCGGGCGCCTTTCTGCGTCCGGATTATGCGTAGTGGTATTTTGTCCTGTTTATCATTAAGAACAGGAGCGAGACGAGAAATGCCAGCACCTCCGCCACGGTGATCGAGAACCAGATTCCGTCCAGCCCCAGAAAAACCGGGAGAATCAGCACCGACGCCACCTGGAATACCAGCGTCCGCAGGAAGGAGATGGCCGCCGAGACGGCGCCGTTGTTCAGCGCGGTAAAGAAGGAGGAAGCGAAAATATTGGCTCCGGCCAGGACGAAGGAGAATGCGAACATCTGGAATGCATGCTTCGTCATCTCAAAAAGTTCCCGGTCATAGCCCACGAACACACGGGAGAGCGGGCCGGCCAGAGCCCAGGCGGCGATCATCATGAGCACGCCCGCAGCGCTCACGACGGTGAAGCTCATTTTCAGAAGGTTCTTAAGCTCCCCGTGATTGCCCGCGCCGTAGTGGTAGCTGATCACCGGCGCGGTGCCGATGGTGTAGCCGATGAAGACTGCGATGAAAATAAACTGGACATACATGATCGTGCCGTAGGCCGCCACGCCGTTTTCCCCCGCAAATCGCAGAAGCTGCAGGTTGTAGATGACGCTGATGATGGAGGTGGAGATATTGCTCATCAGCTCGGAGGAGCCGTTGGCGCAAGCTTTAAGCAGCGCCCGGACATCCATCCGGGAACGGACCAGACGCAGGCGGCTGCCGTTGGGGCGGATAAAGTAGATGAACGGAAGGATCCCCCCAATACACTGCCCGATGCCGGTGGCGATGGCCGCTCCCGCGACGCCCCAGTGAAATACGGCGATGAACAGCGCGTCCAGAACCATGTTCGCGACGCCGGCGGCCGTGGTGATCATAAGCCCCAGCTTCGGTTTCTCCGCCGCCGCCAGAAACGTCTGGAATACGTTCTGCAGCATAAACGCGGTGTTGAACAGCAGCACGGTCCGCCCGTAGACGACGCAGTCTTCGATCATGGCCTCCGTGGCGCCCAGCAGAAAGGAGATCGGGCGGATCAGCACGATGCCCGCCAGCGACAGCAGGATGCCGAGAAGGACTGTGAGCTTCACCAGCATGCTGAAATAGCGGTTGGCCCGCTCGCTGTCGCCCTCGCCCAGAGTTTTCGCGACCAGCGCGCTGCCTCCGGTTCCGACCATAAATCCCATGGCGCCCAGGATCATGATGCAGGGCATCACCAGGTTGACCGCCGCAAACGGCGTTTTCCCCACGTAATTGGAGATGAAGAAGCCGTCTACCACCCCGTAAATCGAGGTGAAAATCATCATGATGATGGGCGAAAGACAGAAGAAAAACAGTTTTTTGTATGTAAAGTGACTGGATAATTGAATGCTCATGTTTTACCTCTCTCAAACCAGTATGTGATATAATCTGCCAGGTACGGCGTAATCGACGGGATCCCGATTCCCGTGGTGTTGACACAGAGATGATATCCCCGCCGGTCTCCCCAGGGGAGATCGGAGACGAGACGGTGGTAGTTGGCCCGCGCCTTGTCCAGAGCCTTCATCCGCTTTTCCATCTCGCGCTCGCTTAAGTGCTCCTCCGCCGGAGCTCTCTGGATACAGCGCCGGATTTTGGATTCCCTGTCGGCGTAGACAAACAGTTTAAAAGGGGCATACTTCTCCAGAATGGTGTCGGCGCTCCGCCCCACGATGACGCAGTCCTCCCCCTTTTCAGCGATGCGCCGCAGCACATTGTGCTGTTCGGCAAATATGCCGGCCACTTCGCGGGTGGACGGCTCCATGGAAGCGAAGGAGCGGCGGAAGGTGCAGGGATAATTGAGCGTAAATCCACGGCTCAGCTTCCGCTCGATGTACGTCGCGTCCGTTTTGACAGCCTGTGCGATCTCCGTCACGATCTCCCGGTCGTAGTAGGAGAGGTTCAGAGCGTCCGCCAGACGGCGGCCCAGCTCCCGGCCTCCGCTTCCAAATTCCCGGCTGACAGTGATAATTCTCATGGGGTCAGTCCTCCTTTTTCTCTTTCTGATTCACGATTTCGTCAAATCCTGCGTGCAGGCGGTCGCTGAAATACTCCAGCGCCGTCACAAATTCCGGGGAGAAGTTTTTAAGCGTGTCGATGATCGCCTGTTCCTCCGCCAGATAGATGTCGTTAAATAACTGGTTCGTGGATTCGAGGCCCTTCGGGGTCAGCTGGAGCAGCTTTTCTTTTGCGTGAGGCTTCCCGGTAAAAGCAATTTCCCCGTCGGCCAGCGCTGTTTTGACGATGGAGTTGATCGTCGTGCGGGGAATCAGCCATTTGTCGCTGATCTCCTTCTGGGAATGGGGTTCCCCGTCGCCTAGCGCATAGAAAAATGCCAGCGTGTTTTCATTGATTCCATAATGTCTCGCCAGAAAATAGTACACACCGTCGATTTTGGTCGTGGCGAGCATGATGCGGCGTACCGTTTCATAGTTTTTGTCCATGGGGGATTCTCCTTTAATACGAAATCGTACTGTGTATTATAATACGATTTCGTATTAAGGTCAATAGATTAAAACAGGGAATATAAAATGTAGAATGAAGAAAAGTAAATACAGAAAACAAAATATTAAATTTCCGTCGCGTCCTCCGGCAGCCAGCGTACACGTTTTAAAAACCCGTAGCTGGCTGCCGCCTCCTGTCGGTTGTACATGTGGCCCCAGCGGGTTTCCAGCTGACCGGCCGTCTCGTCAAACAAATCGCACATGGTGAATACAGAATCCCAGATGGCGTGTATCTCCCCACTTATATAGGTTTTCAGAAAACGCTGCCATATATCGGCGGGAAGATAATGGTCCATATATTTTGAGGCTTTCCCGGTGGAGACAGAGAAATCCGTCTCGTAGCCGATTTTCCAGTTCAGCATCTGTACCAGCCGGGGATGACACGCGTCATAGTAGACGCTCTGCACATAGGGGATTTCCCGGCGCCAGAGGCCTTTGGCCACGTTATTTAAACACCACCAGAACTCGTTGCAGCAGGCTGCAAACTGCTCCTGGCTGGGCCGTCTGATGTGGTAGTCTTCATCGGAGGGAGAGGGGAGCTCCGGTAGGATTCCGTCCTTATCCAGAAGCACCACGCACAGCCTGTCGCCGGTGACGTCCGCCTCACTGACGGGCACCACATGCAGATCCAGGCGGACGCCGTCTGTAAACTGGATGAGCCAGCCGTAGCATTTGTCGAAATCCACGGGAAGCCCCAGGACCCTGTCCACCTCGTCGGGACACTGCATATAGAGCTGTTCGCCGAAATGGTCAATCCAATGCACATCCTCGTAAAAGGGCCGTGTTTCGCGCACCGCGTAGACGATGTCGTAGTCCTGGAAAATATCTTTCTTTGCGTTTTTGTTGGTGCGGGAGCCGTTCATCCAGACGGCCCGGATGCGGTCGTCATTTCTGGCTGTATCCAGAATCAGTTCCATCATTTCTGTTTCGCTGCGCATGGCGGCCTCCTTTAAAATCACTCGTTAAATAATCCAAGCCCCGCAAACATTTTATGGAGCCGGTGCTCGTCAAAGGGCAGATACTCCGCGATGGTGAAGCCCACCACGTCCGAATGCCCGGTGATGCACTGGAGCACCGCCCCCAGCTCCTCCATGGTCATCCGCCCGCCGCCGCTGCCGTCGCCGGTCAGTTCCTTGTTGGCGAAATAGGTGGAGTGGAAGAGTTCCGGGTCCAGCACATCGATATCCAGGTGCACCAGAATGTGGTCGAAACGTGCCATGAATGACTGAATCTCCTTAAGCGTCACAAAGGTCTGATCCTGCACCCGGTAATCCACGCCCATCTCCTGTAAGAAATGTTCCTGGTAGTCGTGGAGTCCCTGCAGGCCCACGTAGAGAATCTCGTCGGGCTTGAATTTCCTGTTCTTCATGAGAGCGGAGAGGGCCTCGTCGCCGCGGCCCATGAGGGAGCCCAGCACCATGGCGTGGGCGTTGGGGTAGCCGTCGGCAGGGGTGGACACGTCCGGGTGGGCGTCGATCCAGAGAATCCCCAGGTTGTCGTAGAGCCCGTGCAGGTAGTCGAAGGGGGCCTGGGAGACGATGCAGTTTCCGCCGATGGTGATGATCCGGTCCGGCTTTGCCTCCTCGATGACGCGGGCGGCCTGCATGATGCCCGCGGTCACCTCGTCCCGCGCGCAGACGCCGTCGGTCACCGGCCGCTCCCGGCCGTCCGGCGGTGCCAGTTCCACCTTGTATAAGGGCTGGTTTTCGTTCTGCGGCAGAATGTGTGCCAGAAGATGGGCGCCGAAGTAGTAGGTCTCCAGGCCGCCGCTTAAGTAGTCGGGATAGAGAAGCCGTATGGTTTTCATGGAAATACCTCCTGTCAAAAATGATTGTAGTGTTACAGATCCAGCTGCATAAAAACCGCCGTCTCCGCCGGGTTGTCATTGTATTTTCCGATGCGGTAGAATCCGTATGTCTCGTACAGCCGGATGGCCGTCTCCATGGACGGAAAGGTGTCCAGCCGTATATGTTTGTAGCCGATGGATCTCGCGTCCCCGATGGCTTTCTCCAGCAGGAGACTGCCCAGACGGAGCCCGCGGAAGGCCGGGCGGACGTAGAGCCGCTTGAGCTCGCAGAACTCTTCGTCGTTTCGCAGAAGCGCCGCGCAGCCGGCGGACGTGCCGCTGTCGGAGACAGCCAGATAGAGGCGGCTGTAGGGCGGGGCGTATTTTCGGGGCAGGTCCCTAAGCTCCTCGTCCAGATGCTGGACCGCCAGGCATTTTCTCACGTCGTCGCCCTGGGCGAGAATCGCGTCGGTGTATTCTCTGACCAGCTCCGAGAGCTCGGGAATCCGGTCATAGGCGGATATCAGTTCCAGTTTCATAGGCTACAGCTCCTCCGGCGAAATGCGGCTGAGACGGCTGTTCTGGTACCGCCCGCTCATGGTCACGTCCTCGGAAAACCAGTCAGGGGGAGTGAAGAGCAGCGCCTCCTCCTCGGTGGGAAACTCCACCTCCGCCAGAATCAGCCCCTCGTAAATTCCCTCGAACACGTCCAGCTCCACGGTCAGATGCGGGGCGTCGTCGAGGGGCAGGAGATAGCGGGTTTTTGTGAGAATGTTACCGTCGCATTTTTCACGCAGGTGCAGATAGGCTTCTTCAGTGAGCGGGAGCTCGTACTCCTCCCGCGCCAGAAGTCCGGCGGATTTATAGGTCAGAAAATACTGATCGTCTGCCCGCCGCACCCGGACCACCGGGCGGATGTTCAAATACCCCTGTTCGATTTTGCGGCAGGGAAAGTCCCGGTAATTTTCCGGCGGCTGTATAACCAGAAATTTGCGCTCGATCTCCATGAAAGAATCTCCTTTCCAGTGTTCCCTTAGCGGGTTCTTAGAAACTATCATATCATATTCGATAAAATTTAAAAAGTCTGTCGGAAAAAAGTAAGGTCTTATGTGGGAATAAATGGTATACTATTAGAAACATCCATACGTGGAAAAATTTACAGGGAGGGGATGGAATGGAGGTTCGGGAACTGGAAAATGCGCAGCTTCGGGAGCGCGCGAGGGCAGCGCTTGGAAGATATTTTCTCCAGGCGGTGTCCGTCAGCTTTATCGCCAGATTTTTCTTGACTGCCGGACATGTGGAGGATGCCGGGAATGCAGAGGAGTACGGGACCCTGACCATCGACATCGGCAGCTGGAGCTGGAATGTATACCAAACCAGCGCGCCGGAGCCCTGGCTGATTCAGATAAACGGCCTCATGCCGGAGAACCTTGTCAGGACGGCGGTGACCGCCCTGGTGGGAGCCGCGTCTGCGGGTCTTTTGATTCTGCTTTTAAGCATTTTTGTGTTCGATCTTTTTGAGGTGGGGAGAAACCGCTTTTATATGGAGAGCCGCGAGGCCGGCCGTCCGGCGGGAATGGGGAAGCTTGTGTGGCCGTTTCGTTGCGGGAACTATTTTAACCTGGTGCGGATCCTTTTCCTGCGGAGGATCAAGACGTATCTGTGGACGTTTCTTCTGGTGATTCCGGGGATTTATAAGGCCTGCGAGTACGCCATGGTGCCCTATATTCTGGCGGAGAATCCGGAGGTTTCCTCCGGAACCGCGTTTCGTATCAGCCGGCAGCTGATGGACGGGCGCAAGTGGAAGCTGGTGTGGCTTACGGTGTCGGTTTACGCCATCTATATCCCGCTTGTTTTTCTCCTGGCATTCAGCGTGCCGGTGGGCGCCGCAGCGCTGTTTCTGGGGTCGCTTTTCATCAATGCCTACATGGACGCGGCGCAGGCGGAGTTTTACGCCTCGGTGAGAGGGCGGGCGCTGGGAATCCGTCTGAACGGGTTTTCATTTTCGGACGGACTGTGATATAATGATACCAGGGTCAAAAGGTCGGAAATCCGATGCAAGCTCGCTTGCAAGAGGATTTTTGACCCCAACATCATATAATCAGTTTTAGCATGAAACCATGAGACAGGAGGTATATATGGAACAGTTCAGCAATTCAGAGTTGAGACGGAGGGCCCGGGCGAATCTGACAGGATATTTCCCGCAGGCGGTTCTCGTATCGTTCATTATTTCCATATTTTCCAACGGCGGCAGGAGCCAGACCGCCGGGGAAGGGCAGGAGCAGGCGGGGGCGCTGACCGACGGCTTCGGGCAGCTTCCGCCGCACATGATATTTGCGGCCATTCTGACGGCGGTGATTGCCGTGCTGACCGTGGCGTGCATCGTCGCGGTGCTCAACATTTTTGTGTTTCAGATTCTGGAGGTGGGAAAGAACCGCTTCTACATGGAGAGCCGCGAGATGGGACACTCGGCGGGCGTCGGGAAAGTGTTCTGGGCCTTCGGCTCCGGGCACTATCTGAACGTGGTGAAGATCATGTTCCTCATGAATCTGAAGGTGATTCTCTGGATGTTTCTTCTGATTCTGCCGGGCATTTACAAGGCCTACGAGTATGCCATGATCCCCTATATCCTGGCGGAGAATCCGGAGATTTCCTCCAGAGACGCGTTCCGCTTAAGCCGCAGGATGATGGACGACAGGAGGCTTAAGCTCTTTGTGCTGGAGGTGTCGATTCTTCTCTGGATGGTGGTTCCGGCGCTGTTCGGACTGCTGAACGAGCTTGTTGGCATGGTGCTGACGTTCGTGTGCTCCCTCGTCATTCTTCCCTATGCGGATGCGGCGATGGCGGAGTTCTACGCCTGCCTGCGGCCAGAGGCGCAGGAGATGGGGCTTCGTCTGAACGGGTTTACCCGGTATTCCGAACCGCGCGGGGATGGATACGGCAGTGACGGCCAGGGCTGGTACGAGGATGCCTGGGAGCAGGGAGACCGTGACAGAGGCCAGTATGGTGACGGCTGGGAGCATCATGGGGACGAGAAAGACCGGCGCAGAGAGACCGGGAGCCGGAGCGGTGAGGAGAGCTACGACGGCTGGGTAAAAGACGAGGACGGCTACTGGACCAGGAGAAAATAAAAGCAGATAGAGGAAATAAAACAGGAGGAAGTAAATTATGTCAAAAGTATACGCGTTTTTAGCCGACGGTCTTGAGGAAGTGGAGTGCCTGGGAGCCATGGATATCCTGGTGCGCGCGGGCGTGGAGGTGACGCTGGTCTCTGTTACCGGCAGCCGCCAGGTGACGGGAGCCCACGGGTTCACCATCACGGCGGACAAACTGTTTGAGGAGACCGACCCGGCGGAGGCGGACGTTTTGTTCCTTCCGGGCGGGATGCCGGGGACGAAGAACCTGGCGGCCTTTGAACCTCTCATGGAGGCGGTGAGGCAGGCGGCGGCCGACGGCCGGCGGGTGGCGGCCATCTGTGCGGCTCCCAGCGTGCTGGGCGACCTGGGCGTGCTCGAGGGAAAGAAGGCCACCTGCTATCCGGGCTACGAGCCGCGGCTGAAAGGGGCCGTTCCAGTGAAGGACGGCGTGGTGACCGACGGAAATATGACCACAGCCAGAGGGCTGGGCTACGCCCTGGATCTGGGACTGGAGCTGGCCGGAATTTTGACGGACCGGGAGACGGCCGCGCAGATCAAGGCGGCAATTCAGTACGACCAGTTCTGATTTTTTAAGTTTTTGTATTGTAAAATCGTATTTTTATGTTATAATGCTAAATTGAAGTGTAACGCCCAGACGGATGAAGGCGGTTCACATATAGTTTAAGGAGGAGCCCATAAAATGAGTTTACAAGTGGAAAAATTAGAGAAGAACATGGCAAAGATGACCATTGAGGTGCCTGCCGAGGAGTTCGAGGCCGCGACCAAGGCCGCATACAATAAGGAGAAAAACAGATTTAATATTCCCGGTTTCAGAAAGGGCAAAGCACCCCAGGCTATGATAGAGAAGATGTACGGCCCCGGCGTTTTCTATGAGGAGGCCGCCAACCAGCTCATCGATGCAAACTACACCAAGGCTGCTGCCGAGTGCGGGGAGGAGATCGTCTCCAGACCGACCATCGACGTGGTTCAGATCGAGAAGGGCAAGCCGTTCATTTTCACCGCTACCTTTGCTGTAAAGCCGGAAGTTACTCTCGGCGAGTACAAGGGCGTGGAGGTTGAGAAGGCTTCCGCTGAGGTGACCGATGCGGACGTTGACGCAGAGATCGCCAGAGTGCAGAACCAGAACGCGCGTCTGATCACCGTTGAGGACAGACCTGTGGCGGACGGCGACGAGACCGTCATCGACTTCGAGGGCTTTATCGACGGCAAACCGTTCGACGGCGGCAAGGGTACCGACTACCCGCTGACCATCGGATCCCACTCCTTTATCGACACCTTTGAGGAGCAGCTGATCGGCAAGAACATCGGCGAGGAGTGCGAGGTCAACGTGACCTTCCCCGAGGAGTACCATGCCGACGAGCTCAAGGGCAAGCCCGCCACCTTCAAGGTAACCGTTAAGGAGATCAAGGTGAAGGAGCTTCCGGAGCTGAACGACGAGTTCGCCAGCGAGGTTTCCGATTTCGATACGATGGATGAATACAAGGCCGACGTGAGGGCAAAGCTTGAAGAGAGAAAGGCGAAGGAGGCCACCACTCTCAACGAGGACCGCGTGATCGAGAAGGTTGTGGAGAACGCATCCATGGAGATCCCGGATCCGATGCTGGAGAGCCAGTGCAGAAACATGCTGGAGGATTATGCCCGCAGACTGCAGAGCCAGGGCCTTTCCTTCGACCAGTACATGAAGTACACCGGCCAGTCCATCGACACCATGATGGATCAGATGAAGCCGGAGGCCATCAGAAGAATTAAAGTGAGACTTACTCTTGAGGCTGTTGCCAAGGCGGAGAACATCCAGGTGAGCGAGGAGGCCATCGATGCCGAGTACGAGAAGATGGCGGAGCAGTACAAGATGGAGGCTTCCAAGCTGAAAGAGCTCATGGGACCGAAGGAGAAGGAGATGCTGACCCAGGATCTGGCGGTTCAGCAGGCTGTGGATCTTCTGGTTGCCGAGGCGAAGCTTGTATAATCGATAGAATGTAGTCGCGAGATACGAAAGACAGGATTCCTGGAATGGACGCGGGGGTGGGGATATTCCATGCGCGCGTCTGTTCCGGGAATCTCATTTGCGTTATTGGGAGATTTCCCGATATAGTTTTCAAACAGGAGGTTTACTATGAGTTTAGTACCCTATGTCATTGAATCCACCAGCAGGGGGGAGAGATCCTACGACATCTACTCCCGCCTTTTAAAAGAGAGGATTATTTTCCTGTCCGAGGAAGTGAATGATGTGACCGCCAGCCTGGTGGTCGCGCAGCTCCTTTTCCTGGAGTCTGAGGATCCCAACAAGGACATTCATTTCTACATCAACAGCCCCGGCGGCTCCGTGACCGCAGGCATGGCGATCTACGACACCATGAACTATATCAAGTGTGACGTTTCCACCATGTGCATCGGCATGGCGGCCAGCATGGGCGCCTTCCTTCTGGCAGGCGGAACCAAGGGCAAGCGCCTGGCGCTTCCCAACGCGGAGGTCATGATCCATCAGCCGTCCGGCGGCGCGCAGGGACAGGCGACGGAGATCCAGATCGTCGCGGAGAAGATTCTGCAGACCAAGAAGAAATTAAACGAGATCCTGGCGGCTAACACCGGCCAGCCCCTGGAGGTCATCGAGAGGGATACGGAGAGAGATCACTACATGACCGCCGAGGAGGCCATGAAGTACGGGCTGATTGACCGTGTCATCACGGGCCGTTAAGACTTGTAAAGAGAGGTAATGAGATGCCAGGCAGAACAGACGACAAGGTTAGATGTTCCTTCTGCGGGAAGACGCAGGACCAGGTGAGAAAGCTGATCGCTGGTTCCGACAATGTCTTTATCTGCGACGACTGCATTGAGCTGTGCGCGGAGATCCTGGAGGAGGAGTTTGCCGGACAGCCAGACAGCAAAGGACCGGATTTCAGCGATATTAATCTGCTGAAGCCCAAGGAGATCAAGGCGTTTCTGGACGATTATGTGATCGGACAGGACGACGCCAAGAAGGTGCTCTCCGTGGCTGTCTACAATCACTACAAGCGTGTCACCTCGGCCAGAAAGACCGACGACATCGATTTGCAGAAGAGCAACATTCTGATGCTGGGGCCCACCGGATCCGGAAAGACGTATCTGGCGCAGACCCTTGCCCGGATGTTAAATGTCCCCTTTGCCATCGCCGACGCCACCACGCTCACCGAGGCGGGCTACGTGGGCGAGGACGTGGAGAATATTCTTTTGAAGATCATCCAGGCGGCGGATTATGATATCAGCCGCGCGGAGTACGGAATCATCTATATTGATGAGATCGATAAGATCACGAAGAAGTCGGAGAACGTCTCCATCACCCGCGACGTCTCCGGCGAGGGCGTCCAGCAGGCGCTTCTTAAGATTCTGGAGGGCACGGTGGCCAGCGTTCCGCCCCAGGGAGGAAGAAAGCACCCGCAGCAGGAGCTTCTCCAGATCGACACGACCAACATCCTGTTTATCTGCGGCGGAGCCTTCGACGGGCTCGAGAAGGTGGTGGAGAACCGCCTGGGCGCCGGTTCCATCGGTTTTGACGCGAAGATCGTTGACCGGAAGGAGCAGGATGTGGACGATCTGCTGGAGAAGGTGATGCCCCAGGATCTGACGAAATACGGACTGATCCCGGAGTTTATCGGCCGTGTGCCGGTGCATGTGGCGCTCCACTCGCTGGACGAGGAGGCGCTGGTGAAGATTCTCGCCGAGCCGAAGAACGCCATCGTGAAGCAGTATCAGAAGCTATTTGAGCTGGACGGCGTGAAGCTGGAGTTCACAGACGACGCGCTGAGAGCCATCGCCAGACGCGCGGTGGAGCAGAAGACGGGAGCCAGAGGCCTGCGCTCCATCATGGAGAAGGTCATGCAGGAGATGATGTATGAGCTGCCCTCCGTGAACAATGTGGGCATCTGCACCATCACCGGCGACGTGGTGGAGAACGAGGCGGAGCCGGAGCTGGTGTACCGCGACACCACGGTGCCGAGAAAGGCTCTGACCAGCCGGTTTAAAAAGGATAATACGGGCGAGATCGCCTAGGACGAAAAGGGGTCTGCGGAAACGCATCTCCCCTTTTTGTGTACGGACATAAGAATGCGGCGCTCCGCTCAGTGCGGGGCGCGTGTGAGGTGAACACAGGATGGAAAAAGAGAGAATTACCATGCCGGCGGTGGCGCTCAGGGGACTGACGCTGATGCCGGGGATGATTATTCATTTTGATATAAGCAGGAAACAGTCCATCGCCGCCGTGGAGAAGGCCATGGTGGGAGATCAGAGGATTCTTCTGGTGGGACAGATCCAGGCGGACGAGCCGGAGATTTCCCTGGAAAATCTTCACCGCATCGGAACCATCGGCAGCGTGAAGCAGCTGGCCAAGCTCCCCGGCGGAGTGGTCCGCGTCATGGTGGAGGGACTGGAGCGGGCGGAGCTTGTCACTGTTCTGGAGGAGGAACCGGGGCTTTTCGTGGAGGCCGAGGAGCTGGGCTACGAGAGCGAGGACATCGGCCCCATCGAGCGGGAGGCCATGCTGCGCGTCCTCAGGGACAAGCTGGAGGAGTACCAGACCGTCAACGGCAAATCGGCCAGGGATATTGTGCCGGAGCTTCTGGCCATCGAGGAGCTGGAGGAGCTTCTCGATCAGATCGCCATTCAGATTCCCTGGGATTACCGGATCCGCCAGGAGCTCCTGGAGTGCGTGTATCTGACGAGACGTTATGAGCGCACCGTGGAGCTTCTGATCATGGAGATGGAGGTCTATAAGATCAAGAAGGATTTCCAGACCAAGGTGAAGGCCGGCATCGACAAGAACCAGAAGGATTACATTCTGCGGGAGCAGATGAAGGTGATCCGCCAGGAGCTGGGGGAGGAGGAAGATTCCCTCTCCGAAGCCGACGAGTATTTAAAGCAGCTTGGTCAGCTGAGGGCCAGCGCCGAGGTGAAGGATAAGCTAAAAAAGGAAATCGCGCGATTCAAAAACATGCCCGCCTCCAGCCAGGAGGCCAACGTGCTGCGCATCTACATAGAGACGCTTCTCGAGCTTCCCTGGAAGAAGATGTCGAAGGACAACAACGATTTAAAGCGGGCCGCCCGCATCCTCAACGAGGACCATTACGGCCTTGAGAAGGTGAAGGACCGGGTGTTAGAGTATCTGGCGGTGCGTACGCTGACGAAGAAGGGGGACGCGCCCATTCTCTGTCTGGTGGGGCCGCCCGGAACGGGAAAGACGTCCATCGCCCGCTCGGTGGCCAGAGCCCTGGATAAGGAGTATGTGCGCATCAGTCTGGGCGGCGTCCGCGACGAGGCGGAGATCCGGGGACACAGAAAGACCTATGTGGGAGCCATGCCGGGCCGTCTGGTGGAGGGCCTTAAGCAGGCCGGCGTCGCCAATCCGCTGATGCTTCTGGACGAGATCGACAAGGTGAGCAGCGATTATAAGGGAGATACCTCGGCGGCGCTTCTGGAGGTGCTGGACGGGGAGCAGAACGTCCGCTTCCGCGACCATTACGTGGAGGTGCCCATCGATCTCTCGGAGGTGCTTTTCATCGCCACGGCCAACACGACCCAGACCATCCCGCGGCCGCTTCTGGACCGCATGGATATTATCGAGGTAAACAGCTACACCGAGAACGAGAAGTTCCACATTGCAAAGGACTATCTGGTGGGAAAACAGCTGGGGAAAAACGGACTGACGAAGAAGCAGCTCTCCATCAGCGACAGCGCGCTGGAGAAGATCATACGGAATTACACGAGAGAGGCCGGCGTGCGGAACCTGGAGCGGAGAATCGGCGATATCTGCCGCAAGTCCGCCAGGGAGATTCTGGAAAATAAGAAGAAATCCATCCGCGTCACCGAACACTCGCTGGAAAAATACCTGGGAAAAGAGCGCGTAACCTACGAGAACGCCAACGAGGAGGACCAGGTGGGCATCGTGCGCGGCCTGGCCTGGACCAGCGTGGGCGGCGACACCCTGCAGATCGAGGTCAACACCATGCCAGGCAAAGGCGAGCTGATGCTCACCGGACAGATGGGCGATGTGATGAAGGAGTCGGCCCGGACGGCGCTCACCTACGTGCGCTCCGTGGCCATGGAGTACGGAGTGGCCGAGGATTATTTTGAGAAGCACAACATCCACATCCACATCCCGGAGGGAGCGGTGCCCAAGGACGGCCCGTCGGCGGGAATTACCATGGCCACGGCCATGCTGTCCGCCGTGTCCGGGCGACTGGTGTCCGCCAAGGTGGCCATGACCGGAGAGATTACCCTGCGGGGCCGGGCCCTTCCCATCGGCGGATTGAAGGAGAAAATCCTGGCCGCCCGGATGGCCGGCATTAAGAAGGTGCTGGTGCCGGAGAAAAACCAGCCGGATATCGCCGAGCTTTCCAGGGAAATCACGAAGGGACTGGAGATCGTGTTTGTGAAGAATATGGAGGATGTGCTTCGGGAGGCATTTGTCTAAAAGGAGAGTACAATGATCATTAAAAAAGCAGAACTGGAGACGGTGTGCGGCATCACCAGCAAGCTCCCGGAGAATACGCTCCCGGAGTTTGCCTTCGCTGGAAAATCCAACGTGGGGAAATCCTCGCTGATCAACGCGCTGATGATGCGCAAATCCCTGGCCCGCACCTCATCCCAGCCGGGAAAGACGCAGACCATCAATTTCTATAATATCAACGACGCGCTCTACTACGTGGACCTGCCGGGCTACGGCTACGCCAGGGTCTCCGTGGAGGTCAAGGCCAAGTGGGGGAAGATGATCGAAAATTATCTGAAAAAATCCCCCATGTTAAAGTGTGTGTTCCTCCTGGTGGACATCCGCCACGAGCCGTCCGCCAACGACAAGACCATGTATGACTGGGTGGTCTACAACGGCTACCGCCCCATTGTCATCGCCACGAAGCTGGACAAGTTAAAGCGCAGCCAGGTGGCGAAGCACGTGAAGATGCTGAGGACCGCGCTGGACGACGGAAACGGCGTGGACATCATTCCCTTCTCCGCGGAGACGAAGCAGGGGAGAGAGGAGGTCTGGGGGGTGATTGAAGGGCTGATGGAGTAACTCAGCCCCTTTTTGGTTTCTCAAAGATTATTCTTTGAGAAAACGCCATAAGGTTGTGCGGCTGATTCCCAATCGTTTAGCTGCGGCGCTTCGGTTTCCCTTTACTTCTTCCAGGACAGCGTGGACAATACATTGGTTGATATCATCCAACGTCCGGTTCAGATCGGGGATGATGGTGGTGGAAGGAATGGCGGGGGGAGCTTCCTGCTCCAGAATACGCGTCACGGTATCTTCCTGAATGTAAGGCATTGTGGTTAAAACCATCATTTTGTTTAAAAGCCGTTTAAACTGGGTGTAATTGCCGGGCCAGTCGTAGGCGATAAGCCGTTCCATGGCTCCGTTTTCCAGTCCCAGAATTTCTTTAGCCAGGCTCACATTTAAAGAGCTTAGACAGAGGTTGGCCAGGGTGGGGATTTCTTCCCGGCGCTGTCGAAGCGGGGGGAGATGAATGGTCAGACAGGAAAGCTTATTGATAAAATCGATATTTACCTGGGATAAGGCGCCATCCTGTTGACAGACAGCAGAAAACAGGAGCTGGTTTCTTCGGGTAAGGTTCATATCGATGATGAGGGAGAGAAGCTGCCGTTGTCGTTCCTGGGATAGAGCGTCTATATTTTTCAGATACAGGGTATTGTTGTTGTCGTTAAAAGGTGAGTCGTAATGATTTACCAAAAATCCCCAGGTTTTGTCATTCATCAGAGCGAAATCTATGGTGATGAGTGCATTGTGCCGCAGAGAGCCCTGTGTGTAGATGGCTCCGGCTACGCGGCCTTTTCCGGTTCCTTCTTCACCAGTAATCATAATGGGGAGATTTGTCTGAATCATTTGCTCGATATCTGCCTGGAGGTTCCCTGGCTGCCCGGTGATATTGTAAAAGCTGTTGTAGAAAGAATTTTCTACATCTCTACGATTCTGGTACTGGATCCCGTATTTGCTGATAGCCAGGGGAACCGCACTGGGGGAAATGAAGAAAACAGAGTAATGTCTGCTGTAAAAGGGAAGGGAAAACCCTTCGATGGAGTACAAAATCCCTTCAATATTTTTGAAGCTTTGCTGAGGCTCTCCGCAGGATATGGATTCTTTTTTCAATGTCTGGATTACGGAGTCATAACCAGTTGCGGGGAGTGTCGAAAAGAAAAGTTCTCCTGTGTCGTCGAAAATAACGGTTTTTTGTTTGCCATTTTGGATGACATCGCGGAGAAACCGGTTTTCTTCCCGGAGAATGGAATGGCTGCGGCAGAGTTTGACTGCCTGATCAAAGGTGTTTGCAATGCTTTCTGATCCGGAAGTGATCAGAATGGCGTTTAATCCTAACCGTTTTGCGGTTGTATTGGCGATTACATCACAGAGAATCATCCGATACCCGCGTCCCCGTAAGTCTAAAAGGTTTTTTTCTACTTCCTCGGCACTGTGTACGGTGCAGATTTCCACGCGATATTGCAGCAGATCGCAGAGAAGACGAGCACTGTCGGTAATGCTGGGGAATCCGACGATCGCATAGCGGGAAGAAAAATTTTCTGCCATTTTAATGGCGCGAAGCACGTCATAGACAGACAGCGTGATCTCGATGACTGGCAGATCTGTCAAGGAGCCAATCATCTCTGCCGTTCCGCCCCGGGATATAATGACATCAAAATTTCCATGAAAATTTTTTTGGGCCAATTCTGCGCCCTTTTGAAGGTCGCCTACATAGACGGTCAGATCGATATCGTTTCGATCGGCGGCCATCTTCTGCATAACTGACTTCAGCCCTTCATAGGGAGCAATTCCTAAAATTCTGATTTTTTCCTGATTCAAAAAAACACCTCCTAAAGTTACAGAATAGTTTCAGTATGGAACGATTATAACATAAAACAAACAAAACATACAGAGAAAAAGTGAAAACGTTTCAAAAATAAACAATAATTCCATGAAAAAGACTTGAGCAATTAAAGAAATATGTGTAATATAAAAACACAAAAGCAAAAAAATGAAAAAATAAAAAATGTTATGATGAACAAAGAACAAAAATGTTTCTAATTGAAACGGTATTGGGTAGAAGGAAGCGGCGTAAATGGTAAAATTACTGATTATTGCAGACGATTTCACAGGTGCTCTGGATACGGGCGTACAGTTTGCGGCATCTGGGGCGGAAACGCGGGTGGTCACAAACAGGGATGCTGTATTTGAGGATGTGGAACCTGGGGTGCAGGTTCTGGTTCTGGATGCAGAGACCAGGCACCTTCCGGCCAGAGAAGCATACGATGTGGTTTTCTCTGTCACACGACGGGCTTGCAGGAGCAAAATTCCTTACATTTATAAAAAAACCGATTCTGCTCTCAGAGGGAATGTTGAAAGTGAGCTTAAAGCTGTGCTGGAAGGAACCAAACAGCCGGTTCTCCATTTTTTTCCGGCATTTCCCAAAATGAATCGCATTACCCGGGGCGGAGTTCATTACATAGACGGCGTTCCGGCGGAAGAGAGCGTTTTTGGGAGAGATCCTTTTGAACCGGTCAGGCATTCCGCGATTCAGGACATAATAAAAACAGTGCCGGTAACTGTGGTCACAGAACTGGAGAAGTGGAGACGAATGCCGGGCATTATGGCATATGATGCGGCTACGGATCTGGAACTTCAAAGAGAGGGACAATTTTTGATGGAGAAGGGAGAATTGTCGGTGATGGCCGGCTGTGCCGGGTTTGCCGGGGTTCTGCCAAGGCTCCTGGGATTGAACGGAAAAAAACCTTCGCCCGTGCTTCTTGAGAAAGGATTTTTTGTCGCATGCGGCAGTGTCAATCCTATTACCCGGAAACAGCTTGACTATGCGGAACGAGCGGACTTCCTGCGTATCCGCCTTTCCCCGAGAGAAAAAATGAATGAAGAAATTTATGATACGGATGCTGGACGCAGCAGGCTGAAAGTGTGGAAAGCTCTGTCAGAGAGAGGCCCTTGTATCCTGGACACGAATGACCCGCCAGGCAGTGAAGAAACGCTGGCATATGTCAGTGAAAGAGGAATGACGCGGGAGCAGATGCGTGTGCGCATATCCATGACACTGGGGCGTATTGTGAAAGACCTGGTGGAGTTGGAACTCACAGGAACGCTCTTGATTACGGGGGGCGACTGTTTAATTGGCTTTATGAAGAATATGGGCTGCGACATTATATCGCCGATCTGTGAACTGGCGCCTGGTACGGTGCTCTCGGAGATTGATACAGGAACGCGGAGACTGAGAGTTATATCCAAATCCGGCGGTTTTGGCACAGAGTCATTACTTGTGGATCTGGCAGAGAAAATTTATGGAAGTGAAAAACAGGAGGAGTTGGAATGCAGAAAAAATATGTGTTAAAAATGCCTGGAGCTGTATACAGCGGTGAGAATGCACTGGACAGTATGGGGGAAATACTGAAAGACTGGGGAACAAAAGCGGCTGTTTTTACAGATCGGGGAATTCGGGAATCCGGCTTGCTGTCGCCTGTGTTTGCACAGCTTGAAAAGTTATCAGGGGAGTATGTGATATTTGACGAACTGGCGGCGGAACCTACCTGTGATCAGGCCCAGGATGCGGTGGATGCATTTAAAAAATCGGGGGCAGAATTCATTGTGGCGGTCGGAGGCGGAAGCGTCATGGATACGGCTAAACTGGCGAGTGTTCTGGCGACGGACGATTACAGTGTCAGGGATCTTCTTGATCATCCATACATGGCAAAGAAGTGCGTGAAAACGCTGATGATTCCGACGACGGCAGGAACAGGGGCGGAAGCCACTCCAAACGCGATTGTGGCGGTTCCGGAGAAAGAGCTTAAGGTGGGAATTGTGAATGATGCGATGATTGCGGACGGTGTAATTTTGGATGCGCGGATGATAAAGAGCCTGCCGGGATCCATTGCCGCAGCTACAGGAGTGGACGCGCTTTGTCACGCGATTGAATGCTTCACATCAAAGAAAAGAAATCCATTCAGCGACACATTTGCGCTCCAGGCGTTTGAGATGATTGTGAAAAATATCGAGAAGGCCTGTGATGATCCCGGGGCGATGGAGGAAAAAAGCAATATGCTTCTGGCGTCGTTCTATGCAGGAGTTGCTATCACGGCTTCGGGAACCACAGCTGTTCACGCATTATCTTATCCATTGGGAGGAAAATATCATATTGCTCACGGTGTGTCCAATGCGATTTTACTGGCGCCGGTTATGAAATTTAATGAACCGGCATGCCGTGCGCGCTTCGCCCTGGCGTATGATCGTCTGGCTCCGGATGCGGGAGCGGTGACGGAGGCGGAAAAATCCGCCTGGATTGTGAGACGGATGGAAGAGATTGTAGAGCATTTAAATATTCCGAGAAGCCTGAAGGAGTTCGGCGTCGGGCGGGAAGATCTGGATGCGCTGGTTGCGGCTGGCATGGAGGTCACCCGGCTGCTTGTGAATAATATGCGTGAGGTGACACCGGAGGATGCCAGAACGATCTATCTGGAAATTATGTAAGGGAGGATATAACCAATGAAAAAAGTAGAAATTAAGGGGATTATACCCCCGATTATTACGCCGATGAATGAGGATGAGTCCGTCAATGAGGCAGAGCTCAGAAGGCAGGTGAACCGGCAGATTGCCGGAGGCGTCCACGGAATTTTCTGTTTCGGTACGAACGGAGAAGGCTATATTTTAAATGAAAAAGAAAAGGAGAAAATTCTCGACGCCGTGATTGACGAAACGGATGGACGGGTACCGGTTTATGCAGGAACAGGCTGTATCAGCACGAAGGACACGATCCTTCAGTCACAGATGGCAGAACGGATGGGTGCGGACGTGCTGTCTGTCATAACGCCTTCCTTTGCGGCGGCGTCCCAAAACGAACTCTACGAACATTACAAGGCGGTGGCAGAGGCGGTGGACATGCCCATTGTTCTTTATAATATTCCGGCCAGAACGGGAAATGCATTGGCCCCGGCTACGGTTGCCCGGCTGAGTCATATTCCGAATATTGTGGGAGTGAAGGATAGTTCGGGAAACTTTGACAATATGCTTCAGTATATTGAGCAGACCAGAGAACAGAAGGATTTTGCAGTTCTTTCTGGAAATGATTCTTTGATTTTATGGAACCTTCTGGCAGGCGGAACCGGAGGCATTGCGGGGTGCGCAAATGTCTTTCCGGAGGTGATGGCATCTATTTATAATTATTTTATTGCGGGAGATATAGAGAATGCAAGGAAGGCACAGGACAGTATACGTTCTTTCCGCGCATGCTTTAAATATGGAAATCCCAACACGATTGTAAAGACAGCCGTCGGCCTTCTGGGGTATCCGGTGGGACGGTGCCGGGCTCCTTTCAACCAGGTGCCTGAAGAAGGAGTGGAGGCACTCAGACGGGTACTGGACGAAGATGTGCAAAAGGGTATGTGCAGGCTTGCTGATACAGAAAACGGTGTGGCAGGAGTTTCTGAAAAGGAGAGCTGTTGATGGAAGAGACAGAACATGTGATTCTGGGGATTACCATGGGGGATCCGGCTGGCATCGGGCCGGAGATTACGGTGAAGGCGCTGGCGCAGCCGGGACTGTATGAAATATGCAGGCCGCTGGTGATTGGCGACGTGAAGATTATGGAAGAAGCCGCCCGGATTGCGGGACATCCGGAAATCCGTATTCATCCCGTCGCTTCACCGGACGGGGCGCTGTTTCGCCGGGGAACGATTGACGTACTGGATATGAAGCTTGTGGACGTGCGCCGGCTGGAACGGGGAAAGGTTTCGGCGATGGCAGGAGAGGCTGCGTTCCGTTATGTTGAGAAGGCAATCCGCCTGGCGATGGATCATGAGATTGACGGTACGGTGACCAATGCGATAAATAAGGAAGCGATTAATCTGGCGGGTCATCATTATTCCGGGCATACAGAGATTTATGCGGATATGACACAGACAAAAGAATACACCATGATGCTGGCGCATGAAAATCTGCGTGTCGTCCATGTCTCGACCCATGTTTCCCTGCGGGAGGCGTGTGACCGGGTCAAAAAGGCAAGGGTGCTTGAGGTGATTCGGATTGCCGACCAGGCATGCTGGGAATTGGGGATCGAACATCCCAGAATCGGCGTGGCGGGGCTGAATCCTCATAGCGGGGAAAATGGTATGTTTGGCAGAGAAGAGATCGACGAGATCCGGCCGGCCATAGAGGCGGCGAAGGCTGAAGGAATCTATGCGGACGGACCTGTGCCTCCGGATACGGTATTTTCCAAGGCGAGGGGAGGCTGGTATGACATTGTTGTGGCCATGTACCATGATCAGGGGCATATTCCGCTGAAGGTAGTCGGGTTTGTCTACAATGAGGCAGAAGGAAAATGGGATACCGTAGCCGGTGTAAACATTACGCTGGGGCTTCCCATTGTGCGGGTGTCTGTGGATCATGGGACTGCATTTGATCAGGCCGGGTTGGGAACGGCCAATGAACGGAGTCTTGTGAATGCCATAAACTATGCCGCCAGGCTGGCATTGCAGAAGAAAAAACAAGAGAAAAAATAATTTGGGAAGGGGAGTAGGATGTGAAGAACAAATTTGTTATGACGCAGGCTGTCTGCTCCGAGGGGATGGAGCTTCTTAAAGAAAAAGCGGACGTTTTTGTGGCGGATGCTCCGGACCCGAATGCATATCTTGGGGAGATGCAGGAAGCGGACGCCCTGATTGTAAGGATTGCATCCTGTGACAGACATGTGATCGAAAACAGTCCCATGCTGAAGGTGATTGGCAGAACCGGGGTTGGCTATGACACGGTGGATGTTGCGGCGGCTACGGCGAGAGGGATCCCGGTAATTATCACGCCGGGGGCGAATAATCGCAGCGTGGCGGAGCACGCGGTAGCCATGATGTTTGCGCTCTCAAAAAATCTGATGGAGGCGCATGGTGAGCTGTGTGCCGGAAACTGGGAGATCCGGGGGGCGGGGAAAGCCTTTGAACTGGAAGGAAAGACCGTCGGTATCCTGGGCCTGGGGGCGATTGGAAGGGAAACCGCCCGGATCTGTGCAGGGATCGGCATGAAGCTGGCCGGATATGATCCTTTTATGACACGGGAGGCGGTAGAGTCGCTGGGTGCGTACTATTATGAAGATTATGAAGCGCTTTTGAGTGACAGTGATATTGTGACGATTCATGTGCCTCTGACGGAAAATACGCGTGGGCTGATTGGAGAAAAACAGCTTGCCATGATGAAAAAGGAGGCACTTCTCATCAACTGCAGCCGGGGCGGGATCATCGATGAGGCGGCGCTGGCAGCGGCTCTTAAAAATGGTGTGATCGCCGGCGCCGGTACGGATGTCTTTGTAAATGAGCCGCCGAAACCAGAAGATCCGTTGCTTCATTGTCCGAATTTAATTGTCAGTCCTCATTCGGCGGCGCAGACGAAAGAGGCGGTTATCAAAATGGCGCGCATGTGCATAACGGGATGCCTGGCTGTCCTGGATGGGAAAAAATGGCCTTATGTCGCAGATCCCGAAGTGTATGATCATCCCGTCTGGGAAGGAAAAAAATGGGCGGAAACTTAAAATTGCAAATGGAGGTATTATGATGAAAATGAAAACAATTACGACGGTAGCTGTTGCGGGTATGATGGTATTTTCTTTGACTGCGTGCGGTTCGGGCGCTGGAACGGAAAAAACAGGGGATGCTTCGGGAAATCAAACGGCAGAAAGCGGTGCTGCGGCTGAAACAATTGATTTGAGCGTCGCATATGCGGATGCGGAAAATTCGGTTTTTGCCAAAGGAGCGGATGCCTTTGCGGAGAAATTGAGCGAACTTTCCGGAGGAACCATGACCTGTACCATGTATCCCAACGGTACTTTGGGGAGTATCAGCGAGGTGGCGGCCATGATTCAGCAGGGAACCTGTGATGTGAGCCCGATTGTGACCTCTTCTCTTGTGGATTTCTGCCCCGAGTTAGGAGTGTTTGATCTGCCGTTCCTTTTCACGGATTATGATGATGCGAGAACAACAATTGAGGGAAAAATAGGAACCTATTTTTCTGAGCAGCTGGCATCTGCAGGCATGCATGTGGGAAGTTGGCTGACTATGGGATTCAGGGAAACGACATCAAGCAAGCCGATTTCCACTGTGGCCGATTTTAAGGGACTTAAGATCCGGGTTCAGTCCAATGAAGTTCACCAGGCAATTTTCAATGCACTTGGCGCAGCTCCGACAGTTATCAATTTCTCAGAGCTTTATACGGCTATGGAACAGGGTACGGTAGATGCACAGGAGAATCCGTACGTAAATATTGCCAGCAATGCCTATTTTGAGGTACAGGATTATCTGGTGGAGACGAATCACGTATTCCAGTTCGCCGCTATGCTGGTTTCTGACGAGACATATAATAGCCTGACGGACGAGCAGAAGGGCTGGGTGGACGAGGCTGCAGCCTATGCCGCTGATGTGGAATGGCAGGCGACCCAGGAAGACAATGAGGCTGCCAAACAGACATGTATCGATGCGGGTATGACGCTGGTAGAACTGGATCACGACGAGCTTCTGGCCGCAACCCAGAGTGTGTACGATACCTATGAGACGCAGTACGGCTCTCTGCTGGATGTAATGGGGAAATAAAAATGAAAAAATTATATGAGGTGCTTATAAAGATAAGCGACACAATATTTTTCTTTGAAAAGTGGCTGCTTCTGGCTGCGGTTGCCGTGGCGGTGGCGGTGAACTTCCTGAACGTCTGCCTGCGTTATCTGATGAACGCCGGGCTGGCATACTGTGAAATGCTCAGCATTGTCCTGTTCATGTTTATGGTGGTAATAGGAGGAAACATTGCGGTTAAGACAGACGGGGAAATTAAGATCGATGTGTTTCGCTTCAAAAATAAGAAGACGGACGCTGCATTTCGCATGATCGCAGACTGCATCGTGATCGCTGCAATTATTTTTGCTCTGATTGGATTGGGCGCTACGGTGGAGAATGTGTCCAAACACCCGCAGCGCGTGACCCCGCTGCCGATCTATACCTACCATATTTATATTGTAATGGCGATAGGGTTTGCCATGATTTTGCTGGATCGAGTGATTATATTCCTGCGGCACATACTGGTTGCCTGCGGAGCTGAGATAGAGGGAGGTGCAAAAACCGTATGAGTCCTATTGCAGTGCTCTTGATTTTGTTTTTTGTCACACTGTTTATCGGCGTGCCCTTTGCCTGGTCTCTGACCATCTCGTGTGTGGCGTCACTCTGCATGATGAGCGGGTATCCTTTAATGACAGTGGTACAGAAAATGTATAATGGCGGCGCAAAATACACGCTGCTGGCTATCTTTTTCTTTATGCTTGCCGGTGCGATCATGCAGCATGGCGGGATTTCTTCGAGGCTGGTGAATTTTTCAAAAGCTTTGCTGGGGCATATAAGAGGAGGGCTTTCCATTGCAGTGCTTGGCGTATGCATGATGTTTGCGGCGCTCTCGGGTTCCTCCATCGCCACGACGGCAGCCATCGGAGGAATGATGTATCCGGAGCTGGTGAAGGAAAAGTATCCCGAAGGGTATGCAGCGGCATTGCCGGTAGCCGGCGGCACACTGGGAATTGTTATTCCGCCGTCCATCGTATTTGTGGTTTATGGCGCTACAACGGGGACATCTGTTTCGAAACTGTTGATGTCCGGAGTTATCCCGGGAGTTATGGCGGGAGTATTTATGTGTATTTACGCTTATTTCTATGCAAGAAAACACAATATTCCCAAGTCAGATCGATTTGATATAAAGCGCCTTGCGGTCGCTTTCAAGGAATCGGTCTGGGCGCTGTTGATGCCGATTATTATTCTGGGAGGAATCTATTCCGGACTTTTCACCCCTACGGAATCTGCGGCGGTAGCGGTTGTTTACGGACTGTTTGTGGCAGTTTTTATCCACAGAGAAATGACACCGGATAAGCTGTTCAGAATTTCCATAGATGCGGTTAAGGGAACGGCAAATATCCTTCTGCTGATTATGGCAGCATCTATGTTTGGTTACGTGCTGACGGTGTATCAGTTTCCGGCCCTGTTTACGGAGCTGATGAGCACGTTCATCAGCGGGCGGATTACATTCCTGCTGTTTCTGAATATCCTGTTGATTATTCTGGGAATGCTTATGGATTCCGGCGCCATTATTCTGATTATTGCACCGCTGGTTTATCCCATGGCAGTGAGTTTTGGAATTGACCCGGTGCATCTTGGCTGTATTATTGTATTCAACCTGGCTGTCGGGCAGGCCACGCCGCCGTTTGGAAACTGCCTGTTTGCTGCAATTCCAGCGACGGGACAGGATATTCTGACGCTGGCCAAAAATGCGCTTCCTTTTATAGTCATCCTGTTTGCAACTGTTTTCCTGGTGTCCTATGTACCTGTTTTCTCCATGCTTCTACCCAGCATGATGAAATAGGAGGAAAAAGTAATGTACGATTTTTGTTATAGAAACGGATTTGTGTTTGATCCGGAAACAGAATCATTTATTAAAAAAGATTTATATGTAAAGGGTGGTTTTATTGCCGCTTCTGAGGAGGATTGGGAGGTGCGGACGGTCATTGACGCGGAGGGGAAATATGTAGTTCCCGGTCTCATTGATGAGCATTTGCATCTGGATCTGAATGGAAGCATGATTGGCGTGAACGGGGACACGGTCTGTGTCCCCAACGGAATCACGACAGCCTGTGACGGGGGAACCTGCGGGGCATCAAATTTTGCTCAGTTTTATAATTCCAATATTATTCGCTACGAGGCACATACCTATTCGTATCTGAATGTTTCCACATTTGGAAACAAGAGCCTGTGCATTCACGAGGAAGATCATGATCCTGCGGATTTTCGCGAGGATTTGATTGAAGAGAAGTTCAGAAAGTATCCGGATACTCTTCGGGGGCTGAAGGTGCGTATGTGCCGCGGGACACTGGGCGATCATGGAATGGCGCCGCTTTACAGGGCGCGGGAAATCAGCGGGGAACTCAAGAAAAAAGGGTATCACTGTCCTTTAGTGGTTCATTATGATAACCTGCCGGACAACGTTACGGTGGCGGAATTGTTTGATGCACTGCGTCCGGGAGATATTGTGGCTCATGTTTACCAGACCAAGGGGGAGACCATTTTTATGAAAGATGGCTCCATTCACCCGGCTGTGAGGCGGGCCCGCGAGAGGGGAGTGCTGATGGATGACTGTCACGGCCGGGTACACTGGAGTATCCCACATCTGAAGATGGCAGTGAAGCAGGGATTTCTTCCTGATATTATCAGCAGTGACAGTGTTCGCATCAGCGAATATGTCCGTCCGGGATTTTCACTTTTGTATGCAATGGCCATGCTCAGTGCAGCGGGAATGAAAACGGAGAAGATTCTAAAATGTGTGACTTTGAATCCGGCACGTGCGCTGGGAATTGTGGAGAAAGCTGGGGCTTTGAAGGTGGGAATGCCGGCAGATGTGACGGTTTTGGATATCCGGGAAGAAGGCGGGACGCTGTCTGACTTCTGGGGGAACACTGTAGCGGCTGGAAAGCTGTTTGTGCCGTTGCTTACCATGATTGGAGGACGCGTGGCTTACCGGCAAATTTTCTTTTAGATGAGGATGAAAAGCCTCCGGCGCAGGATTCTGAAAAAATCCGGATCCTGAACCAGAGGCTTTTCCTTATTTTTTTCCGTTTGAGTATCTGGCGGTGATTTTGTCCATTTTGGTTTTAAAAATCTCTTTCACCACCCGCCACCATACCATCAAAAGAAACACCGGAAACGTGACCAGAAAGAACCATTTTACCTTCCACCGCGCAAGCGTCCGTTTAAGCTTTTTAAACTCCTGTTTCATCTGTATCACTGACCATCGCCTCCCGTCATCAGCGTCCGCATCACGAAGGCGTAGATCTCCTGGCTGGTATCACGCCAGTGGCTGCACATGGCCTCGGCCTGCTCCTTGTCGGGAACGGAGATATCCAGCTTGATGAGCGGGGTCTTTCCCTCGCGCACCTCGCAGTGGACGATGTAGTCCTGGCTGGTAGATTTGTAGAAATCGGACACCAGGCCCACCTCGTTTCTCATGCGGAGCCGGTTCTCCTTCAGATACTCGTCGATGTCCTCGATGATGGCCGGGGAGATCTTTTTGCCGAAGAAGGAGAGGGTTTCCTCGCCCTCGCGGGTGATCTCGTAGCGGGTGCTGTTGTGGATGGTCTCGCTGCGCGCCAGTCCCGCCTCCAGAAGCTCGGTCAGTGCCTGCTGGAGCGTGAAATAGTCGGTGTATTCCCGGGACAGAAAAAAGTCGGAGATCTGCGCGTAGGTCAGCGGGAAATTTACCTGCTTTAACATGTACAGATTCATCAGTTTATACAGGGTCATTGGTTCTGATAACATAAAAACGTCTCCATCTCGCTTATCGAATGTGGTCCATGACGGCCTTGCTCACGACATCTGCAACCCTGGGATCGAAGGCCTCGGGCAGGATGTTGTCCTCGCTTAAATCCTTCTCGTCCACCAGGCCGGCGACGGCGTTGGCGGCAGCCAGCTTCATCTCCTCGGTGATGGCGGTGGCCCGTCCCTCCAGAGCACCCTTGAAAATGCCGGGGAATACCACCACGTTGTTCACCTGGTTGGGGAAATCGGAGCGTCCGGTGCCCACAACCCTGGCGCCGGCTGCTTTGGCGATATCCGGCATGATCTCCGGAACCGGGTTTGCCATGGCAAATAGAATCGCATCGTGATTCATGGATGCCACCATGTCGGCGGTGACGATGCCGGGGGCGGAGACGCCCACGAAAATGTCCGCGCCCTTCATGGCGTCGGCCAGAGTGCCGGTCTGTCCCTCCAGGTTCGTGACCTCCATCATCTTTTCCTGCATCCAGTTGAGGCCCTCGGAGCCCTTCGCCAGGATGCCGCTCTTGTCGCACATGGTGATGTGGGGGAACCCGTAGGTTAAGAGAAGTTTCGTGATGGCCACGCCTGCGGAGCCTGCGCCGTTCACCACCACGCGGCAGTCCTCCTTCTTCTTGCCCACCACCTTTAAGGCGTTGATGATGCCGGCCAGCACCACGATGGCGGTGCCGTGCTGATCGTCATGAAAGACGGGAATATGTAACCGCTCCTTGAGCCGCTCCTCGATCTCGAAGCAGCGGGGGGCGGAGATGTCCTCTAAGTTGATGCCGCCGAAGGCCGGGGCGATGCGCGCCACGGTCTCGATGATCTCCTCGGTGTCCTGGGTGTCCAGGCAGATGGGGAATGCGTTGACGCCGCCGAACTCCTTAAAGAGCACGGCCTTTCCCTCCATCACCGGCATGGCGGCCAGGGGGCCGATGTTTCCAAGGCCTAAGACGGCGCTGCCGTCGGAGACCACGGCCACGGTGTTGGCCTTTATGGTGTATGTGTAAGCCGCCTCCGGATCCTTCGCGATCACCTTGCAGGGCTCGGCGACGCCAGGGGTGTAGGCTAAGGCAAGATCCTCTCTTGTGCGCACGGCAGACTTGGCCTCCGTGGTTAGCTTGCCGTTCCATTCCTCGTGAAGCTTAAGCGCTTTTTCGTTCATTGTCATGGTTTTATCCACCTTTTTCACAGATTTCTTACCGTATTATCATAACAATTTTGCGCCGTGAAATCAAGGCATTCCGCAACATATTGCCCCGGCCGGTCAGAAATTGTCGAAATATGTAGTGTATTTGTCGATGATTTATGATATACTTTAGTGAGGTTATTCTACGAAACGTACAAACGGGTGGTGCTATGAGAGAGCGTATCAACAGACTGGCAAAGGGAATCCTGGACACGGAGCTGCCCCGCGTGGCGGCGGCGCCGGTGTCCATCGACGATGCGGTGCGTCCCCATGCCACAGTGAAAAAAGAATTTTATGTGGGAAGCTTAAACGGTCTCAATGTGAAGGGATTAGTCTACTCATCCAACGCCCGTGTGAAAGTCCCTGTGAACGCGTTCGGCGGCCTGCGCAACCATATCGCCTACGAGGTGGATACCATGTGCATGCCCGGCGGTGCGTCCATCGAGGGGCATTTTGATCTGGTGACCAACGCGGGGGAGTACAGGATCCCCTACGTGTTCCATGTGGAGACGGCGGCCTCCGGCCAGGTGATCGGGACGCTCCTCACGGCGCAGGATTTTGCGAAGCTGGCGGCGAAGGACAATGACCTGGCGATCCGGCTTTTGGAGTACCAGGATTTTGTGGACGCGCCGTTTATGCAGGATCTGCGTACCAGGGCCATCTACGATACGCTGAAGGGCCACGGCAGCCGCCATAATTTCCTCGAGGAATTTCTGGTGGCGCTCGGCGAGAAGGAGCCGGTGCGGCTGACCGTGGACACAGAGCCCCGCACCTATCTGCGGCCCGCCGCCATGGTGGAGGATACCATCGAGATCCGGAGAAGCGGATGGGGGTACGTGTACCTGGATGTCCAGGTGGACGGCGGGTTCATCCAGGTGGACAAGCCGGTGGTGAGCCAGGAGGATTTCGACGGCGGGATCTATCATCTGAATTACCGCATCCGTCCGGAGCACCTGCACGCGGGGCGCAACTTCGGCGCCGTCAGCCTGGTGAGCGTGAAGGGGACGATGCGCATTCCCATCGAGGCCGTCGGCGAGGAGATGCCGGAGCTTCAGCGCACGAATCTGGCCGCCTGCAAGGACAATCTGCGAAAATATTTCTCTCTGCGGCTGACCTATGAGAGCGGGACCGGCGAGAAGGCCCAGATCCTCAACCAGATGCAGCGGGAGGTGGACGCCCTCTGCCGGCTGTCCCAGAGCCAGCCTCTGTTTTTCCTCCTGCAGGCGGAGCTCTGCCTTCTGACCAACCGGCAGGAGAGGGCGGCGGCCATCCTGGAGGAGGTGCGGATGGCGGTGTTCACCGACCGGGAGCGCCAGAGGGGCGTCTACTGCTTTTTCCAGTACCTCCAGATGCTTCTGACCGGGAACCGGGATCAGAGGGAGGCTCTGATCCGGCTGCTGCACAAATATCTGGACGAGGATGAGCGCCAGTTTTACCTGTTTTATCTGCTCTTAAAGACCGATGAGAGCCTGTACGAGAATCCCGGCACGCTGCTGGCCAGCATGCGGCGGCAGTACGAGAACGGCTGTCAGAGCCCGCTTCTCTATATCGAGGGATGCCGGCTTCTGGAGCGGGAGCCGGAGCTTCTGCGGACGCTGGCGCCCTTCGAGCTTCACTGCCTCTACTACGGTGTCCGGAGCGGCATGGTGTCAGAGCGGAACGCGCTGACCGCCGCCAGGCTTTCCGGTGCGGTGCGCGGGTTCGGAAGGCTCTACTACTACCTGCTGACGGAAGTTTATAAACGTTACCCGGAGCCGGAGGTGCTGTCCGCGGTCTGCGGAATGCTGATCAAGGGAGACTTACGGCAGGAGAAGTATTTCCCCTGGTACGAGCGGGGCGTGGAGGAGAAGATAAGCCTCACCAGGCTTTACGAGTATTTCCTCTATTCGCTGCCGAAAAATTACGACAGGGCCCTGCCGAAGGAAGTTTTACTATACTTTACCTACGACAAGCTGCTGGACCGGCACAGCCGGTCCGTGCTTTACAAAAATATACTGCTCTATGTGGATAAGGAGGATCCCATCTACAAGGGCTACGAGCGGACGATTGAGAAATTCGCCGTGGATCAGCTGTTTGAGGGGCGGATCAACAGCCGCCTGGCGGTCATTTACAAACATGTGATTTACCGGGAGCTCATCGACGGGCAGGTGGCGAGGCAGCTGCCGTCCATCTTGAGCGCCCACCGCATCCAGTGCCAGGACGCCATGTTTAAGTACGTGGTGGTGTCCTACGAGGAGATTAAGAGCGAGGATGCATACCCCCTGCGGGACGGCGTGGCCTATGTGCCGCTGTTTTCCGGGCGGGCGGTGATCCAGTTCCAGGATGCGTTTGGAAACCGATACATGCAGGTTCCCTATGAAAAAGAGAAGGTCATGGACGAGCCGGAGCTGCTTAAACGCTGCTGTGAGGTGTACCCGGATCATCCGATGCTGCGGCTCATGGCCCTGTCGGAGACTGCCGGCAAGGATGAGCTTGACGAAGATGATATTTCTCTCCTGGAGCACGCCATGGAGGAGATGGATCTGCGTCCCCTGTACCGGGGACTGCTTCTCTCCCGCGTCATCGGCTACTACAAGGAGCGCATAAAAGCCAGGGAGGAGGGGGTGCTCCGCGGCGCGGACACCAGCTACCTGCTCTGCCTGGATAAGCGGAATCTGAGCACAAAGGAGCAGACCGGCATCTGCGAGACGCTCATCACGCAGAATTACTGCACCGAGGCCTACGATATGATCCGGGAGTTCCGTCTGGAAGAGGTGAAGCCGAAGCTTCTGATGCATCTCTGCGGGCGGATGATTCTGCAGAATCTGTTCGATCAGGATGAGCTGCTTCTGCATCTGTCGTTCGTCTCCTTCGACCGGGGGCTCTATGACAGCGTGATTCTGGACTACCTGTGCGAGCATTTCAACGGTACCGTGGATCAGATGTACCGGGTGCTGAAGGCCGGCGTGGCGGAGCACGTGGAGACCTACGACCTGGAGGAGCGGCTGCTGGCGCAGATGCTGTTTACCGGCGACACGGCCCGGCTGGACGAGGTGTTCGACCTCTATGTGAGGCGGAAAAAGACCGGCGAGAGCATCGTGAAGGCCTATTTCACGGTGAAATGCGCCGACTACTTCCTTAGGGAAAAGAACGTGGGAGACCAGGTATTCGCCTATCTGGAAGGAGCGGTCAACAACAGCGTGGAGAAGGACAAGGTTCCGGACATCTACCTGCTGGCGCTGACGAAATATTACTCCACACTGCCGGCGCTGGACGAGGAGCGGTCGAAGCTCTGCCGCGATTTAATGTCCATTCTGATCCGCGAGGGCATGGTGTTTGCCTATTTCAAGGATCTCTCCATGTACGTGAATATTCCCGGCGACATCATGGACAAGGAGATCATCGAATACCACGGGAGCCGGGATAAGAAGCCTGTGCTCAAGCTGCGCATCGTTCCCGGCATGAAGGAATTTAAGAGCGAGGAGATGCGGCAGGTTTATAAAGGAATCTATGTGAAGGAGAAGGTGCTCTTTGAGGGAGAGGTCATGGAGTACCGGATCTATGAGGAGACAGAGGATGAGTCCGGCGCGGAGAAACGGGTCCTCATGAAGGAGGGCTCCGTCTCCTGCCAGAGCCAGACCGAGGGCGGCAAGGGCAACCGGTTCGACTATTTAAACCAGATGAGTCTGAGCCTGGAGAGGAAGGACGAGGAGACGCTCCGGAAGCAGATGACCGAGTATCTGGTGCTGGATGCGGCCGTCAGAAAGCTGTTTCCTCTGAGTTAGGAGGATGGGTCCATGGATGGACTGGTGATAGGAATTGATATCAGCGACACATACACGCGCATAACACTTTTGGAGCCGGAGAAGTCCTGGATGGTTCCGACGGTGATCTGCAATAAGAAGGAGTCCGAGGAGTGGTTCGTGGGCGAGGAGGCCTACGGCTGCACGCTGGCCGGGGAGGGCGTGATCGTCGATAAGCTCTTAAATCTGGCGGGCAGAAGCGGCACAGCCACCATCGGCGGCGTCAAGTACGAGGGAGCGGAGCTTCTGGCGAAGTTTTTCGCAAAGCTTCTGGAATATCCATGTAAGGAGGCCGGCACGGCCAACCTGGCGCAGGTGGCCATTTCCCTGGAAAAGCCCGACGGGAATCTGTTAAAGATACTGATGCGCTGCATGGAGCTGGCGGGCGTGGACCGTTCCCTGGTGCACGTTTTAAGCCGCACGGAGAGCTTCGTCTACTACGTGATGAGCCAGAAGCGGGACGTGTGGAGCAACCAGGTGGGCATGTTTTCCCTGGAAAATGAAAATCTGGCCTACTACGAGCTGAAGGCCCAGCGGGGCCTGCGGCAGATGACCGTGGTGGCGGAGCGGGAGAGCCAGGAGGAGAGTTTTAACTTAAATGTCCTGGACACCCCGTCGGGCGCGCGCCTGGCGGACCGGATTCTCTGCTCCTGCGGCGAGAGGCTTCTGCAGAAAAAGATATTTTCCGCCGTCATTCTGACGGGAAAGGGCTTCGAGCGGAACGACTGGGCCCCCGAGTTCATGAAATTCATCTGCCGCCGCCGCAGGGTGTTCGGCGAGGACAGCGTGTTTTCCAAGGGCGCGGCCTACAAGGCGGCGGATTACCTGCACGAGAAGACCTCCTATCCGTTTGTCTGCATCTGCGAGGGAAGACTCAAGACCTCCGTCTCCATGAAGGTGATGAACCGGGAGAAGGAGGAGCAGCTCTATCTGGCGTCGGCGGGCGACAGCTGGTACGAGTCGGGTACCTCGGTGGACGTGATTCTGGACGGACAGAGTGAGATTGAGTTTCTGGTGTCGCTGCAGGATACCAGACAGAAAAAGCTGGTGCGCATTCCGCTGGACGGATTTCCCAAACGGCCCAACAAGACCACCCGCGTGGGCCTGTCCGTGGAATTTCTGGACGAGAGAACCATGGTGGTGAACATAAAGGACAAGGGGTTCGGCGAGCTGTTCCCCGCGTCGGAGGCGTCGGTCAGACAAGAGGTTATGTTATGAGTTTGATTCTTTGCAGAAATGAGCCGGTGAAGCAGCCGTTATATATTGAGAAGCTGGGGGTGCGCATTTACTCCTCCCAGGAGCTCTGCTATGTGATCTATCAGTATCCGCTGCTGGCGTTAAATGGGTTCGTGGACGAGAATCTGGTGGAGTTTATCGCGGTTCAGCTGGACATGGGCTTTCTGGCTGTCAAGATGGAAAAATGGATGAAGGGCGGGGGAGGAGAGGAGGATCTGCTTCTTCTGATTCTCCAGGAGTGCGGCTACTACAGCGCCGCGGAGATCAACAAGTATAAGCAGCAGCTGGCCGCCTACCGCAAGATGCGGCGCGAGGAGTTTGACAAGGCCACGGCAGATTTCTACTACAGCTTGAAGCAGTACAGGGCGGCCATCGACGTCTATGAGAAGATTTTAAACGATCTTAAGGGGACGGTGATGGACGATGAGTTCGCGGCCCGCATCTGGAACAACATCGGCGCGTCCTACGCCGGCATTTTCTGGTTTGAGAAGGCCATGCAGGCCTACGACATGTCCTATGGCTTCTCCAGGAGCATGGAGACGCTCAAGCGGATTTTCCAGCTCACCCTGTTCGCGCCCCAGCTGCAGGTGAAGGAGCGGTATCATCAGCTGATCACCGACGAATTGAAGGCGCAGTGGACGAAGGAGCTGGAGGACGTGCGGGAGGAGGCGAAGAGGGGCAACGAGGTCGGGGAGACCGTGATGCTGTTTCTGAAGGATCCCATCAAGCGGACGGAGGCCTGCGAGCAGCGCCTGGCGAAGTGGAAGCAGGCGTACAGGGCGATGATATAGCTTTGGGCCACAAAAAAGGAATAGGAAAAGGAGTGTTCTTTCGCGGGACGGGCGAAGAGACACTCCTTTTTTGGACGGAAAAAGCCGGGTAAAAACCCGGCTCTTAAAAACTCCCTGAGTTGGACTCGAACCAACGACACCGCGGTTAACAGCCGCGTGCTCTACCGACTGAGCTATCAAGGAATATTGAATGCAGAAGAAGGGACTTGAACCCTCACGGTATTGCTACCACACGGACCTGAACCGTGCGCGTCTGCCAATTCCGCCACTTCTGCAAGCAACAATGGTATTATATGACAGGTACAGCAATTTGTCAACAGTTTTTTTGAAAAATAATTTTAATAATTTTATTCAAAAAAATTAAAAAAATACTTGCCACATTCCGGAAACTGTGCTATACTACCTTTCGTTGGTGAGTGATCATCAAATGCGGGAGTGCTGGAATTGGCAGACAGGCAAGACTAAGGATCTTGTGGGTGTATGCTCGTGTGGGTTCAAGTCCCATCTCCCGCAGTAGAAAGCGTTGATTTGCCTGTGAAGCGAAGCAAATCAGCGCTTTTTTGTTTTACATGCTCATCTTTTTTTACAGACAAGATTCTGGGCACTTTTTAACCGAGTCTTGTATGTGAAAGGATTGTGTATGAAACAAAAGATCATGATGAAAAACAAGGGAGATTTGACGATTGGAGAAGCCATTGAATTATTTTTCAGAAAAGCTAAAGTGAGAAATTTGTCAAATGACACGTTGAACACCTATCGAGTCCATCTGAATGCGTTTTGCAGATATAGGGACAGAGGTGAGAGTTTAAACGCGCTCACGGAAGAAGATATCGATGGATTTATTTTATATCTGAAAAATAAGACGGCGGCTAATGACATTACGGTTAATACTTATCTGCGGACGATTCGCGCTTTTCTTTACTATGTTATGGATTGCGGATACATGAGACGTTTTAAGATCGTGATGCCTAAAGTGGAGAAGAAGATAAAACCCACGTATACAGATGAAGAACTGGCAAGGCTGTTGAAAAAGCCCAATTTAGATAAGTGTTCATTTGCAGAGTATAGAATATGGGTTTTTGAAAGCTATTTGTTAGCAACAGGAAACAGAATCACGACTGCGTTAAATGTCAGAATCGGAGACGTGGATTTTAATAGCGGAACGATTCTTTTACGAAAAACAAAAAATCGTAAACAGCAGATATTGCCACTCTCTAAAACCCTTTCGGATATTTTGCAGGAATATTTAGAGGTGAGGGGCGGCGGAGAAGAAGATTTCCTGTTCTGCAATATTTATGGGGAGCAGGGGAACCGCAAGACGTTCCAGCAGGAAATTATAAGATATAATGTGAAAAGAAACGTAAATAAGACATCCGCTCATATGTTTCGGCACACGTTTGCAAAGAAATGGGTTCTTGCTGGCGGTGACATATTCAGACTGCAAAAAATTCTAGGCCATAGTGATATCACAGTGACGCGTGAATATGTAAATATGTTTTCGCCGGATTTGAAGATGGATTTTGAACGTTATAACCCTTTAGATCAGTTTGGCAAAAAGTCGGATAGAATTAAAATGTGACTGGATGAATGAGGAAAATTTTTTATATGAGATAATGATTCAATAAAGGACAGCTAAAGCGGCTGTCCTTTATTATTGCATGATTTTGATTTAAAACTATAACAAATTATTATTTGTCACAAAATAAGTCTGACAATATTAAAATAAATAAAAAATAATCAGAAAATATCTTGACAGATTCGGTGATGGTGGTGTATAGTATGAGTACAGTGACAGGGAAATATTTGACGGGGACGCAAGAAATTCGGTATCCAGGCCTGGCCGGAGAGATTGCGGACGGAATGAGTATTGAAGTGTCAGCGAAAAATTGATTTATTAAGAAAGATAGTTGTAGTAGAAAGGATAAAAATGACTGTAGCAGAACTAGCGTTAAGAAAAATAACTGATTACTATGAAGATGAAGAGAGAAGCATCATGGCCAAAGTAACTATAGAGAAAGAATTGGTACCGGAATTATGTGAAGCCAATGGAGATGTTTTGAAACTTGTTTTTAGTGATGGAACAGTGGATGAGTTTGATCTGTGGGATTGCAATACTGATTATAGCGGGGCTGGAGTTTCGCTCAACTCGAAAGATGAAAAATATGCCTATATTTATTAACTGTAGAAAGGAATTATATTGAATGAATGAAAAGGAATTTGATAGAAGCGTATGCTTTACATATTTTGGAAATTATTATAAACAAGTCACAGAGATAGAAAAGCAGTTCGGAATGGAAACAGCTTACAAAGTAGAACGGGCCATAATTGAGTATGGCCTGTTCAAAAAAGAAATTGATGATCCGACAATTAGAATTTTCGTCGGAGCACCGACTCTGGATTTGATTGATGGAAGCCAAACCAGACGGGCAAATGGATTTGGTGAGGATGTGGCTAAAACAGAAGCGGTACTTGAATATTACCGGGAGCATCCACAGGCAAGCCAAAATGAAATAGCAAAGGCAACCGGAGTAAGCAAAGGAAAAGTTAATAAGATCATGAAGGAACTAAAGTCTGGTGGTAAAAGTTCTGATAATGTTTCTGGTAATAATGTTGTTTCTGTTTCTGATGTTGATATTGATACTGATGTTGATAGTATGACCGTGACCGGTGACCGCTCAACGGAATGTCATACGGAGGACGCTGCGCTTAATGACGCTGACGCTTCTGCACCACTACAAATATTCGAGAAAGCTCAAAAGCGTGACGAAGTATGTACGCTGACGGATTATCAAAAAGCGGTACGTGAGAATGAAGACAGGCTGAAAAAGTATGAACAAGAAATGAAGGTTTATAAAGAATCTCTGGCGGTAATTGATCTGTTTGAACAATACATCAAACCTAGAGATATAGCTAAACAGACACACTTTAATATCGGATTTGTGAATCGGGTAATTGATGAATATAAAGATCAGAATTATCACAAACCAGAGGAACCCAGAAAACAGTCAAGAAAACTGGAAGTTCCTACACAAACGGGGAAAAATTATACTCTATACTTAGATGAATTATACATAGACCCGGCAGATATTGCATATATGTATAAAGAGTTTACGAACCCCGACGGGGAATACCAATTTCAGCCGGAGTTTACTGCTGACTGGTTTAAAGATCAATATGACTATACTCCTTAATGCGTAAAATTAGAGTATACCCTAAATTAACACATCGAGATATTCTTTAAAGTGTAAAAATAGAATTAGAAAATGAATTATTTTACTTTTTGTAAACAAAGTTATTGATTTTATTTTTACAATATGCTATGCTGTTCTCATCAAATGAAAAAGGAGCGGGAGTAATGGCAAATTTAGCGTATGTTAGAGTCTCGACAGCGGAACAGAATGAGGCCCGGCAGATCGAGGCGTTACAAAATTACAAGATAGATAAATGGTTTCAAGAAAAAGTACCGGGTAAAAATGCGGATCGTCCGGAGCTGAAACGGATGTTGGAGTATGCCCGAGAAGGGGACACGATTTATATTCACGATTTCTCACGTTTGGCACGGAATACCAAAGACTTACTGGAGATAACAGAGGAATTAGAGAGAAAAGGGATCGCTCTGGTATCTTATATGGAGAAAATTGACAGCAGTACAGCGACGGGGAAACTTATGCTTACAATGATTGCTGCTATTGCAGAATTTGAACGTCAGAATCTTCTTGAACGTCAGCGGGAAGGGATTGCGATTGCCAAAAGAGAGGGGCGATATAAAGGACGGAAGGCCATAAATATACCAGACTTTAACATACACTACGAGAGGTATATGCGCCGGGAAATCAGTAAAGCAAAACTGGCGTCGGAATTAAATGTCAGCCGGCCAACGTTGGATAAATTGATACTTGAATATCAAAAAGAAAGGGCAGCCGAATGATGGTTGCCTTTTTCTATTGCGATAAACAGACCAGAAACCAACGTCCGCAGAAGCGTCTGTATTCGCGCGCTTTGGAGAGTATGGGGGAATTATTGAATATAATTGGTAAACTACCGTAAAACGCCGTATAAAGGGGATTGAATGGCGATATGGGAGCGGGGCGGATAAAACTGTGGCGCGGCGGGGAGATTTCTGTGAGCCCGGCAGGTGGTTGCTCTATGTACTGGGAGCAATTTTGATTGGCCGTTCTATTTTGGAAACGAATTTCCAGATTTATTTATCGACATTAAAATTTCATGTTCCAATAAAGATGCTGAAGAATTTGTCATCTGCTGGGCGGGGCTTGAAAATTTATTATTCCATAAATAAATACTTTACTCGTCATCAGAAAATCGGACAACGTCATTTGGCGTACATTCGAGATACTTGCAAATACGCTCCAGTGTAAGCAACGTTATATTCTGATTGTGCTTCAGTCCGTTTAACGTTTTATTGTCGATGATCTTATCGTTGAGTAAGCGATACTGAGATATTTCACGTTTCTGCATTGTATCCCATAATGGTGAGTAATCAATCATGTTTCGAGCCCTTTTCCAGTAGATTTATCAGTTTATAAGTCCAGTATAGGCAGAATTGACTTTTTATAATATTGTGGATATAATCACAATATAAAATAAAAACGAGGAGGCACGAATATGAGAATGTACGATTACAGAACTACGGAAGATCATTTAAAGATGGATGAGGAATTTATGAATCTGTTGGACGAAATGACGCCGCGGGAAGAACAACAGTTGTATGAGTATGCGAAACATTTAATGGAAACAAAACGAACAGAAGAGAAAGTCTTGCAGGGGAAAACTATCTGTGATATTTTGATTCCTCAATTCCAGCGAATTGCAGCGGATCACATGGCGGTGATGGAAATTGAGGAGGACGAAAATAATAATGGCTTTGCGATTATCCTAAAATTTGATAGCTCATTAGATGTGGATAAAAAACATCATCTGGACGTTTGGAAACTGGCATTCTTTTTGTGCAGCAGTTTTGATGTGGAGGCAGAGAATGACGAGCAGTTTTTATTTAGGTTTGGATTTGGGGAAGAAAGGGAGGACGAAGAAGAATAGAAATTCCACAAGAAAAATCTCTGGTGTCCTAAGTGTAAAAGTGTGAAGACAATGATTGAAATTAGAGAGTTCGATTTTGTGAAGAACGGACTGGGTGAAATTATTGGGTGAAGGAAGAAATAGTCTTAAAAAATAAAAGTAAGGAGAAAATATTATGTTTCAATATTATAATGAAAATTATTTAAAAGATCCTAAAAATAGTTACCCACTTGGATCAAGAGATGAAGAATACATTTCTAAAATGGCTGCGATCAATGATTGTATTTGGAGAGACAGGGAAAAGTGGCTATATTATAAAAAAGAAAATCAAGATTGTATTATTCCGACAGCGATAGGATGTTTCTTAATGTTTTTTGGTGCTCATCCAGTAGTGAGTATTCCTATGATTATTATTACAATTTTAGTTGTATTATATATATGCCATTGTAATAATAAAAAATTAGATAATGATATACAGGTTCAAGCAAGAAGGAAAAGTATTAGAGAATTAAGAAGAAATTCTTGGAAAATGAATGTATAATTAAAGATAAAAATATTCAAAAATTAATATAATCAATAATAACAAACAACAAAAAGAATGGAGAAAAATAAAATGAATAAAGCAAGAAGAAAAGAGATCGCAAACATAATAGCGGAGGTTGAAAGAATCAAACATACTGTTTAAACGCAAAACGTACTTAAATATCGCCGCGCGGCCATCTTCAAAGTTGAATAAAACAGCTATTACTTGACATCGATATAATTTGGAAGTATATTTAATAGCGGAAAAAGAATCTTGTATGCCAAATAAGATCATGTTAACCTAGACTCTAGGTTTTATGCGGGAGTGCTGGAATTGGCAGACAGGCAAGACTAAGGATCTTGTGGGTGTATGCTCGTGTGGGTTCAAGTCCCATCTCCCGCAGTAGAAAGCGTTGATTTGCCTGTGAAGCGAAGCAAATCAGCGCTTTTTGTTTTACATGCTCATTTACTTCCTGCACAGGAGATTAAGGAGGCAGATATGCTTACATTAAAGAACGTTTCATTTGACGTGAAGGACGACGGCGGCGAGAAGGGGATCATCCGCGACTTAAGCCTGTCCATCGACGATCATAAATTCGTGGTGATCACCGGCCCCAACGGGGGCGGTAAGTCCACGCTGGCGAAGCTCATCGCCGGGATTATAAAGCCCACCGCGGGCCGGATTTTCTTCGATGATAAGGACATCACCGACATGAGCATCACGGACCGCGCAAATATGGGAATCAGCTTCGCGTTCCAGCAGCCGGTGCGGTTTAAGGGCGTGCAGGTGCTGGATCTCATACGCCTGGCGGCGAAAAAGCACTTATCCGCGGCGGATGCGTGCCAGTACCTCTCGGAGGTGGGGCTCTGCGCCAAAGATTATATTAATAGGGAAGTGAACGCCAGCCTCTCCGGCGGCGAGCTGAAGCGCATCGAGATCGCCACGGTTCTCGCCAGGGGGACGAAGCTCTCCGTGTTCGACGAGCCGGAGGCAGGTATCGACCTGTGGAGCTTCCAGAACCTGATCCAGGTGTTTGAGCGCATGAGGGAGAACACCAACGGCTCCATCATCATCATTTCCCACCAGGAGAGAATCTTGAATATTGCGGACGAGATCGTGATGATCGCCGACGGGCAGATCGTCAAGCAGGGGCCGAAGGAGGAGATCCTCCCGGAGCTTCTTGGAACCTCATCCGCGGTGGACGCGTGCAGCATGCTTTACAAGGGGGCGAGATAGATGGATCAGATTCAGATGAGACTATTAGAGGAGGTGGCCGGACTCCACGAGGTTCCGGCGGGCGCCTACAATATAAGAGCCAACGGCCAGACGGCCGGGCGCTCCACGACGGCGAATATCGACATCGTTTCCCGCGAGGACGGAAACGGCATCGACATCCACATAAAGCCGGGGACGGTCCACGAGAGCGTCCATATCCCGGTGCTTTTAAGCCAGAGCGGCTTAACCGAGATGGTGTCCAACGATTTCTACATCGGGGATGACTGCGACGTGACCATTGTGGCCGGCTGCGGCATCCACAACGGCGGCGACGCCGACTCCCGCCACGACGGCATCCACCGCTTCTTCGTGGGAAAGAACGCGAAGATCAAGTACGTGGAGAAGCACTACGGAAGCGGCGACGGTCGGGGAAGCCGGATCATGAACCCGGTCACCGAGGTGACCATGGAGGAGGGCAGCTACATGGAGATGGAGACCGTGCAGATTAAGGGCGTGGACTCCACCGACCGCAAGACCTCCGCCACCCTGGGCGCGGGGGCAAAGCTCATCATCCGCGAGCGTCTTCTGACCCACGGCAGCCAGGACGCGGTCAGCCGTTTTAACGTGGATTTAAACGGAGAGGACTCCAGCGTCAACGTGATTTCCCGTTCCGTGGCCAGGGATACCTCCCGGCAGACCTTTATCTCCGTGATCAACGGAAATAACCGCTGCGCCGGGCACTCCGAGTGCGACGCCATCATCATGGACGACGCGAAGATCAGCGCGATCCCGGAGATCACGGCCAACAATCCGGACGCGGCGCTGATTCACGAGGCGGCCATCGGCAAGATCGCCGGCGAGCAGATCATAAAGCTCATGACCCTGGGACTGACCGAGGCGGAGGCCGAAGCCCAGATCGTGAACGGCTTCTTAAAATAGTGACAAAGCGAAAAGAATGACAGAGAGACAGTTTTCATGGAGATGTGAGGACTGTCTCTTTTTTCCTTCGCATAGATTATATATCAGAATGTGAAGGAGGTGGAAGAATGGCCAACGACCAGAAAGCTGAGGATTTATTAAACCTGGCCCTCGACACGCCCTACGAGATGCGGGAGCGGTCCAAGCAGCTGGATGTGGGGTACGACAGGGAGAGCCGCACCTGGGAGCTCATCGTGAAATATTCCGGAAACTTAAAGGAGCAGCTTCTGGGACTTCCGGGGGTGGAGGCGGTGGAGCTTATGAATGAGTACGCCATCCTGACGGTGCCGGAGGCCCTGGTGGAGCGGATCATCGCGCTGCCCCAGATCGAGTATGTGGAAAAGCCGAAACGGCTCTATTTTGCGGTGAACCAGGGGAAGGCGGCCTCCTGCATCCCGTCGGTACAGACGGGAGAACTGAACTTAAGCGGCCGGGGCGTGATTGTGGCGGTCATCGATTCCGGCATCGACTACTATCACGGGGATTTCAGAAATGAGGACGGGAGCACCCGGATTTTAAAGCTCTGGGATCAGTCGAAGGGACGGGTCTACACGAGGGAGGAGATCGATGAGGCTCTGGCGGCCGGCAGCCGGGAGGCAGCGCGGGAGATCGTGGACTCCGTGGATCTGAGCGGGCACGGGACGGCGGTGGCCGGTATCGCTGCGGGAAACGGGCGCGAGAGCGGCGGGCGCTACCGGGGCGTGGCCTATGAGAGCGATCTTTTAGTGGTGAAGCTGGGCGCGCCGAAGGCGGATTCATTTCCGCGGACCACGGAGCTGATGACGGCACTGGATTTTGTCGTCCGGGAGGCGGCGCAGCAACTCCGTCCGGTGGTCATCAACATAAGCTTCGGAAATACCTACGGTTCCCACGACGGGCGCAGCCTTCTGGAGGCCTACATCGACGACATTTCCAACTATGGCCGTTCGGTGGTGGTCATCGGCACCGGGAACGAGGGAAATGCCGGCGGACACACCTCGGGGGTGCTTCCCCAGGGGACGGGCGGGCCGGAGGCGGTGGTGGAGCTGTCGGTGGCCCCCTACGAGACGGGCTTCAGCGTCCAGCTCTGGAAATCCTACGAGGACGTGTGGGATCTGACACTGGTGGCGCCCGACGGGGAGAGGAGCGGACCGGTGGAGCGCCGCCCCGGTCCGGGGATCCTGCGGCTGGGGGACACGGAGATCCTTCTCTACTACGGGGAGCCCAGCCCCTACAGCATGGCCCAGGAGATCTACATGGATTTCCTGCCCCGCGGCCGGTACGTGGATCCGGGCATATGGAAATTCATCCTGACGCCGGAGACCATCGTGAACGGGAACTACAATTTCTGGCTGCCTTCCTCGGCGGTCTTAAATCCTTCGACCCGGTTTCTGCAGCCGTCGCCGGACGGGACGCTCACCATTCCCTCCACGGCCCAGCGCCCCATCTCCGTGGGGGCCTACGATGACAGCACCGGCTCCTACGCGGATTTTTCCGGACGGGGCTATACACAGATCGCCGGGCGGGCGAAGCCGGATCTGGTGGCTCCCGGCGTCAACATCATCACCGTAAAGAACGGAGGCGGCTACGAGGCGGTGACCGGCACCTCCTTCGCGGCCCCTTTTGTCTCCGGCGGGGCGGCGCTGATGATGGAGTGGGGCATTGTCCGCGGGGAGAACCCCTACCTCTACGGGGAGAAGGTGAAGGCCTATCTGCGAAAGGGCGCCCGTCAGCTGCCGGGATTTGACCTCTGGCCCAATCCGCTGGTGGGGTACGGCGCGCTCTGCGTCCGCGACAGCCTGCCGCTGTAGAGGAAAACGGGGGAATTTTGCTGGAAAATGGTAAATTCTGTCATAAACTGACGGAAATAAGGGGTGTTACAATCCCGGAAAATATGCTATAATTTATTGATAATGGATAAATTTTGGAATATATTGTTTATAATATTCTGAAAGGGGTGTGGGAACGTGAATATCAGAGAATCCATTGAGGAGTGGGAGGCCCAGTCACTCAGCCCGTTTGCGTCGCTTTCCAGGGATACGCTGGGGAGGGACGTCCCGGAGGAGCTCTGCCCCATCCGCCCGGAGTACCAGAGGGACAGAGACCGGATCCTGCACAGCAAGGCATTCCGCCGGCTCAAGCATAAGACACAGGTCTTCCTGGCCCCGGAGGGGGATCACTACAGGACGCGCCTGACCCACACGCTGGAGGTCTCCCAGATCGCCAGGACCATCGCCAAGTCCCTGCGGCTCAACGAGTCGCTGACGGAGGCCGTCGCCCTGGGCCACGACCTGGGACATACGCCCTTCGGACATTCCGGCGAGGCGATTTTAGATAAGATCTGTGAGGACGGCTTCGCCCACTACCGCCAGAGCGTGCGGGTGGTGGAGCTGCTGGAGAAGAAGGGAAAGGGGTTGAACCTTACAAAAGAGGTTCGGGACGGAATCTTAAACCATCGGACATCGGGAAACCCCGCCACGCTGGAGGGGCATGTGGTCCGTCTCTCCGACAAGATCGCCTACATAAATCACGACATCGACGACGCCATCCGCGCCCGGATTCTCACCGAGGAGGAGCTTCCGCGGGAGTACACGGATATCCTGGGACACAGCGTGAGGGAGCGTCTCAATACCATGATCCAGGACATCATTTTCAACAGCCTGGGAAAGCCGCAGATCCTCATGTCCCCGGGCATGGAGACGGCCATGAAGGGGCTCAGGACCTGGATGTTCGCTCACGTCTACCGGGGCGGCGCCGCCAAGGCGGAGGAGGGCAAGGCCCAGCAGCTCATCGTGGCGCTCTACGAGTATTATATGAAGCACGTGGACCAGCTTCCGGAGGAGTTTCTGGAGATGATGGACCGGGGTGAGAAGAAGGAGCGGGTGGTCTGCGACTACATCGCGGGCATGAGCGACAGCTACGCCATCGACCAGTTCGAGGAGCTGTTCGTGCCGAAGGCGTGGAAGGTATAGAAGATATGACATTCAGAGTAAGGAGGAGTTCATGTACTATCCGGAAGATATTGTGGAGGAAGTTCGGACGAGAAATGACATCGTGGACATTGTCTCCGGCTATGTGAAGCTCACGAAGAAGGGGAGCAACTATTTCGGGCTCTGCCCGTTTCACAACGAGAAATCCCCGTCGTTCTCCGTGTCCCCCTCCAAGCAGATGTACTACTGTTTCGGCTGCGGGGCCGGGGGCAACGCCATCACCTTCGTGATGGAGTATGAAAATTACACATTTCCCGAGGCCCTTAAGATGCTGGCCGACCGGGCGGGCGTGAAGCTCCCGGAGGTGGAGTATTCCAAGGAGGCCAGGGCCCAGGCGGATCTAAAGTCCGCGATCCTGGAGGTCAACCGGAAGGCGGCGAATTATTTTTACTATCAGCTCAAGTCGCCCCAGGGACAGATCGGATATAAGTATCTGACGGGCCGGGGGCTGACCGACGAGACCATCAGGCGGTTCGGGCTGGGCTTCGCCCACAAGACCAGCGACGATCTGTACCGGTATTTGAAGCAGCAGGGCTACCAGGACTCCCTGTTAAAGGAGACGGGCCTGGTTTTCGTGGAGGAGCGGGGAGCCCACGACAAGTTCTGGAACCGGGTGATGTTCCCCATTATGGATGTCAACAACCGGGTCATCGGCTTTGGGGGGCGCGTCATGGGCGACGGCACGCCGAAATACTTAAATTCCCCGGAGACGAAGGTGTTCGACAAGAGCCGCAATCTGTACGGTTTAAACTACGCCAGGACAAGCCGCGAGGGGTATATGCTGATCTGCGAGGGGTACATGGACGTGATCGCCATGCACCAGGCGGGCTTCACCAACGCGGTGGCTTCCTTGGGAACGGCGTTCACCGCCCAGCACGCCGCGCTGCTTTCCAGGTACACGAAGCAGGTGGTTCTGACCTACGACAGCGACGAGGCGGGAACCAAGGCCGCCCTGCGGGCCATCCCCATTCTGAAAGAGGTGGGAATGTCCATTAAGGTTTTAAATATGAAGCCCTACAAGGACCCGGATGAGTTCATCAAGAATCTGGGGGCCGAGGAATTTAAAAAGAGAATCGCCGAAGCGAAGAACAGCTTCATGTTTGAGATAGAAGTCATCCGCAGACAGTACGATCTGGAGGACCCGGAGCAGAAGACCGCGTTTTACAATCAGACGGCCATGAAGCTCACGGAGTTTTCGGAGGCGCTGGAGCGGGACAACTACATAGAGGCGGTGGCCAGAGAGTATTTTATCAATTACCAGGATCTGAGACGCCTGGTGAACCAGATGGGAAGCCGTCTGGTGGGCGAGCGTCCGAGAACAGAGTACCAGGAGAGAGGAAAGAAAAAAGAGAAAGAGGACGGCATCCGGCGTTCCCTGCGGCTGCTCTTAACCTGGCTCATCGAGGAACCTCGGCTGTTTGATAAGATTAAGGGCATCGTCGGGCCGGAGGATTTCGGGGACGGAGTCTACGGCGAGGCGGCGCGGATGGTCTTCGAGGCCCACGAGCAGGGCCGGGTGGAGCCGGCGGCGATTTTGAATCATTTCATCAATGACGAGGAGCAGTACAAGGAGGTGGCGGCCTTATTCAACGCCAGCTTGAGGGAATCCCTCGGAAATGAGGAACAGAGGAAGGCGTTCGCGGAGACGGTGCGCAGGGTGAAAAAATACAGCCTTGACGCCCAGAGCCGGAATGCGAAGAACATTGAGGAGCTCCAGCGGATTATCAGGGAGCAGGCAGAGCTTTCCAATCTGCATATTTCTCTTGATTAGGGCAAAAATAAAACCAGTACCAGCCCAGGAAGGACGGATGAGTTATGGAAGAAAAGACGAAAACATTTGAGGAACAGCTGGCGGAGCTTCTGGCGCTGGCCAGGAGCAGGAAAAATGTCCTGGAAGACAAGGAAATCCTCGATTTCTTTCGCGGTGAGATATTGAGTCCGGAGAAGCTGGACAAGATCTATGATTTTCTTGAAAATAACAAAGTGGACGTCCTGCAGGTGGGGGAGGACATGGAGATCGATCCCGACCTCTTCATCGAGGACGAGCTGGCCGACGGCGAGGAGCTGGATGTGGAGAACCTGGAGAAGGATCTCCCCGACGGCGTCAGCACCGAGGATCCGGTGCGCATGTACTTAAAGGAGATCGGAAAGGTGCCGCTTCTGTCGCCCGACGACGAGATCGAGCTGGCAAAGCGGATGGAGCTGGGCGACGAGGAGGCGAAGAAGACGCTGGCGGAGGCCAACCTCCGTCTGGTGGTCAGCATCGCCAAGCGCTACGTGGGGCGCGGGATGCAGTTTCTGGACCTCATACAGGAAGGAAACCTGGGGCTTATCAAGGCCGTGGAGAAGTTCGACTACACCAAGGGCTATAAGTTCAGCACCTACGCCACCTGGTGGATCCGCCAGGCCATCACCCGCTCCATCGCGGACCAGGCCAGGACCATCCGCATCCCGGTGCACATGGTGGAGACCATCAACCGTCTGATCCGCACCTCCAGACAGCTTCTGCAGGAGCTGGGGCGGGAGCCCACCCCGGAGGAGATTGCGGCGCGCATGGACATGCCCGTGGAGCGGGTGCGGGAGATCATGAAGATTTCCCAGGACCCGGTGTCTTTAGAGACCCCCATCGGCGAGGAGGAGGACAGCCATCTGGGCGACTTCATCCAGGACGACCACGTGCAGGTGCCGGTGGACGCGGCCACGTTTACGCTGCTTCATGAGCAGCTGATGGAGGTTCTGGACACGCTGACCGAGCGGGAGCAGAAGGTTCTGCGGCTGCGGTTCGGCCTGGACGACGGCCGGCCCAGGACGCTGGAGGAGGTGGGGCGCGACTTCAACGTGACCCGCGAGCGAATCCGCCAGATCGAGGCGAAGGCCCTCCGGAAGCTGCGCCATCCCAGCAGGAGCAAAAAGCTTAAAGACTATCTGGACTGACAACGAACGGAGTTTATCTATACTTATGAAGCTTTCAAAACGACTTGAAACCATTGCTTCCTTTGTCCCCAAAGGAAGCAAAATTGCTGATATAGGGACAGATCACGGCTACATTCCCATTTACCTGGTGGAAAACGGCGCGGCTGTCCGCGCCCTGGCCATGGACGTGCGGGAGGGCCCGCTGGCGCGCGCGCGGGAGCATGTGGAGGAGCATGGTCTTTCGGACCGGATCGAGACCCGGCTCTCCGACGGGATGCAAAAGCTGCAAAGCGGCGAGGCCGACACGGTGATCATCGCCGGCATGGGCGGCGAGCTGGTGATACATATTCTGGAGGAGGGCCGGAGGCTGTGGCCCGAGGTGCGCTCCTTCGTGCTGTCGCCCCACTCGGAGCTTCACAAGGTGCGGCGCTACCTTAGGGAAAACGGATTCGCGGCCGAGGACGAGGCCATGGTGAAGGACGAGGGGAAATTTTATACGGTGATGCGGGTGCGCTGGGACGGCGGGGCCGGGACGTGTGGGCTGGAGTGCTGCGCGGCGGATGCTGGTTCCGGGCCTCGGGCGGCGGAGTGTCGCGCGGCGGATGCCGGGCACGGGATGCGGGCGACGGCCTGCCATGCGGCGGACGGTGCCCATGAACCGCCCCGTGAGATTGATGATCTCTACGGCGCGCGGCTCCTTCGCATGAAGCACCCGGTTCTTAAGGAATATCTGGAAAAAGAGCGCGAAAAGGCCCAGTCCCTGCTTAAAGCCCTCGCTGCCGCCGACACCGACGGCGCCAGGGCCCGGGCGGAGAGCCTTTCGCGGGAGCTGGAACGGATTAAGGAGGCAGAAGATGAGATGCAGTGAGATTATAAGCGTGCTGGAGCGGCTGGCGCCGCCGTCCTGCGCCTGTGACTGGGACAATGTGGGACTTCTGGTGGGACGCCGGGACAGGGAGGTGCGAAAAATCCGCATCGCCCTGGACGCGGACGACGCCGTGGTGCGCCAGGTGGTGGAGGAGGGGGCGGACATGCTTCTCACCCACCACCCGATGATTTTTAAGCCGCTTAAAAAGATTAATGACGACGATTTTATCAGCCGGCGGGTTCTGGCGCTGGCGGCGTCTGACATAAGCTATTATGCGATGCACACCAATTTCGACGGTGCGCCCGGCTGCATGGCGGATCTGGCCGCCGACCGCCTGGGACTTGCAAACCGGCAGGTGCTGGAGCCCATGGGAGAGCTTGAGGGAAAGCCCTACGGCATCGGAATGGTGGGGGAGCTTGTGGCGCCCATGACGCTGCAGGCCCTGGCGCTGCGGGTGAAGGAGGCCTTCGGACTTCCCTTCGCCGCCGTTTACGGGGATCCGGAGATGAGAGAGATCCGGAGAGTGGCCCTGTGTCCCGGCTCCGGCGGCGGCATGATCGCGCTTGCAAAGGCCGCGGGGGCGGAGGCCTACGTGACCGGAGACATCGGCCATCACGAGGGCATCGACAGCGTGGCTGAGGGAATGGCGGTCATCGACGGCGGCCATTACGGGCTGGAGCACATATTTATCGACTTCATGGCGGAGTATCTGGAGAGAGAGCTGGGAGACCGGGTGGAGGTCAGAAAGACGGCCATCGCGTTCCCGGCGCGGCTAGTGTAGACAGTTTTTGGATTTGGAGGGCTTGGCAGATGGCATTTGTAACCATTGACGGGGAGAAACGTGAGTATGGAACGGATGTGAGGTTTCTGGATATTGCGCGGGAATACCAGGAGAGGTACGAGGACGACATTCTTCTGGTGTCCGTGGACGGGAAACTCAAGGAGCTGCACAAGACGGTGAAGGAGGACTGCGAGTTAAAGTTCATCACGGCCCGGGAAAAGCCGGGGATGCAGACCTACCAGAGAAGCGCCGTTTTTCTGATGTTAAAGGCATTTTATGACGTGGTGGGGCGGGAGAAGATCGAGAAGCTGACCGTGGATTTCACGGTGAGCAACGGATTTTTCGTGGACGCCAGAGGCGATTTCCTGCTGAGTGAAGAGCTTCTGTGCGCGGTGAAGGCCAGGATGAGAGAGCTGGCGGACGAGGCCATCCCGATTATGAAGCGCAGCATCAACACCGACGACGCCGTGGAGCTGTTTCATCAGTACCGGATGTACGACAAGGAGCGGCTGTTCCAGTACCGCCGCGCCTCCCGGGTGAACATTTACAGCATCGGAAATTTCGAGGATTACTATTACGGCTACATGGTGCAGAATACGGGCTACATTAAATATTTCGACTTGAAGCTTTACGAGGACGGCTTTGTTCTGGTTCTCCCGCGGCGCTCGGATCCGAAAAAGCTGGAGGAGTTTAAGCCGCTGCCCAAGCTCTACCGCGCGCTTAGGGATTCCTCTGTCTGGGGCGAACAGCTGGGCGTCTCCAATGTGGGAAACTTAAATGATCTGATTGCCCGCGGCGAGATGAACAAGCTCATTCTGATGCAGGAGGCGCTGCAGGAAAAGCAAATCGGCGACATCGCCGAGCAGATTGCGGCGAGTGCGGGAAAGAAGTTTATCATGATTGCCGGCCCGTCCTCGTCGGGAAAGACCACGTTTTCCCACCGGCTGTCCATACAGCTCACGGCGGCGGGACTGAAACCGCACCCTATCGCGGTGGACGACTATTTCGTGAACCGGGCGGACAGTCCCAGGGACGAGTATGGAAATTATGACTACGAGGCGCTGGAGTGCATCGACGTGGAGCAGTTCAACCGTGACATGACGGCGCTTTTAGCCGGGGAGCGGGTGGAGCTGCCGCGCTATAATTTCATCACCGGGGAGCGGGAGTACCGCGGTGATTTCCTTAAGCTGGGGGAGGAGGATATCCTGGTGATCGAGGGCATCCACTGTCTGAACGATAAGCTGTCCTACTCGCTTCCGGGGGAGAGCAAATTCAAGATTTACATCAGTGCTCTGACCCAGTTGAACGTGGATGAACACAACCGCATTCCCACCACCGACGGACGCCTGCTGCGCCGCATCATCCGCGACGCCAGGACCAGAGGAAATTCCGCCAGGGAGACCATCGGCCGCTGGGAGTCGGTGCGCCGCGGCGAGGACAAAAATATTTTCCCCTTCCAGGAGGAGGCGGACGTGATGTTCAACTCCGCGCTGGTCTACGAGCTGGCGGTGCTCAAGCAGTACGCGGAGCCGCTGCTCTTCGGCATTCCAAAGGACGTACCGGAGTATGCGGAAGCGAAACGGCTTCTCAAGTTTCTGGATTATTTCCTGGGGGTCAGCAGCGAGAATATTCCGCATAACTCGATGATACGGGAGTTTGTGGGCGGGAGCTGCTTCAGAGTGTAAGATGGGCATGGAGTATTTACTTTTCCACTAAAATATGCTAAACTAACCTCGTTTTGAGTAGGACAAATGGTCGCGGCTGCGATGCCGAAAGGCTGCAGGTGAGGAAAGTCCGGGCTTCACAGGGCAGGATGCCAGATAACGTCTGGTGGAGGCGACTCCAAGGACAGTGCAACAGAAATGTACCGCCGGCCTTAGGCCGGTAAGGGTGGAAGGGCAGTGTAAGAGACTACCGCCCGGCTGGTAACAGCCGGGGCACATGTAAACCCCATCCGAAGCAAGACCGAACAGGGAGCACAAGGCGGCCCGTCTGCTCCCGGGTAGGTCGCTGGAGCCGGCCGGTGACGGCCGGCCTAGATAGATGACCATTCAACGACATAACCCGGCTTATCGTCCTGCTCAAAACAGATTAGAATTTCTTCTTCCCGTACTTCTCCTCGCAGTAGGCGCAGCGGTAAATCTGCTTCTCCTCGTCCGCCAGGTAGAACACATGCGGCAGCTCCTGCTCGATGGAGGTGATGCAGCGGGGATTCTTGCACTGGATCACATTGGTGATCTTCTTCGGCAGTTTCAGCCGTCTCTTTTCCACGATCCGGTTGTCCTTAATAATGTTCACCGTGACGTTGTGGTCGATGTAGCCTAAAACGTCCAGATCTACGATGTCCAGTCCGCCGTCGATCTTTATGATATCCTTTTTTCCCATCTTGCTGCTCTTCGCGTTCTTGATGATGGCGATGGTGCAGTCCAGCTTGTCCAGCCCCAGATGATAGTAGATATCCATGCTCTTTCCGGCTTCAATGTGGTCGAGGACGATGCCCTCGTTCAGTCCGCTGATATTTAACATGGTCTTTTCACCTCCAGTAAAGTCATGATGAGGGCCATACGCACGTAAACGCCGTACTGGGCCTGTTTGAAATACGCCGCTCTCGGGTCGTCGTCCACCTCGACGGAGATCTCGTTGACGCGGGGAAGCGGGTGAAGAATGAGCATGTCGTCCTTGGCCAGCTTCATCTTCTTCTTGTCCAGAATGTAGCAGTCCTTCATGCGGATGTAGTCCTCCTCGTTGAAGAAACGCTCCTTCTGCACGCGGGTCATGTAGAGGATATCCAGATCCGGCATGGCCTCGTCCAGATTTTCCACTTCCTTAAACTCGATGTTCTTTGCCACCAGAACGTCGTCCCGGATATAGCCGGGGATGCGCAGCTCCGGCGGGGAGATGAGGATGAATTTGATTCTCTCATAGCGGGACAGCGCGTTGATGAGAGAGTGGACCGTGCGGCCGAATTTCAGATCGCCGCAGAGTCCCACGGTCAGATCGGAAAATTTGCCCTTCAGCGAGTGGATGGACAGAAGATCCGTCAGCGTCTGGGTGGGGTGCTGGTGTCCGCCGTCGCCCGCGTTGATGACGGGGATGGAGGAATGCAGGGAGGCCACCTTCGGCGCGCCCTCCTTCGGGTGTCTCATGGCGCAGATATCTGCGTAGCAGGAGATGACCCGGATGGTGTCGGCCACGCTCTCGCCCTTTGCCGCCGAGCTGGAATCGGCAGAAGAAAAGCCCAGTACGCTGCCGCCTAAGTTGAGCATAGCGGCCTCAAAGCTTAAACGCGTGCGTGTGCTGGGCTCGTAGAACAGGGTAGCCAGCTTCTTGCCGTCACAGACATGAGCGTATTTGTCAGGATGTCTCTCGATGTCGGTTGCCAGTTCAAGAAGCTCGTCGATCTCCTCCACTGTAAAATCCAACGGGTTAAGTAAATGTCTCATGTGAATCTCCTTTTTGTTGCTGCCTATAGTTTGTACCCATTATATAGTATTGCGGCGCATATTTCTACAACTTTTTTACATTTTGTGATATACTTATAAAAAATGAAATTTTACGCCGGAGGAGAGAGCAAGATGGTCAAACACTGGGAGCAGATGATAATGGAACGGCAGGTCACGGAGTGCGTCTCCACGGAGGAGCTGTTCGTGCTCTGGCAGGTGATGCAGCAGATGGAGGCGCCGGAAAACGGTGAAATCTGCTATCCGGAGATCGACCGGCGGACCTTTCACATCGACGGAAAGCTGTCGGAGCAGGGCTACGACGGCACGGTCTACCTCCTGCGGGAGCCGGACATGCGCGCCTATATCCAGCAGGGCAGCAGGATGCCCGCCATCGTGGATGCCAGGCGGATGATCCGGGAGAAGGGGATCCGCTTCGAGCCGGCGCTTAGGCATGTGATCGGGATGCAGAGAATTTTAAACGGCGCGGCTGGGGAGGACATGTCCGACGAGGAGCTGCTGGCCCGGTGCGCCCTGGTCTACGTGAACAAGCGGGGCGGGAAGGAGAGCGGCGACGGGCTCTGCTGCCGCTACGGCCTTTTTTATATCGAATTTCTCCACCGTCAGTTAAAGCTCCTGGCGCCAAAGCGTATCGTCTGCTGCGGCGAGGATATTTTCCGGCTGGCGGTGAAGGAAGTGGTGGCCAGCAAAAAGCAGATTAAAAATAAGGGGGAGCACACCGTCTGGAAGGACGTGGTGAAGGGATTTACGTGCTATGCCGACGAAAATCTCCGCCCGGCAGGGAGTGAGGGAAGCCGTTCGTGCACTCTGCTTCACATGTGGAACCCCTCGTACCGGGTGAATAAGGAAACCTATGTATCGCTGGACGAGTATCTTAAGGAATTTAAGAGACGGATCGCGGACGGGGAAGGATGTGCCGATGAGGAAGGGCGCGCGGACGAAGAACATAAACAGGCAGAACAGACGAAAAAATGAACCGCAAAAAAATGTCCTCCGGCCGGAGCGTGTTCCCGGGATAAGCAATGTGAGACCGGACACCTCCGATACGGGCGAAACCGCACTCCTCCCGGAACCGGCGGACGCCTTTATTATACGCCGGATGTCTGAAAAATGCAAGAAATGCAGAATAAGGCGGGTGTTCACCAGAGAGGGATGGACGCCCGTTTTTTGGGGGCGAAATCGTAAAGAAACAGTAAGAAAATTATCCTGTACTGTAGTGCGTATTTATGTATAATAGAAGATAGTATTGGGTATCGGCGCGCCGCCGCGTCCCAGGCGAGACAAAGGAGGCTGTGCCGTGGCTTGCGAGGGTCAGAATACAAACGAAAAGGTGCCTGTCATCGAGGTGAAGGGCTTATATAAAATATACCGCGTCGGCGAGAACAAAGTATACGCTCTGAACGGCGTGGATTTTACGATGAACAGAGGGGAGTTCTGCGCGATTGTGGGGCCCTCCGGCTCGGGAAAATCCACGCTTCTCAATATGCTGGCGGGGCTTGAAAAGCCCAGCAAAGGGCAGATCGTCATTGCCGGAAAGCACATCGAGAAGCTTAAGGAGGATCAGCTGGTGGCGTTCAGACGGCAGCGGGTGGGATTTATTTTCCAGTCCTACAATCTGTTAAGCACCATGAACGCGGTGGAGAACGTGGCCCTGCCCCTGTCCTTCCGGGGGGAGGACAGGAAAATCCGGCTTAAGAAGGCGAAGAAATATCTGAAAATGGTGGGGCTTGAGAAAGTGGAGGATCACATGCCCAACCAGATGTCCGGAGGACAGCAGCAGCGCGTGGGCATCGCCAGGGCGCTGGTGGTTCACCCGGAGATTATTTTTGCGGACGAGCCCACGGGAAACCTGGATTCAAAGACCACGATGGAGGTCCTGAAGCTGATGCAGAAGATCGTCAGAGAGCAGAATCAGACGCTTGTCATGGTCACCCACGACAATCACCTGGCGACCTATGCGGACCGGATCTTTCACATCATCGACGGAAAGATTTTTAAGATAGAGGAGAACCACCGGCGTGCCGGCGGCGAGGAGGATGAGAACGTATGAGAAAGTTGTCGAAATGGATGGTATGTCTGATGACGGTGGTGATGGCTGCGACGGCGGTGCCGGCGCCGGTGACGCCGGGGGGAGTGACGGCGTGGGCGGCAGCGACGCCGTATGATGGGGATATAGCGATCAGCGAGTATGACTCGCAATTTATTGAAGTAAGGAAGACACCCAGCGGAAAAATCGGTGGAAAAATTTCTATGCCCATTGTGATAAAAAATGCGGATGATTACCAGACTGACATTTTGGAACGAGTCACGGTGTATATCGGAGGGAGCTCTTATAACGACGAGATGGATGTAGATGATAGCGACGATGAGGACGATGACGAAGACGAGGATGAGAAAATCGTTTATCATACATTCCCCTTTGAAACAGATGCGTCATTGCGGGTGGGAAAGACGGTTGAAAATGTTAAGACCGAGAAGACAGTGACTCTCAGTGCAAGATTAAGACGTGATCTTGCGGAAGGATATTATCAAGTTCCGCTTGTGATCCGTATTGGGGAAGGACGGGAGCGTGTATTCCATTTTTATATCTGGGTTTCAGCATCAAAGGCGGACGACGAAGAGGAAGAAACCGACCAGAATTTCGAGTTCACCCTCGGCGAGGGCCAGGACACCCCGTTCGGCATCTACCCGTCCGTGATGGATTTTGCGATCAATCTGCGCAACAGCGGAGTGCAGAAGGCCTACGACGTCCGCATGGAGATGCAGCTGTCCGAGGATGTGACCAAATTCCCGTTTGAGATATCCGTCGGAAACTACGACTATAAGCTGGGCGATATCGACGTGGACCAGGTGGTCGCGGTGCCCTACAGCATGGCGCTGCGCGAGGACATAAATACCGGTTACTATCCGATCAAGTTCAACATCCGCTACCGCGAGGACAGCACGGCGGACCTGAGCGAGCCCATCGAGGAGATTTTCTATGTCCGCGTCCAGGGAAAGGACGAGGACGAGCTGGCGGCGGACGCCAATGAGAACGAGCGCACCAAGGCGAGAATCATCGTGGACGGCTACGAGACCATCCCGGAGACGGTCTACGCCGGCCAGGCATTTACCTTGAAGGTACGCATGAAAAATGCGTCCTCCAACATACAGGCCAGCAATATCATGCTGACCTTCGCCCCGGAGGAGGTGGAGTCCAGCCCCGTGTTCACCACGAAAAACGGTTCCAGCTCCACGGTGATCAACAACCTGGCGCCGGGACAGGTGTCCGAGGTTGTGATGGACTTCGAGTCCGGAGCCACGGTGGCGCAGCGCTCCTATTCCATGACCATCAAAGAGCAGTATGACAGCCCCGAGTTCAAGAACGCCTCAGAGGAAGTGAAAATCGCCATCCCCGTGAAGCAGGTGGCCCGCTTCAACATGGGCACCATCGAGGTTATGCCCGAGAGCATCGAGGTGGGGAACGAGACCAACGTCATGTTTGACATCAACAATACAGGCAAGGTCCTGCTCTACAACGTGATGGCCCGCTTCGAGGCGGACTCCATCGAGCCTGCGGAGGCCTATGTGGGAAACGTGGAACCGGGAAAGACGGGAAATGTGGACGTCCTCATCCGGGGAAAAGCCCCCACGATGGACGACGGCAAGGTGAAGATCATCATTTCCTACGAGGATGAAAACGGTCTGATCACCGAGACGGAGAAGGAGCTGAGCCTTTACGTGACAGAGAGCATCCCCGAGGACTTCATGGACATGGAGGCGGGCAGCATGGAAGTGGAGGAGGAGCCGTCCTTCTTTGAAAAAAATAAAATCCTGCTGGCGGCGGCCGCGGTGATCATTGCGGGCGGCGCGGCATTTGGCATCGTGAGACACAGAAAGAAGAAAAAAGCGGAGGAAGCAGAGGACTTAGACGATGAAATTTCTTGATCTTCTGACAATGAGCGTCAATAATCTGCGGCGCAGGAAGCTCAGAACCGGGCTCACGGTTCTGGGCGTTATTATTGGCACCGCCTCCATTGTCGTGATGATATCCCTGGGCATCGGCCTGCAGGAGCTCACCGTGGAGCGGTATGAATCCTACGGAAGTCTGACGGCCATACAGGTATACAATTACGGAAACAGCGGAAGCGACGCGTCGGAGGACAGCTTCATGACGGACAAGACGCTGGAACAGTTTGCCAGGCTTCCCCATGTGAAAAGCGTGACCCCCATGCTGCGCGTGGGTGTGACGGCCAAGAAAGGGGCCTACGAGGGATATGTGAATCTGCTGGGCGTCAGCCGCAAGTACATGGAGGACATTCCGTTAGGCAGGGGAAAACTTCCGGATCGGGGAGAGTCCAGGCTTCAGATCATCATGGGGAACCGTGTGGCGCAGAATTTCTACAACGCCAGGACTGGAAAAGGCTTCTGTGAGACCGGAGAGTACCCGGAGATCGATTTCATGGACGACACGGTTTTTTACTACTTCAATCCGTCGTACTCCAGCAGCTCTGAGGAGGCGAAGCCCCCGAAAAAATACCTGCTGGAAACGGTGGGCGTCGTGGAGGGCACCACGGAGGACAGCAACGAGTACAGCTATTCCGCGTACGTGGAGATCGAGGCGCTAAAAAGCCAGCTGAAGCAGATTTATAAAAAAGACCCGATACCGGGACAGCCCACCAACAAGAAGGGAAAGCCCTATAGCTATTTCGTCTATGACGAGGCCGTGGTCTACGCCGACGATATGGAAAATGTGATGGACGTCCAGAAAATGATCACCGACATGGGCTTAGAGGCATACAGTAATATGGAGTGGCTGCAGCAGCAGCAGGAACAGTCCCAGATGATCCAGGCGGTTCTCGGCGGCATCGGCGCCGTCTCCCTGTTTGTGGCCGCCATCGGCATCGCCAACACCATGATGATGTCCATTTACGAGCGGACGAAGGAGATCGGAGTCATCAAGGTCCTGGGCTGCGCCATGGGCAATATCCGCAACATGTTTCTCATAGAGGCGGGCTGCATCGGCTTCATGGGAGGCGTGATCGGCCTGGTTCTCAGCTATCTTTTGTCCTATCTGGTGAATCATTTCATCGGAGGAGAGCTGATGACCGGGGTGGCGGGCGATATATCCAGGATCCCCCTGTGGCTGGCAGGCTCGGCTCTGGTGTTTGCGGTGATCATCGGAATGCTGGCTGGATTTTTCCCGGCCCAGCGCGCGATGAAGCTGAGTCCTCTGGCTGCGATCCGGAACGAGTAAAAACAAGTTGACAGATAACTGCGGATATGATATAAGTATTTTTATAAAACCGTTGATGGAGAGTAAGTACTTACTGTTATCTCGGCACAGAGAGCCGCTGTCGGTGGGAATGCGGCGCGAGAGGCTTTGAGGAATGGGCTCCTGAGGGCGAGCAGAAGGTTTCAGTATGCGAGACGGAGAAGGCACTCCGTTAACAAATGTCAGCATATGGTTGTATGCGCTGAGAGGGTACGAAGTACCAAGCCGGGTGGCACCGCAGGAGTGAATACATACTCTTGTCCCTGCAGAAAGCATGTGGGGATAAGAGTATTTTTATTTGCAGAAATACCGGTATTCCCCAGAGAATTTTGTAGAACCGAAAGGAGAACGAACCATGAAAGAAAGAGAGATCCCTTACAAAATTTACCTCGAAGAGAGCGAGATGCCGACCCAGTGGTACAATGTCCGTGCCGATATGAAGAACAAGCCGGCTCCCCTATTAAATCCGGGAACCTTAAAGCCCATGGGATACGAGGATCTGCGCCCGGTATTCTGCGACGAGCTAATCAAGCAGGAGCTGGATGACACCACGCCCTATATCGACATTCCCCAGGAGATCCGGGACTTCTACAAGATGTACCGCCCGTCACCTCTGGTGCGCGCCTACTGTCTGGAGAAAAAGCTGGACACCCCGGCGAAGATCTACTATAAATTTGAGGGCAACAATACCAGCGGAAGCCACAAGCTAAATTCCGCCATTGCCCAGGCCTACTACGCCAAGAAACAGGGCCTCAAGGGCGTGACCACAGAGACCGGAGCCGGCCAGTGGGGCACGGCGCTCTCCATGGCGTGTTCCTACTTTGACCTGGACTGCCGCGTGTATATGGTAAAGGTTTCCTATGAGCAGAAGCCCTTCCGCCGCGAGGTGATGAGAACCTACGGCGCCACCGTGACGCCGTCCCCGTCCACCACCACCGAGGTGGGAAGAAAGATTCTCGAGAAGCATCCGGGAACCAGCGGAAGCCTGGGCTGCGCCATCTCCGAGGCGGTGGAGGCCGCCACCGGCATGGACGGATACCGCTACGTGCTGGGCAGCGTATTAAACCAGGTGCTCCTGCATCAGACCGTCATCGGACTGGAGACCAAGGCTGCCCTCGATAAATACGGCATCACGCCCGACCTCATCATCGGCTGCGCCGGAGGCGGTTCCAACCTGGGCGGACTGATTTCCCCGTTCATGGGAGAGAAGCTGAGAGGCGAGAAGGATTACCGTTTCATCGCCGTGGAGCCCGCGTCCTGCCCCAGCTTCACCAGAGGAAAATTCGCCTACGATTTCTGCGACACCGGAATGGTGTGCCCGCTGGCGAAAATGTATACGCTGGGAAGCAACTTCATCCCGTCTGCAAACCACGCAGGCGGTCTGAGATACCACGGCATGAGCTCGACCCTGTCACAGCTCTACCATGACGGACTCATGGAGGCAGTTGCTGTGGAGCAAACCTCCGTATTCGAGGCCGCCGAGCAGTTTGCGAGAGTGGAAGGCATTCTGCCGGCGCCGGAGAGCAGCCACGCCATCAAGGTTGCCATCGACGAGGCCATGAAGTGCAAGGAGACCGGCGAGGAGAAGACCATCGTCTTCGGCCTGACCGGAACCGGATACTTCGACATGGTTGCCTATGAGAAATTCCACAATCATGAGATGAAAGACTACATTCCGACCGATGAAGACTTAAAGGCCGGGTTTGACGGAATCCCCAGATTTCCGGGCAATGAATTTTAATTTTTGGTAAAAGCACTTGGAAAGCCGCCTGAGCATAAACTAGATTAAGTTTAGCTTTAAGGTGGCTTTCTTTGAAAACATTTCCCAAACCGCTGACGGCCAGAGAAGAACGCGAGTACCTAGAACGCTATAAAGAGGGTGACGAAGAAGCCAGGTCCATATTGATCGAGCGGAACATGCGGCTGGTGGCCCATGTGATAAAAAAATACCAGAACACAGATTACGACACGGAGGACCTTCTGTCGGTCGGCACCATCGGACTGATTAAGGCGGTCAACACCTTTAACCAGGACCGCGGCCCCCGGCTGGCGACCTACGCGGCCCGGTGCGTGGAAAATGAGATTCTCATGCTTTTCAGGGCCAACAAGAAATATTCCAGGGAGGTTTCCCTCTACGAGCCCATCGGCGTTGACAAGGATGGGGAGTCGGTGACACTGGTGGACGTGGTGGAGATGGATAACCGGGAGATTCTGGATACCATCATCCTGAGCCAGGACGTAAAGGAGCTCTACGACGCCTACGACAAATGTTTAAAGGACAATGAAAAAATGGTCATCCGGCTGCGGTACGGCCTCTTCGGCCTGCAGGAAAAAACGCAGCGGGAGATCGCGCAGATGCTGGGCATATCCAGGTCCTATGTGAGCCGCATTGAGAAAAAAGCCATCGAGAAGCTGCGGCAGGAGATAGGATGAACAACAGTCGGACATGTCCGCCGCTTATATTTGTGCAAAATATGATTGAATTGCAGGGCCTTTCCATTTATAATTAATGGAAAGGCTTTTAAAGGAGGAAGAAGAATATGGCAATTTTAGTTACCGGCGGCGCCGGGTATATCGGCAGCCACACCTGCGTCGAGCTTCTGAAGGAGGGGTACGAGGTCGTGGTCGTGGACAACCTCTACAATTCCAGCGAGGAGGCGTTAAACCGCGTGAAGCAGATCACCGGGAAAGAGGTGAAGTTCTATAACGTGGACGTCCTGGACCGCGAGGCGTTGGATCAGGTGTTCAAGAAAGAGTCCATCGACTCCGTGATTCATTTTGCGGCGCTCAAGGCCGTGGGCGAGTCCGTGGCGAAGCCGCTGGAGTACTACCAGAATAATATCACCGGCACGCTGACACTCTGCGATGTGATGAGAAACAACGGAGTGAAAAACATCGTCTTCAGTTCCTCGGCAACCGTGTACGGAGATCCCGCGTTTGTGCCCATCACCGAGGATTGCCCCAAGGGAAAGATCACCAATCCCTACGGACAGACCAAGAGCATGATGGAGCAGATTCTTACCGACTTAAATGTGGCCGATCCTGAGTGGAACGTCATTCTTCTTCGCTACTTTAACCCCATCGGAGCCCATGAGAGCGGCCTGATCGGCGAGGATCCCAAGGGCATCCCCAACAACCTGGTTCCCTACATCGCCCAGGTGGCGGTAGGAAAGCTTGCATGTCTGGGCGTCTTCGGCGACGATTACGACACGCCCGATGGCACCGGCGTGAGAGACTACATCCATGTGGTGGATCTGGCGGTCGGCCACGTGAAGGCCATCAAGAAGCTGGAGGACAAGGAGGGCGTCTCCATCTATAACCTGGGAACCGGAAAGGGCTACAGCGTCCTCGACGTGGTAAAAGCCTACGAGAAGGCCTGCGGCAAGCCGATCAAGTACGAGATCAAGCCCAGAAGACCCGGCGATATCGCCCAGTGCTATGCAGATCCGACCAAGGCGGAGAAGGAGCTGGGCTGGGTGGCCGAGAGAGGAATCGAGGAGATGTGCGCCGATTCCTGGAGATGGCAGTCTATGAATCCGGATGGGTATAGGAAGTAGGGCATAAATAGTTGTTCAAACATAAAAACAGTGCTACAGAGGACAGGCCAGTGGAAATATCATGATTTCGCTGGTCTGTTCTTTTATATAATAACACAAACAAATGTTCGGAAAAAGACTTGATTTTTATTTTTTGATATGCTATACTATCCAAACAAAAAGAACATACGTTCTAAAGCGGCGCAGGTTTAAAAGATGAAAAGAATCGGAGGAAGACAGTATGCTGATCCAGGAAGAGATGAGCCTCAAAGACAAGCTTAGGATATTGACCGACGCAGCAAAGTATGACGTGGCCTGTACCTCCAGCGGAGTGGAGCGCCGCGGAAAAAAAGGATATACCGGCAATGCGGCGGAGGCGGGCATCTGCCACAGCTTTTCCGCCGACGGGCGCTGTATTTCCCTTTTAAAGATTCTTTTCACGAATCAGTGCATCTACGACTGCAAATACTGCGTGAACCGCCGCTCCAACGACGTGGTACGCACTGCCTTCACACCGGACGAGGTGTGCAGCCTCACCATGGAATTTTACAAGCGCAATTACATAGAAGGGCTGTTTCTCAGCTCCGGAGTTCTCCATTCCCCGGACTACACCATGGAGCTGATCTATCAGACGTTAAAAAAGCTGCGGCAGACGTATCATTTTAACGGTTACATCCATGTGAAGGCCATCCCCGGAGCGGATCCGGTGCTCATAGAGAAGACGGGGTTCCTGGCCGACAGGATGAGCGTCAATCTGGAACTTCCCACCTCTGAGGGGCTCAAAAGGCTGGCTCCTGGAAAGACACGGGAAAATATACTTAAGCCCATGCGTCAGATTCAGACAGGCATTGCGGTGGGGAAGCAGGAGCTCTCCGTATACCGCGGCCATGGGCGGCAGTTTGTGCCGGCGGGCCAGAGCACACAGATGATTGTGGGGGCGACGCCGGAGAATGACTGGCAGATGGTGACAGTGGCGGAGGCGCTCTATAAAAATTATGGATTGAAGCGTGTGTTTTACTCCGCGTTTGTTCCGGTGAACACGGACGCCAGCCTTCCGGCGCCTAAGGGCGGCCCGCCGCTTTTGCGGGAGCACAGACTTTACCAGGCGGACTGGCTCATGCGGTACTATGGATTTAAGGCGGGGGAGCTTCTTTCTGAGGAACGGCCGAATTTCAATGTCCTGCTGGACCCGAAATGTGACTGGGCGCTTCGTCATCTGGAGCAGTTCCCGGTGGAAGTGAACCGTGCGTCCTATGAGACCCTGCTGCGCGTGCCAGGCATCGGCGTCAAGTCTGCCCGCCGCATTGTGGCCGCCCGCCGGAAGGGAAATCTTGATTTCGAGGCATTGAAGAAGATTGGTGTGGTGCTTAAGCGCGCGGTGTATTTTATCACCTGCTCCGGGCGGCAGATGTATCCGGTGAAGATCGACGAGGATCATATCGCCAGCCAGATCATAGGCGTAGAGCGGCGAAACGTCTGGGAGTTGGAGAACAGCGGCATGTACCGGCAGCTGTCGCTGTTTGACGATATGAAGCTGGAGGCGGCGCCGACGGGAGAGGATATCTGCTCGGTTGTGACAGGTGTTTTGTGAAAGCCTGGCGTCTGGGAAGCTGGCAGCCTGCAGAGCCTGCGGATCGATGAGAGGAGGGGCGGAAAGATGGTAGTTTTCCTGTGCGGGGAGCAGTTTGATCATATCCTGTGTGCCGTGTACGAGGCCTGGGACAGTGGTCTGGGGCATAAAAATGTAAAGCTTCAATTCAATACCTGCGGAAATCTGGAAATGTTCTGTCAGTATCGGGAAGTGCCGCTGGATGAGGAGAAGGCAAAGAAGGTTCTGCGGTCGGTGCGGTCGAAGATTTCCTGGCAGGCGGCCAGGGCTATCTACGAGGCAGCCATGAGCCGCGATGAGAACCGCGCGGACTGGATCTACCGTTTTCTGGTGCTGGGATTCCACTATGGGCGGGAGGCGCTTGATATGCTCCAGTATGAACCTATATACCGGGTATTTGAGCTGAGCCGTGCGGTGAGAAATGAGGCGCATTCCTATATAGAGTTCCTCCGCTTTTCCAGAACCGCGGACGGAGTGTTTATAAGCCGTATAAAACCGAAGAATGATATACTTGCCCTTATTGCTCCACATTTTTCGGACCGTCTTCCTGGAGAACACTGGGTGATTTACGATGTCAGCCGGAAACGGGCCGCATTTCACCGGGCGGATACGCCGTGGTTTCTCATGGATGTGGACGGCACGGACTGGGAGGAGAGGCTTTGCCGTGACACGGACGAGAGGGAGTATGAGGGATTATGGAAGGCGTTTTTTGACAGCATCGCCATCGAGGCGAGAATCAATCCCAGGTGCCAGCGGACCCACCTGCCGCTCAGGTACCGGGAATTTATGACAGAATTTCGAAAGGAAAGGCAAGGTTAGTGCTTGCCTTTCCCACGATGATCGTATATGATAGTGGTATCATCTGATTTCTATAAAATATCAGTCTGTTTATTTCTAATCAGAAGTTTGAGTTTGTGGCGCACGTCGCGCCGGAAGATCCGTTGAAAGCTTTAAAAAATGAATGAAGAGTTTTATCCGGGCTGTGGGAAGCATCCTGGGGAAAGGAGTGTTTTGTGATAGGAAAAATATATTGCGGAGGCGTCCTGGGCGTGAAGGGCATCCTGGTTTCCGTGGAGGCCGATGTCAGCAGCGGGCTGCCCGGCGTGGCCATGGTCGGCTCCCTGTCGCCGGCGGTGAAGGAGGCGCAGGACCGGGTACGCACGGCACTGAAAAATTCGGGGTTTCAGCTTCTGGCCAAAAAGATCACCGTGAACCTCTCGCCGGCCAACATCCGGAAGGACGGCACAGGCTATGATGTGGCCATTGCACTGGCCATTCTCTGCGGCTATGGAGTCATAGACGGGGAGGCCCTGTCCGATACGGTATTTGTGGGGGAATTGGGACTGGATGGGGAGATTAAGCCGGTGAACGGCGTGATGCCGATTGTGGAGTGTGCCGCAGACAGCGGATTTAGAAGATGTTTTCTCCCGGCCGCCAATGTGAAGGAGGGAACGGCCATTCGCGGAATCCGGATCGCGGGCGTGTCAACCCTGCGGGAGCTGGTGGAGTGTCTGGATGGAACCAGGGAGCCGGCATACTGCGAGTGGGAGGAGGAAGTCTGGGAGGAGGAGACTTATCCGGTGGATTTCAGGGAAGTGAGCGGACAGCTTCTCTTAAGGCGCGCCACGGAGGTGGCGGTGGCCGGCATGCATAACATTCTCTATGTGGGGGCCGCGGGGACGGGAAAGACGATGGTGGCCAGGCGGATTCCTACGATTATGCCGTCCATGACCATGGAGGAGGCGTTAGAGGTTTCGAAGATTTACAGCATCTGCGGTCTCATTCCCAGCGGGCAGACCATGATTCACAGAAGGCCGTTTCGCAGTCCGCACCATGCGGTTACGGCGCAGGCGCTGATCGGCGGAGGGCGCATTCCCCGGCCGGGGGAGATATCCTTAAGCTCCCACGGCGTGCTGTTTCTTGACGAACTGACAGAGTTTCCTTCCCACATTCTGGACCTAATGCGGCAGCCGCTGGAGGAGAAGCGGGTGACGGTGGCCCGCGTGGGAGGTTCCTATGAGTTTCCGGCGGATTGTATGCTGGCGGCGGCGATGAACCCCTGCAAATGCGGATTTTATCCGGATCGGACCCGGTGCCGGTGTACGGAAAGCCAGGTGCGGCAGTATCTGGGGAAGATTTCAAAGCCTTTTCTGGACCGCATCGATATCTGTGTGGAGGCGGCGCCTGTGACTTACACCGAGATGCAGGGAGGCGGGGAGGGGGAGTCCTCGGCCAGAATCCGCGAGCGGGTGGAGAGAGCCCGCAGGATTCAGCTGGAAAGGCTCCGGCCCATTGGAAAGCATTTCAATGCACAGATGAAACGCGCGGAGATCCGGGATTACTGTGCGCTGGGCGTCCGGGAGGAAAGCTATATGGAGCAGATCTATGAGCGGATGCATTTAAGCCCGCGAGGCTGCGAGCGGCTTTTGAAGGTGGCGCGGACGATTGCGGATCTGGAGGGAAGTCCGAAGATTAAAAAAGCCCATCTGAGTGAGGCGGCGGGATACCGCAGCCTGGAGGAAAAGCTGTGGGGCGGAAAACAGTAGAAAGGCGGAAACCGATGGAGAGAAAAGAAAAACAGAGTGCGGAGGCTCTTAAAAGGGAGCGGGAGGGCCTTTACTGGCTGACGCTCACGCCGGGATGGGGCGCGGTGAAAATACGCCGTCTGGGCGAGCATATAGGGAGCTATTCGGGAATATTTAATATAGAAGAAAAGGAACTCAGGAAACTGGATTTTATTTACCAGAAGGAGATTGAACAGTTTTCGGGACACAAAAGAAATGTGGAGGCATGTGTGAGGGAGCTGGCACGGCTGGAGACGCAGGGAATCCGTTTTGTGACGCCGCTGGACGCTGACTACCCGCAGCGGCTCCGGCAGATCTGCGATTATCCGATGGGACTGTATGTGAAAGGGAAGCTCCCGGATGACCGGATTCCGACGGCGGCGGTGATCGGCGCCCGGGCATGCAGCGCCTACGGGCGGGGGACCGCCAGGATGCTGGGAAGGGAACTGGCTGCGGCGGGAGTCCAGGTGGTCAGCGGCCTTGCCGCCGGGGTGGACGGAGCCGGACACCGTGGGGCGCTGGAGGCCGGAGGGGAGACCTTTGGCGTGCTGGGCTGCGGCGTGGATATCTGCTATCCCAGGGAGAATTACGGCCTGTTTGCCGAGATGCTGTCCCGCGGCGGCGTCCTATCGGAATATGGATTGGGAGAAAAGCCGCTGCCCGGAAATTTCCCCCTGCGAAACCGGATCATCAGCGGGCTGGCCGATGTGGTGGTCGTGGTGGAGGCGAGAAAGAGGAGCGGCTCTCTGATTACCGTGGATCTGGCGCTGGAACAGGGGAAGGACGTGTTTGCGGTGCCGGGGCGGCTGACGGATCCGCTCAGCGAGGGCTGCAATCATCTGATCCAGCAGGGGGCGTATCTCTGCACATCTCCGTCAGATATATTGGAATATTTGGGGATGGATGGGTGCAAAAAACAAAGATTTCAGAAAAAAAGCGGAAAGGGACTTGCCAAGAAGGAAAAAATGTTGTATAGTTGCCTCGATTTGCAACCTAAACATTTGGAAGAGATTGCGTTGGCCTGTGCCCTGCCGGTGGGGGAGTGTCTGGACCTTTTGACAGAGCTTGAACTCAGAGGATATGTGACGGCAGAAGGGGGCCAATATTATGGAATAAAGCTTTAGGATAGGAGTTTTTGTATGGCGAAGTATTTGGTAATTGTGGAGTCACCTGCAAAAGTGAAGACGATAAAAAAATTTCTAGGCGCCAATTACGAGGTGGACGCCTCCAACGGACATGTGAGAGATCTGCCGAAAAGCCAGCTGGGCGTTGACATAGAAAACGACTATGAGCCGAAGTATATTACCATCCGCGGAAAGGGAGACGTGCTGGCCAAGCTTCGCAAGGAAGTGAAGAAGGCCGAGAAGATTTACCTGGCGACTGACCCGGACCGCGAGGGAGAGGCTATCGCCTGGCATCTGATGAAGGCGTTAAAGCTGGACGAGATGAAGGATAAGCAGATATACCGCATCAGCTTCAATGAGATCACGAAAAATGCGGTCAAGGCGTCCTTAAAATCGCCCAGAGAGATCGATATGAACCTGGTGGACGCGCAGCAGACGCGGAGAATCCTGGACCGGATGGTGGGCTACGGCATCAGCCCGGTGCTCTGGGCCAAGGTAAAGCGAGGCTTAAGCGCCGGGCGCGTGCAGTCTGTGGCTATGCGCATGATATGTGACCGCGAGGACGAAATCAACTCATTCATTCCGGAGGAATACTGGAATCTGGATGCAGAGCTCCAGATCCCCGGCGTGAAAAAGAGCGTGCCCGCCCATTTTTACGGGGATAAAAACGGAAAGATCGCCATTCATAAGAAGGAAGAACTGGACGAGATTTTAAAGAAGCTGGAAAATGTCTCCTATCTGGTGGAGGATGTGAAGAAGGGAGAGCGCACCAAGAAGGCGCCGATCCCCTTTATTACCAGTACGCTCCAGCAGGAGGCGTCCAAGACGCTGAATTTTTCCACGCAGAAGACCATGCGTCTGGCGCAGCAGCTCTACGAGGGCGTGGATGTCAAGGGACACGGGACCGTCGGTCTGATCACGTATCTGCGTACGGATTCCACGAGAGTCGCGGAGGAGGCGGACGTGGCGGCCAGAGCGTTCATCCGGGAGAATTACGGGGAGAACTACGTGGCAGTCGGCGAGAATGGAAAGAAGTCCAATGCCAAGATCCAGGACGCCCACGAGGCGATCCGTCCTACGAATATCAGCCTGACGCCGGCCATCGTGAAGGATTCCCTGCAGAGAGATCTGTTCCGCCTGTATCAGCTGATCTGGAAGCGCTTCACTGCCAGCCGGATGCAGCCGGCGGTCTATGAGACCACGTCTGTGAAGGTGGGAGCGGGAGAGTATGATTTTACCATGGCTTCTTCCAAGCTGTCCTTCGACGGTTTCATGTCTGTCTATGTGCAGGAGGAGGACAAGGAGGAGAGCAGCGCGCCCTTTGGAAAGCTTGAGAAGGGGATGGAGCTTGGCCTGGCCGGTCTGGTTCCCAGCCAGCATTTCACCCAGCCGCCGGCCCACTACACGGAGGCATCCCTGGTCAAGGCGCTGGAGGAGCAGGGCATCGGACGCCCCAGTACCTACGCGCCGACCATAACCACGATTATCGCCAGAAGGTACGTGGCAAAGGAGAATAAAAATCTCTACGTGACCGAACTGGGCGAGGTGGTGAACCGGATCATGAAGAACTCGTTTGCCAGTATCGTGGACATCAATTTCACTGCGAATCTGGAGTATCTGCTCGACAAGGTAGGAGACGGAAACGTCCAGTGGAAGACGGTTGTGAGAAACTTCTACCCGGATCTTGAGGAGGCGGTGAAGACGGCGGAGAAGGAGCTGGAGTCTGTGACCATCGCCGACGAAGTGTCGGATGAGATCTGCGAGAACTGCGGGCGGAACATGGTCATCAAATACGGCCCCCACGGGCGTTTCCTGGCCTGCCCCGGATTCCCGGAGTGCAAGAATACAAAGCCCTATCTGGAGAAGATCGGCGTACCCTGCCCCAAGTGCGGCAAGGATATCGTCATAAAGAAGACCAAGAAGGGCCGAAAATATTACGGGTGTGTGGATAACCCGGATTGCGACTTTATGTCCTGGCAGAAGCCTTCCACAAAGAAGTGCCCGGAGTGCGGCGGCATGATGGTGGAGAAGGGCAACAAATGTCTTTGCATTAATGAAAATTGTGGCTATGTCTGCGCGATTAGTGAAAACAAGTGAATAAATTATTAAAAAATTTAAAATAAAGTCAAAAACTCTTGTTATCTAATGAAAATCGTGTTACAATTTATAAATAAATCTATACTTTTAGGACGTAAGCGGATTAAAACAAAGGAGGGAGCAAGAGATGAGTGTTCAGTTGTTGGACAAAACGAGAAAAATCAACAAGTTATTGCATAACAACAATTCTCACAAAGTAGTTTTCAATGATATCTGTGAAGTCCTCAGCGAGATTTTGTTGTCCAATATTTTGGTTATCAGTAAGAAGGGGAAAGTATTGGGTGTGAGTATCTGGCCTGGGGTCGATGAGATCGAGGAATTGATCGAGGACCAGGTGGGCGGTTATGTTGACCGGATGCTGAATGAGAGATTGTTGAGTGTTTTGTCAACAAAGGAGAATGTGAACCTTGCTACTCTGGGATTTGCGGAGGAGAATGTAAAGAAATATCAGGCGATCATCACCCCCATCGACATCGCAGGCGAACGTTTAGGTACGCTTTTCATCTACAAATCAGATGCCCAGTACGACATTGACGACATTATTCTGAGTGAGTACGGAACGACAGTTGTGGGACTTGAGATGATGCGTTCGGTGAACGAGGAGAATGCGGAGGAGACGAGAAAGATTCAGATTGTGAAATCTGCGATCAGCACCCTTTCGTTCTCTGAGCTTGAGGCGATCACACATATTTTCGACGAACTGGAGGGCAACGAGGGGATCCTGGTTGCCAGCAAGATCGCAGACCGGGTGGGAATCACCCGCTCCGTCATCGTCAACGCACTGCGCAAATTCGAGAGTGCGGGCGTGATCGAATCCCGTTCTTCCGGAATGAAGGGAACGTATATCAAAGTGCTGAACGACGTTGTGTTTGATGAACTCAAGGCGCTGAAGGGCGAGACCAAGTAAGAGTGAAAACATTAAAAAGCAGTAGACAAAAAGGCTGGCGGAAGATAATTCCTGCCAGTCTTTTTGTTGGAAGATTCGTCGGTCAGCACTTTGCGCCGCAGGCCGCAATCTCCTCCCGCAGGTATTTTAAAAACACCTTCACCGCGGGGGAAAAGGTCTGGTAGCGCTTCGTGATCATAAAGAGATCCACCGCGATCTCCGGCTCCAGCGGGCGGAAGGCGAGACTGCGGCTCCCCTGGGTGTCCACCAGATTCCCCAGGCAGAATGCGCAGCCCATTCCCTGTTCCACCATAAAGGTGGCGTTGTAGATCAGGCTGTAGGTGCCGATGATGTTTAAGGAATTATACTGCATCTCGAACCAGCTGAGCCGCTCCTGTCCGGCGTAGGCCTGGCAGGGAAATATGATGGGGAGCTCCCGGATGTCATCCATGGTGACGGAGGACTTTTCCGCCAGCGGGTTATCCGCGCGCATCAGAAGGCCGAAAATGTCCTTCTGCGGCAGCGGGAGATAGTTGTATTTCTCGTACCGCACGGGGCCAATGAGAAGCCCCATGTCTAAAAGCCCCTTGTCCAGCCGGTCCATGACGGCCTCCGCGTCGCCGCTGTAGATATGGTAGCGGATGCCTGGATACTGGGCCTGCACTTTCTTAAAAACTTCAGTGACAAATCCCATGGCGGAGGTCTCCCCGCACCCCAGATAAATGTCCCCGCTTATCAGCCGCTCGCTCCCGTGGAAGGCGGATTCGGTCTTTTCCATCAGACGCATCATCTCCTGGGCGCAGCCCTGCAGGTAGGCGCCCTCCTCGGTCAGCGATATCTTTTTCTTTCCCCTTACGAAGAGCTTGCGTCCCAGCTGCTCCTCCAACTCCATCATCTGCTTGGAGAGCGTGGGCTGGGTGATATTCAGGCTTTCCGCCGCCCGTGTGATGCTCTGTTCCCGGGCGATTGCGAGAAAATAGCACAGCAGTCTCGTCTCGATCATAATTCAGTCACCTCTGCTTTGTGGAAGATCATTTGCATAAGAATCATTCGTGTTAGCTATTATTTTACATGATATGATAGGAAATGGCAATATTTTATAGGCAAAATATTCCTAAAAGTTATGTGAATATATTCTATATAACTATTTGCAATTTTCTTTGCAGCCGGGTAGTATGAATGAAAGAGAGGCTGATAAAATCGGAGGAGGTTTTACGATGGAAATGATTCAGTTAAATAACGGCGTCCAGATGCCGCAGCTGGGATTCGGCGTTTTTCAGGTGACGGACGAAGAACAGTGCAGGGCGTGTGTGCTGGAGGCGCTGAAAACGGGGTATCGTCTGATTGACACGGCGGCCTGTTATGGAAATGAGAGGGCCGTGGGGGCTGCGATGTGGGAGAGCGGGATTGCGAGGGGGGATATATTCGTCTCCTCAAAGGTGTGGATCCAGGATGCGGGCTATGAGGCGACGCTGCAGTCATTTGAGAAAACGCTTGAGAATCTGCAGACGGAGTATCTGGATCTATATCTGATCCATATGCCTTACGGCGATTATCATGGGAGCTGGAGGGCCATGGAGGAGCTTTTGAGGGAGGGGAAAATACGCGCCATCGGCGTGTGCAATTTCCTGCCGGACCGCCTGGCCGATCTCATTTTGAGTCATGAGATTGTGCCGGCAGTCAACCAGATGGAATGCCATCCGTTCTGCCAGCAGAAGGAGCTGTGCGTATTCCAGGAGCGTTATGGTATAAAAATGATGGCCTGGGCGCCGTTTGCCGAAGGGCGGGAGGGGATTTTTGTGAACCCGGTGCTGGCGGAGATTGGCGGATACTTTGGAAAAACGCCGGCGCAGGTGATTCTGCGCTGGCTGCGCCAGAGCGGGATGATTGCGATTCCCAAGTCGGTGCATGAGGAGCGGATCCGGGAGAATTTTGACATCGACGGTTTTTCGCTCTCCGATGCGCAGGTGGAACGGATCAGCGCGATGGACCGGGAAAAGAGCGTGATTCTGGATATCCCCAGCCTGGATGAGGTGTACCGGCTTCACGGGATACGGTTTGTGCAGTAGGGGCCGTGAGAGGGAGATTTGGTGGAAGAATGCAGGAAATGCGGAAAGGAGCTGCGTATGAGGAGACAGGCATACCTGGCGGGAGCGCTGGCGTTCATATTTCTCCTGTGCGGATGCGGCGGGCAGGCGGGCGCTGAAACGGAGGCGAATACGATTGAGACGACGGTGGACGCGGCAGAATCGGCGGCGGTTGCGCTAGAATCGGCGGCGCTCACGGCAGAGATAACAGGAGGGATACAGATGAAGATACGGGTAAAAGCGGGCGAGACCGCGATCGATTATGTGTTAAATGACAGCCAGGCGGCCAGGGATCTGTACGAACAGCTGCCGCTGACTCTGGAAGTGGAAAATTTCAGTACCAATGAGAAGGTGTTCTATCCGCCGGAGGAGTTGGATGTCAGAGATGCGCCCATGGCGGATGCGGGGCTGGGGACGCTGGCGTACTATGCGCCCTGGGGAGATGTGGTGATGTTCTATGATGCGTTCGGCAGAGGAAGAGGGCTTTACGAGCTGGGGAGGGCCGTGTCCGGGGAGGAGAAGATCGAGACTCTCTCGGGGACCATTGAGGTGAGCGCCATTGAGGGAGAGGAGTAAGCGGGAAAGCAGGGAATTGAAGGCGTTCTGTGATGCATGGAACGCATGGCCGTCCACTTAATTTAGTTATTAGACAAACATCAGAAACGGATGTATAATTTTTACAGACCATCAGACGCAGCTCCGGATGTTCAGCGGAGGGTCTGTAGGAAGGAAAGGAGATTTTGTTATGAGTAAAAAACTGGTTGCATATTTTTCCGCCAGCGGAGTGACAAAGAAGACGGCGGAGGCTCTGGCGGAGACGGCGGGAGCCGATCTGTTTGAGATTAAGCCGGAGGTTCCCTATACGAGAGCCGATCTGGATTGGATGGATAAGAAAAGCCGCAGCACCCTGGAGATGAACGACCCGGCCTCCCGCCCGGCCATCGCCGGCAAGGTGTCCGGGATGGACGCGTATTCTGTCGTGTTTGTCGGATTCCCCATTTGGTGGTACACGGCGCCCTCCATTATCAAAACGTTTCTGGAGAGCTATGATTTCGCCGGAAAGACGGTGATCCCGTTTGCGACCTCCGGCGGCAGCGGACTGGGAAAGACGGCCAATGATCTGCGCGCAGTCTGCCCGGCGGCTGATATTAAGGACGGAAAGCTGTTAAACGGAAGACCGAATGCCGCGGCTCTGGGCAGCTGGGTGAAGGAGCTGGGAGTTTAGGCGTCTGAGGCGGAAGTCTGGGAGACGGGACTGGGACGTTGTAAGTCCTGGACGGAAGATCGGAATGGAAAAAAATGAGATTGCAGAGAGCGTATGCCGATGTACTGTGGGAGGTGCGGAGGCATACGCTTTTTTATATTCCTAAGATGCTGTGGAAATAGTACAAAAAACGAGGCTGACCAAATGCAGCCAGCCTCGCCGGTAGTTTCTTCGCCCGGTCAGTTTTTATTTTACCGATGTGTCAGAACCGTCACACATCATCTTCGCCCGGTCAATTTTTATTTTACCGACGAGTCAGAACCGTCACTCGTCATCGTTCAGCGAAGGAAAGAGGTCTTCTTTCACTTAATATTATAGATGAAGGCCCTGCTTTTATCAAGAGAAAATCCAAAAGTCTAAAATAATCCCCCGCTAATGTGTAAAATGCATATGAAATCTGATTCTACTATTCTAAAAATGGAAATTTTGTCAAAACAAATCGAATTGCTCTGGAAATGAATGTCAAATATAATTGAAATATAGAAATAGTAAACCAATAAAACTATACAAAATGCATAAATGGCCATTTGCATGAAAATGATCAAGGAAGGAGAGAAGGAAATGAAATTGAATGCGCTTCTGGATCCGCGGGGGTTCCAGGAAAGAGAGGTTATTACGCTTGCAAAGAGAGTGTCTCTGGAGGAACTTCGGAGCGGAAAGGTGCTGTTTTATAACAACACGAAGCTGGGCTTCTGCAATTATTACACGGTGTTTGACCGGATTAAGGAACACCTGGAAGAGCTGGGCGTCACCAACTTTGTGGAGTACACGGAGACCGTGAGAGGAAAGGACGCGAAGAAGCTGGCCGAGTACGCGGCGATGCTGGCTGAGGAGAAGCCCTCGGCGGCCATCGTTGCCTTCGGCGATATGGGAACCTCCTCCTCCACCACGGTGGTGGCCATTGAACTGGAAAAGCTGGGGATTCCCACCGTCTATATGACGGCGCCTCCAGGAAGTGCGATTACCGAGGGCGTGGGCGTTTACAGGGCTGGACATCTGTGCCTCTGCTCCGTGGACATCTATCAGGCCAGCACTGTGGAGGAAGTGGCGGCCCAGGTGGATCTCAAGTGGGATTACATCATAAAAGCGCTGACCTCCAACGGTGAGGAGCTTGAGAAGCTGGCACACATCGATTTCAAGATCGACAAGGTAGCTCCGGCGAAGGATGGTATCCTTCCCTTCGAGATCGAGGAGGACCAGGAGAAGAGCCTGGAGCCGGGGGCGTACATGGAGGAGGTCAATGCCTACTTCAATGATATGCACATAAGCGACGGCCTTCCCATCATTCCGCCCACGAAGAGGCGCTACGAGGCGATGCTTGAATACTGCCCGTTTGATGAGGATATGGTGCTCTGCGCGCCCAGCGGCCCCAGCGGGAGAACGGTGACTGTGAAGGACGTGGCCATCGCGGCGGTGATGGCAGGCTGTGTGCCGAAGGCGATGCCCATACTGATTGCCGCCTTCAAGGCTTTAAACAGCCCGCTCTACAATTTAAACCAGTCTGTGACCACCTCCCATCCTGGCGGAAATCTGGTGCTGGTGTCCGGGCCTATTGCCCAGGAGATCGGCATTTCCGGAAAGCAGGGCTGCCAGGGGCCGGGCTGGCCCATGAACGCCACCATTGGACGTGCGGTCAATCTGGTGGTGATGAACGTGTTCCGCTCCGTGCCGGGCGTGTGCGATCTGGATTGTATCGCCTCCCAGGCCGAGTTTACCTACTGCTTTGCGGAGGAGCCGTCTCTGGCGCAGTGGAACATGATCAATGAGGACCGCTACGATAAGGATACCACTACGGTCTATGTGCTCAAGGCAGAGCCCATCCATGATATTATCGATTTCTTAAGTCTGGACGGCTACGATCTCTTAGATACCATCACGGCCTGCTGCACCACGCTGGGCTCCAACAACGCGTACATGCCGGGACCGATGATCATCTGTCTGACGCCGGATCACGCCATGATGCTCAAGAAGGCGGGATTCACGAAAGAGATGATCCAGGAGCACATCCACACCTACGTGTACCATCAGACGCCCATGGTGAAGAACCGCGGGCTGGTGCCTGTGAGACCGGAGAGCTTTAAAAACCGTCATCCCATGCCGGTGACCAGAACCCCGAAGGACGTGGAGGTTGTCACCATCGGTGGAAGAGGCGGACATTCGGGAGTGATTCTTCCCTGGGCGCTGCACAGCGAGGGCTGCGTGGAGCCGGTGGCACTTCCGGACGGAACGGTTGCTAAGTCGATTGAGGAGTTCAAAAGATAAGGGTGATAGTGAATGAAGAAAAATCTGAGAATAAATATGGCTGTTTTACTGCTTAGCGTTGCCGCCGCATTGTTTGGGTGTTCCGGCGGTTCGGAGAGTGCCGGCACAGAAGCAGAAGCGGGCGGAGCCGGGGATGCATCCCAGGTTTCTGAGGCAGCGGATGGAGCGGCTGACTATGGTTCCCTGGAACTGACCATGGGCTCCACGGGGGCGGCGGATGACATTTCCACGCAGGCCATGACCTACATGAAGGAGTACATCGAGGAGAAATCCGGCGGAGCAATTATCGTCAACACGTTTCCATCCAGCCAGCTGGGACAGGCGACGGACCAGCTGGAGATGACAGGACAGGGCTCCATCGATCTGTTCCTGGAGGCCAACTACATGACGAGCAATGGGGTGGAGGAGGCCAAGGTAGGAAGCCTGGTATTCACCTGCACCTCCAAGGAGGACTATCGGAAGATCAACGAGAGTGAGCTTGCACAGTCGTGGAAGGACAAGTTCTGTGAGCTTAACAATATCAAGATCCTCACCAGCAACTGGTACAGGAACGGCACCGCTTTCATCTCCAACAAGGAGATCCGCTCGGTGGAGGATATGCAGGGGCTCAAGGTGCGTATCCCGCAGGTGGATATCACGCTGGACTGCTTCCAGACTGTGGGCATGAATCCCACACCCATCGCCTACAATGAATCGCTGCTGGCACTGCAGCAGGGCATCGTGGACGCTATCTGGTGTACCGAGGATGCGGCCTACACCATGGGATTTTATGAGGTGGCAAAATATCTGGTGGAGTTAAACTGCTTCTTTGACTCCATGTATGTCTACATGAACAACGATCTCTACGAGAGTCTGACCGACGTTCAGAGAGATCTGATCGTGGAGGCGGCTGAGGCTGCGGGCGTGTACTACTCTGGACTGGCCGACGAGGTGCTGGAGACTAACGTGAATGCCATGGAGGAGGCGGGCATCGAGGTCATCACTCTGCCGGAGGAGGAGATCAATATTCTTAAGGAGCAGATGAAGGGGATCGCGGACCGTTATGAGTCTGAGGGCGTGTGGCCCGAGGGAACCTATGAGGAGATACTTTCCATTATCGCGTCGGACGCAGATCCGGCGTAGACGGCCGGTTCTCTTATGAAGGGAGGAGGACTGTAATTGAAGGGTCTGGTAAAAGCTTTAAACCGCTTTGTGATTGTGAGCTATGACGTGATAAAGACGGTTGCGGGGGCGGTGATGGCCTCCACGATCCTGATCGTCACGGTCGGCATTATTTCACGGTACTTTTTCCATCATGCCCTCTCGTGGGTGGAGGAGATCTGCTGCCTGCTGCTCATCTGGCTGTGCTATTTAAGCGCGTCGCTGACGACGGTGACCAAGGAGCACGTGGTGGCGGACTTCCTCTCCTCCTCGCTCCCAGCGGGGATGCAGAAGGCGCTGCGGACGGTAATCCGCATCTGTGAGGTGGTGTTTTTCGCGGTGGTTTCCTACAGCGTTATGGTGCTGATGCCAAGTCTCACCAACGTCAGCGCAGCGCTCAGGATTCCCCGGCTCTGGTATTACATGCCGGTGCTGGTATTCGGGGCCTACATGGCGCTTGTGATCGTGGTTGATCTGATCAACGATTTTGTGCCTGGATACGATTTCTTCGGGCAGCGCCAGGCGAAGCGCGATGCCGAGCTGGCGGAGCAGGAGCGCAAGGAAAATGAGGCCATGTTAAAACGCGTGGATGAATTTATGGGAATCAAGGATGAAGGAGAGGAGGGACAGCTTTGAGTTCTAGCATGATCATTGTGATCGTATTGTTTCTGGTTCTGATGCTTTTGGGATTTCCCGTGCTGTATGCCCTGGGGCTTCCCTGTCTGGTGTGGCTGGCGATGAACGACCGTATGCCGGTGACGATTCTGTCCCAGAACATGATGGCGTATTTAAACTCGTTCACCCTTTTGAGCCTGCCGGGGTTTATGCTGGTGGGGCGGCTTATGAATACCTGCGGGGTCACGGACCGGCTCTTTAACCTGTCCATGGCTCTGGTGGGAAGGTTCCGGGGAGGAATGGCCTACGCCAACTGTGTGGCCAGCGCCATGTTTGCCTCCATGTCCGGCTCCGCCATCGCGGATGCCGGCGGTCTGGGACTGGTGGAAATGAAAATGATGAAGCAGGCGGGCTACGACCCGGCCTATTCTGCGGGCGTGACGGCGGCCTCATCCATCATAGGCCCTATTATCCCGCCCAGCGCAGCCATGGTGCTTCTGGGAGCCATCTCCCAGATTTCAGTGGCCAGCATGTTTTTCGGAGGTATCGTGCCGGGGATTCTTCTGTGCGGTTCCCTGTGTCTGCAGGTGTTTCTGATCGCACATTTTACGGAGAAGGGGAGAAAGATGCCCTGTTCGCCGGTCCCCAGGGAACAGGCGCTGCGGACGATTCCGTCCTCGATGCCGGCGCTTTTCACCTTTGTCATCATCCTGGGAACGATTCTGACCGGCGTCTGCACGACCACGGAGGCGGCGGTGGTGGCAGTCTGGTACTCCATTTTCCTGGGCTTCTGCTATAAGAAAGTGACGCTCAAGGGACTGTGGGAGACCTGCAAGAATACGGCGGAGGCCTGCGGGCCGCTGTTCATCATCATGACCTCGGCCAGCATGTTCTCGTGGATCATCACGAGGGAGGGGCTTCCGCAGATTCTGACGGGGCTTATGACCTCCATCGCGGAGAGCTCGAATATCACGGTCGTCATTCTCATCTGTATCGTGATATTCCTGATTATCGGCTGTTTCATGGACACGACGGCGGCGGTTATTCTGCTGGCTCCCATCATCATGCCGATCATCAAGGGGCTGGGCGTCGATCCGATCTATTTCGGAGTGCTGATGGTACTGTCCCTCATGGTGGGAATCATCACGCCGCCCTTTGGAATCTGCCTGTTTGTGGTGTCTGGCGTGGCAAAGCTTCCGGTGAAGGCGGTCACGAAGGAGGCGGTGAAATACATTCCGGCGATGCTTTTGACTATTGCGCTGATCCTGCTTTTCCCGCAGCTGGTGCTGTTTATCCCTGATCTGTTCTTTGGTTAGGAGAATCTGATATAGGAGGAATTAACATGATAGGTTTTTATGGGAGCTACGATGTTGTAGTGTGCGGAGGCGGAACCTCCGGCGTGTCCGCGGCGATCGCTGCGGCGAGGACAGGGGCGAAGACGCTGCTGATCGAGAGAGTCGGTCAGCTGGGCGGACAGATGAATTTTTCCGGCCCGCCAGGATTTTCCTTCGCCCATCTGTTTAATGGACGCCACGAGCAGATTATCGCGGGGCTGGCGGAGGAGACCCACGGCAGGCTTTTAAAAGAGGGGAACGCCCTTCCGCATATTCTGGCGGAGCACAGGGGACATTATACGTTCTCCTACGTGGATCCGGACTGGTGGGGCCTTTTAGTCTACCGGATGTGCAGGGAGGACGGTGTGGAGCTGATGCTGCATTCGCTGGTGACCGAGGTTATCCGCGAGGGCAACGAGGTGAAAGGCGTGATCTGCGAGCATCCCGGCGGGCGGTCCATCGTTCTCGGCAAGGTGGTGATCGACTGTACCGGTGAGGGCGAGGTCTGCTATCAGGCGGGAGCGGAGTATGAGATTGAGCCCATCGATATTCTGGAGCCGTCCACGGTGGCTTTCACGGCAGACGGGGTGGACTGGGATGCGGTCATAAAATATGTGCATGAAAATATTGACGATTTCCTCTTTAACCAGCTTCACAATCCGTATAACGACTGGACGCTGGAGCGGATCAAGGCGCGTGTGATGGAGCTTGACGACATCCGGGAGATCGGCGAGATCATGGGCTATCTGGGGCTCAAGAAGCACGCCGTCTGGACAGGAGAGTGGCACAATATGTCCGGTGTGGGATTCTTCATCATGCCCAAGGGCGGACGGCTGCTGGCCCATTTCCAGCACTCGTCCCAGGAGGACCGCTGCGACTGTACCAATGTGAGGGATCTGACCCGCGTGGAGGTGGAGTGCCGCAGGCAGAATATGATGGCCTGGAGATTTTTCAAAAAATACGTGCCGGGCTTTGAGAACGCGTACATCGTGCGCACCTGTCCGGAGGCCAGAATCCGCGAAACCAGGAGAATTATGGGCGACTACAAGTTGTCCTTCGAGGATATCCGGGACGCCAGGAAGTTTGACGACGTGATCGGAAAGAGCGCGTTCCCCACGGGGGCAAAGCACGCGGTGAACGGCCGGGCCCTGGCACTGGAGGCCATGGCTGTGCCGAAGGATCTGGGCTCCAACGATATTCCCTACCGGGTTCTGGTGGTGAAGGGACTGGAAAACATCATGGTGGCCGGAAAAGCCGTTTCGGCGGATCGTGCATCCCATCAGAGATTCCTGCAGCAGACCGTGGTGACGGGACAGGCGGCGGGGGTGGCCGCGGCGCTCTGTGCCCGCGACGGCATCACGCCCAGACAGTTGGAGGAAAATGTGAAGGAGCTGCAGGAAATTCTGGTTTCCCAGGGCGCGATCCTGTATGGAACACATTAGAAGGAGGAAATGAGTATGTTAGGATATTACGGTTCTTATGACGTGATCGTGTGCGGAGGCGGAACCTCCGGCGTGTCCGCGGCCCTCGCATCGGCCAGGGCCGGGGCGAAAACCCTGCTGATCGAGAGAGTGGGACAGCTGGGCGGCCAGATGAATTTCTCAGGCCCGCCAGGATTTTCCTTCGCCTGGCTCTACAATGGCAGACATGAGCCGGTGGTGGGCGGCATTGCCAGGGAAATCTATGATCTGATGCTGGAGGAAGGGCACGCCATGGAGGAGCATCACCAGAAGTGGCGCGGGCCTTACCAGTTCAACTACATCGATCCCGACTGGTTTGGAATGTATATTTACCAGATGCTCTACGAGGCGGACTGTGATCTGATGCTGCATTCCCTGGTGACGGAGGTCATCAGAGAAGGAGACACTGTGAAGGGCGTGATCTGCGAGCATCCCGGCGGACGTTCCATGATTCTCGGAAAAGTGGTGATCGACTGTACCGGCGAGGGCGAGGTCTGCTGTCAGGCAGGCGCCGAGACGGATAAACTTCCGAGGGAGCAGCTGGAGCCGGCCACCGTGGCATTTACCTGCGACGGCATCGACTGGGATAAGTTTATGGAGTATTTCATGGGCCATCTGGAGGAGTTTGATTTTGATCATCTCTACGATCCCTACATTCACATGAGCGACGAGGAGATCCGTGAGGAGATCCGGAAGAATGTGAAGACCATCGAGGACGTGGGGGAGGTCATGGGATTCGTCTCTCTTCACGACAAGGCCATGAAGGCCGGAGAGTGGCACAACTGCAGCGGCGTGGGATTCTTCATCATGCCCAGGGAGGGAGGAAAGATACAGGCTCATTTCCAGCATTCCTCCCAGGTGGGAAATGTGGACTGCACCGATGTGCGGGATATCACTAAGGCGGAAATCGAGGCCCGCGAGCAGGACGAGATCGCATTTAAGTTCTTTAAAAAATATGTGCCAGGCTTCGAGAACATGTATCTTACCCGTCTGTGCCCGGAGGTGCGCATCCGTGAAACGAGGCGAGTGATCGGCGACTACATTCTGACGGCTGAGGACGTGGCGGAAGCCAGAAAGTTCGACGACGTGATTGGAAAGAGCTCCTTCCCCTCCGGTCCCAAGCATGTGCTTCCGTCGGCAGAATCTCTGACGGGAACGCTGACCAACGCCACGGCGGCAAGACATCCGAAGGACGGCGGTTCCAACGATATTCCCTACCGCTGTCTGGTGGTAAAGGGAATCGAGAATCTCCTGGTAGCCGGAAAGGCCATCTCCACGGACCGGCCTTCCCACAACCGTTTTCTCCAGCAGACCTTTGTCACCGGACAGGCGGCAGGCTGCGCGGCGGCCATCTGCGCGAAGAAGAACATCACCCCCAGACAGCTGGAGGAGAACGTGAAAGAGCTCCAGGAGCTGCTGCTTGAGCAGAAGGCCATCCTATATGGAACCCACTGACAGAAAATGGAAGGGGATTTGATTTGACAAACCATATACAGGGTTATAAAATGAAACCAGACTAAATTCAGAGCAGGTATACATATGACAGTTTTGCAGATACAGTGTTTCCTGACCGTGTGCAGGTGCAGGAAATACTCAGAGGCGGCCGAGCGGCTGGGGCTTCCCCAGTCCGCCCTCTTTAAACAGCTGAAGGCCATGGAGGACGAGTTTTCTGTGCGCCTGTTTGAGAAGGAGAACCGGGGCGTAGGACTTACGGAAGCCGGAAATGCCCTGTATCCTCACGTGGTCTGCATGTACGCGGAATATAAAAAGATACTTGGTTGTCTGGATGAATGCTCACTCCCCAGGGACGGTTCTCTGTCCCTGGGAAGTATGTATTTCTTAAAATGCTACAAGATCATCCAGATGATCCGGGACTTCGGGGAGGTGCAGCCGGATATCCGGGTATCCGTGCAGGAGTACCGCTCCCATGAGCTGGAGGAGATGATGCGCAAGGGACAGCTGGACGGCTGTTTTGCCTATGGGGAGCTTCTGGAGGAGACATACCCCTATGCGGTTCCCGTTAGGCATGAGAGACTTTGCGCCCTGGTAAGCAGAAAGCATGCGCTGGCGGGGCGGGCGTCAGTGCATTTGTCGGAGCTTAAGGACGAGCAGTTTGTGCTGATGCGGGGAGACCGGCGCATCCATCAGATGCTTCTGGGCTTCTGCCTGGAGGAGGGCTTCGTGCCCAGGGAGTACAATATGGATCTGCGCAATGCGACCATAAAAGAGCTTGTTCTCTATAACAACTGGGTGAGCCTGTTTCCGGAGGGGATGGCCGACGAGCTTCTGGACGGAAATTTGAACAAAATTTATATTGAGGGAAACAAGAAAATGACCGTATGTTTTGTCAGTATCAGAGATGACGAGACGATTCGGTCTTTTGGCGATTATATAGGAGCTTTTTGTTAGGAGTGGGAGATTTGGACCTGATATTGTTTTATTATTTTTCTGTACTTGCAGAATACAAAAATTTTTCCGTGGCAGCGGAGGAAGTTTATATGTCGCAGTCCTCCCTCTCCAAACGAATCAAAAGCCTGGAAGATAAGCTGGGGACAGAGCTGTTTATCCGCAGGCCCAGGAGCATCGAGCTCACGGAGACGGGAAGAAAGCTGTTGCCCTATGCTCAAAATATATCAAAAGAGTACGCTGCCCTCCGGAGGGATGTCAGCCGTCTGGCGGTGAAGGAGTCCATCCTCCGCATCGCCGCGTCCTCTTTTCTGTCGTACTACGGAATTACCAACCAGATCGCAGACTATATGAACGGGCGGCCCGAGGTGAACATAAGCGTCAAGGAGATGAGCTCCGGGCATTCGGTTAAGCTTTTGGATGCAGGGGAGACGGACGGCGTCATCATGTTTCACAGAAGCCCGTTTGACGGCCCCTATGATGTCTATCCGCTGGCGGAGGATACCATGGCCTGCATTGTGAACCGGGATCATACGCTGGCAGGGAAACGGGTGGTCACCATGGAGGAGCTGTGTGCCCAGGAGCTGATTCTCATATCGGAGCACGACGAACCGTTTTTAAAGAACTTTGTGCTGGAGGAGATGGGAAAAGCGGGATTTTCTCCCGAGATATGCAGGTACAAGGTCTGGATCGGAGCCATTGAGACAATTTTAAGGCAGAGCCAGAGGGCGGCGGTCCTGCCGCGCCGGATTGCGGAGCGCATGGAGAGCAGCGCGCTGGTGTTCCGGAAAATCGACGGTCTCCCTGGATTCATGTTTTCTCTGGTCACGAAGTCCGGAGACAACAAGCGGGTGCTCCACGATTTTATCAAGTATCTGCGTGCATAACCCTACTCAAAGAAATCCTTATTCGCAAACCCCGTCACCCCGTCCACAAACTCCTTTGCCCCGTAGGGCGTCTCCGCCTCCAGGTAGCACTTGGCGGCGGAGACATAAAATTCGGCCAGGAGGTAGGTGAAGATCTCCTCCGGGATCTTTAATTTCGCCCCGTTCTTTCGGGCCTCAGCCAGCTTCTCGGTGAAAATCCGGATCAGAAATTCCCGCATGGTCTCTATTAGGACACCCTGGCGGTTCAGCTGGTAGATTTTCACGTAATCCGCCCGGTGCTTCTCGAAATGGGCGAAGAGGATGGACAGGAACCGTTTCAGCGAGGCGATGTCGGTGGAGATGATCACGTCCGGGGTGAGCCGGGCGTCCGCGAAAAACAGCACCAGATTGTAGTGCAGCAGGTCGTATTTGTCCTCGAAATACCGGTAAAACGTGGAGCGGGGCACCATGGACCGGGTGCAGATGTCGGTGAGGGAGATCTTCTCAAAGGGCTTTTCGGTCAGAAGCTCGTAGAGCGCCTTTCTTAGAAGCACATAGGTGCGGATGGTTGAAATCTTTTCTTTCTGGTTCTTCAATACAATTCTCCTGATTTATTTCTGATTTGGACAGATTTTTAAAAGTGTCTCATTTGGAACAAATTTCAATAATCATTTCTTGCATATTATATCACAAATGGTAAACTCGTAAAAGATTTAAAATTGCGAGAGGACTGGAAGTATGGGACAATCACTGGGAACTGACGGATTGATGATGAGGATCGCGAAGTTTATCGTGAATAAGCGGAAGGCATTTCTGGCCCTCTTTGCCCTGGCCTGCGTCTACAGCGTCATTTCCATCCCCAAGGTGGAGGTTATCGAGGACGTGACCGAGTATCTGCCGAAGACCACGGAGACCCGGCGGGGACTGGACACCATGGAGGAGGAGTTTACCACCTTCGGCTCCGGAAAGATTCTGGTGGCCAACATCACCTACGAGCAGGCGCTTAGGGTGGCAGAGGAGATGGAGCAGATCGAGGGCGTCTCCCAGGTGCAGTTCTATGACGAGAGCGATGACGCCTACGAGGATGAGGAGCTGGAGGATTACTATAAGGACGCCAGCGCCCTGTTTTCCATCACCTTCACGGACGAGGAGGACGCGGAGGTGACCCAGAGGGCCATCGTCAAGGTGCGTGAGCTGGTGTCGGGCTACAGCAGCTACGTCTACACTACCGTGGATAAGGACGATGCGGCCAGCCTGCAGAAGGACATGGGCGTGATTCTGGCCTTCGCCAGCGTCGTGATCGTGAGCGTGCTGCTTTTTACGTCCTTAACCTACATGGAGATTGTGATTTTCGTGCTGGTGTTCGGCGTGTCGGCGCTCTTAAATATGGGCACCAACTATCTGATGGGCAGCATTTCCTTCGTGACCAACGCGGTGGGAACGGTGCTGCAGCTGGCCATGGCCATCGACTACGCCATTATTCTGTTTCACCGGTTCATGGAGGAGAGGGAACACTTCGAGGCGGAGCAGGCCATCACCGTGGCCCTGAGCAAGGCCATCCCGGAGATTTCCTCCAGCAGTCTGACCACGATCTCAGGCATGGTGGCGCTCATGTTCATGCAGTTTGGCATCGGCATGGATCTGGGGCGGGTGATGACGAAGGCTATTATTTTCAGTCTGATCACCGTGTTTCTTCTGATGCCGGCGCTGGTGATGATGTTCAACAAGGCCATCGACCGCACGAGGCACAGGAATTTCGTGCCGAAGATCAACCTCTGGGGAAAGCTGATGGTGAAGATCCGTTTTGTCACGATCCCGCTCATCGTGGTCGGGGCCGTGTTCGGCTTTATCTGGTCGGGAAAATGTCAGTTTGTCTACGACCACAGTTCCATCAATTCCCCGAAAAAGAATGAGTACCTGACCTCGAAGGACCGCATCAGCGAGACCTTTGAGATGACCAACACCATGGCTGTCATCGTCCCGAAGGGGGATTATCAGAAGGAGGGCCAGCTTCTGGACGCGCTGGAGTCCATGGACATCGTGGAGTCGGCCACGGGCCTGGCCAACATCGAGGTGGGCGACGATGGGAAGTATATTCTCGTGGACCGGCTGGGACCCAGGGAATTTTCCAGCATCGCCGACGTGGATCTGGATCTGGCGCGGATGCTCTACCGCCTCTACGCCGTGAGCCGGGAGCAGTACGGCGCGCTGTTCAGAAATGTGGACGATTACAAGGTCTCCATCATCGACATGGTGGATTTTATCTACGAGCAGAAAGAGAGCGGCGCCCTGGATTTCGGGCGGGAGCAGTCGGAGGAGATCGACGACCTGCATGAGGCTGTCACCGACGCGAGAAAGCAGCTGGAGGGGGAGAATTACTCCCGGATGCTGTTTCAGCTGAAGGGCCCCGCGGAGGGAGCGGAGACTTTTGCAAATATCGACGCGGTCCATCGGGTGGTGGAGCGGTATTACGAGTCGGCCATGGTGGTGGGCGATCCCACCAGCAACTACGATTTAAGCCGCTCCTTTGAGAAGGACAACGTGATTATCAGTGTGCTGACGGCCCTTCTGGTGGGGATCATTCTTCTCGTCACCTTCCAGTCGGCAGGGCTGCCGTTCATGCTGGTGTTTACCATACAGAGCAGCATCTGGTTTAATTTTTCCGTGCCGTATCTGACCGGGGACACCATGTATTTCTTAAGCTATCTGGTGGTCAGCTCCATCCAGATGGGAGCCACCATCGACTACGCCATCGTCATCACCACCAGATACGTGGAGCTCAGAAAAACCATGGACTCGCTGGAGAAGGCGGTGGTGGAGTCCTTAAACCAGGCGTTTCCCACCATTGTCACCTCGGGAAGTATTTTAACCTGCGCGGGATTTCTGATCGGGGGCATCACCTCCAACGGGGTCATCGCCTCGTTAGGAAAGACGCTGGGGCGGGGCACGCTCATTTCCATTATCATGGTCATGCTGTTTCTGCCGCAGCTTCTGATGGTGTTTGACAAACTCATCGACAAGACGGCACTGACGAGAGGGGAGAGGAGGAGAAAGGATGAAGCGTAGACATTGGAAAATGGCGAAACGGGTCTGGACTCTGGCGGCGGCCTTTGTGCTGGCCTTCCCCGGGCAGGTGTCGGCGGAGGTGACGCCGGAGGGAAATGTGCGGAACGAGGCGGACGTGCTGGTCATACAGACGGCAGAGCAGTTCCTCAGCGCCGCTGCCCGGTGTGACAGCGAGGTGTTCACCGCCGGGAAGACCTGGCGGCTGGAATGCGACATTGACTTAAGCGGGACGGATTTTGCGCCCATGGGCATTTTTAACGGCACGCTGGAGGGGAACGGGCACACGATCTCCGGGCTTTCGGTGAGCGGCGCCGGCTCTAACCAGGGGCTGTTCCGATTCGTGGGCGAGAGCGGAACTGTGAGAAATTTGAACGTGGAGGGCGAAATAAGGCCCGCCGGCAGCGGCGACAATGTGGGCGGCATCGCGGGGACCAACCGCGGACTGATTGAGAACTGTACGTTTTCCGGTACAGCGGAGGGCAATGTGAAGACCGGCGGCATCGCGGGCTATAACCTGGGAACCATCCGCGGCTGCACCAACCGGGGGGACATCAACACCAGCGGCGAGGGCGCAGGGAGCGGGGACGGCGAGGAGTCCATCTCCATGGACAGCATGAGCTTAAAGGACATGGTGCGCACGGAGAAGATCAATGACGCCGGAGGGATTGCCGGGTGTTCGGAGGGGGTCATCGAGGACTGTGAGAACCTGGGCGAGATCGGCTGCGCCCAGACCGGCTACAACCTGGGCGGGATTGCCGGACGGCAGAATGGAATCGTCCGGAGATGCGAGAACTACGGGACCGTGCGCGGGCGCAAGGACGTGGGCGGTATCGTGGGGCAGATGGAGCCGTTTCTGACGCTGCGCTACGAGGAGGACACCGTGCAGGCTTTAGAGCGGCAGATCGACGCGCTGTCAGATCTGGCAAACGCCATCTCGGACACGGCGGACGGTACGGTGGACCGGGCGGAGACGGATATTGACCGCATCGGGGACAGTCTGGATGAATTTAAGTATGAGGCCCGCGGCCAGCGGGATTATTACAGGGATCAGTTCAAAGAGTGGCGGGAGGACATGGACCCGGTGCTGGACGATCTGGAGGACATTTTGGATGGCATCGACCTGGATCCGGATTCTTCTTTAAACCGCGACGTGAAGCAGCTGAAGTCGGATATCCGCAGGGCGAGGAAGCTGATGGATACGCTTAGGGAAGACCCGGCCCAGCCGGAGGTCTGGAGCGAGCTTCGCAGCTGCGCGGGCGAAATTCTCTCCGGTGCTGTTCATATCGCGGCGGAAGGGCCGGGGGTGATCCGGGACCAGATGCGGGATCTGGCGGATGACCTGGAGAGCATGATCTGGCGGCTGGAGGATCTGATCGACTTAAGCCGGGACGGCCTGGACGATCTGTCCGCGGACCTGGATCAGACGGAGGTGGATCTGGCGGAGAGGACGGATCAGGTGTCCGATGACATCGACGTCTTAAAACAGGGGTTAAAGGACGGGAAAAACCAGCTGAGGAGCCAGAAGGAGCAGTTGAAGGACCAGATCCGGGACATGAGAGACACGGTCTCCGACGGCATCGACCGTCTGCAGGAGGACGAAGATCTGATCACGGATCTCTCCGGCGAGACGGACGGGGAGATCCGGTCGGCGGTGCTCCAGTGTGAGAATGCGGGCCTGGTGGAGGGAGATTTCCAGGCGGGCGGCATCGTGGGCACGCTGGGTGTGGAGCTGGAGGGGGAGCCGGAGGAGGATGTGGATTCCATCGGCGACCGCTCCCTCAACATGGTGCGCGAGATGAGGGCGACCGTGGCCCTCTGTAAGAATACGTCGGACGTGCGCACCAAGGGAGACTGCGCAGGCGGCATCGTGGGCCGGGCCGTCTCCGGCGCGCTGGTGAGAAATGAAAATTATGGAGATATAAACGCCGATGAGGGCGAGATGGCCGGAGGCATCGCCGGCAGCAGCACGGGAAGTCTGGATGGAAACTATGCGTTCTGCCGTGTGTACGGCGGAAATTACACCGGCGGCATCGTGGGGCAGGGGATGGATCTTTCCGGAAACTATGCCATGGTGACACTGGACGGGGAGCCGGACAGCGAGTGGCGCGGGAGCATCGCCGGCGATGTGGACGAGGACGGCTCCGTGAGCGGCAACGTGTACCTGGAGAACGGCATCGGCGCCGTGGACGGGGTCACCTACATGGACCAGGCGGCGGCAGTGACCTATGAGGAGCTGCTGGCGGCGGAGGGCCTGCCGGAGGAGTTTAAGGTGATGCATGTGACGTTCCTGGCGGACGGACAGCCGGTGAAGGTGTTAAAATGCAGCTATGGAGAGGCGGTTTCCCAGACACAGATCCCGGAGGTTCCGGAGAAGGACGGCTTTGAGGGAAGCTGGGAGACGGCCGATTTAAGCCGCGTGACCTCCAATCTGCGGGTGCAGGCGGTCTACAGATCCTGGCGCACCACGATTGCCTCGGCGGAGGGAGAAAAACCGGTTCTTCTGGCAGAGGGAAGATTTCACCCGGCGGATACGCTGACCGTGCGGGAGCTTCCCGAGGAGGAGCGGGACGCCCTGGAGGCGGAAATAGCTGCGGCCCTGGGCAGAGGGTACCGGGTCGTGACGGCCTATGAGTACCGTCTGCCGGAGGGGGCGGAGAATATGAGCCGTCTGCATTTGTGGGCCGGAGACGCGCCGAAATCGGCCCGCGTGGCCGTCGCGGACCAGGGGATCGTGCCGTCCAGCCGGGACGGAGAGTATCTGATCTTCGAGGCCGGTTCCCAGGGAACCGTGGCTGTGCTTAAGAGAAGTAATGGGTGGCTGGTCTGGGTGCTGGCGGCGGCTGTTCTCGGCGGCGGTTTTGCCTGGCGGCGTGTGAGGGCCGCGGGAAAGCGGAGGCGCGAGGGAGCGGCGGAAAGAGTGGAAACCGCGGAAGAAAATACAGCGGAGAAAACATGAGGGAGGCGATTGAGTGACAACAGCAATCCTACTGGCAGTTCTTGTCCTGGCCTGTATATACGGCGGATACGCCTATGTGAAAAAGCTGCGGGCCGGCGGCGGATGCTGCGGTCCCCACGAGGCCGCGGAGAAGAAAGTGCGGGTGGCGGACAGGGATAAAAGCCACTATCCTTACACCGCGGTGCTCCGGGTGGACGGCATGACCTGCTCAAACTGCGTGCGCCGTGTGGAGAACGCCTTAAACCGCCTGGACGGCGTCTGGGCGGAGGCGGATCTGGGGCAGGAGACGGCGCGGATGCGCATGAAGCGGCCGCTGGAGGACCGGGTGCTTGCGGACGCGGTACGGGACGCGGGGTACAGAGTGCGGGAGATTAAGAGAGAGGAACCGGACGAAGGCTTAGAGTCCGATCGGGATAGAAAAGAATAAAATGTGAAATAAGGATTCCCAAAGGCTTTGCCGCAGATATCGAATGCGGCAGGGCCTTTTTTGTGTGCTGTGGCGCATACGTTTCCTTCAACAAATTTATATATCGAAATAAAACAGGGAGGACGAAAGAAAAATGGAAAGAACATGAAACTATGCTTAAAAAACATAGATAATTATTATATATAGGTATTTGATATGTAATAAAACCTGTTATACAATCAGAGCATAGAAACCGATGGGAAATAGTACAGAAAACAAAGCAGAGAGAAAAAAAGGAGATAAAACCATAATGATGAACGCAAAAGAAATCAAAGAGCAGAGACTGACCGGGGAGAGAGCTTTATTTGGCGGGGAGAATCTGAATATTTATGACACGATTTTTGCAGATGGGGAATCCCCTTTGAAGGAGAGCCGGAATATTAAACTACATGGGAGCATGTTCCAGTGGAAATATCCGCTGTGGTATGCGAAACACATCTACGCGAAGGAATGTTCCTGGGCCGAGATGGGGCGCGCCGGCGTCTGGTACACGGACGACATCACGGTGGAGCATTCCCTGATCGAGGCGCCGAAGAATTTCCGCCGCTGCCACGGCGTGAAGCTGTTCCATGTGGATTTCCCCAACGCGGCGGAGACGCTCTGGAGCTGCGACGGCGTGGTGCTGGAGGACGTGATGGCAAAGGGCGATTATTTCGCCATGAACAGCCAGAACATGGTCATCCGCAATTTCCGCATGTCCGGCAACTATTCCTTCGACGGCGTGAAAAATGTGGAAATCCACAACGCGAGAATGATGACAAAGGACGCCTTCTGGAACAGCGAGAATGTGACCGTGTACGATTCCTACATCTGCGGCGAGTATCTGGGCTGGAACGCGAAGAATCTGACGCTCATTAACTGCACCATCGAGAGCCTGCAGGGGATGTGCTACATCGACAATCTGGTGATGAAAAACTGCCGGCTGTTAAATACGACCCTGGCTTTTGAGTATTCCTCCGTGGACGCGGAGATCGTAAGCGGCATTGAGAGTGTGATGAATCCCACCTCCGGCACCATCCGCGCGGAGCATATCGGGGAGCTGATCATGGAGCCGGATAAGGTGGATGTGAGCCGCACGAAGATTATCTGCCGGGACGAGAACGCGGAGTTGCGGCCGGCAGGGTGAGGAGAGGCAGGAATATGCATCTGATCTGGAGAATTTGTGATCGTCGTCATCCAGACGTCAGCCTGTGAGCTCCTGAAGCTTGATCAGAAATTTCTCCGCCGGCTTGGAAAAGATCTGGTATTTTTTCCAGACGATGCTCATGTTTGCCTTTAAAGCGGGGGAAAGGGGCTTAAAGCAGAGGTCGGAATCCGTTGGGTTGATGACGTTTTCCAGAGAAAAAGCATAGCCCAGCCCGTCTTTTACCATGAGGGAGCCGTTGAACAGCAGGTTGTAGGTGGCAGCGTTGTGAACCTGGCTTAAATCCCGTCTAAGCCACGCAGCCAGCGGGCTGTCGTCCCTGGTGTTCCGGTTCCAGATCAGCGGTTTGTCCCACAGGTCCTCGGGGGTGATCGCATCCTTCGAGGCAAGCTCAGAGTCCCGGCGCATGAGAACCCCGTAGCTGTCCTGGAAGGGGAGTCTCAGATACTCATAGCGGGATTTGTCGACGGGGTCGAACAGCAGGCCGAAGTCGATCAGTCCCTTATCCAGGTCGTCGGTCACGTCCGTGGTGTCGCCGCTGGCAATGTGAAAGCGGACGTCCGGGTGCTCCTGCTGGAGAAGCCGGGCCGCCTTCGTGAGGAAATGGACGCCCTCCGTCTCCCCGGCTCCGATATAGACGTCCCCGGAGATGCTGCTGTCGGTAACGGCAATTTCCGTCTCGGTCTTTTTCACCAGATCCAGAATTTCCTCCGCCCGTTTCCGGAGAATCATGCCCTCATCCGTCAGCGTAATCCGCCGGGAACCCCGGATAAAAAGCTGTTTCCCCAGTTCCTCCTCCATGTCGCGCAGCTGCCTGGAGAGGGTGGGCTGGGAGAGGTGCAGGGATTCGGCGGCGCGGGAGACGTTCTGCTCGCGGGCAACCGCCAGGAAATATTGAAGTACGCGAAGTTCCATGTGGATGACTCCTTTCTTTCATCAGTGGGAAACGTTTCCTGTCAGTGTCATTTTATCATTTTAATCTATGTTTGTAAAGCATAGTAATTTATTATATATAAGTATTGGATATGAATTAGAGGATGCAGTACAATAAAAGCAAATCAGAAAAAGGAGAGAAAGAGGTCATGCCGGAATACAATTTCGACCAGGTAATCAACAGAAGAAACAGCAATTCCTTAAAATGGGACGTGGAGGAGGACCAGCTGCCCATGTGGGTGGCGGACATGGATTTCCAGACAGCTCCGGAAATCCGACAGGCCATCGCCCGGCGGGCGGAGCATGGGATTTTCGGTTATTCCATCGTCCCCGGCCAGTGGTATCTGGCGTACCAGGGCTGGTGGGAAAAACGCCATCATTTTCACATGGAAAAGCACTGGCTGATGTTCGTGACGGGCGTGGTTCCGGCCATCTCCAGCGCCGTGAGAAAGCTGACGACGCCGGGGGAAAATGTGCTGATACAGACGCCGGTCTATAATATCTTTTTTAATTCCATTGTCAATAACGGCCGGAACGTGCTGGAAAGCCCCTTAAAATACAGGGACGGCGCCTACGAAATCGATTTTGGCGATCTGGAAGAGAAGCTGGCGGATCCGCAGACTACCATGATGATTCTCTGCAACCCGCAGAATCCGGTGGGTAAGATCTGGGACAGAGAAACGCTGGCAAGGATCGGGGCGCTGTGCCGGAAACACCACGTGATCGTCCTGTCGGACGAGATCCACTGCGATCTGACCGCGCCGGGAAGAGAATACATCCCGTTCGCCTCGGTTTCGGAGGACTGCCGGGAGAACAGCGTGACCTGCCTGGCTCCGACCAAGGCGTTTAACCTGGCGGGGCTCCAGACGGCGGCGATTATGGTTCCCAATGAGGCGCTGCGCAATAAGATGCACCGCGCCATCAACACCGACGAGGTGGCGGAGCCCAACGCATTTGCAGTGGAGGCGGCGGTCGCAGCCTTCACGAAAGGAGAGGCGTGGCTGGATGCGCTGCGGGCTTACATCGAGGAAAACCGCCGGCTGGCAAAGCGCTGGCTGGCGGAGCGGATCCCGAAACTCTGGCTGGTGGATGGGGAGGCGACCTATCTGCTCTGGCTGGACTGCCGGGAGGTTCTGGGGGACGCGGCGGAGCTTGCCGGATATCTGCGGAAAACCACCGGGCTGTATGTGTCGGAGGACGCACAGTACGGGAGATGCGGCGCGGCGTTCCTGCGCCTCAATATCGCCTGCCCCAGAGAGACGCTGGAGGACGGGCTGCGGCGGCTGGAAACCGGGGTGCCGATGTATGAGGAGTGGGCGGTAAGCCATTGTTAGACAGGACATAGATGTAAGGGGGAAACATGAGACAGAAGCCGATGGCGGCCGCTCCGGTTTCCCTGGTGCAGAACTTAGAAGATGCCGGCTGCGGGCCGGAGCTTGTGAAAGAGTTTCTTGCACTGAAGGAGACCGGGGATGTAAACGGCCAGATGAGATTATTAAGAATCCACAGGCAGTGCCTGCTGGATGAAGTGCACACAGGCGAAAAGCAGATCGATTGCCTGGATTATCTGGTATATCAGATGGGAAAAGAGAACGCTGTGTGAAGAAGGAGGACAACCAGATGTTAGGAAATTTTGAATATGCAAATCCCACAAGATTATATTTCGGGGAGGATTCCCTGGGCTATCTGAATGTGGAGCTGCCGAAGTTCGGGCAGACAATCATGCTGACCTATGGCGGCGGTTCCATTAAGAAAAATGGGATCTATGATCAGGTTGTGGAGATTTTGAGAGCGAACGGCAAGACAGTGGTGGAAGATCCCGGCGTGATGCCGAATCCCACAGTTGAGAAGCTGTATGAGGGATGCCGGATTGCGAGAGAGAACCAGGTGGATCTGATTCTGGCTGTGGGCGGCGGTTCGGTCTGCGATTATGCGAAGGCCGTCTCTGTTTCCGCGTACTGCGAGGAGGACCCGTGGGAGAAATATTATCTCCGCATGGAGGATGTGGACAATCCGGTCATTCCCGTGGGCTGTGTTCTGACGATGGTGGGAACCGATTCTGAGATGAACGGCGGCGCTGTAATAACCAATCATGAGAGCAGGCTGAAAATCGGCCATGTATTTGGGGACAACGTATTCCCGAAGTTTTCGATCCTGAATCCAGTATTTACCTATACGCTGCCGGAGTATCAGATGGTTGCGGGCATCTATGATATTTTCAACCACATCTGTGAGCAGTATTTTTCCGGGGAAGACGACAATACCAGCGATTATATCAGCGAGGGGCTGATGCGCTCTCTGATCCACGCCAGCCGCATCGCAATTCAGAATCCTGCGGATTATGAGGCCAGGAGCAATATCATGTGGACGGCGACCTGGGCGTTAAATACGCTGATTGCCAAAGGGAAGACGACGGACTGGATGGTACACATGATCGGACAGTCCGTGGGAGCCTATACGGATGCCACCCACGGCATGACCCTGGCGGCGGTGTCCATGGCCTATTACCGTCATATCATGCCCTGCGGCCTGGCGAAATTTCGCCGTTTTGCCGTGAATGTCTGGGATGTCAGTCCGGAAGGAAAGCGCGACGAGACGATCGCAGCGGAAGGCCTTGGCCGAATGGAGGCTTATATGAAGGAACTGGGGCTGGTGATGAATCTGAGAGACCTGGGAGTGACAGAGGACATGCTGGAGGGCATCGCGGACGGCGTGCTGCCCATGAACGGGGGCTATAAGGTGCTGACGAGGGAGGAAATTTCCGCTGTTTTACGAGAGAGCATGAAATAAGAGAAAAGAGGTATTTGAGATGGAAAGACAGATGCTGAAAGACAAGGTCGCTATTATCACAGGCGCCAGCTACGGCATGGGCCAGACCATGGCGTAGCTGTTTGCGGAGGAAGGCGCCGCGGTGGTCATCACTGCGCGGGGAAAGGAAAAGCTGGATGCAGTGGTGCAGGGAATCTGGACATTCTCATCAATAATGCCGGCATCGGCGAGCAGAAAATGATCGATGAGACGGATGACGAGTGGATGAGATTCGTCATGGACACGAACCTGGGCGGGCCGATGCGATATATCCGCGAAGCTTTAAAAATCTTTCTGCCGAAAAATGACGGCGTGATCATCAACATTTCCTCGGTCAACGGGGAGCGCCCGTTCTGTGGAGCCACCTACACCTCCACGAAGGGAGCGTTAAACACACTGACGAAGAATGTGGCGATGCGTCTGATCGACACCAATATCCGCTGCAATGCGGTGGCGCCCGGCTCCACCATAACGCCGGCGCACCTGGCCAATAAAGCCGGTGAACAGCCGGGAGGGGCGAAGATGCACCAGTACAGCGGGCATTTTGTCTATTTCCCCGGCCCGGAATGCGATCCCATGGACCAGGCCTATGCCTGCCTGTATCTGGCCAGCAAGATGGGGCGCCACGTGAAGGGGCAGGTCATCCAGGTGTGCGACGGGGCGTTTCTGTAAACCGTCCCATTATACAGAAAAGAGGTAAATCGGATGAAAAAAAGACGTTCAGTTTTAATGACTGTTTTCCTTCTGTTTGCCCTGCTGCTGATCGCGTGCGGAAGCCGTCAGCAGGCGTTTGCGGAAACCGCGCAGACGGTCGTTTCCCCAGAAGAGAAACCGGCGCAGCCGGAGGGAGTGGAAACCGGAGAGGAGGACGAACCTGTGAAGATGAAGGTAACGGTGGGCGAGACCGGGTTTACCGCGACGCTGGCGGACAATGAAGCAGTGGACGCCCTGGTGGAAATGATGGAGAGCGGCCCGGTCGTGCTCCAGATGCGGGATTATGCCAGCTTTGAAAAGGTCGGGCCGCTGGGAAAAAGCCTTCCCGCCAGCAACCGCCAGATGACAACACAGGCCGGAGACATTGTTCTGTACCAGGGCGATCAGATCGTGATGTTTTACGGCACAAACTCCTGGAGCTATACGAGGATCGGGCACATTGACGATCTGACCGGCTGGGAGGACGCACTGGGAGACGGGGATGTGACCGTGACATTTTCCATGGACAATCAGGCAGGATAACCTGCTCTAGAGAGGCCGGTGAAATGCCTCCTCCAGCCGTTTCACCAGAAGCTCCGCAATCGGCGTGAACACCTGGTATTTCTTCCAGATCACATACATTTTATTTTCCAGCACCGGCGACAGCGGGCGGAAACAGAGGCCGTTTTCGGGGCTGGTATCGGCCAGGCGGGCGAAGGTGAGCATGCATCCGAGCCCCTCCTTCACGAACACAGACCCGTTGTAAAACAGGTTCACGGTCCCCGTAAACCGGAGCGTGTCCGTCTTCTGCCCGCACCAGCGGGGAATGTCTGCCTTCATGGACTGCTCCGAGCAGATGAGGTCGATGCCGGCCAGGTCGTCGCAGGTGACGGCTTCGAGGGCCGCCAGCGGGTGATCCCGCCGTATGAGAACGCCCCAGGTGTCCACGCCGGGGATTTCGATGTAGTTGTAGTGGGAGAGGGACGGCGGCTCCACGATGAACGCGAAGTCCAGAAGGCCCCGGTCCAGCCGCTCCGTCACCTGCGCCGTGCCGCCGCTGTAGAGGTGGTAGCGGAGTCCCGGATAGTCTTCCCTGAACGCCCGGATCACCTGCGCCAGATGGCTGACCAGGTGGGATTCCGCGCAGCCGATGCGCACGTCTCCGCCGGTGATGTTTCCCAGCGCTTTAAACTCGTCTGTGGTCTTCTCCACCATTTCCAGGATTTCCTCCGCCCGTTTCCGGAGGAGCATCCCCTCGTCAGTCAGCTTGATGCTGTAGTTGCTGCGCACGAACAGCTTCTTTCCCAGCTCCAGCTCTAAGTCTTTGAGCTGCTTTGACAGCGACGGCTGCGAGATGTGCAGTGCCGCCGCGGCCCGGGTGACGCTTCCCTCCCTGGCGGTCTCAAGAAAATATTTCAGCACGCGAATTTCCATCGGTCTTACCCCCTGTCATCTGATTTTCCCTATTATACACCGTATAGATATTCATTACAAGAATAACTAATTATAGAAACTAAATATTTGATATTATTGTGCACCTCCCCTATAATGGTTGCAGGAGGAAAACGAGATGGCGGAGGCATCCAACAAACAGGAATGTTTAAGGCAGAATCTGCTGGACGCTGGCTGCGACCGGGCGACGATGGAGGCCTGCATTGCGCTGGCCGGGGAGTGCCGGACGGCCGAGCTGCTGCGGCTTCTGGGCACGCAGAAGCGGGCGCTTTTAAAGACCGTGCACGAGAGCCAGAAGTGCATCGACTGTCTGGATTATCTGGTCTACCAGATCGAGCGGGGAAATATGATCTAAAATGAAATGGAGGAATGTAAAATGGCAGGATATATCTGTAATTTAAGTGAGAATGTGACGAGGGAGCACGTGCGCTACCAGAACCGCTACGGTCTGGCCATCGCCGGCGATCTCTACACGGCGAAGGGGCTGAACCGGGAGGAGAAGCACCCGGCCCTCATCGTGGGCGCGCCCTACGGCGGCGTCAAGGAGCAGGGGCCCTCGGTCTACGCCAATGAGCTGGCGAAACGTGGTTTCGTGGTGCTGACCTTCGACCCGTGCTACATGGGCGAGTCCGGCGGCGAGCCGAGACATGTGTCCTCGCCGGATCTGTTTACGGAGAATTTCAGCGCCGGGGTGGATTTCCTGGGGCTTCAGACATTCGTGGACCGGGAGAAAATCGGCGCCATCGGCATCTGCGGTTCCGGCGGCTTTGCCCTCTCCGCGGCAGCCATGGATGTGCGGATCAGGGCCGTGGCCACGGCGTCCATGTACGATATGACTGCGGCGGCCAGACTGGGACTTGAGACGAAGGAGGATGTGTTAAGGGCGAAAAAGGCTCTCTGCGAGCAGCGGTGGAAGGATGCCGAAAACGGTTTTCCGCAGTATGTGCCCTACTTCCCTGAGGAGCCGCTGGACGAGGTTCCAGCTGAGCTGGAGGAGCCGACGGCTGAGTGGTTCCGCTTCTACGCGGTGCGCCGGGGCTTTCATCCCAACGCCCGCGGAGGCTTTACCACCACCAGCGATCTGGCTTTTATGAATTACAATCTCCTGGATCACATCGACGAGATTTCGCCGAGGCCCATTTTGTTCGTCATGGGGGACCGGGCCCATTCCCGGTTTTTCAGTGAAAACGCCTACGCGGCGGCGCAGGAGCCGAAGGAGATTTACAACGTGGAGGACGCGGAGCACATCGACCTCTACGACCGTGTGGACCGCATTCCGTTTGACAAGCTGGAGAGCTTTTTTAAGGAGAATTTAAAGGGAGAAACAACATGGAGTACAGAGTAAATAAGAGAACCGGGGACCGCATAAGCGTCCTCGGTTTCGGCACCTCCTACATCGCGGAGGCGAAGGAGAGGGACGGCGTGGAGACCATACGCCGGGCCTATGAGAGCGGCATCAATTACTTTGATCTGGCCACGGCGGAGGGAAGGACATTTCCGTATTTCGGCGAGGCCCTGCACGACGTGCGGAAGGAGGTCTTGTACCAGATACATTTCGGCGCCGATTACAGCGCCGGGACCTACGGCTGGACCACCGACGGGGAGGCGGTGCGAAGGAGCGTTGACTGGCAGCTTAAAAATCTTAAGACAGACTATATCGATTACGGCTTCATCCACTGCCTGGATGAGAGCTCCGACTGGGAGGACTACAAAAAGAACGGAGCTCTCGGCTGCCTCATGGAGATGAAGGAGCAGGGCGTGGTGCGCCATCTGGGGCTCTCGTCCCACACGCCGAAAGCCATTAACCGGGTGCTCGACGAGGTGGCGGTGGATATGCTGATGTTCTCAGTCAATCCGGCCTACGATTACCAGCAGGGCGAGTTCGGCATCGGTTCCGTGGACGAGCGGGCGGACGTGTACCGCCGCTGTGAGGCGGAGAACATCGGAATTTCCGTGATGAAGCCCTTTGCCGGCGGTCAGCTTCTGGACGGGGCCATCTCGCCTTTCGGCCAGGCGCTGACCATTTACCAGTGCATGCAGTACGCGCTGGACCGCCCCAGCGTCCTGACCGTGCTTCCGGGGATGGGCTCGGTGGAGCAGCTGGAGACTCTTCTTAAGTTTTTTGATCTTCCAGAGGCGGAGCGGGATTACTCGGTGATCGGCTCCTTTAAGCCGGCGGACGCGGTGGGAAAATGCGTCTACTGCAACCACTGCAAGCCCTGCCCGAAGGGAATCGACATCGGAGTGGTGAATAAATACTACGACCTGGCGAGAAACGGAGACGCCATGGCAAAGGAGCATTATCTCAATCTGGAGCTGCACGCCGGGGACTGCATCCGGTGCGGACACTGCAGCCGGCGATGTCCGTTCGGGGTGGACCAGATGGGGCGGATGGAGGAGATCAGAGAGTATTTTGGGAGGTAAAATCCATCTGTTTTTGAGAGGTTGGCAGGCGATTTCGGTCGCCTGCTTTTTGTGAGAAAAAAGAAGATGCTTGAGAAAATATCTATTGCCTTTTTATGATCCATACTTTATACTGTAGTCATCAATTCTTGTTTATAGAATCTATCAGTCAAAATATTTAATAATTTTCCCACAAAATCAAGATAAAGATGATCACAGTTAAAGAATTAAGAGCTGATATCTTTGAAGAAAAGATTTCATTTGTTTCTTTAGGACGTCTGTCTCCCCGCATGGTAGAATTTATCATAAGTAAGAGGCCAGATTTGAAAGAAATACTTTCCCCAGATAGAGATATTTTGTTTTGGAAAGACAGGATTTCACATACAGAACGACATAAGAAGGATTTTATTTCCGAAAATGAATTTATGCGATGTTTTAAGGAAATCCCTAAAATTATTCATTGCCCAGATTATATTAGTGTACACCCCAAAGATAACAGTATTTCGTTTATAAAAGATCTTTCGATGCATGTTTCTGTCGCTGTTAAAATTTCTTCAGATGGAAAAATGTCATATCGTACCATGTATCCGCTGATGGATGCTCAGCTGAGTCATTATATTGATTTAGGGCATGCGTGGAAATATGATAAAAGCGATTGACAAAATGCCGGGATACGGTATAATGAGAATACATAATTACTAAACTATATTGAATGAAATCTGAGGACGGAACAGGCAGCCGTCACGCCCTGGTGGTCTTAAAAGAGATGTGGGAGGGTCACCCCACCTGTTTCATTCAAGCGGTTGGCAGGCGATTTCGGTCGCCTGCTTTATTTTTGTTTTTATTTATGATAGAATACAGATTAAATACGATAATTGGCGTTAAGGATGGCTGGGAAAGGGGGCAGAATATGGATTACGGAACGATACTGGAAAAGCGCGACCGTTTAAAAGCGCTGCGGTCGTCCATTCCAGAATACACTCTGCTTACATTTGAGAATGCATTTGAGATTGAATACACACACAACTCCACTGCCATCGAAGGAAACACGCTGACACTGATGGAGACGAAGGTTCTTCTGGAGGATGGTATTTCCATCGGCGGAAAACACATGCGGGAGATTTATGAGGTTGTGAATCATCAGAACGCTTACCGTTATGTGAAAGAATGCATTGAAAAAAAGATGCCTCTGGACGAAAAAATTGTAAAAGATATTCATGCGATGTTGATGGAGCATATTTTTACGGGCGGGATTTATCGAAATATAGAAGTTTATATCTCTGGCGCGCAGCATACGCCCCCGCCGCCGAATCAGGATCGCCTTGACATTCCGGCGTGACTTCGTGATAATACAATATATACCCCCACAGGTATAGGAGGTGATTTCCCATGAGACAATGTATGGATTCAGAAAATCTGCACCGCCGTTTGAAAAAGATCATCGGCCAGGTCCAGGCCATCGACCGGATGATAGATGAGGACATTCCCTGCGAGGATATTTTGTCCCAGCTGAACGCCGCCAAATCCGCCCTCCACAAATGCGGCCAGGTAGTGCTGGAAGGACACATAAAACACTGCGTCCGCGACGGCATAGAACACGGCGACCCCGACCAGACCATAGCCAGCTTCACCAAAGCCGTAGAGAGGTTTTCAAACATGGGCTGAAGCTCTGACATGCAAAAATAAAGGTTTTCGTATTCCGTGCAAGTTTACTTGCAAAGGAATGCGGAAGCCTTTATTTTTATAGGGCGGAGCCCGTAACAGCGAACGGCCCCCGGCCGTGAGCTGTGCATGTCAGAAAAGCAGCGGGACGCGACCTCCCATTTTCGTATTCCGTGCAAGTTTACTTGCAAAGGAATGCGGAAGCCTTTATTTTTATAGGGCGGAGCCCGTAACAGCGAACGGCCCCCGGCCGTGAGCTGTGCATGTCAGAAAAGCAGCGGGACGCGATCCCCCATTTCCGCATTCCGTGCAAGTTTACTTGCAAAGGAATGCGGAAACTTTTACTTTTATAGAGCAAAGTCCGTACAGCGAACGTCCTTTGTCCGTGGGCTGTGCCTCCCCTTCACTTTTCCGTAAACAATTCTTCAAACAATCGCAAACTTCCTCCGCCCATCTCCATGCTATAATATAAAAAACGGAGGTGAGCCATGAAAAAGAGAGCCTTAAAGCTGTGCGCCGCAGCCCTGCTGATCCTGCTTGTAATTTACACGCTGATCGGCAATCCCATCATATTCTGTCACAACCGCGCCCTGGAGCATTCGCTCTGTTCCCTCGAGGACGAAACTATCGTCACGCTGAACGAGGCGGTTCCTTTCGAATGGGAGGCCGTATACACCTTCGATCCCTACACCAGCAAATCAGAGATGGAACGCATCATCGGCATCAGCAGCCCTTCCATCCGGGAGACGGTGAGCGAGGGGATGGTGCAGCTGATTTTTGTAAACAGAGGCCGTGTGACCGCCAGCGTATGCGGTTACGCTTCCAATCTGGGCTACGACGTATACCTGGGAAGGAGCGGCCGCCCTCTGACCATCGGGGAGGAGATGAAATTCAGCGTCGCCTGCGGGGATGGGATTGTCCGGCTGGCTCCCCTGTCCCTGTCATACGGGCATGAAGATGCGAAATAAGAGAATAACCGAATATAGAAAAGCCGGAGGCCGTCTCAAAATACAATCAGAGGGCGGCCTCTTTTTGTGATGTCAGAACAGGGAAAACCATACCGCCGCATCTATTGACAACCTATACCCCTATATGTATAATAAACCTATACCAGGTGGGGTATAAACTGTTCTCGCAAAAAATATCCCCCCATCAATCATACACATCCCGGACAAGGAGGCACAAATCCCCATGAAATTGTTAGAGACTATTTTAGATTATGGCGGCACCAGGAGGGACATCGCTTTTCTCATTCTCAGCGGCGCGGCCCTTCTGTGCAGCATGTTCCATCTGCCGTTCCCCGCCGGCATCGATCCCGCGTGGGTGGCCATTCTCCTGTGCGGAGTGCCCATCATTCTGGAGGCCGTCATCGGGCTGGTCACCGCATTTGACATCAAGGCTGACGTGCTGGTGTCCATCGCACTCATCGCGTCGGTCATCATCGGCGAGGATTTTGCGGCGGGTGAGGTGGCGTTCATCATGCAGCTGGGCGGCCTTCTGGAAGAGCTGACAGTGGCCAGGGCCCGCGCGGGCATCGAGAGGCTGGTGCATCTGACGCCGCGCACGGCCCGCGTGATTGACGGCGGCGCAGAAAAAATCATTCCCGCCGGGGAGGTGAGGGTCGGCGAGCGGCTCCGCGTTCTCCCCGGGGAGACCGTGCCGGTGGACGGGCGGGTGGTGTCCGGGCAGACCTCCGTCAACCAGGCCGTGATGACCGGGGAATCCCTTCCTGTGGATAAGGGACCCGGCGATGAAGTGTCCAGCGGAACTGTGAATCAGTTCGGCTCCTTTGATATGGAGGCGACGAAGGTGGGAGAGGACAGCTCCATCCAGCGGCTGATCCGTCTGGTTCAGTCCGCCGACGCGGGGAAGGCGAAGATCGTGGGGCTGGCAGACCGGTGGGCCACCTGGATCGTGGTCATTGCGCTGGCCGCTGCGGCGATTACCTGGCTGTTTACCGGAGAGATCATCCGCTCCGTCACCATTCTCGTGGTGTTCTGTCCCTGCGCCCTGGTGCTGGCTACGCCGACGGCCATCATGGCGGCCATCGGGAACGCCACGAGACACGGGTTCCTGGTTCGCGAGGGCGATGCGCTGGAGCGGCTGGCCGCAGTCGGTCGGGTGGTTTTTGACAAGACCGGAACGCTGACCTGCGGGATGCCGGAGGTGGTCGCCGTCGTGAGCCTTACTGACTCCGTGAACCGGGAATCCCTTTTCCGCCGGGCGGCCTGCGCGGAGCTTAAGTCCGAACATCCGCTGGGAAAGGCGGTAATTCGCGGCTACGGAAAAGAGTCTGAGCTTCCCCCGCCGGAGCCGCAGCAGTTTCTCATGCTTCCGGGCCGCGGCGTACGGGTCAGTCTGGACGGAGAGCGGATTCTGGCGGGAAATCTGGAGCTTTTAAGGGAAAATGCCATCGACTGCGGGAAGGCGTCTGCCGCCGGCTGTTATCTGGAGCAGGGATGCACGGTCATCTACCTGGCCGCCGGCGGGGAACTGGCGGGTTTCCTGGCGCTCTCGGATACGCTGCGCGCCGATGCCGCCGATATGATCGTGAGAGCGAGACAGACCGGGGTCACTCCAGTGCTTCTGACCGGAGATCACGAGAACGCCGCCCGGCATATGGCAGAGAAACTGGGAATCACCCAGTGGAAGGCGGGATGTCTCCCGGAGGATAAGCTGGTCTATATCGAGGAGTCGCAGAAAAACGGCTGTATGGTCTGCATGATCGGAGACGGCATCAACGACGCCCCGGCGCTCAAGAAGGCGCATGTGGGCATCGCCATGGGCGGCGTGGGGAGCGACATCGCCGTGGACGCGGCGGACATTGCGCTGGTGAATGATGATATAAAAGAGCTCCCCCATCTTCTGTGGCTGTCCCGCCGGATGATGCGGACCATCAAATATAATCTGGCGTTTTCCATGGCACTGAATTTTGCTGCGATTTTTCTGGCCATCACCGGTATCTTAAATCCTGTGGTCGGCGCGCTGGTGCACAACGCGGGTTCCGTGTTCGTCATTGTCCACTCGGCGCTGCTGCTGAAATGGAAGAATAAATCTGATGAGTAGCAAAGAACTGCGTAAATCCAGTCAGTTCTCTGCTGCTCATTTTTATTTGCAGAAAGGAATATTCTGAAGGACAGTAAATTACCTTGTAATGCGAGGTACTTTGTGATATGATGAACCCAGAGAGGTGATGCCCGTGAAAATTACATCGGATATGATTTACGGATACACAGACGGAATTATCCTGCGGATCCTGGCGGACGGCGACAGCTATGGCTACGACTTGAATGCGGCGGTTCTTGAAAAGTCCGGCATGCAGTATGAGTTTAAGGAGGCGACTCTTTACACTGCGGTGCGCAGGCTGGAGAAGCAGGGCGACGTGACTTCCTACTGGGGGGAGCAGAGCGCCGGCGCGAGGCGGCGTTACTATTCCATCACGGAACAGGGAAGGGAGCATCTGAGACGGATTATCAGCGAGTGGAAGACCATGAAGGGGCTTCTGGATCGGCTGTTTGACTGACAGGAGGCGGGAGCGATGAGTGGAGAGGAAAGGATACGCCGCTATGTGGAGCGGGCATTTTACGGAACCCGGCAGAGCGATGAGGTTCAGGCGGAAAAGGAGGCCCTCTGCGGGGAGCTTATAAAGAAATATCAGGATCTTCTGGCGGAGGAGTATTCGCCCGAGACCGCGTACCAGTCCGTGATTGGCGGGATCGGAGATATCTTCGAGCTGGTGGACGAGATCGCGGGAGCACCCGGAGACGCCCCGTCATCCGGCGGGAATGCAGGAGCGGAAGGACAGGATTCACACAGGGAGGCTGAGCGGAGCGGCACATCGGAGGAAGCTTCTCCGGCCTGGCTGCGGGCGGTTCCTTGGCTGGCCGCGGGAGTGTTTCTTCTTGCCTGGGGCGGAAACCGTTTGCTGCATCCAGGCCCCAGGGGAGGACATTTCTTCCCGGTTCTGGTTCTGGCTGCAGCTGTGGCCGTATGGCTGATCCGCCGGGGGAAAGGCGGCGGGGCCGCAAAGCGCAGGATGGACGATGTACTGGCGGGGAAATGGACGGCAAAAGATATTGCGGCAGCGGTGATCTGGTGCGTGGCTGCCGTCTGGTTTCTCCTGGCGTTTCATAAGCCCCACCTGGAGCGGACGGCGTGGCTGATCCCGTTCGGCGCGCTGGCGGCACATGAGCTGGCCGCCGCCTGGTTTTCATATATGGAAGAGAGAGGGAGATCGGATGAGAAGTAAGAAGCCTGTTTATAGAATGGTATTCTGGGGAATCGTGCTGGCGGCGGTGATTGTGCTTGGAATCTGGCTGACAGGGCGGGGAAACGCAAAAACGGCGGCTGTGGGCCCTGCGGCGGCGGGGCCTAAAGAGAGCGGGAAGGCGGAACCGGCGGAGAAGCCAGGTCCGGATAAAGGGCCGAAGGCCGCCGCGCCTACGTCGGAGGGCGCGGAGCCAGCTATCACGAAGGAGCCCGCCAAAGCAGCGCCCGCGCCTGCGCCTGCGGAAAAACCGGGGCCTGCGAACACCGTAAAACCAGCTCCTGCAAAGGAGGCGAAGCCGGTCTCCGGGAAAAAAGAAAAGCCGGAACCAGCCAGGGAGGCAAAGCCCGCGCCTGCGTCTGCAGAAAAACCTGTGCCTGCGAAGGAGGAAAAACCGATCCCCGCGAAGGAGGCGAAGCCAGCTCCCGCGAAAGCGGAGAAACCTGGCCCCGCCGGGGAAAAAGAAAAACCGGCCCCTGCGAAGGGGCCGGGAGAGGAAAAACCGAAACCGGACAAAGCAAAGAAGGGCCCGGGAGTGCCGAAGTCGGCCCCCGCAGCCCTTCCGGAGGAGAAGCCGTCACCAGTGGTGTGACGGCTTTTCTGCGTTCTGGCCGCAGTTTTGCGGTATTCCCTGCTGACAGCGGCGCGGAAATTACATACGCACGCCGTCCCCGTCAGCCACAATATTCATCTCATAAAACTTTGTCAGAGCCTGTACCATATACAGCGTATCCATGACGCCTGCCGTCTCGTAGGAGGAGTGCATGGCAAGCTGCGGGATGCCGATATCTACAGTGTGCAGGGACACCTTCTGGGAGGAGAGGTTTCCGAGAGTGCTGCCGCCCGCCATGTCGCTGCGGTTGGCGAAAACCTGGTACGGCACGCCGGCCCGCTCGCAGACCGCCTTGAACACGGCGGCGCTGACGCCGTCGGTGGTGTACTTCTGGTTGGCGGCGTACTTGATCACAATGCCCTTGTTTAAATAGGTGCAGTTGGTCTCGTCTGTCTTCTCCGGATGGTTGGGATGCACCGCGTGGGCGTTGTCGCAGGAGACCATGAAGCTCTTTGCCACGGCCCGGCAGTAGTCCTCGCCGGAAAAGCCCAGGCCGTCGTTGATGCGCGTCAGCACGTCCCGGAGGAAGGTGGAGCAGGCGCCCTGCTTCGTGCCGGAGCCCACCTCCTCGTTGTCGAAGCAGGCGAACACGTTGACGCTGTGGGCATTCTCGGCGGCGATCATGGCCTTCGCCGAGGTGAAGGCGCACTGTAAGTCGTCCAGTCTGGCGGAGGAGATGAACTCCTCTTTTGCACCCCAGACGGACGGAGCCGTGCGGCTGTAAAGTCCCAGGTCGCAGCCTAAAATGTCCCCGGCGTTCACGCCCAGCTCCCCGGCGACCAGCTCACGGAAAGAGCCTTCCCCGCACGCGCCGGCGGAGAACAGGGGCAGCATGTCCACCTGGTTGTTGAAAGCGACGCCCTCGTTGACGGAGCGGTTCATGTGGATGGCCAGGCTGGGAATGAGCACCAGATCCCGGTCAAACGCCACCAGGCGGTTCTCAATTCCCTCCGCGGTTTTTACAAGCACTCGTCCGGCCAGGGAGAGCGGGCGGTCCAGCCAGGTGGAACAGATCATTCCGCCGTAGCCCTCGGTGTTGAGCTTTAAGTAGCCGCCCTTTCCCTTTAACTCCGCCGCCTCCTTGACGCGGAAGGTGGGAGAGTCGCTGTGGGAGGAGGTGAGCTGGAAATGGTAGTCCGCAAGCTCCCCGCCGATGGCGAAGGCGATGATGGAGGAGCCGTTGCGGGTAGTGAAATATTTTCCTCCCTTTTTCAGGGCCCAGGCGTCGCACTCGGCAAGCTCCTCATAGCCGGCATGCAGAAAAAGCTCCGCCAGCGTGCGGACCGCGTGGAACGGGCTCGGGCTCTTTTCAATGAGTGTCAGAATTTCTCTAGAAGCTTCTTTATACATGGCTGTTTACTTCCCTTCTCTTGATAATCGGCAGGATCAGACCCAGCGCGGTGAGCACAAACGGCGTGATCACGTTTAACAGGGTGGAGGCCAGATCGCCCTCCACGTACATGCCCAGGATGCAGCAGGCGGCGGTGACGAAGAAGCACCATGCGCCGGCGGTGAGGGCCAGGCCGTTGTTTTTCGTGAACTGATACTCCGGGTTAAACCGGCCTAAGGAGCGGCGCAGCGCCAGGTAAGCGGCAAACACCCAGAGATACCGCAGCGGCATGGTCACGGAATTTAACTTGTTGAGCTGGGCCAGCACGCTGGCAGCGCCCGGAACCAGGGACTGTATTAAAATAATGCTGCCGGACAGGATGACCACCATCCAGATGCCGTTGATATAGGCGTCGTACTTGTTTTTCTTTAAGAGCTTCGTCGGGATGAACTGTCTCGCATCCTCGTTGTCCAAAAGCATCCGCAGCGGCGCGTCGATACTTAAGACCAGGGTGGAGAACTGGCCGATGGCGTTGCAGGCCGCGTAGATAATCATGAGAAGATTGCCCACGCCGTAGTATTCGCCCAGTCTCTCGAAGGCCCAGTAGCTTCCGTTGGAGACGTAGGAGTTGAAGCTCTCGCCGCTCTCATTGATGAGCGCCGGGTCAAACATCATGCTCATGGCTATGGTACCCAGAATCGCGCAGACCATAACCATGACAGCCAGCGTGATCATGCCCTTCGGAAAGCCGCGGGACGGATCCTTGACCTTGTTTACATAGGGAGAAATCTTCTCGCAGCCGCCCACCGCAAAGACCAGGATGGACAGGGAGGTGAAATATCCCACGTTGAATTTCGGGATCAGGTTCCCGATGCTGAAATCTGCGGTGACATAGCCGCCGCCCGGATTGATGACAGGCGCCGCAAACATCATTAAGATATACAGGATGGACATGACAAACATGCTGGTTCCCGCGATGGTCGCCAGCTTTTTGAGGGGATTTAAGCCCCGGCTGGCCACCCAGCAGAAGAACAGGAGAACCAGGAGCGTCGCCAGCTGCACCCAGAGCGTGGGGAACGTGTCGTAGGTGGTTCCGTCCTGGAAAATCATCCAGCTTAAGGCCTTTAAGCCGCCGCTGCCCTTACTCGCGATGTAGGTCACGTGGCAGGCCCAGTAGGTCCAGCCTGCGTAGTATGCAAACTTTGGACTGATGGTCTCGTGGATCCAGGAGCTGACGCCGCCGCCGGAGTGCTTGAAGGCGGAGCCCAGCTCGCCGACCATTAAAGCATAGGGCACGAAGTAGAGCGCAAACATCAGAATCCAGCTGAAAATGACCTGTATACCGTTAAAGTATACGAAGCCGTTTAAGACGTTTCCGAACCCCCACACCGTGGAGAATGCCATGAAGGCAAGGGTGTACCAGTTAATTTTTTTTGTGTTTTCCATTCTTTACCTTCCTTTTCTGTGAATTGGTTCCTTAAAAACGAACCTGTGTATTATAGCATAGAGTTTAAGATAAGGAAAGGTCTTCCTGGAGAAATTGCGCTTTATTTTTTGAGGGCGGCCCAGAAAAACAGCCCGGCTCCCGCCAATGCCAGCGCGCACTGCATGACGATGGTTTCCGGCAAAAGGGAGAACGCAGGATCCAGAGAGGGAAGGAGCAGGGGGCGTGTGGAGAAAAGTTTCCCGTTCCACAGTCCCAGCGCCTCCGGCAGGGGGAGCGCCGCGGGAAGGAGGGGGAAAAGCGCCCACGGAACCAGGAGCCAGACGCGCATATACCCGAGGAGCCATCCGCCGCCTGCGGCGAAAAGGAGGGCCGGCGCCAGGGTGACGAGGGCAGGAAAAACGAGCGTGCCCCAGTCATGCCAGCGGAACATCCGGGCGTAAAAGCACACCGCTGTAAACACCGCCGCCAGGGAGAGAAGCGCGGAGGCGGTGAGGACACAGAGAAAGCGCGCCAGGCGGTAGACAGCCGGATGCATGGGAGCGGCCTGGGTCAGCATGGCGGCCCGGCGTTCCGCTCCGGTTGTGTAAATGCTCACAGAGAAAAGGGTCCCCAGCCACAGGAGAGGCAGCAGGCGGCTTAAGTAGTCGCCGAAGCTCCAGGGGGAGAAAGGGGCCGTGTGGGCGATTCCCAGGATCGTCACGTGTTCAAGCACCTGCCAGCCGTAAAAGCAGGTGACGGCCACAAGGCCAAAGAAAAATTTGCTTAGCAGAAGCCGTCTGCACTCATATCTGAATATTTTACTCAAGGTTTAAATCCTCCTCGTTCAGTCCGCAGGCATCCAGAAATTCCTGGAAGGTCAGGAAGGGAGACTGGGGATCCAGTTCCCGGTTAAACAGATCGGAGAGAATCTGGTCCATGGCCGCCTCGCCGCCCACCAGCTTCTCCGCCTTCAGAATTTTTAAAGGCATCTCACAGTATTGCCGCACGTAGGACAGACGGTTTGAGATCTCAAGCCGCTGTTTCCCGGGCAGGGCCGATAAATACTCCGGGCGGCGGACATAGAAATTCAGCCGGTAGTCGTCCACCTCGCTCTGCCATCGGTCTGTATAGTGCTCTCTGGCGTAATCCTCGCCGTACAGCTCCTTCACGATGCGGTAGGTGGTGTAGACCGTCAGCCCCTCCGCCGACCAGGCGTCTGCGGGGCCGGAGGTATCGAACATATTTCCCAGACCCCACCACTGGTGCACCAGCTCGTGGATCATGACCTCCCCGGCGCCGGCTCCCTTGCCGCCGTCCTCAAGATTGGCGGCGGTGAAATCCGTCTCGTCTAAAAGGCTGGCCCCTTCTGTGGCGTAGCCTCCGCCGGTGACGCGGCTCTGGATCAGCTTCAGCGTGCCGCCGGAGCCAAAGGACAGGGGGCCGTAGTGTGCCGTGCAGTAGTCGGCTACGGCCTTCACGGCGTTCGCGGCCCCGGCGGACTCCATGACGGCCTGGTGCCGGCGTCCGTAGTAAAGCTCGATGCCGATGCCGCCGGCCGTTATGTCCTCCCGGATATAGTCGCCGGCATAGAGAACGCCGCCGGTGCCGTCCGTCTCATAGCGCCAGGTGGCGGTCCCGTCCGCGTGGGAGGCGATGACCTGGGCGTCGCTGTCTCCGAAGGGGATGACAGTCATGGAGGCGGGGAGCGTGATCTCGACGGAGGCAGGGTATGCAGTCCCGCCGGGGAGCACATTTATGAGGCGGGGCGACAGGGCGCCGTGCTCCAGACAAATGTATTCGCTGCTGATCTCCAGTCTGCCCTGCATGACGGAGGTATTGCGGTTTTCCCTGGGAAATCCGCCGTATTCCACAGTCAGCAGAATCGTCTCGTCAGACGGCAGCAGAACCGAGAGCAGGGCCTCGTTAAACTCCTCGTAGCTGCTCACGGAATAGGGAACCTCCGCTCCGTTTGCCCGGACAGAGGCAACCCGGTAGCCGGGATTGATGCCGAAGGTCGCCGTCCGGGCCTGCCCGGAAACGTTCTCAAACTGAAATGAGGCGGTTCCGCTCACGGAGCCGGAGGAGGTGTCCGGGAACACCTGGACCTGCCGGCTGGTGCAGGTCACGCCGTCCAGCCAGGGAAGTCCGGAAAACGCCATCACTGTCTGATCGGGATTGCTACGGTCCACCATAGGCTGCGCGGCATAGGCTGTGCCGGACAGGAGAAGCAGAAGGAGGACGGCGGCGGGGTAACGCCGGATCCGGATGCTTTGCGCAAGAGAGCCGGAAAGTCCTTTTCCGTACTGCCGGATACAGAGCCAGGACAGAAGCCAGACCCCGGAGAGAAAAAGCAGCCAGTTAAACCGCATATAGGCCACGGAGCGGAACATGCGCCCGTTGGAGAAATCGTCGGACAGCGCCCAGACGCAGGGATTGAGCCAGCAGAGCTGCCAGCGGTCCGCCCATACGGTGAGGCTCAGCCCGGCGAAGGCCGCAAAGAGAACCAGGCTTAAGTTGGCGCGCCCGCTAAACTGCCAGAAGGCGGCCGCCGCCAGGATCGCCAGGAGGAGGGCAGGTCCCATAAAGAGCAGGTAGGCCAGGGCGAAATCCTCTATGTCAAAGACGGAGCCGATAAGTGCCCGGCTCACTGGGAGCCAGACTGCCATGGTCAGACACAGAGCGAGAAGCGCAGCGGCTGACAGCGCCCACAGATGAATCAGAGCCATCCGGGGGGCTGGAATTACCGCGTCGGTCAGAAGATTCACGCGGCTTCTGACGCCCCGGTCAAGTTCGTAAACCGTGAAAAGCCCAAAGAGAATGCCGCCCGCCGCCCCGCCGGCGATGGCCGGATTTGCCAGATACATGGACAGCATGGTGCCGGCGGACGCCGGGCGGAAGAGCCAGAGTCCGGACAGCGGGGAGAGCAGCGTGAGAGCGATGACCAGCCAGGTGAGCCAGCACGCGAGGAGACGGCAAAGCTCCAGGAAGCACAGACGCAGCGTGTTCATTTGTCCACCTCCCGGGAGATGAGACAGAGGTAGGCGTCCTCCAGCGTGGACGTCCCGGCGGTCTGCATCAGCTGCTCCGGGGTGCCGGAAAACCGTACGGCCCCGCCGCCAAGGACGACGACCCGGTCACACACCGACTGCACGTCCTCGATGATGTGGGTGGAGAGAAGCACCAGGCGGTCCCGGGCCGCGCGGGAAAACAGGCTGCGAAAATGCAGCCGCTCCTCCGGATCCAGCCCCACTGTAGGCTCGTCGAGGATCAGAAGCTGCGGATCGCCGAGAAACGCCTGGGCGATTCCCACCCGCTGGCGCTGGCCGCCGGAGAGGGTGCGGATCCTGGCTCCCGCCTTTTCCTCCAGGCGGACCTCCTGGATGACCTGGCGGATGGCGTTCTTTGGACGGCGGATTCCCTTTAATGCCGCCATGTAGTCCAGAAACTGGTACACCGTGAGTTCGTCAAACAGTCCGAAGTCCTGAGGGAGATAGCCGAGCTTTGCTTTCAGCATCCGCTCCGCCGCCGGAGACCCGCAAAAGGGACGTCCGTCCGCCAGAATCTGGCCGGAGGTGGGCAGAAGGGAGGACACGAGAAGCTTCATGAGCGTGGATTTCCCCGCGCCGTTGGGGCCTAAGAGCCCGACGAGGCTGGGAGAGCTGAGTTCGAGGCTTATGTCCTTTAGCGCCTTTTTTCCGTCTGGATAAGTCATATTTAGCTGGTTGAATCTGATATGCATAGAACCGGTATCCTTTCTGTCGTCATTTACAGAAAGGATACCGGCTGGATGTGTAGGAAATCTGGAGAGAATGTGTGTTTTTCGTGGAGAAACAAAAGGCAGAGGTCAGACGGGCGGCTGGCACTCAAAGAGCACCGTCGCCTTTACTCCGTCGTCCGTGTTCTCAATCATACAGCGGGCGCCGTGCCGTTTAAAGATTATCTGCGCCAGATAGAGCCCCAGGCCGCTTCCGCCCATGCTGCGGCTGCGGGAGCTCTCCTCCCGGTAGAAAGCCTCAAAAAGATGAGCCAGAGCCTCCTCGCGGATATGGGCCCCTGTGTTTTCGACGCTGAACGCAGGCGCTTCTCCAAGTCTGCCGCACCAGACGCGGATTCTGGCCCCTTCCGGGGAGTGGAGGGAGGCGTTGGAGAGCAGGTTCCCCACGGCCTTTTTTAACAGGGCCGCATCGCCGGTCACGGTGATTCCCGGTGCGAGGGAGACGGCGGGCGTCTGCCTGCGCTGTTCAAGGAGTTCGCGGTACCCGTCCAGCTGACGGGCCAGCAGGCCGGACAGATCGACGGACTCCATCCGGACGGATTCTTTGCCGGATTCCATGCGCGAGATGGACAGCATCTCCTGGATCAGATGCTCCATCCGCTCTGTGACGGCCAGGGAGCGGAGCAGGTATTTGTCCCGGTCCCGGTACACGTCCACGCCATCGATCATCCCGGAAAGCTGCCCTTTCAGGATGGTGACGGGCGTTTTCAGCTCGTGGGAGGCGGCGGAGAAAAAGGCCGTCCGCTGACGTTCCCGCTCCCGTTCCCGCTCCATCTCGCCCTGCAGCGCTTCATTGGCGGATGTGAGCTCCTCTAGCGTTTCGGACAGGCGGCGGGCCATCCGGTCCAGGCTCCGCCCGAGGGCGCCGATCTCATCCCGGCGCGCCTCGCCGCACTCCCAGCCAAAGTCCAGCTTCTCCATCTGTTCTGCAATTCTGCTGAGGCGGACGATGGGGCGCGAGATGCAGCGGGAGTAGACGAAGGCGCACAGCAGGGAGAACAGGAAAAGTACGGCTGCCAGCCAGGGGGCCGTGCGGAGCAGCGCCTGCACCGCCGGATGTTCCTCGCGGATCCGGGGAACGGCGGTGAGAGTAAAGTCATCCGTCCCGCCGGCAAAATGCACCTGGCGGGCGACGGCCTCCGACCGGGAGGCGGTGACCGTGACGGCGCTGTCTGTGCCGTGCGGGCCGGCGGTATAGGTCAGTGTATCGCCTGTCATCTGCAGCGGCCGCGCGGCCAGAAGCGAGCCGGTGTCAACCGGCGTCCCGCCGGAGTCTGAAAGGATGATGTCGGCCCCGGAGGAGCGGATAAATTCGTCCAGAACCGGTCCGCAGTCCTCCAGACGGGTGACTTCCAGCTGGTCCGCCAGAAGCTCCATCTGTCTCGCGAGATCATCGGCGATCACCGCCGTGTAGGTGCGCGGCGTGGCCCAGGCGATGCAGCCGAAGGTGACGCCGCCGGCGAAGAGGAGAATGAGCGCGGTGGCGAGAAAAATGCGCGCGTTTAGGCTCTCAGCCAGTTTCTTTCGCAGCACGGTAGCCCACCCCCCTCACAGTTTCGATGTAGTCCTGCCCCAGCTTACGGCGGAGGTTCTTAATGTGGGTGTCAACCACCCGCCCGTCCCCGTAGAAATCATAGCCCCACAGCCGGGCCAGCAGCATTTCCCTGGTAAAAACCCGCCCCGGCGCCTCGAGAAAGGTGCGCAGCAGGTCAAATTCCCGGGCCGTTAAGTCCAGCAGCCGGCCGCCTGCGAACGCCTCCCGGGTGTCCGGGCAGAGCGTCAGATCCCGGCAGCGCAGGCAGTTTTCCGCCGCCCTTTTTCCATCCATCCCGTCGCTCCGGCGCAGAATGACCCGGATCTTCTCCAGGAGAACAGGCATGGAAAAGGGCTTGGTCACATAGTCGTCGATGTCCAGCTTAAAGCCCCTGAGCTGCGTCTCCTCCCCGTCCAGCGCCGTCAGCATCAGGATGGGAACCTGGGAGCGCTGCCGGATCAGCTCGCAGACCCCGAAGCCGTCCATCCGCGGCAGCATAAGATCCAGGAGAACCAGGTCGAAGGTCTCTGACTGAAAGAGCCGCATGGCCTCCACGCCGTCTCCGGCCAGGGCCACCTCATACCCGGCGTCCCGCAGGTAGGCCGCCAGCAGCTCCTCGATATCCAGTTCGTCTTCCACAATCAAAATCCGTTTCATTTTATCACCTGCCATGGCCGTTCCTTCCCGCCCGTGTGCCCGCCGCGTCCCGTTTGTGCTGCCGGCGGTATTCTGTGGGGAGCGTCTGGTAAAATTCCTTGAATGCCGTGGTGAATTTGCTCTGACTCTCGTAGCCCACGGCTCTGGCAATCTGGGCCATACTGTCGCCGGTCTCCAGAAGAAGCTCGGCGGCCCGCTCCATCCGGTGCTCCTTCACGTGGGCCGCCAGGGAGGTGCCGTAGACGGATTTGAACATGGCCTTTAGGGTCGTCGGATTCATCAGATACTGCCGGGACAGGTCCTCGATGGTGATGCGGCGGTCCAGGTTGTGTATGAGCTCGTCATGAATCTGGCGCACCAGCCGGATCTGCTCCGGCGGATAGGCGCCCGCCTCCCGGTGTCCGCAGTCCGGCGTCCCCGTCCGGGCGAAAAACCGGGAGAGAAACAGAAAAAGCTCCAGGGCCTTCAAGCGGCAGCAGGCCGTGTGAAACGGTTCCTCATGCCCGTAGAACCCGGAAAAAATATGGGCGCTCTCCTCCGGCTCCTGGAAAATCACCGGGGCGGGGGAGAGCGGTTTTTCTGCCCCGTGCTTTGCTAAAATCTCTGAAACCGCCGGGAGAAACCCGTCAAACACAGGCGTGTCTGCCAGAAGCGCCGGCGGATTGTCCGCCAGAGCGCCCAGATCCGCCAGAAGGCGGAACCCTTGGAAACCGCCTGCCTGGATGCTTCCGTCTGTTCCTCCATTGCTGTTTGCTGCATCCGCCGCATCCATCAGACGCAGGGAGAAGGATCCGGGGGAGAGGATGCAGGCGGTGTCCGGCTGCGCCTCTTCGCGTTTCCCTGTCTCGCCATCCCCATGCCAGACGGCCGTGCCGCTCTGACAGTGCAGGATTTCCAGAACGGGCCCCCTTGACGGCGGGGAGGTGAGGGAGCGGGGCTTCTCCAGCGGAATCGTACCGCTTCCTACATTATAAAAAGTAATTCCGACGCCGGGAAACAGAAATGTGCTCCCGGTCTGCCGGGCCGTGCAGTGACAGCAGTTCATGTGTTCCACCTCCTATCTGTCCGGACAGCTGATTTCCATGACCTGCTCGATCATCTGGTGCAGCAGGCGGCTCTGTTCGGTGTCCGCCGCCCTGTAGTAGACCTCCTTGCCCACCCGGCGGCTCACGATAAGCCCGCGGTTTCTGAGCGGCCGCAGGTGGTGGGAGACTGCGGGGCTGGACATCTCCATCATAGCGGAAATGTTGATGACACACTCCTCGCAGTGGCATAAAAGCCAGAAAATCCGTACCCGCGTGGTGTCGCCCAGCTGTTTGAAAATCTCCGCCACCGTCTGGAACTCGTCGATTTTCGAGAGCTGTTCTCCTAAATATTCCGAACTCTGTCCCTCTGTATGATGGTGCGGCAACGTTATCTTATGCATGTAAATACGCTCCTTTGCTCCATTTGGAAATGATTTTGCCCCGTTTGGCAGTGAATGCCCCGGATGCATTGACTTTTGGCTTCTGCCCGTATTATACTATGGCCATAATAATTAAACAAGTGCTTAATCATTGAAATATAAGCATGAGGAAAATAGGAGGACTTAGCGATGAAGAAGACCTACAAGATCGAAGTGGACTGCGCAAACTGCGCAAATCTGATGGAGGAAGCAACGAAGAAGACTGCCGGCGTACAGAATGCGGTGGTAAACTTCATGACCCAGAAGATGATCGTTGAGTTTGAGGACGGCAGCGAGCCGAAGCAGGTGATGCAGAGCGTGTTGAAGGCCTGCCGCAAGGTGGAGCCGGACTGCGAGATCGAGCTGTAAGCCGGAAACTGTCAGCGCCCCCGGCATCCCGCGCCGAAGGGGCGCCGCTTTAAAGAGAACATATGAACAAATAATCATATGATAAATTTAAGGAGGTAACTATGAACCGGAAGCAGAAGAAGATGCTGGCCCGCATTATCGTCGCGGCCGTCATGCTCATCGCTCTTAATTTCATCCCGGTCACCGGAGTTTTGCAGTTCGCGCTCTATTTTGCCGTCTACCTGGTGATCGGTTACGATATCTTAAAGAAGGCCGGAAGGGGAATCATAAACCGGCAGGTGTTTGATGAAAATTTCCTGATGGCTGTGGCGACGGTGGGTGCCTTTGCCATCGCCGTCTATGACCGCAGCGGAGATTACAACGAGGCCATCGCCGTCATGCTGTTTTACCAGATCGGAGAGCTGTTCCAGAGCTACGCCGTCGGAAAGAGCCGCAAGAACATCACGGCGCTCATGGACATCCGCCCGGACTACGCCAACATCGAGTGTGACGGCCGCCTGGAGCAGGTGGACCCGGACGAGGTGGAGATCGGAACCGTCATCGTGGTGCAGCCCGGCGAGAAGGTGCCCATCGACGGCGTGATCATCGAGGGCGAATCCACGCTCAACACCAGCGCGCTGACCGGAGAGAGCCTTCCCCGCGACGCGAAGGCGGGCGACGAGATCATCAGCGGCTGCGTCAATATGACCGGCGTGTTAAAGGTGCGCACCACCAAGGAGTTCGGCGAGTCCACCGTGTCCAAAATTCTGGAGCTGGTGGAAAATTCCAGCTCCCGCAAATCCCGCTCCGAGGCGTTCATCTCCCGGTTTGCGAGAGTTTACACCCCGGCGGTGTGCTGCGGCGCGCTGGCGCTGGCGTTTCTGCCTCCCATCGCGCGCATCCTTTTCCTGGGACTTCCGGGACAGTGGGAGCAGTGGATTTACAGGGCCCTCACCTTCCTGGTCATCAGCTGCCCCTGCGCGCTGGTGATCAGCATCCCCTTGAGCTTTTTCGCCGGCATCGGCGGGGCCAGCAAGGAGGGCATTCTGATCAAGGGCTCCAACTATCTTGAGACCATGGCCCAGACGAAATATGTGGTGTTTGACAAGACGGGAACCCTGACCCAGGGCGTGTTCGAGGTGAGCGCGGTGCATCACAACCAGATGGACGAGGAGAAGCTTTTAGAGTACGCGGCCCTCGCCGAGTGCGCCTCCTCCCACCCCATCAGCCGCAGTCTTCAGAGGGCTTATGGAAAGGAAATCGACCGCAGCCGCGTGACGGACATCGAGGAGATCAGCGGCCACGGCATCACGGCGAAGGTGGACGGCATCCCCGTGGCCGCCGGCAACGGCAGACTGATGGAACAGCTGAAGATAGAATATAAGGAGTGCCGCAGTGTGGGAACCATCATCCACATGGCCGTGGCCGGCGAGTACGCGGGACACATCGTGATCTCCGATATCGTGAAGCCGCACGCGAAGGAGGCCGTCGCCGGGCTCAGAAGGGCCGGCGTGAGCCGGACTGTGATGCTCACCGGCGACACGGCGAAGGTGGCCGGCCAGGTGGCGGCTGAGCTGGGAATCGACGAGGTGCACAGCGACCTGCTGCCTGGAGATAAGGTGGAGCAGGTGGAGGCCCTGTTAAACGAGAAACCCCAGAAGGCGAAGCTGGCGTTCGTGGGCGACGGCATCAACGACGCCCCGGTGCTGTCCCGCGCCGACATCGGCATCGCCATGGGAGCCATGGGCTCCGACGCGGCCATCGAGGCGGCGGACGTGGTGCTGATGGACGACGACCCGAGGCAGATCGCCAAAGCCATCCGCATTTCCCGCAAATGCATCAGCATCGTCTACCAGAACATCGTCTTTGCCCTGGCAATCAAATTCGCCTGCCTGGCCCTGGGCGCCGTGGGAATCGCCAACATGTGGTTTGCCATCTTCGCCGATGTGGGCGTCATGGTGCTGGCTGTGCTGAATGCTATCCGCGCGCTGCGGGTGCATAACCTGTGAAACCGGTAAGGGGTGAAGCTTTGTGGAAATGAACGATCTGGAGCTTATAAGACTTACAGACTTTTTTAAAGCGCTCGGTGATCCGGCCCGTGTGCGCATTCTCTGCCTTCTTTTAGAGGGCGAGGAGTGCGTCGGCGGCCTGGCAGACCGCCTTCAGATGACCCAGTCCGCCGTGTCCCATCAGCTGACCGTTTTGAAAAACCATCGTCTGGTGGGCAGCCGCCGGGAGGGGAAACAGGTGTACTACGCGCTGGCGGATGAGCATGTGCGGATGGTGATCGGGATGGGGATGGAGCATGTGATGGAAGGGTAAAGGTTCCATACGCTAAATATTACGATTTTTTGCCGGTGTCAGCCGATTATATAAAATGGAGCTGATACCGGTATTTTTGTTTGTTTTTTCTTTTTTGAGCAACGTATAAATGGCTTGTCCTTTTGTGTGGTCGATATCAGATTTTGGAAATTTGTAGAGTCGTTATCGAAAAAAGTTTCAATATGCGGAAACGCTTCCAGGCGTCCTTGAATCGAGGAAAAGTATCGGCTTTTTTTAAGAAAATCAAATGGGATATTTCCAGATCGAATTTGTTGATAGATCTTAGATCGGTCTCCTCTGAATATCCGCAGATCCCGCAGCTTATGCAGGCCTGTCAGATGATGAAATTGCGATGAGTCAAAAGAAATTTCCAGTTCGATGATTTTTCCCTTGCGGTCTATAACAAAGCGGTAACGGGTATCCAGCAAATGTTCATAGGCCATGGCACAGGCAAGAAGTTTGTCCATCTGCACCTCCTTTTTATAAAGAAGACCGCCCCGCGAAAGCAGGACGGTTTTCTGAGCATTTTCTTTCGGTGTTTACCTACTCCGGTTTGAGGTTTCACTGCACAACCCCTCTCGTGAGCTCCGCATAACAAGGCAATCCGGTACGCTGTTATGTTTCTGCGCCTAAGACAGACACACGCTGTTGCCTGTCGGTGTATTCATTTTATACGATGTGGTTGGTGGTGTCAAGCGCTCCGCACTCAAAAATAAATATTAATCGACCGCGAATAATTCTTAAGCACCATCTGCGTATCCTCAATAAAATCCATGGCGTAGCGGGGCAGCGGATAATCGTCCCGGTAGACCATGTAAAGGATATTCTCCGGTATGTCATTCAGCACGGGAAAGACGTGAAAATCGGGATATTTCTCCGGTTCCCGGTGGTAGAGGTAGCACATGACCGGGGAAAGCAGGCCGGCGCCGTTTCCCTGGCGGGCAGTCTCGTAGATCAGCCGCTGTTCATCGCACTCCAGCACGTAGTTGGGCTTGGCGTGTCGGGAGAAGAAGCGGTCGATGCTTCGGCGAAGCTGGTTTCCGCTTCGCATGGTGATAAACGGCAGGTTTAAGATCTGTGTGAGATCCGCGCCGCCGCGCGCCTGAAAGCCGTCTAAAATATCCTGCCAGCAGTCGGGGTAGTATTGTTTTAAGAGCGCGCTGGAGAAGCAGCAGAGCGTTTTTTCGCTGGTGAGCGCGATCTGCTTTTCGTTGGGATTCGACGGCACATTGATGCCCACGTAGAAAGAAATGCGCCCGGCCTGCAGATGCTCGTCCAGGGCCACGCTGTTTCCGTTGACCAGCTCCACGGAGATATTGGGGTGGGAGGGCTGGTAAAATTTCCAGATCAGCGGAAAGAACACGGTGCCACGAAGCCGGGAGAAGCCGACCCGCAGCGTGGCGCGGCAGTTTTTGCTGATGTCCGAGAAGGCTGCCTGCATCTTGGCTTCGGCCTCCAGAATCTGCCGCCCGTAGAACACCATCTGTTCGCCCTCGGGAGTCAGGTGGAAGGTGGGACGCCGCTCAAAAAGCTGGACCCGGTACTCGTCCTCCAGCCGCTTGATGTGGCTGGACAGTGCCTGCTGACTGATGAAAAGCCGCTCCGCCGCCCGCGTCACGTTCATCTCCTCCACGGTTATGAGAAAGTATTCGATGCTCTTTAAATTCATTTTCACACCCCTGTTCACAATCATTTCGTTGTTAATTTTCCAGATAATATACTGTTAGACATTGTTATAAGTAGATGATACCATAAAATCATCAAGAAAAAAAGAGAAGATGCTGCAAATTTTCCGTATTTCAGGAGGAGAGAAAAATGAGCAAGGTAAAATTGATGGACTGCACGCTCCGCGACGGCGGAAATGTGATGGGAAAAGGCTTTGACGCTGAGATCACCGACATGGTGCTGGACGGCCTAACCGCCTGCGGCGTTCCGATCATCGAGTTTGGAAATGCCGGCGGAATCGGGGCCTACGAGGTGGCGGGCTTCACCCAGGCGCTGACGGACCAGGAGTATCTTGATATAGGTAAAAAATATCTGGGCCGTGGCTCGGAGCTGGGAATGTTTTTAAACGCCAGGCGCTACCGCGAGAAGAACGTGGATATCGCCAAGGAAAACGGGCTTTCCTTTCTGAGAATCGGCGCAGACGCCGGGGACGGAGAGATCGCCCTCACGCAGATTGCGGACATAAAGAAGCGGGGAATGAAGGTCTATTATTCCATGATGAAAGCCTATATCCTGTCGCCGCAGGAGCTGGCCATGGAGGCGAAGAAGCTGGAGGATGCCGGGCTTGACGAGGTGACGATCATGGACTCCGCGGGCACCATGCTCCCGGAGCAGACCGCCGTATATGTGGAGACGCTCAAGAAGGCCGTCTCCATCCCGGTGGCCTTCCACGGCCACAATAACCTGGGCATGTCCGCCGCCAACGCGCTGGCGGCCTATGAGAGCGGCGCCGACATTCTGGACTGCGGCCTCATGGGCATGGCGCGCAGTGCGGGAAACCTGGCCACCGAGATGTGCGTCGCCATGATGCGGCGGAAGGGGGAGATGGAGGACATCGATCTGTACGGGATGCTGGATTTTATTGAAACCCGCCTGCAGCCTGCCATGGCGGCCCACGACTATCACAACCCGGTGACGCCCCTGGATCTGACGCTGGGCCTCTCGGGCTGTCATTCCAGTTTTGTGAAGCTGTTCCGGCAGGCAGCGAAGGAGGAGCAGGTGAATCTGTTTAAGCTGATCGCCGAGGTATCGGCCATCGATCAGAAGAGCCCGAAGGAAGAGCTGATCCGCCAGGTTGCGGGACAGCTCCGCCGGCAGGATACAGAGCGTATATGCGGGAAAACCGCTTAGGCAGAGATGGCAAAAGCGGGGATATCGAAGGTGGGAACACCGGGAAGCAGGAAGGAGAGGAAAGATGAAGGTTGTACTGGCGGGCAAATATCCGGCCCGCACATTCGAGACGTTAAAGGAGCTTCTGCCGGAGAGCCAGTTTGAGCTGGAGGCCGTGGACACGCCGGAGGCCTATGAGACAATGACTGACGCGGAGATCATGATTTTGCGGATCTTCAAGGCACCGGCGGAGGTGATAGAGAGAAATAAAAATCTGAAGATGATTCTCCGCTGGGGTGCAGGCTACGACTCCGTGGACATCCAGGCAGCGGGCGAGAGAGGCATCCTGGTGACCAACACGCCGGGGGCCAACGCGGGAGCCGTGGCGGAGCTGGCCGTGATGCTGATGCTGGCCGTGGGCCGGAAACTTCTCTGTCATTACGAATCCCTGCGGCAGGGCGAGTGGAGCAAAAATACGTTTTTAAACAGCTCCTATAGCTTAAACAACAAGATCGTGGGAATCATTGGCGCCGGGAACATCGGCCGCCAGGTGGCAAAGCGGGTGCAGGCCTTTGGGGCAAAGACCCAGTATTACGACGAGTTTAAACTGACGCCGGCGGTGGAGGCAGAGTTTTCCCTGCCCTATGTAACATTCGAGGAGCTCATAAAGACCTCCGACATCATCACGCTGCACATTCCGCTGACAGATCAGACAAAGCATATCATAGGCGCGAAGGAGCTTGAACGCATGAAGCCCGGCGCCATCGTCATCAATACGGCCCGCGGCGGCCTGGTGGACGACTGCGCGTTGGCTGCCGCAGTACGGGACGGAAGGCTTCGCGGCGCAGGCCTGGACGGCGTGGAGAGGGAGCCCCTTTCCCCGGACGACGAGCTTTTACAGGATCCCAACATCATCGTGACGCCTCATGTGGGAGGCGGCACCGCGGATATCGGCGACGTGATCCTTCCAATGCTGGCGCAGGATATCCAGGATTTTGCGGCGGGGAACGACGTGAAGCACGTGGTGAACCGGGAATATTTAAACGGGAAATAAAACGTGAAAAAATAAACGGTAACAAACTGGATGCAGGAGTCCGTGGGATTTTGAAAGGGCTTCTGCATTCCGTTTTATTCTGCAAAACGGATTGCAGAATATTCAATGTTCTGAATCCGGGGCAGAATCTCATTTTCAATTAACAGTTCAATCTTTTTTGTGCGTACTTCCAATGGATGCAGCTTTGTGTCAAGCAGCCTGGAGACCGCCAGCAGGTCGTCATTCGTCAATGTCATACAGAACTCCTTTCTCATAAACAATCGTTAGTGGAAACCAGATGGATTTGAAAAATGAAACCTTAATCTGTGAATTTCTGTTCACAAAATTTTCATTTGACATATAAAAATATATTGGTATAATATTCTAATGTTAGGTAGCTAACAAAAAGGAGGCGAACAATATGACCGAGGAAAAAGATCTTGGAAAACGCCTGATGGTACTCTGCCATCAGATGCGCCGTTTCCTGGATCAGATCACCAGAGACTATGAGATCACCGGCGTCCAGAGCCGTGTCCTGCACTTTGTCTGCGAGCATTCCAGGACGGGGCCGGTGTACCAGAAGGACATCGAGAACGAGTTCCACATCCGCCGCTCCACGGCCACAGGGATTTTAAAGCTGATGGAGAAGAACGGCATGATCGGGAAGGAGAGCGTTCCCGAGGACGCGCGCCTTAAGAGGCTCAAGGTGACGGCGCGCGGCATGGAGTACGCCGAACGCATGCAGCAGGGGATTCTTAAGATGGAGGAGCAGCTTATTTCGGGACTCACCGATGAGGAGGTGCGCCTTTTTGAGTCAATCCTCGCCAAGATATCCCAGAATATCGGCTGCTAAAATGACAGAAATAGAAGAGACATAAGAAAGGAGAGAAATGCATGGTAAAAGTTATACTTGCCCAGGTGAAGGAATTTAAAAAGGCCTCCATCTGCACACCGCTTTTCATGCTTCTGGAGGTCGCCGTGGAGATGATGATTCCACTTCTGATGTCCTCCATCATCGACGACGGTGTGGAGAAGGGCGACATCCATCACATCTATGTGGTGGGAGCAGCCATGCTGGTGCTGGCGGCCGTAGGCCTGTTTGCGGGCGTCATGGGAGGCCGTTTCGGCGCGCAGGCGTCTGCGGGACTTGCAAAAAATCTGAGGGAGGCCATGTATGAGAACATCCAGGGCTACTCATTTTCCAATATTGATAAATTCAGTACAGCGGGCCTGGTGACCCGTCTGACCACCGACGTGACCAATGTGCAGAATGCGTATCAGATGATTCTGCGCATGTGCACCAGGGCCCCGGCCAGCCTGATCTGCGCCATGTGCATGGCGTTCCTCATAAGCGCCAGACTGGCCAGCATCTATCTGGTGGCCGTTATCATTCTGGGCTTTCTGCTGTTTCTCATCATGAGCCGGACGACGAAGTATTTCCGCCAGGTGTTCGAGCAGTACGACGCCCTGAACGCCAGCGTGCAGGAAAATGTCTCCGCCATCCGCGTGGTGAAGGCCTACGTCCGCGAGGACTATGAAAAGGACCGCTTCAGGAAGGCCAGCAAAGGCCTCTATGATATGTTCGTGAAGGCGGAGAATATTCTGACGCTCAACGCGCCGCTCATGCAGCTTACGGTGTACTCCTGTATTCTGGGAATCAGCTGGCTGGGCGCGAAGATGATCGTGGGAGGAAGTCTGACCACCGGCGAGATGATGAGCCTTCTGGCCTACTGCATGAACATTCTCATGAGCCTGATGATGCTCTCCATGATTTTCGTCATGGTGACCATGAGCACGGCCAGCGCCAGACGTATCGCCGAGGTGTTGGAGGAGGAGAGCGATCTCCACAATCCAGAGAACCCGGTTCACGAGGTGGCCGACGGAAGCATCCGCTTTGAGAATGTGGACTTTACCTACAAAAAGGACAGCGAGCACCGGGTGCTTAAAAATATTAACCTTGAGATCCATTCCGGTGAGACCATAGGAATTATTGGCGGCACCGGAAGCGCCAAGACCAGCCTGGTAAATTTAATCAGCCGTCTCTATGATGTCAGCGCCGGCCGCGTGCTGGTGGGCGGACGGGACGTGAGGGAGTACGATCTGGATTCTTTGAGAAACCAGGTGTCCGTGGTGCTCCAGAAAAATGTGCTGTTCTCCGGAACCATCTACGAGAACCTGCGCTGGGGCGACGAGCACGCCACCGACGAGGAGTGCCGGCGCGCCTGCCGGCTGGCCTGCGCCGACGAGTTCATCGATAAGATGCCCGACGGCTATAACACTTACATCGAGCAGGGCGGAAGCAATGTGTCCGGCGGCCAGAAGCAGAGACTCTGTATCGCCAGGGCTCTCTTAAAGAAGCCGAAGATTCTGATTCTGGACGATTCCACCAGCGCCGTGGACACTGCCACTGACGCGAAGATACGCAGGGCGTTTGCGGAGGAGATCCCGGATACCACGAAGATCATCATTGCCCAGAGAGTGGCAAGCGTGGCCCAGGCCGACCGCATCATCGTCATGGACGACGGCCAGGTCAACGGCTTCGGCACCCACGAGGAGCTTCTGGAAACCAATGAGATTTACAGAGAGGTCTACCAGTCCCAGACAAGCGGCGGCGGAGACTTCGACGAGAATGGAGGTGGAGACCAGTGAAACGACTGTTAGGATATGTACTTAAACGCTACTGGCTGGCCTGTGCCTTTGTGGTCATCTGCATTTTCATAAGCGTCCTGGCCAACGTGCAGGGAACCATGTTCATGCAGACGTTGATCGACCAGTATATTCTGCCCATGATCGGCACGCCGGATCCGGATTTCGGACCTCTGGCGGGAGCGATTCTGCGGGTGGCCATGTTTTATGTGATCGGAGCGGCGGCCACGTTCACCTATAACCGCGTCATGGTCCGGGTGAGCCAGGGAACCTTAAAATCCATAAGGGACGACTTATTCAGCCATATGCAGAGCCTTCCGATCCGATATTTTGACACCCACGCCCACGGCGACATCATGTCCATTTACACCAACGATGTGGATACGCTGCGGCAGATGATCAGCCAGAGCATCCCGCAGCTGGCAAACTCGGCCATCACCGTGGTCAGCGTGTTCGTCAGCATGCTGATTTTAAATATTCCGCTGACGGTGCTCACCCTCTGCATGGTGGGGCTGATGCTGACCGTGGCCAGAAAGCTGGCGGGCTTAAGCGGAACATATTTCGTCAGCCAGCAGAAGGCCCTCGGCGCGGTCAACGGCTACATCGAGGAGATGATGGAGGGGCAGAAGGTGGTCAAGGTGTTCTGCCACGAGGAGAAGAGCCTTGAGGAGTTTAAAAAGTTAAACGACCAGCTCTACGAGAGCGCCTACAACGCCAACAAGTTTGCCAACATCTTAATGCCTGTGAACGCACAGCTGGGAAATGTGAGCTACGTGGTCTGCGCCATCGCCGGCGGCATCCTGGCCCTGGGAAATGTGGGCGGGTTCACGCTGGGCGGCCTGGCCAGCTTCCTCACGTTCAACAAGAGCTTCAACATGCCCATCAACCAGATCAGCATGCAGTTAAACAGCATCGTCATGGCCCTGGCCGGAGCGCGCAGAGTCTTCGAGCTGATGGACGAGGAGCCGGAGGTTGATAACGGTTATGTGACGCTGGTGAACGCGAAGGAGGAGAACGGGCAGCTGGTTCCCACGAAGGAGCGCACCGGCTGCTGGGCATGGAAGCACACCCACCAGGCCGACGGGACCACCGATTACGTGCGGCTCACCGGCGACGTGGTGTTCGACGACGTGGATTTCGGATACACCGACGAGAAGATCGTGCTCCACAACATCAAGCTCTACGCCACGCCGGGACAGAAGATCGCCTTTGTGGGCTCCACGGGAGCGGGAAAGACCACGATCACCAACCTAATCAACCGGTTTTACGACATACAGGACGGAAAGATCCGCTACGACGGCATCAATATCAATAAGATAAAGAAGGCGGACCTGCGCCGTTCCCTGGGAATCGTGCTGCAGGACACCCACCTGTTCACCAACACGGTCATGGAAAATATCCGCTACGGCCGTCTGGACGCCACCGACGAGGAGGTCATCGCGGCGGCGAAGCTGGCCAATGCAGACAGCTTCATCCGCCGGCTGCCCAAGGGCTACCAGACCGTGATCACCGGCGACGGCGCCAGCTTAAGCCAGGGGCAGAGACAGCTTCTCTCTATCGCCCGCGCGGCCGTGGCTGATCCGCCGGTGCTGATTCTGGACGAGGCCACGTCCTCCATCGATACGAGAACCGAGCGCCTGGTGCAGGACGGCATGGATAAGCTGATGGCGGGCAGGACCACGTTTGTCATCGCCCACCGGCTCTCCACGGTCAAGAACAGCGACTGTATCATGGTGCTGGAGCAGGGACGCATCATCGAGCGCGGAACCCACGACCAGCTCATGGCGGAGAACGGACGCTACTGTCAGCTCTACAACGGAAAATAGCAGGATAGTTTTATGGAAAGAAAACAGAGTCTTCATAACCTGTGGCTCTCCTTTCCCCTTCAGAAGAAAGTGCGCGTTATGGTGCTGCCGGCGGCCGCCGCTCTGGCCGCCGCCGTGGCGCTCATCGCGCTGGCGGTGTATTTCGGGATCGGGGGTTTTAAGGGAATACTGGATCATCAGTCGGAGAGTCTTAAGTTCCGCCAGGCAGTGGACGCGGAGCGGCAGGCATTTGACACATATGTGAAACAGGGAACGGACGAGAGTCTTGAAGCGTTCCTGTCTGCGGGGGACGGGACGAGGGAGGCTCTCGTTTTGCTGCCCTTTGACAGCGGAGGGATGAGCGAGGAGCGCTATGCGAAAACCTGGTCCATATGGAATCTCTATGAGAGCTATGTGGAGGAGAGAGAGGAGTTTCTCTCCATGGAGGACCGCGGGGACGCCTATATAGAAAAGATCTATGAGCTCTATGAGATACAGGACTATCTCTCAGAGTATGCCGGGGACCTTCAGCAGATAAGCACGGAGGAGGGAAACCGCCAGTATCGTGTGATTCTTCCGGTGCTCTTTGCGCTGGCGGCGGCGGTCTTCGTCATGACGGCGGCCTTCGCGGCGTCGGTGTTCTTTATGGGGCGGACCATGAAGCGGTATCTGGTGGAGCCGGTTCTCCTCCTGGCAGAGGAGGCCGCCAGGATCGGCGCCAGCGATTTTAGCGGCCCGGATCCGTCGCCCAGGGGCGGCGACGAGATGGCCCTTCTGATCAAAGCCTTCGTCACGATGAAGCATTCGACCAGGGGCTACATCGAAACACTGAAGGAAAAGCATGAGATGGAGAAGCAGATGGAGGCCATCCGCCTGCAGATGTTAAAAAACCAGATCAATCCCCATTTCCTGTTCAACACCTTAAACGCCATCGCGGGCATGGCGCAGATCGAGGATGCGGAGACGACGGAGCGGATGATCGAGGCCCTGAGCCGTCTGTTCCGCTACAATCTGAAGACCACCGCCTCCGTGATGCCCCTGGAGCGGGAGATCGCCGTGGTGAAGGACTACGTGTACCTGCAGAAGATGCGCTTCGGGGAGCGGATCACCTGCACCTTCGACTGCGCGCCGGAGACGGAGGCGGAGCTGGTCCCGTCCTTTGCCCTGCAGCCGCTGATCGAAAATTCCATCGTTCATGGATTGGCGGCGAAGCCGGAGGGTGGTAAAATATATGTGAGAACCTGGATGGAGCGCGGGCACGTGATTCTCTCGGTGGCGGACACCGGCGTCGGCATTCCGGCGGACCGCCTGGCGGAGATACGGCTGGCCCTGAGGCTGGGGCAGGAGGATAAGACCGGCGTGGGGCTCGGCAATATTTACCGCAGGATTCACTCCATGTGCGAGGACGGACAGTTCTTCATAGACAGCAGGGAAAACTGCGGCACGGTGATCAGGCTTTCGTTTCTCGCCTCCGGGAAAAGAGGCGGGGAGAAGGAAGGGGGAGACGGTACATGTACCAGGTAATGATCGTGGACGATGAGATGCTTGAGAGGATGGCTCTCGGCAAAAAATTGAAGAAGCATTTCGGCGATCTGCTTCAGATCGTGCAGGCGGAGAATGGCATCGAGGCCGTGCGCACGTTTAAGAAGCTGCGGCCGAGAATCGTCATCATGGATATCGGTATGCCCGGAATGAACGGCGTGTCGGCGGCGGAGGCGATTCACGAGCTCGACCGCCAGGCGGTGATCATTTTCCTCACGGCCTTCGACGAGTTTTCCTACGCAAAGCGCGCCATCTCCATAGGGGCGCTGGAGTACCTCTTAAAGCCCTGTGAGGAGAGAGAGCTTCTCCCGGTCATGGAGGAGGCCATGCGGCAGGCCGATCTGCGCCAGATGAACGAGGAGCTCTATGTGCGGGAACATCCGGCGGACGAGGGCGTGCGGGCGGACGAGGAGGTGAGCGAGTCCGGAATCCGGGACGTGGCCTCCGTGATCCAGGAGTACGTGAGGAAGCACTACATGCAGGAGATCTCCATGCAGGATGCGGCCCGGGCCATGAACTACTCCGACTCCTATTTCTGCAAGCTGTTCAAGCAGTGCTTTGACCAGAATTTTACCACCTATCTGACGGACGTGAGGATCCGGGAGGCCAAACGGCTTCTGGCGGATCAGGGGATGAGCGTGCGGGATGTGGGACTGAACGTCGGCTACGGGGATTCCCGGTATTTTTCCCGTGTGTTCAAACGGATGACAGGCATGCTTCCCTCGGAGTACAGAGACAGACATTATGCACAAAAATAGACTTGTTTTTTTGTAAAAACAGCTAAAAATTTATGGTTAAGAAAACGTTAAGGTCAAAATAATCCACCTTGACCACATTATTTTGCACTATTCAAATATCCCTCCCGGCTATATAATGAGATCACTGTTAAGACGGCGCCAGAGCTTAACAAGAGAGCATTATTTATCGAGCAGCGGGAGGGATTTTTTTGCGCTTTTTCTCCAGGAAAACAGTTGTGTTTGCGGCGGCATTGGCTGCGTTTGCGGTTTCTGGATGTTCCAGGGAGCCTGAAGGGCCGGACTATGTGCTCACCTATGCGGAAAACCAGCCGGAGGACTATGCCACCACTCTGGGGGCATACGAGTTTGCCAGGCTGGTGGAGGCCGAGACGGACGGACGCATTGTGATCCGTGTCGTGTCAGACGGCGAGCTGGGGGATGAGGAAGAGATCTGGAAGCAGCTGAAGCTGGGAGGAATCGATTTTGCCAGAATGTCACTGTCACCGCTTGTGGATGACCTTCCGAAGTTAAACGTGCTGTTCCTTCCCTACCTGTACCGCGACGACACGCACATGTGGGCGGTGCTGGACGGGGAGATGGGAGAGGAGTTTCTCGCGGAGTTTGAAGGCTCCGGGGGGAAGGCTCTCTCCTGGTATGACGGAGGCGCGCGGAATTTTTACACCGTGCACGGCCCTGTGAGAAGCCCGGAGGATCTTGAAGGGCTGCGGATCAGGATACAATCGTCGGAGATGATGGAGGATCTGGTGGAGGCGCTGGGGGCTGTCCCTGTTTCCATGGCCTTCTCGGAGGTCTACGCCGGGCTTCAGACCGGCGTGATCGACGGGGCGGAGAACAACTGGTCTTCCTTTGAGTCATCCGGCCATTACCGTGTGGCGGGGTATTACACCGTGGACGAGCACAGCCGCGTGCCGGAGGTGCAGCTGGTGTCGGAGTCTGCCTGGGAAAAGCTTTCCGCGAAAGACCGGGAGATTCTTCTGCGCTGCGCGAAGGAATCCGCCGCGTACGAGCGGGAGATGTGGAAACGCCAGCAGGAGGAGGCGGAGCGTGCGGTCCGGGAAGCCGGCTGTACGGTCACAGAACTCTCCGCGGAGGAGAAGGAAGCATTTTACCGCTGCGTGGAGCCTGTCTATGATAAATACTGCGCCGAGTATATGGATATTGTAGAGAAGATCCGTAAAATCGGAGAACATGAGAGAGAAGAATAATTTGTTATATATGGAAGGAAAGGTAGGAGCACTGTGAGAAAGACGATAAAACGCTTCGCCGCGGCCGGACTTGCCGCTGCGGCCATTCTGTCTCTGACAGGCTGCGGATCTCTGACCGACGGAAAGAGAATCATCCGCGTCTCCCACGCTCAGTCGGAAACGCACCCGGAGCATCTGGGACTTCTGGCATTCAAGGAGTATGTGGAGGAACATCTGGGGGATAAGTACGAGGTGCAGATATTCCCCAACGAGCTTCTGGGATCTGCACAGAAGGCCATCGAGCTGACGCAGACGGGGGCCATCGATTTCGTCGTGGCGGGAACCGCGAACCTGGAGACCTTTGCGGAAGTGTATGAAATTTTCAGTATGCCGTATCTGTTTGATTCGGAAGAGGTCTACAAATCCGTGATGCAGGACACCGATTACATGGAGCAGGTGTACGCGTCCACGGACGAGGCCGGATTCCGCGTTGTCACCTGGTACAATGCGGGTACGAGAAATTTCTACGCCAAGACGCCGATCAACACGCCGGATGATCTGACCGGCAAGAAGATCCGCGTGCAGCAGAGCCCGGCCAGCGTGGCTATGGCCAACGCCTTCGGAGCGGCGGCTGCCCCCATGGGATTCGGCGAGGTCTACACGGCGATCCAGCAGGGCGTCATCGACGGAGCGGAGAACAATGAGCTGGCGCTGACCAACAACAAGCACGGCGAGGTGGCCAAGTATTACAGCTACAACAAGCATCAGATGGTGCCGGATATGCTGGTGGCAAACTTAAAGTTTTTAAACGGCTTAAGCGACGAGGAGTATCAGGTGTTTAAGGAAGCGGCCCTTCTCTCCACCGAGGTGGAGATGGAAGAGTGGGACAAGAGCATCGAGGAGGCAAAGCAGATTGCCGCGGAGCAGATGGGCGTCGAATTTCTCGACGTGGACGTGAACGCGTTCAAGGAGAAGGTTCTGCCGCTGCACGAGTCCATGCTGGAGGAGAATCCTAAGATTGTGGATCTCTACGACCATATCCAGGCCGCCAATGAGCTTGCAAAGGGGGAAGAGTAAATGGAGAGGATGCGAAGTGCCAGAAAAATGGTTTTAAAGGTGATCGGCGTATGTATTATCGCACTGTTTGCTTTCATGACGCTGATCGGTACATATCAGATCGTCACCCGGTATTTCTTTAACCGGCCCAGCACGGTCTCGGAGGAGCTTCTGACGTATTCCTTCACCTGGATGTCCCTGCTTGCGGCCGCCTATGTGTTCGGAAAGAGGGATCACATGCGCATGGGATTCCTGGCGGACCAGATCACGGGACCGGCCAGAAAAATCATAGAGGTGCTGATCGACGGCTTAAGCTTCGCCCTGGCGGGCGTGGTGATGGTCTACGGCGGCGTGGCGATCACGAAGCTGACCACCATACAGATGACCGCGTCCTTAGGCGTTCCCATGGCCTATATTTATGTGATTGTGCCGGTTACGGGACTGCTGATCATGGTATTCAGCGCCATGAATGCGGTTGACATGTTAAAACGTGATTTCAGTGAAAAGGGGGAGGCTAAGATATGAGTACGATAGCAGTTGTATGCGGCCTGATTATTTTTGCCCTACTGGCCGTCATGCTTTTGTCGGGCGTTCCGATTGCGGTGGCGCTGGCGGTTTCATCCATCGTGGCGATTCTTCCGGTGCTTGATCTGGACGTGGCGGTGCTCACGGGCGCGCAGAGAATTTTCTCCGGAATTTCCGTGTTCAGCCTGTTGGCGATCCCGTTCTTCATTCTGGCCGGAAATCTGATGAACAAAGGCGGAATCGCCATCCGTCTGATCAATTTTGCGAAGATTTTCACGGGCAGCATCCCCGGTTCCCTGGCGCAGACCAACGCCGTGGCCAACATGCTGTTCGGCGCGATCTCCGGTTCCGGTACGGCGGCGGCCTCCGCCATGGGCTCCATCATCGGCCCCATCGAGGAGGAGGAGGGATATGACCGTGATTTCTCCGCCGCGGCCAACATCGCGACGGCGCCCACGGGACTGCTGATCCCGCCCAGCAACGTGATGATCACGTTCTCCCTGGTCAGCGGAGGCACCTCCGTGGCCGCGCTTTTCATGGCCGGCTACATCCCCGGCATTCTCTGGGGCCTTGCCTGTATGATCGTAATTTACTATTTTGCAAAGAAGAAGGGATATAAGAGCTCTGCGAAGTACACGGCCTCCGAGAAGGTGAAGGTATTCTTCCAGGCGATCCCCTGCCTGTTAATGATTATCGTCGTAATCGGCGGAATCATCTCCGGTATTTTCACGGCCACCGAGGGAAGCGTCGTGGCCGTGGTTTACAGCATGATTCTCTCCATGGTGTTCTACAAGTCCATCAAGCCGTCAGAGCTGCCGAAAATTTTCCTGGACAGCGCGGAGATGACTGGTATCATCATCTTCCTGATCGGCGTTTCCAGTATCATGAGCTGGGTGATGGCCTTCACCGGAATCCCGACCGCGATCTCCGAGTTTATGCTGGGAATCAGCGACAACCGCTATGTGATTCTTCTGATCATCAACATACTGTTGCTGATCGTTGGTACGTTCATGGATATGACGCCGGCCTGCCTGATTTTCACGCCGATCTTCCTGCCGATCTGCCAGGCGCTGGGCATGAATACGGTTCACTTTGGTATTATGATGATCTTCAACCTGTGCATCGGTACGATTACGCCTCCGGTTGGAACGACTCTGTTCGTGGGCGTAAAAGTGGGAAAAACGAAGATCGAGAACGTCATAAAGCCGCTTCTTCTTTACTTTGCAGCGATCTTTGTGGTGCTCATGCTTGTCTCCTACATTCCGATTCTGTCACTGTGGCTGCCGGGACTTCTGGGGTATGTATAACAGTTGGTTTATATGAAATGATATCTGGATGCGGAACCGCTTTGCCGTCTGACGGCAGGGCGGGCTCCGCATTCTTTTTATATGGAGCCGGGGTTATATACAGTTAAGGAAATGGAGCTGGGGGTTCTCGCCGGTTAGTCATCCAGGGACTGCAAAAGCGCCTGCAGCTTATCAACCTGCGCCGTGTGCTGTTCGATCATTTCCTCCGCCAGGTCTTTCACTTCCCCGTCGTCGGAGTAGTCGAGAGCCAGCTCGGAGAGATCCACGGCCAGCCGGCAGTGGAGAATCAGGGTTTTGGTGAAGGAGCGGTCCAGGTCTGCGGCATGTGTGTCCCCGATTTCCCGGCCGAAGGAATCAGAAAGCAGCTCCTGATAGTCTTTCATGAAGGCGTCCCGCTTCCCCTGGTCGGTCTGCGGGTCCGCCTCCAGCCGGCGGAGCAGCTTGTCGATGGTATCCAGATCCTTTTTTTGCTGGGAGACCAGATCGTCGGCGGTCCGGGTGAGCGCCTCGTCGCTCCCGCCGGCATCCAGATAGCACTCTGCCAGCGCGATGGAGGCCTGGCTGTGCGGCTGTATGGCCCGCAGATAGTCTAGGGATGCGTCGGCGGATGCGGGGAGATCTGTCATGGCTTCTGCCATATCGTCCAGGATTTCCCTCTCCCCGCCCTGGTAGGCGGCCAGGTTTTTAAGCTTTTCCTGTTCCGCCTGCGAGGTCCCGGCCGCTTCGCCCGCCGGGGCGCCGGCATTTGGGGGAGAGGTCTCCCCGGCGCCCGCATTTCCCGGAAACAGGGACCAGGACAGGAAGAGAATGACGGCCGCGGCCGCCAGGAGGAACATGCAAAATGATAGTCTGCGCATGGATTCACCTTCTTTTTTCTTTAGTATCTGCGGGGAATGGGGAAAATATGTGGCGTATATTGTAGATGTCCTACATGCGGCAGAATATCAATTTGATTGTAATTATTATGATTTCCGTGTATAATTTCTTTGAAATACAATATATTTGGAAGGGCCGTTGGTGTTGATGGAATTAGAGCTCAATATAGAGGATTTATTGAATAAAAGAAGAATTGAGTCTGACAGAATTGAATTTAAGGCTTCATGGAATAGATGATATTTATCATAGCATTTGCGCGTTTGCCAATGATTTTGATAATGTTGGAGGAGGATATGTTTTAATAGGCGTAGAAGAAAAAAATGGAGTTGCAGTAAGACCTGTAAAAGGGGTGGAAGAAAACGAGCTGGACATGATACAAAAAGAAATTCTGGGCTATAATAATACAATGATTCCAGCATACTTTCCACGTGTCATTATTGAGCAGGTGGATGAAAAATATATTATGGTGTTATGGGTGACGACGGGAGTGCAAAGACCATACAAAGCGCCGGATCATGTCACGTCCAAAAAAGATAAGAAATATTATTATTATATACGGTACGCGACAAGTTCAGTTCGTGCAAATGCAGAGCAGGAGCGGGAATTAATTAGCATGACAAATTATGCACCGTTTGACACGAGGCCTAATTTTGAAGCTGTGGAATCTGATATATCGGTCGCATTGTTGACGGATCATCTGAATACAACAAAAAGTAAGCTGGCAAAACAGATTGGGAAACGTGGCGTTATGGAAGTGCTTGGAGATATGCAGCTTCTTGTGGGCCCGCCGGAACAACAATATATATCAAATGCAGCACTGATGATGTTTTGTGATCATCTGGACAAATTTTTTCCATATACGCAGGTAGAAATTACAAAATTCCCGGAAGGTAGTATCAAAAATCCGAATAATTTTATAGAGGTGCCGGTTATCAAAGGTTCAGTCCCGACAATGATTAAAAGAACCATGGAAAAGTTACAGGATATGGTAATTGAGGAGAAGGTAACAAAGGTGGACTATCAGATGGAGTCCATTCGCCGTTTCAGCTATCCATACCAGGCATTGGAAGAGGCGGTAGTAAACGCCTTTTATCATCGCGATTACCAGTCCTATCAGGCGATAATCATAGAGATTGAACCGGATTGTGTCCGAATTATCAGCTATCCAGGCATTGACCGTTCCATTTCGCAAAAGACGATTGCTGAAGGAGAACGGTTCAAATCCCGATATTATAGAAATAAACGTTTGGGAGAATTCTTGAAAGAATTAGACTTGACAGAGGGAAAATCCACAGGAATTCCGACGATACAGGAGGAACTTAGGAACAATGGTTCTCCTAAGGCGACATTTGAGACAGATGACGAGAGGAGAGCTGTTACAGTTGAGATACCGATCCATCCGGATTTTTTGACAGAACAGAGATCCGGGCTCCAACATGGACCCCAAAATGGACCTCAAAATGAACCCCAAAATGAACCTGGAAAAGTTGGTGATCTGGAAAAAAATATTTTAAAAATGATAAAAATAGACGGACATATAACGCGGGACGAGATGGCCAGCCGATTGAATGTTTCATTAAGTACCGTAAAACGTTCGATTAATAAATTAAAGGCAAATGGTACGATTGAATATGTGGGTTCAAGTAAAGGTGGATACTGGGTTGAAAAGTAATAGAATGGGATTTTAATATGTAATTTACGCACAAAAGAGTGGAGGACAGACGAATGATACAGGACATTGCACCGCATACATACAGCGTGGAATACGATACCAGGGAGCCGCAGGCCGGAGACTACGGACTCTATTTTGAGGGGAAAAACGTGCTTTTGCGCGCGGAGAAGGACGGGTACAGACTGCCGCTTCTGGAGGAGCTTTTAAAAGACGGCGTCACGGTCGGCGGCTGGGAGAACGCGGAGGAGATGGGGAAGCATGCTCATTTCCTGTTTTCCGTGGACGGCGCAGGGTACTTTCTTATCGAGGACAAATTTATACCGGGCAGGAGAAATGCAGCCTCCGGCGGGGGGAGCTTCCTGGCGGAGGGCTATGAGCTTGCCCCGACCCAGGTGTTCCGCACGATGCGGCCCATGTACCAGGCGTTTGCAGGCATCACGGCCAGCCAGCTCTGGCGCTGGGAGAAGAGCCGCACCTTCTGCGGCGTCTGCGGCACGAGGATGGAGCGCAGCAAAACTGAGCGGGCCCTGGTCTGCCCGGTCTGCGGCCAGCTGGAATACCCGAAGATCTCCCCGGCAGTCATCATCGCCATCACCAACGGGGACAAGCTTCTGATGTCGAAGTATGCGGGCCGCGGCGCCTACAAAGGCTATGCCCTGATCGCCGGATTCGTGGAGATCGGCGAGACCTTCGAGGACACGGTGCGCCGGGAGGTCATGGAGGAAGTGGGACTCAAGGTTAAGAACATCCGCTACTACAAGAGCCAGCCCTGGGCGTTCACGGACACGGTGATGATCGGATTCTTTGCCGAGCTGGACGGAGACGACAAAATCACGCTCCAGGAGGACGAGCTTGCCATGGCCGGCTGGTACACCCGCGACGAGATCCCGGACGACGCCGGAGAGATCAGCGTGGGAAGCGAGATGAAGAGGGTGTTCAAGGAAGGGAAAGACAGCCTCATTTTTAACAGGGAGGATTCACAATGACACCCAAGACCATTTTATTTGATTTAGACGGCACACTGACAAACCCAAAGACAGGCATCACCCGCTCGGTTCAGTATGCGCTCAGGCATTTTGGCATCGACGAGCCGGATCCGGACAAGCTCTGCCCGTTCATCGGCCCGCCGCTTCGCACCAGCTTCAAGACCTTTTATAATTTTACAGATGAAGAGGCCGCCGAGGGCGTGCAGGCGTACCGCGAGTATTTTGCGGTGAAGGGCATCTGGGAGAATGAGGTTTACGAGGGAATCCCGGAGGTTTTAAAGCGGCTTAAGGAGGCCGGAAACCGGCTGATGGTGGCCACCTCGAAGCCGGAGATATTCGCCGGAAAGATTTTAAAGCATTTTGATCTGGACCAGTGGTTCGAGTTCGTCGGCGGAGCCGATCTGGAGGAGACCCGCGTGGAGAAGGCGGACGTCATAAGATACGTGCTTGAGAGGGAGCATCTGGCGTTTTCCGATCACATCGTCATGGTGGGAGACCGCAGCCACGACGTGCTGGGGGCGAAGGCCAACGGGATCCCGACGGTGGGCGTGCTGTTCGGCTTCGGCTCCGAGGCGGAGCTTAAGGACGCGGGCGCCCGCTGGATCGTCAGAGATGTGAGAGAGCTGGGAGAGCTCCTTTACAGGCTTTAAACAGGTCTGCGAAAGCGGATACAGAAAGAGGAGTGAGTATGAGAAACGCAAGACAGACTTTTTTACGGCTGTTTATATACCTGGCGGGCATCATTATCCTGGCGTTTGGAATTGTGCTGAACACGAAGACGAATATGGGAGTGTCGGCGATCATTTCCGTGCCCTTTTCCATTGCCGCGGTGTGGGGGATCAACCTGGGGGTCATGACATTTTTCTTCTATGTGTTCTGTATTTTTATGCAGTGGGTGCTGGACCGGAAGAATTTTGGAATCCGGGAGATGCTGCAGATTGTGGTCAGCTTTATCACCAGCTGGTTCATCAACCTGTTCGACCAGAGCATCCCCATGGCGCCGGATTCCCTGGCCCTTCGTTTCCTGGTGCTTTCCATGGCCATTGTGGCCACGGGCTTCGGTTCCTCCCTCATTGTGATGATGGAGCTGGCGGCAAACCCCGCCGACGGATTCGCCAGAACGCTTGGAAAGCTGGTTGGGCGCGAGTTTGGATTTGGGAAAAATATGATGGATCTCGGATGCGTGGCCATATCCGCCTCCATCGGGCTGCTGTTCGGCGGAAGAATCGTCGGCATCGGCGTGGGGACGGTGTTCTCGGCCATCTTCATCGGGCGCTGCGTGGCCCTTACCAACTGGCTCATAAAGAGCCGGGTGCAGCGGGCGGTGGGGATTTGAAAGGAAAAAACGGACAGAACTTCTGGCTGGTAAAGCAGATGTTCTGTCCGTTATTTAAAATTTATTTACTCCACCGTCACCGATTTCGCCAGGTTCCTCGGCTTATCCACATCGAGCCCTCTTCCCAACGACACATAGTATGCAAAAAGCTGCAGCGGCAGAATGGCCAGCGAGTTCGTGAAGTACGGGTTGGTCTTCGGCACATACAGCGTGTAGTCCGTGTCCTTCTCAATCTCCGTGTGTCCCTCGTTGGTCAGCGACAGCACGAAGGCGCCCCTCGTTTTCACCTCAATGATATTGCTGATCATCTTTAAGTACAGCTCCTCCTGGGTCGTCACGGCCACCACCAGAGTCCCGTCCTCGATCAGCGAGATCGTCCCGTGTTTCAGTTCCCCGGCTGCGTACGCCTCTGAATGGATGTATGAAATCTCCTTTAATTTAAGAGAGCCCTCCAGCGAGATCGCGTAGTCGATGCCGCGCCCGATGAAGAAAATATGGTCGGCGGCCAGATAGCGGTTGGCGAATCTCTGTACCTGCTCCTGACAGCTCCCAAGGATCGTCTCCATCTGTTCCGGCAGCTTTAAAAGATCGTCCAGATATCCCGCAAACGCCGCGTCGTCCAGCTGTCCCCGTACCTTCGCGAATTTTAACGCCAGCAGATAGAAGGCGGCCAGCTGCGCGCTGTAGGCCTTTGTGGTGGCCACGGAAATCTCCGGGCCGGCCCAGGTGTAGATGACATTGTCGGCCTCCCTGGCGATGGAGCTTCCTACCACGTTGACGATGCCGAGAACCTTCTGCCCGTTCTTCTGCGACTCGCGCAGCGCTGCCAGCGAATCGGCGGTCTCGCCCGACTGACTCACCACGATGACCAGGGTGCCCGGCAGGAAGATGGGGTTGCGGTAGCGGTATTCCGAGGCCAGATCCACCTCCACGGGGATCCTGGCGATTCCCTCGAACACGTACTTTGCCGTCACGCCGGTGTGGTAGGCGGAGCCGCAGGCCACGATCTGGATCTTGTGGATGCCGCGGATCTCGTCATCGCTCATGCCCAGCTCCTCGATGACGATGTCGCCGTTCTTAATGCGGGGGGCCAGCGTGTCGCGGACGGCTCTCGGCTCCTCGAAAATTTCCTTTAACATGAAGTGGGGATATCCGCCCTTTTCCGCGGCGTCCACATCCCACTCGATGGTCACCGATTCCTTTTCCACCGGTTCTTTATCCATGTTGAAGAAGGAGATGCTGTCCTTTGAGAGCTCCACAATCTCCTCGTTCTGGATGTAGAACACGGTGCGGGTGTGCTGTAAAATGGCCGGCACGTCGGAGGCGATGAAATTCTCCCCCTGCCCCTCGCCGACGATGAGCGGGCTGTCCTTGCGGGCCGCGAACATCTTCTCCGGGAAATCGGAAAAGAGGATGCCCAGGGCGTAGGAGCCCTCCACCGTATACATGACGCGGCTGATGGCGTCCAGCGGATCGCCTTTATAATAGAAGTCCAGAAGGTGCGCCAGCACCTCCGTGTCCGTCTCGGAGCGGAAGACGTAGCCGCGCTTTACAAGCTTCGCTTTTAACGCCGAGTAATTCTCGATGATTCCGTTGTGAACGACGACGATGGAACCCGACTCGTTGAAATGCGGGTGCGCGTTGATGTCGTTGGGGCTTCCGTGAGTCGCCCAGCGGGTGTGCCCGATGCCTAGCGTTCCAGGAAGCGTCCGCCCGTCCTCAGTGGCTTCCTTAAGCTTAACAAGGCGCCCGGAGACCTTCTCCATGCGGATCCCGTTCTCCCCATAGACCGCGATGCCGGCGGAGTCATAGCCCCTGTATTCCAGTTTTGTAAGTCCCTCAAGCAGTATGGGAGCTGCCTGTTTATCCCCTACATATCCAACAATTCCACACATAATGCTGTTCTCCGTTTCTATGCTGTTAAATGTTTACTCTTAGAAGTATAGACGATTCGGCGCGGCTGTCAATGATTTTATATAGAAATTAACACAGAAATTGTGTATAATATCACTGTATAAGTGATACAGACAGATAAAGAGAGGAAGAATATGAGAAGGGGACGCGAAAACAGATACGAGAATTTGAGAATTTACAGCAGGCTTTACGGCAAGGGACGGTATTACATATTTTTGTTTATTATATTTTCACTGATTGTCATAGGCGGATCTCTGGTTAACATGGTGACCATGAATCGGCGCAATGCGAAAAATACCCAGGAATATGTAAATAATATCACAGATCAGATGGCTAATGCGGTCAGTATCCGGCTCCGGGACAAAAGGATTCTGGTGGACAGCATAGGTGATTCCATTGAGTACATGAACGGAGAACAGTACATGGCACTGCAGGATAATTTTCTCGAGCGTAAACGTCTGATAAGCGATATGGATTTCATTGCTTTTTATGACAGCGTGGACAGGGAGTTCTATTTTTCTGGTGAACTGCCTGAGGGGATTGCTGCGGATGGGGAACATCTGATGGAGCTGGAGACAGTCAGGAATGCTGTGGAGACGGGAAAAAGTGCGATCGGTGTGGAGCAGCAATATTTGCTTTATATAAGACCTTTATACCGGAACGGTCAGAGAACAGGCTTTCTTATGGCCGGGGAGGGAGAGGCTTCTATGCGTGACATCATCCGGACAGGCGGTTTTAGCGGCAGAAGCTACAGCTGTATCATTAACAAGGACGGTCAAGTGGTGTTGTCCACCGCCGATGACGGAGCGTTTGTGTATCTGGCTCAGGTGTTTTATGATGGGGAGGATCAGGAGCTCCTGGAAAAAATGCGGGTGATGGAGGAGCATATAGATCATGACGAGGGAGGTATTTTTGAATTTCGCATGGCTACTGGAAATGACGGATACCTCTCCTATACGCCCATGGGAATCAATGACTGGATTATGCTGACCATCGTTCCGAAAAATCTGCTTTCGGTCTATTCGGATTCTTTTGTTCTGCGTTCATTTATTGGTGTTCTGGGCTCCATCGTGGTTTCTCTTGCGTTTGGCATGACTCTGACGGGCACATATAATTATGGTCGGAAAAGCCTGGAATGGCTGGCATTTTACGACGATATTACTGACGGCATCAATAATACGGAATTTAAGCAGAAGTACATGGCTCTGTCGGAGAAAAACGACATGAGCGGCTATGCAGTCGTTTTGCTGGATGCGGTAGATTTTAAGGAGATCAATGAGAAATATGGAGTGGGCGTCGGAAATGAGATGCTCAAATATTTTTACCGCAGTATCGATAAAAATTTAAAAAAGGAACATCTGGAAATTGCGGCCCGCAGCGAGATGGATCACTATTTCCTGCTTTTGAAGGAAACAGATCCGGATGAGATTCAGAAAAGGCTGGATGCGATCGTTTCGGAAATTAATTCTTTCGAAGACACGGATCTGCCGAAAAATGAGTTTGAGTTCTGGGAGGGAGTCAGCTTCATCACCGATCAGAGCATGGATATCATGGTGCTCCAGGATCAGGCACGGATGGCGCTTAAGGATAAAAAAACCAGTGGAAAATGTCTTTTTTACGACGATGATATTGCAGAGCGTATCCGGCAGGCGAGAGAGCTGGACCGCACGTTTGAGCAGGCGCTGGTAGATGGAGATTTCAGACTCTACCTTCAGCCGAAGGTAAATATGAGGACTCGTTCCATTGCCGGTGCGGAGGCGCTGGCCCGATGGTATCATCCAGAGAGGGGGATTGTTCCCCCGGTTCAGTTTATTCCTTATCTGGAGGACAGCGGAAAAATCCGGAAACTGGATCGCTACATATTTGAGCAGACCTGTATCTGGCTGAGCCGCAGGAAGGCGGCAGGAGAGGAGCTGTATCCTGTCTCTGTCAATCTGTCGAGAAATCATTTTATGGAAGAGAATTTCCTGGACTGGTTTGTGGAGACCACAGAAAAGTATGGAGTTGACAATCGCCTTCTGGAATTTGAACTGACAGAGTCAGTGTTTATGAACGATGCGCATATACGCAAAGTCAGGGACGCCATCTACAAGATGCATGAGCATGGGTTCACCTTGTCTATTGATGATTTCGGCATCGGATATTCGTCTCTGAGTCTTATCAGAGAGTTTGACGTGGATGTGCTGAAGCTGGATCGATCATTTTTCCTGGATCTCGACAGCAGAAAGGCGAGGGAGGTTATAAGCTGTCTCGTAAATCTGGCCAGGGAACTGGATATTCAGATTGTCGTGGAAGGAATTGAGACATACAGACAGATTGAATATCTGAAAATACTGAACTGTGATGTGGTTCAAGGATACTTTTTCTCGAAGCCTTTGCCGGAGGAAGAATTTGGCAAGTGGAGTGATGCATTCGACTTCGAGCAGTATGGAGGTTGATGATAAGGCTATGATTGAGTTGAGAAAGCAAAAAAATGAGGCCGTTTTGAAGGCTCTGGAAAATGAATTTGATTATGTCTGCCAAATCAATGTGAAGGATAACAGCTATGTGCTGTACGCATCGGAGAAGGCGACTCTGGCCCTTCCGCATCGGGTTTCGGATGATTACAATGGGGAGCTGTGGTCGTTTAACCGGAAATATGTGGTCCCGGAGGAGTTTGAGCGGGTCACTGCGTGTATGCAGGTGGAGCATGTGGTGCGGGAGCTGGAGGATAAAAATGAATACATCCTCTATGCTTCAGTGTGCGAGCAGGGGGAAATCTACTATAAGAAGCTCCGGTTTTGCTATCTGGATGAGAGAAAAGAGGAGCTGCTTCTTTCCCGGGTGGATATCAGCGACATCGTTCGGGAGCAGAAGCTGAGGGAGCAGGAGGAGAGAAGACGCAGGGCGTTTCTGGAAAATATGCCAGTGATATGTTTCACCTGTGAAGTGCTTTTGGATGAAAAAGGTGAGCCTTACGATTTCATGTTCACTTACTCCAACCGCATACATGCGAAGATGATGAAAATGGACTGTCAGGAGCTGGTGGGCAAGCGGTTTTATGCAGATCTTCATGAGACGGACAGACGCTGGCTCTCGTACTATTATGATACGGCCTGTCTGGGGAATCCGCATGTTCTTAAGGATTACAATTCCAAAACCGGGCGGTACTACCTCGTTCACACGTTTCAGGAGCAGGAAGGCATCTGCGGCTGTATTGCTCTGGATATCACGGAGGGATTTTTCCTGGAGCGGGAGCTGGAAAAGAGCCGGGAAAACATGCGCTACGTGTTAAAAGCCACCACGGATCTGGTATTCCAGTATGATCTGAAACGGAGGAGATTCACATTTTTTAAAATGGATAAAGATCGTTCGGATCAGTCTGTGTCAGCCCATGAATTTATCGGCGAGATGGTGAAACGTGGGTATCTGTGCAGGGATTATGAAGATGAAGTGTGGAAAGCACTGAAAAAAATACAGGATGGTTCCCACGAGGTATTCTTAAATATCAAGGCGAGAAAGAGGCTGAAAGAGCCGTTTCAGTGGTATAAGCTGGCGTTTTTTGATTATAAGGAGTTAAAGACCCACGAGCGCTGTGTGTTGGGATACATGCAGAATATTGAACAGATTCAGACGAGACAGGAGATTCTCAAACGGGAGGCACAGACCGATCCGCTGACGGGGATTTTGAACGCGAGAGAGGGAAGACGGCAGGTGAAAAAAAGTCTGGAGACGCGCGGGGAGTCTGGCTGCAGTGCCCTGTTCATCATGGACATCGATGATTTCAAACGATTCAATGACACGCTGGGACATCAGGCCGGTGATGAGACGTTAAAAGTGTTTGCCCGGATTTTGAAGAACACTTTCCGGGCAGAGGATATCGTTTACCGGCTGGGAGGGGATGAGTTTGTTGTGTTTGTGAATCATCTTGAGGATCCGGAGCGGATCATAGGAATTATTATGGAGCGATTCTTCCGGAATACCCGCCAGGTGGAGATCGGAGGAATCCGTCTTTCCAGCAGCGTCGGGGTCTATGCCAGCAGCGGGGAGCACGCATTTGAACATTACTATGCCATGGCAGACAAGGCGCTTTATGAGACAAAACACAACGGCAAAAACTGGTATACTCTTATATTGGAAAATTAAGTAAAAAATGTCAAAATCTTCTTGACATTTTGAGGGATATACTCTACAATAAAAACAGTAACAATTACTAATTTACCACAAGGAGGACAAAACCATGGAATTAAAAGGAAGTAAGACAGAACAGAACTTAATGACAGCGTTTGCAGGGGAGTCCCAGGCAAGGAATAAGTATACATATTTTGCCAGCGTAGCTAAGAAGGAAGGCTACGAGCAGATCGCAGCGATCTTCGAGCAGACCGCCAACAACGAGAAAGAGCACGCGAAGATGTGGTTCAAGGAGCTTCAGGGCATCGGAAACACCATGGAGAACTTAAAGGCAGCCGCAGAGGGCGAGAACTACGAGTGGACCGACATGTACGCACAGTTCGCAAAAGAGGCTGAGGAGGAAGGCTTCACCGCACTCGCAGCCAAGTTCCGCGGCGTGGCAGCCATTGAGAAGACCCACGAGGAGAGATACTTAAAGCTTCTTCACAACGTGGAGATGCAGCAGGTATTCGAGAAGGCCGAGGAGACCATGTGGGAGTGCCGCAACTGCGGACACTTAGTAATCGGCAAGAAGGCGCCGGAGGTATGTCCGGTATGCGCACATCCCCAGAGCTACTTTGAAGTGAGAAAAGAAAACTACTAATTGTTTCAGCTTGTGGGAACGGCCCCGTTTTCCGTGTGACTGCGGAAAACGGGGCTTTTCCTGTTTTCCTATTTTTTCTAAAAAATTTATCGCCAGATCGCCAAATATGTGGTACAATGTACGAGATAGCAATGTAAGGACAGGAGACTTTTAAGATGAAGAAAAGACGCGTATTTTTAAAGCTGAGCGGAGAGGCTCTGGCAGGTCCTGAGAAGAAAGGCTTCGACGAGGCCACGGTGAAGGAGGTCGCCAGACAGGTGAAGATGGCCGTGGACGAGGGCGTGGAGGTCGGCATCGTCATCGGAGGCGGCAACTTCTGGAGAGGCCGCACCAGCGAGGCCATCGAGCGGACCAAGGCGGACCAGATCGGGATGCTGGCCACAGTGATGAACTGCATCTATGTGTCCGAGATTTTCCGGTACGCGGGGATGAAGACGCAGATTCTGACGCCGTTTGAGTGCGGCTCCATGACAAAGCTCTTTTCAAAGGACAGAGCGAATAAATACTTCGAGAAGGGCATGGTCGTGTTCTTTGCCGGCGGGACGGGACATCCGTATTTCTCCACCGACACGGGGATCGCGCTCCGGGCCATCGAGATGGAGGCGGACTGCATTCTCTTGGCCAAGGCCATCGACGGCGTGTACGACAGCGATCCGAAGATCAACCCGGAGGCGAAGAAGTACGACACCATCAGTATCCAGGAGGTCATCGATAAACAGCTGGCCGTCATCGATCTGACGGCGTCCATCATGTGCATGGAGAATCACATGCCCATGGCAGTATTTGGTTTAAATGAAAAAGACGGCATCGCCAACGCGATGAAAGGAAAAATAAATGGTACGGTAGTTACCGCATAACAGGAGGTCATTATGCAGGAAGAAATCAAAATCTACGAGGAAAAGATGCACAAATCTTACGACGCGCTCATCAACGAGTACAGCACCATCCGCGCAGGCCGCGCGAACCCGAAGGTGCTGGACAAGCTGAGAGTGGATTACTACGGCACGCCGACTCCCATCCAGCAGGTGGCCAACATCTCCGTTCCGGAGCCCCGCATGCTGCAGATCCAGCCGTGGGAGAAGAGCCTCATCAAGGCCATTGAGAAGGCGATCCTCACCTCCGATCTGGGCATCAACCCCAACAACGACGGCAGCGTGATCCGTCTGGTGTTCCCGGAGCTCACGGAGGAGCGCAGAAAAGAGCTGGCGAAGGATATCAAGAAGAAAGGCGAGAACACGAAGGTGGCCGTGCGCAACATCCGCCGCGATGCCAACGATGCGTTTAAGAAAAAAGAGAAGGCCGGCGAGATTTCCGAGGACGATCTGGAGCTGGGAATCGAGAAGATCCAGAAGCTGACTGATAAGATGATTGAGCAGATAGACAAGGCTGTGGAAGCCAAATCAAAAGAAATTCTTACCGTTTAGCAGCAGGGGGCAGGGAATCCTGCCCCTTGTTCCGGTATAAGGCGGATGGCCGCCCGGCGGCCGCGCACTGGCGAAAAAGCACGCCGGGGCGTACGCTACCGCCATGGGAGGAACAGATATGGGAGAGTTTTCAGTGCCAAGACATGTGGCAATCATTATGGACGGCAACGGCCGGTGGGCGAAGATGCGGGGACTCCCGCGGACCATGGGCCACAGGGCCGGCTGTGAGACCGTGGAGCAGACGGTGCGCGACGCGGCGGATTTAGGGATTGAGTATCTGACCGTGTACGGGTTCTCCACGGAGAACTGGAAGCGCTCGTCGGAGGAAGTGGGGGCGCTGATGCAGCTGTTCCGCTTCTATATCCGCAAGCTCTTAAAGGTGGCGAAGGAGAAGAATGTCCGGGTTCTTTCCATCGGGGACCGGACCCGGTTTGACAAAGACCTGATCGAGGGCTTAAACCGCCTGGAGCGGGAGACGAAGGACAACACGAGGATGACGTTCATCCTGGCTTTGAACTACGGCGGGCGGGATGAGATCGTGCGCGCCGCAAAAAAGCTTTTAAAGGCGGGCGAGGCCGGGGAGCTTAGTGCGGACGACGTGACGGAGGAGCTGTTTTCTGGATTTCTGGACACCGCGGGGATCCCGGACCCGGATCTCATGATCCGGACCAGCGGGGAACTGAGGCTTTCCAACTACCTGCTCTGGCAGCTGGCCTACTCGGAGTTCTACGTCACCGACTGCCTGTGGCCGGATTTTGACAAAGAGGAACTTAAAAAAGCTATCGCGCAATATAATACCAGAGAGAGACGGTTCGGCGGCGTGATATCGAAATAGGAGGTACGTTATGTTTTTGACCAGACTGCTTAGCGGTATCGTTCTCGTGATACTGGCTCTGGTGATTGTCGGCAAGGGAGGCGCCCTCCTGTTTGTGGTCTCGGCGGCCGTGTCTCTCATCGGCATGTATGAGCTCTGCCGGGTGATGGGAACCGAGAAGAGCATGGTGGGCCTCACCAGCTATGCGGCCGGCATCCTGTACTACGCGCTGCTCTGGATGAACGACAGCAATTACGTGACGCTGATGGCCATTGCGGCGCTGATGGCGCTGATGGCGATTTATGTGTTTACGTTTCCCAAGTACAGCACGGAGCAGGTGACCACCGCGTTTTTCGGCATTTTCTACCTGGCGGTGATGCTCTCCTATGTGTACCAGGTGCGCGCCATGACCGACGGGATCTATCTGGTGTGGCTGATCGTCATCAGCTCCTGGGGCTGCGACACCTGCGCCTACTGCGTGGGCGTGCGCATGGGAAAGCACAAGCTGGCCCCGGTCTTAAGCCCTAAAAAGTCCATCGAGGGAGCCGTGGGAGGCGTGGCCGGAGCGGCCCTTCTGGGCGCCGGGTATGCGCTCCTCTACGGGGATAAGATGCTGGAGGTGGTATCGCCTGTGGTCACCTGCGCGGCGGCCTGCGCCATCGCGGCGGTGATCTCCCAGGTGGGAGATCTGGCGGCCTCGGCCATCAAGAGAAACCACAACGTTAAAGATTACGGACATCTGATACCGGGTCACGGCGGCGTGCTGGACCGTTTTGACAGCATGATTTTCACCGCGCCCGCGATTTACTTTGCGCTGACATTTCTGATGTGAGGCGCGAAACTATATGCAGAAAGGAAGTCCCGAAGATGAAAAATATAGGGATTCTGGGTTCCACCGGTTCCATCGGCACCCAGACGCTTGAGGTGGTGCGCGCGAACCCGGAGTTTAAGGTGACGGCGCTGGCCGCAGGCGGAAACATAGATTTGCTGGAGCGGCAGATCAGCGAGTTTAAGCCGTCCCTGGCGGCGGTCTGGACCGAGGAGAAGGCGAGGGAGCTGGCCCTGCGCGTGGCCGACCTGCCCGTGAAGGTGCTGTGGGGCATGGACGGACTTCTGGAGGTGGCCGTGCAGCCGGAGAGCCGGATTTTAGTGACGGCCATCGTGGGCATGATCGGGATCCGTCCCACCATCGCCGCCATGGAGGCGGGCAAGGACATCGCCCTGGCCAACAAGGAGACGCTGGTCACCGCGGGTCATATCATCATGCCGCTGGCGGAGAAGACCGGCGTTCAGATTCTGCCCGTGGACAGCGAGCACAGCGCCATTTTCCAGTGCTTAAACGGAGAAAATAAGAGACAGATCCATAAAATTTTACTGACGGCCTCCGGCGGCCCGTTCCGCGGAAGGACCAGGGAGCAGATGCGGGAGGTCCGGCTGGAGGACGCGCTAAAGCATCCCAACTGGGCCATGGGAAGGAAGATTACCATCGACAGCTCCACCATGGTGAACAAGGGCCTGGAGGTCATGGAGGCGAAATGGCTGTTCGGCGTCGGCCTGGAGCAGGTGCAGGTGGTGGTCCAGCCCCAGAGCGTCATCCACTCCATGGTGGAATTTGACGACGGCGCCGTGATGGCGCAGCTTGGCACGCCGGATATGAAGCTGCCGATCCAGTACGCGCTCTGCTACCCGGACAGAAAATTCTTAGCCGGCGAGCGGTTAGATTTCGCCAGATTGGCGCAGATTACCTTTGAGGACCCGGATATGGAGAATTTCCCGGGACTTCGTCTGGCCTACGAGGCCGGCGCCGCCGGAGGCTCCATGCCCACGGTCTACAACGCGGCCAACGAGCTGGCGGTGAAGAAATTTTTAGAGAGGGCCATCGGGTACCTCACGATCACGGATATTATAGGGGAAGCGATGAGAAGGCACAAGGTACAAAAGAGTCCTTCTGTGGAGGATATTCTTGCCATCGAGAGGGAGACATATGAATTTATAGAGAGCAGGTGGTAGTATTGCTGAGTGTGTTAGCGGCGCTTCTGGTGTTCGGCCTCATTGTGCTGATTCACGAGTTCGGTCATTTCCTGTTTGCGAAGCGGGGCGGCATCACGGTGGATGAGTTTTCCATCGGGATGGGGCCGAGGATTTTTAGCTTCGAGCGGGGCGGAACCAGGTATTCCTTAAAGATTCTCCCCTTCGGGGGCTCCTGCATGATGCGGGGCGAGGACGAGGCCAATTCGGATCCGGGGGCGTTTAACAATAAGCCCGTGTGGACCAGGATCAAGGTCATCGCGGCGGGGCCGGTGTTCAACTTTATACTGGCCTTCGTGTTTGCCTGCCTGATCGTGGGCTATACCGGCTATGACCCGGCGGAGGTGATTTCCGTCGTGGACGGCTATCCGGCAAAGGAGGCGGGAATCCGCGAGGGCGACGTCATAAAGAGCTTAAACGGCAGCCGCATCCACGTGTACCGCGAGGTGCAGAATTATACCATGTTCCATCCGGGCGAGACCCTGGAGGTGGTGTATGAGCGGGACGGGGAGAAATACGAGACGGTCATTACCCCCAGATATTCGGAGGAGAACGGCGGGTATTTAATGGGCATCACGGGCGGAACCTACCGGCCCACAGAGAATATTTTACAGACGCTTGAGTACGGGGCCTACGAGGTCACCTACTGGATCAAGCTGGTGGTCAAGAGTCTGGGAATGCTGATCCAGGGCCAGGTGGGAAGAGACGACATCGCGGGCCCGGTGCGCATCGTGGCCATGATCGACAGCACGGTGGAGATGACGCGGCCCTACGGGCTGGCCATTGTGCTTCTGGAGCTTGCCAATCTGACAGTGATGTTAAGCGCCAATTTAGGCGTGATGAATCTGCTTCCGATTCCGGCGCTGGACGGCGGACGGCTGGTGTTCCTTCTCATCGAGGCGCTGCGCGGAAAGCCGGTGGACCCGGAGAAGGAGGGCATGGTGCATCTGACCGGCATGGCGCTCCTCATGACGCTGATGGTATTTATACTGTTCAATGATATAAGCAATCTGTTTTTGTCGTAGGAAGAGGTAAGGTATGATAAGGGACAACACGAAAGTCATTCAGATCGGAGACCGGCAGATCGGCGGCGGAAATCCGGTGCTCATCCAGTCCATGTGCAACACGAAGACCGAGGATGTGAAGGCCACCGTCCAGCAGATTCACCGGCTGGAGGAGGCCGGGTGCGATATCATCCGCGTGGCCGTTCCCACCATGGAGGCGGCCATGGCGCTGGGGGAGATTAAGAAGCACATCCACATTCCGCTGGTGGCCGACATCCATTTCGACTACCGTCTGGCCATCGCCTCCATCGAGTGCGGGGCTGACAAGATACGGATCAATCCCGGCAACATCGGCTCTGGGGAGCGGGTGGCCGCCGTGGTGGAGAAGGCGAAGGAGTACGGCGTCCCCATCCGAGTGGGCGTCAACAGCGGCTCCCTGGAAAAGCCTCTGATCGAGAAGTACGGCGGCGTCACCGCCGAGGGAATCGTGGAGAGCGCGCTGGAGAAGGTGGGCATGATCGAGCGGCTGAGCTACGACAACCTGGTGATCAGCATCAAGTCCTCCGACGTGATGATGTGCATAAAAGCCCACGAGCTGATTGCAAAGAAGACCCGCTATCCCCTGCATGTGGGGATCACGGAGTCCGGTACGGTGCTCTCCGGCAACATCAAGTCGGCCCTGGGCCTGGGCGTCATCCTGTACCAGGGGATCGGCGACACCATCCGCGTGTCCTTAACCGGCGACCCGGTGGAGGAGGTGCGCTCGGCAAAGCTGATTTTAAAGACGCTGGGTCTTAAAAAGGGCGGCGTGGAGGTGGTGTCATGTCCCACCTGCGGCCGCACACGCATCGATCTCATCGGCCTGGCGGGCCAGGTGGAGGAGATGGTGAAGGATTTCGACCTGGACATTAAAGTGGCGGTCATGGGCTGCGTGGTAAACGGCCCGGGCGAGGCCAGGGAGGCGGATCTGGGGATTGCCGGCGGCGTCGGCGAGGGACTGATTTTCTCCAGAGGACAGATACTTAAGAAGCTTCCCGAGGACCAGCTTCTGGCGGGGCTTAGGGAAGAGCTTATGAAGATGGTGAAATAGATGAAGAAATTTCTGGAAGTATTTCCCGATTTACATATTGCGGATGACTTTAGAGAGCTTTTAAACCTGGTGGAGGTGGAGAAGGTGACCTCCACCAGGGATAGGAGCTCTATTCGCGTTTACATGGTAAGTCCGCGGCTCATCCACAAGAAGATGATCCTGGAGCTGGAGCGGGGGATCCGCGACCAGCTGTTCCCGGGAAAGCAGCTTACCGTCAAGATCATGGAAAAATATAGGCTCTCCGGCCAGTACAACCCGGAGAAGCTTTTGAAGGTATATAGAGAGAGCATCCAGACGGAGCTCAAAAACTACAGCATGCTGGAGTACAATATGTTCCGCAACGCCGACATCACCTTCCCGGAGACCGATCTGATGCGCATGGTTATCGAGGACACCATGATTGCCAGGGACAAGGCCGGGGAGCTTAAGCGCATTCTGGAAAAGATCTTCACCGAGCGCTGCGGGCTTCCCGTGGAGGTGCAGGTGGAGTACAAGGAGGCCAGAAAGCGCAGGCGCGAGGAGGAACCGGTGATCGTGCCGTTTCCCGGGCGCGCAGGACAGGGACAGGCTGCGGATACCGGGAACGGAGGATATGACCGGGCCGGTGCAGTTGGCGCGGGAGCGGACGGATATTATCAGAACGACAGCGGCGAGGCGCCGCCCTGGGAGGTTGATGGGACAGCCGGGCCGGGGGCGGCCGGTTATGCGGACGCGGCGGGATATGGCGCGGGCGAATCGATGGCCGGCGGAAACGCGCCGGGGTACGGCGCGGGTGCAGGAGCGGCAGGAAGCGGCTTCGGGGCAGCCGGATATGGCGGCGGAGCCGGAATGGCCGGCGTAGGAATGGAAGCCGGCGCGGCGGGAGCCGGAGCAGGAACGCCTGGCGCCAGCAGGAACGCCGGGAAAACGCTCCCGCGGGTCGGCAGCGGCGCGAAGGGCGGCAAGGGCACAAAGCGCGACAACAGGGATTTCAAGAAATCCGGCTACAAGCGCTCCGACAACCCGGACGTGCTCTATGGGCGTGATTTCGACGACGAGCCCATCTCCATCGACCGGATCGAGGGCGAGATGGGGGAGGTGGTGATCCGCGGAAAGATTCTGACCAACGAGAGCCGGGAACTGAGAAGCGGCAAGACCATCGTCATCTTCAACGTCAGCGATTTCACCGATACCATCACGGTGAAAATCTTTGCCCGCGAGGAGAATTTAGAGGATCTGAAGGCGGCCACCCAGGCCGGGACATTTATTAAGCTGAAGGGCGTCACCACCATCGACCGCTTCGACGGGGAACTGACCATCGGCTCCGTGGCGGGCATCAAAAAGAGCGAGAATTTCCAGAGCAGGCGTTCTGATCACAGCCCGGTCAAGCGGGTGGAGCTCCACTGCCATACGAAGATGAGCGATATGGACGGCGTGTCCGAGGTAAAAGACATCGTAAAGCGGGCCAAGGCCTGGGGGATGCCGGCCATCGCGGTCACCGACCACGGCTGCGTCCAGGCCTTCCCCGACGCTAACCACGCGCTGGACAAGGGGGATACGTTCAAGATCATCTACGGCGTGGAGGGCTATCTGGTGGACGATATGAAGGAGCTGGTGGAAAATTCCCAAAACCAGAGCCTGGGAGGAAATTTCGTGGTGTTCGACATCGAGACCACGGGATTCTCCCCGATGAAAAACCATATCATCGAGATCGGCGCCGTCCGCGTGGAGGACGGGAAGATCACTGAGAAATTCAGCACCTTCGTGAACCCCGACGAGCCCATCCCGTTCCAGATCGAACAGCTGACGGGCATTAACGACGGCATGGTGCTGGACGCGCCGATGATCGATGCGGTGCTGCCGGAATTTTTGAAATTCTGCGAGGGAGCCGTCATGGTGGCCCACAACGCCTCCTTCGATATGAGTTTTATCAGGCACAACGCGAAGCTTCTGGGATACGACTTCGATCCCACGGTGTTAGACACAGTGACCATGGCGCGGGTGCTTCTGCCGAATCTGAACCGCTACAAGCTGGACACGGTGGCCAAGGCGCTTAATATTTCGCTGGAGAACCACCACCGGGCCGTGGACGACGCGGGGGCCACGGCGGAGATCTTCGCGGCGTTTGTAAAAATGCTTAAGGACCGGGATATCCACACGCTGGACGAGTTAAACGCTTTAAGCAAAATGGGGCCGGACATGATCAAGAAGCTTCCCACCTACCATATCATCATCCTGGCGAAGAATGATCTGGGGCGGGTGAACCTGTATCGCCTGGTGTCCGATTCCCACATCAAATACTTCCAGCGGCGGCCCAGGATTCCCAAAAGTCTCCTGAGCCAGTACCGGGAGGGGCTGATCATCGGCTCCGCCTGCGAGGCCGGAGAGCTCTACCAGGCGCTGCTTCGCGGCAGCAGCGAGGCGGATATCAACCGCATTGTGGAGTTTTACGACTATCTGGAGATCCAGCCTTTGGGGAACAACGAGTTCATGCTCCGGGATGAGAAGAGCACGGTGAAGTCCAGAGAAGATCTGATCGATTTAAACAAAAGGATCGTCGAGCTGGGAGACCGTTTTGGAAAACCGGTCTGCGCCACCTGCGATGTCCATTTCCTGGATCCGGAGGACGAGATCTACCGGCGCATCATCATGGCCGGGCAGGGCTTTAAGGACAGCGACGACCAGGCGCCGCTCTACCTTCGGACCACGGAGGAGATGCTGGAGGAATTTGAGTATCTGGGCAGCGACCGGGCCGAGGAGGTGGTGATCACCAACACCAGGAAGATCGCCGACATGTGCGAGAAAATCTCCCCGGTGCGGCCGGACAAGTGCCCGCCGGTGATCGAAAATTCCGACGAGACGCTTAGGAGTATCTGCTACAACAGGGCCCACGAGATGTACGGCGACAATCTGCCCCAGATCGTGGTGGAGCGGCTGGAGCGGGAGTTAAACTCTATTATCTCCAACGGCTTCGCGGTGATGTATATTATCGCCCAGAAGCTGGTGTGGAAGTCCAACGAGGACGGCTATCTGGTGGGCTCCCGTGGTTCCGTCGGCTCCTCCTTCGTGGCCACCATGTCGGGAATCACGGAGGTAAATCCCTTAAGCCCCCACTATTACTGTGCCAAATGCCACTACTACGATTTCGATTCCGAGGAGGTAAAGGCATTTTCGGGAATGGCGGGCTGTGACATGCCGGACAAGGTGTGCCCGGTCTGCGGCGCGCCGCTTAAAAAGGACGGATTTGATATTCCCTTCGAGACCTTCCTGGGATTTAAAGGGGACAAGGAGCCGGATATCGACCTAAACTTCTCCGGCGAGTACCAGAGCCGGGCCCACGATTACACCGAGGTTATTTTCGGAAAAGGGCAGACCTACCGGGCGGGAACCATCGGCACCCTGGCGGACAAGACCGCCTTTGGCTTCGTGAAAAACTACTACGAGGAGCGGGGGACCAGAAAACGGCGCTGCGAGATCGACCGCATCGTACAGGGCTGCGTGGGCGTCAGAAGAACCACGGGCCAGCACCCGGGCGGAATCATCGTCCTGCCCCACGGCGAGGAGATCTACTCCTTCACGCCGGTGCAGCGGCCGGCCAACGATATGACCACCAAGACCATAACCACCCACTTTGACTATCACTCCATCGACCACAACCTCTTAAAGCTGGATATTCTGGGACACGATGATCCGACCATGATCCGCATGCTCCAGGACTTAACCGGGCTGGATCCGGTCAAGGACATCCCGCTGGACAGCAAAGAGGTCATGAGCCTGTTCCAGAGCACGGAGGCCCTGGGCATCACGCCGGACGACATCGGCGGCTGTCAGCTGGGGGCTCTGGGCGTTCCCGAGTTCGGCACGGACTTCGCCATGCAGATGCTCATGGACACGAAGCCCAAATATTTCTCCGACCTGGTGCGCATCGCCGGACTGGCCCACGGCACCGACGTGTGGCTGGGCAATGCCCAGACGCTGATCCAGGAAGGAAAGGCGACCATTCAGACCGCCATCTGTACCCGTGACGACATCATGATCTATCTGATTCAGCGGGGACTGGAGGAGGGCCTGGCCTTCACGATCATGGAGAGCGTGCGTAAAGGAAAGGGACTGAAGCCCGAGTGGGAGGAGGAGATGACGAAGCACGATGTGTCCGACTGGTACATCTGGTCCTGCAAAAAGATCAAATACATGTTCCCGAAGGCCCACGCGGCGGCCTACGTGATGATGGCCTGGCGCATCGCCTACTGCAAGGTGTTTTACCCGCTGGCCTACTACGCCGCGTTTTTCAGCATCCGCGCCAGCGGCTTCAGCTATGAGCTCATGTGCCAGGGACGGGACAAGCTGGAATTTTATCTGGCAGACTATAAGAAACGGCTGGATTCGCTCTCGAAGAAGGAGCAGGACACGCTGAGGGATATGCGCATTGTGCAGGAGATGTATGCCAGGGGCTATGAGTTCGTTCCCATCGACATTTTCCGGGCCAGCGCGAGAAACTTCCAGATCATCGACGGGAAGCTGATGCCGTCCCTTAACAGCATCGACGGACTGGGAGAGAAGGCGGCGGACGCCATCGTGGACGCGGCGGCGGAAGGCCCGTTCCTCTCAAAGGAGGACTTCCGCAACCGGACGAAGGTCAGCAAGACCATCTGCGACCTGATGAGCGATTTAAACATCCTGGGAAATCTGCCGGAATCCAATCAGCTCTCGCTGTTTGACTTATAGGGCGTCAGCGTTATGAAGGAGAGCTCCGGCGGATTGTTGAACCGGCGGGCGAAATTATTGCCGAGACCGCGGCTAACCACCAGATGGCGGCCTGCGGTCTCGAAGTGTCCTCCGTCGTAGACGGGGAAAAAGGTGACCGCCGGGGACAGCAGGCCCCCGAACACCGGGAGCTTCACGATGCCGCCGTGGATGTGGCCGGAGAGCGTTAAATCCGCGCCCCATCCGGCGCAGACGGGAAACCGCTGCGGGTTGTGGTAGAGAAGCAGCGTGAACGGCCGCTCCGGGCAGGGCCCCAGCGCCTTTGTGAGATCTGATTCCGTGAGCTGAAGATGAAACAGCTGCTCGGCCAGAATGCTTTTGTAGGAGGAGAGGGGAGTCGTCAGCCCGTAAATGGCCATATTCTGGCCGCGCACGGAGAGATACTGGCGGCGGTTGTTTAACACCGACACGCCGGTGCTGTCGATGTCCCGAAGGAGCCTGGGAAAGCGCACCTTTCCCAGGGCCTGCTCGTGGTTTCCGGGGATATAGTAGGAGAGGTAGCCCCGCGCCAGCTCCCGGCAGAGCGAAAGAAACGGCTCCGTATCCGCGGTGCGGCTGTCCACCATGTCTCCCGTCATCGCCACGATGTCGGGATTTTCTGAGCGGATGGCCCGCAGGATGGCTCCGGCCGTCGGGGACTGGGAAAAGCCGTGGAGGTCGGAGAGGTGGGCGATGGTGACCGGTGCGGTCAGCTTTCTGGTCTGAATCGTGTATTTCTGCGTGCGGAGCATGGCTCTTTTCCTTTCCATGAACTGAATTACATTCCATTATATATTTATATGTGCGCGCAAGCAAGAGGAGGTTTGCTATTTTATGAAATATGATTTCGAAACCGTCATGGACCGGACGGGGAGCGGATCCGCCAAGTGGAACTTGATGCGGGCGATGGCGCCCGACGTTCCGGCGGGCATCGTGCCGCTGTCAGTGGCTGATATGGAGTTTAAGAACCCGCCGGAGATTATAGAGGGACTGAAGGCGTACCTGGATCACGCTGTCCTGGGCTATGCCGCGCCCACTCACTCCTTTTACGAGGCGGTGCTTAGCTGGACGAAGCGCCGGTACGGCTGGGAGACGAAAAAGGAGTGGCTTATCACCACGCCGGGAGTCATCAACGGGTTCTTCCACGGCGTCCGGGCGTTCACGGAGCCGGGGGACGGGGTGATTCTTTTAACGCCCGCCTACCCGCCGTTTTTCCGCGCGGCGAACGACACCGGGCGGACGCTGGTGCGCTGCCCGCTTGTCTATAAAAATGGAGCCTACTCCATCGACTTTGCCCTCCTTGAGCGGCTGGCTGCCGGGGAAAAGAATAAGCTTCTGATTCTCTCCAATCCCCACAACCCGGTGGGGCGGGTGTGGACGCGGGAGGAGCTTTTGCGCCTGGGAGAAATCTGCCTGGCGAACGGCGTGTTCGTCATCTCCGACGAGATCCACTGCGACCTCATCATGCCGGGGCATACGTTTACCTCCTTCGCCTCCATATCGCCGGAATTTGAGACGCATTCCATGACCTGCATCGCGCCCAGCAAGACCTTCAATCTGGCGGGAATGCAGGCCAGCTGCATATTTGTGCCCGACGAAAAGCGGCGGGAGAGGTACCTAAAGGCCATGGCGGGCATCCACCAGGAGAACCGCTTAAACGCCCTGGCCTATAAGAGCACGGAGATCGCCTACACCCGGTGCGATGAGTGGCTCTCGCAGCTCATCGGCGTGATCGACGAAAACCGGCGGACGCTTAAGGATTTTATGGCCGGGCACTGCCCTGAGGTGGGTGTCGTCGAGCTGCAGGGCACCTACCTGCAGTGGATCGATGTCCATGCCTTCGGTATGGATCCGGAGGAACAGGAGAGAATAATGACGAGGGAGGGGTATCTTTTCCTCGACGAGGGCTCCATGTTCGGCCCGGAGGGCGACGGCTTTGAGCGCATCAACCTGGCCTGCCCGAAACCGGTGCTCATGGATGCGCTGAAGCGTTTTGAGAAATTATATCAGAAATATGTGAAGGAAAGCTCTTGACAAGATACCCTGTATAGGTATATGATACATACATACCCATGCAGGGTATTTATTGTGCGAAAGGAGCGAGACGGATGACGACAGAACTTTACAATATAGACGGCATGTCCTGCGCCGCCTGCAGCAGCGCGGTGGAGCGGGTGACCAGGAAGCTGCCGGGCGTGCAGTCCAGCGACGTGAATCTGACCACGGCGAAAATGACCATTACCTACGACGAGGCGCAGGTGACGCCGGAGCAGATCATGGAGAAGGTGAAGAAGGCTGGTTTTTCCGCCACCCTGGTCCCGAAGGAGAAGGACCGGATGGAGGACGAGGAGGAACTGTTTCTAAAGCAGGAGGAGAATTTAAAGGAGGCAAAGCACCGGCTGATCATGGCCATCGTGTTCGCGGTTCCGCTTCTCTACATCTCCATGGGACACATGGTGCCGTTTCCCATGCCGGTTCCGGCGGTCATCGACATGCACCAGAATCCGGTGAATTTTGCGCTGATCCAGCTGATTCTCACACTGCCGGTGCTCTACGCGGGGCGGAAATTCTATATCGTGGGTCTGCGGGCGCTGTTCAAGGGCAATCCCAACATGGATTCTCTGGTGGCCATCGGAACGGGCAGCGCATTTTTCTACAGTCTTATCATGACCATCGGCGCGCCGGCGCATCCGGAGAATGCCCATCAGCTATACTATGAGTCCGCCGCCGTGGTGGTGACGCTGGTGATGCTGGGAAAATATATGGAGAGCCGCAGCAAGGGAAAGACCTCCGAGGCCATCCGGAAGCTCATGGAGCTGGCTCCGGACACTGCGGTTGTTCTGGAGGACGGCACGGAGCGGGAGGTTGAGACCGGGCTGGTGAGGAAGGGCCAGCACATTCTGGTGAAGCCCGGCAGCCGCATCCCGCTGGACGCGGTGATCGTGAAGGGCGCCACCACCGTGGATGAGTCCATGCTGACGGGAGAGAGTATTCCCGTGGAGAAGGGCATAGGAGACACGCTCATCGGCGGCAGCATGAACTACAACGGCGCCGTGGAGGCCGAGGTGCTTCATGTGGGCAGCGATACCACGCTGGCGAAGATCGTGAAGATGATGGAGGATGCCCAGGGAAAGAAGGCGCCCATCTCCAAGCTGGCGGACCGGGTGGCCGGGTATTTCGTGCCCACGGTCATGTGCATCGCCGTGGTGGCTGCGCTTCTGTGGCTGGTGGTGGGAGGCAAGGAGATTTCCTTCGTGCTGACCATTTTCGTGGCCGTGCTGGTCATCGCGTGCCCCTGTGCGCTGGGACTGGCGACGCCCACCGCCATCATGGTGGGAACCGGCGTCGGCGCGAAGCACGGCATTCTGATTAAGAGCGGCGAGGCCCTGGAGATCGGACACAAGGTCGATGCCGTGGTGCTCGACAAGACCGGAACCGTCACCGAGGGAAAGCCGAAGGTGACGGACGTGATTCCGTTTGGCGATATGGATGAGAATACGCTTCTTAAGCTGGCGGGGTCCTGCGAGAAGATGTCGGAGCATCCCCTGGGCGAGGCCATCGTGGAGGGCGCCGGGGAGCGCGGAATCGATCTCAGTACGCCGGAGGAGTTTGAGAGCATCACCGGCGAGGGAATCCGGGCGAAGCTGGACGGAAAAGAGATCTGGATCGGAAACCGGCGGATGCTGGAGCGGCTGTCCGGAGGCGCATCTGCGGCGGAACTCCGCCGGCAGGCGGAGGAGTTGGCCGGCCAGGGAAAGACGCCCATGTTCCTGGCGGCGGACGGAGAGATCAAAGGCATCATCTGCGTGGCTGACACCATCAAGCCCACCAGCGTCGAGGCCGTGGACCGCATCAAGAGCCTGGGTATCCAGGTTTACATGCTGACCGGCGACAACAAAAAGACCGCGGAGTACATCGGCGGCCAGGCCCACATCGACCACGTCATCGCCGAGGTTCTCCCCGGAGACAAGGCAAATGTGGTTGCGGACTTGCAGAAACAGGGAAAAGTCGTTATGATGGTAGGAGACGGCGTCAACGATGCGCCTGCGCTGGTGCAGGCGGACGTGGGGACGGCCATCGGCTCCGGCAGCGACATCGCGCTGGAGTCCGGCGACATGGTTCTCATGAAGTCTGATCTGATGGACGTGTACCGGGCCATCCGTCTGAGCCGCGGAACCATCCGGAATATAAAAGAGAACCTGTTCTGGGCATTTTTCTACAACTCACTGGGCATTCCGGTGGCGGCGGGCGTTCTGTACCTGTTCGGCGGGCCGCTCTTAAACCCCATGCTGGGCGGGTTTGCCATGTCCCTAAGCTCCGTGTGCGTGGTCAGCAATGCGCTGCGGCTCAGAACCATTAAACTTTAGCATTATTATAGAAGGAGACGTGACACTGCGATGGAGAACGAGAAGAAGACCTGCTGCACGGCAGAGAGACACAAACACCGCACCCCCGAGGAGGAGCGCAGGCTCATATCCCGCTTAAACCGCATCGAGGGACAGATCCGCGGCATACGGGCCATGGTGGAGGACGAGCGCTACTGCGTGGATATTCTGACCCAGGTCTCCGCGGTGTCCGCCGCCCTGAACGCGTTCAGCCGGGAGCTTCTGGCGGAACACATAAAGACCTGCGTGGTCAACGACATCGAGGCGGGCAACGCCGGGGAGTCGGTGGATGAGCTGTGCAAGGTGATTCAGAAGCTGTTAAAATAATTTCATATATAAAACAGGAGGAAGAGAACCATGAAAACATTTAAGTGCGAGGAAATGATGTGCAATCACTGCGTATCCCGGATCGACACAGCCTTAAACGAGGCGAAGATCGATCACAAGGTGGACTTAGAGACCAAGACCGTGACCATCGAGGGCTGCGAGAACTGCGCGGCCAAGGCGGTGGAGATTCTGGACGATCTGGGTTTCAGCGCCGTGGAAGTGTAGGAAAGAAGAGAAGGCGGGGGTGCCGGATGGCGGCGCGTCCCCGCCCGTTTTCGGGGCGGAAAATGTTTTTTCAAAATTTTTCCAAAAAAAATGAAAATTCTTATTGACATTTTCCCATATCCGTATTATACTACCAAAGGTATCGAGGCGTGGCTCAGTTTGGTAGAGCGCTGCGTTCGGGACGCAGAGGTCGCAAGTTCGAATCTTGTCGCCTCGATTCATCCGGCCTATTGGTCAAGCGGTCAAGACGCCGCCCTCTCACGGCGGAAACCCGGGTTCGATTCCCGGATAGGTCAGCGGAATATGCTTTGGATTCAGTTCCAGAGCATTTTTCTTTAAAAACGCTTCCGTGGCTCAGTTGGTAGAGCAACGCATTCGTAATGCGTGGGTCGGGGGTTCGAGTCCCCCCGGGAGCTTCTTTGGGATCATCAGTCAGTTGATGGTCCCTTTTTGATACACAGATGGCATGTCAGAGGGAAAGGGAGCGTGACGGGCATGTGGGGAAAGAATAAGAAAAAGACGGAGACCGATCTGACGGAAGGGTCCATCGTCAGAGGACTGGCGGCTTTCGTGTGGCCGCTGTTTTTAGGGCAGCTTCTGCAGCAGCTCTACAACATGGCGGACGCCTGGGTGGTGGGCAATTTCGCCGACAACGACGCTTTTGCGGCGGTGAGCCTGTCCGCCAACATGACGTTTCTCATCATCGGATTCTTCAACGGCATCGCCCTGGGCGGCGGCGTGGTGATTTCCCGGTATTACGGGCAGAAAAACAAGTGGAAGACCCGGCGGGCCATCCACACCAATTTCATGTTCGGAATCGCGGCCTCGGTGCTCTCCACCATCGTGGGGCTTCTGCTGGTGCCGCAGATTCTTCACTGGTTAAAGACCCCAGAGAGCGTGATGCCGGACGCCCTGGTGTATTTCAGAATCTATTTTGCCGGCGTGTCCACGGTCATTATGTACAATATATGCATGGCTATCATGCGCTCGCTGGGCGACAGCCTTCACCCGCTCTATTATCTGATCATTTCGTCGGTGACCAACGTGGTGCTGGATCTGCTCTTTGTCGCGGTCTTTGACTGGGGCGTGGCCGGCGCGGCGGTCGCCACAGTCATCGCCCAGGGCTTAAGCGCCGTGCTCTGCATCATCCGCATGTGCAGGGCGGAGGGCGAGATGCGGCTGGAGCTCAGGCGCTTCCATTTTCACCCCAACGTCCTGCGCCAGATTCTGGCCCAGGGCCTGCCTTCGGGCATCCAGAGCTCCGTCATAAGCGTCGGCAACCTGGTCGTGCAGGCCAACATCAACTCCTTTGGAGCTTACGCCATCTCCGGCCACGGGGCCTACGCCAAGATCGAGGGGCTGGTGTTCCTCCCGATCATGAGCATTTCCCTGGCTCTTCCCACCTTCGTGAGCCAGAACCTGGGCGCGCAGAAGTACGACCGGGTGAAGAAGGGGGCCGCCGCCGGCATTCTCTCGGGCATGGCCCTGGCGGAGCTGACGGGCATTCTGCTGTTTTTCGTGGTGCGCTATGCGCTGCGGCTGTTTGTGGACAGCGACGAGGCCATCTACTACGGCAATCTCCACGGTCAGACTGTGGCCCTGTTCTTCTTCCTGCTGGCGTTTTCCCACTGCGCCGCCGGCGTGCTCAGGGGCTGCGGAAAGTCCGTGATCCCCATGGTGACCATGCTGGCCTTCTGGTGCGGCGCGCGGATCGTCTATGTGACTGCAGCACTCAAGGTGTGGCCCGTGTTCCAGACCATTTCCTGGGCGTATCCGCTGACATGGTTTCTGAGTTCGGCAGTGCTGTTTATCTGTCTGGTGAAGGGGAACTGGATGCGGGCGGCTGAGTGATGGGGCGTGCATCAAACTGTCTCAGTACATATTGGGCGGCGAATATATTTTCCTGCTCGATCTCCTCGATCATCAGACGGATAAAGCTGTGCAGATAGTTGGTGAAATGCAGGTCCCTGTGATACACCAGGTGGATGCTCAGCTCGCTGTCGATCTCCCGGATGGGGAAAAACAGCATCCGGTTTTCCGGGGCAGACAGCCGGTTGCGGTCGATGGCCAGCATCACCGCTGCGGAGGGACAGATGGTTGCCATGGGTTTCTGCGCGCAGATGTCGAAATGAATCTCGTAGTCGCTGATGGAAAATGTGTTCTGCAGGTAAATGTTTTTGTGGCTTAACGTCTGTTCCACCAGCTGTCTGGTGGTGCTCTCCGGCAGGCAGAGAAAGAAGGGGAGCTGTGCCAGGTCTTTTATGCTGATTCCGTTTTTAAAGTCCGCGGGGGCGGCGTCCGTCCCGAACACCTGCCGGAAGGCTGCGGCGGAGAGCGCGCAGTAGAGCGGATTGGAGCAGACCGGCTGCATGGTCAGATTGGGATGGAACATGGCGTCCACTCCCAGAAACATATCCATTTTTCCATTTAATATAAGCTTTTCCATGGAACGGGTCTCGTTCATCTGTATTTCCAAATTCACAAAAGGATATTTTTCATAAAAACGCGGATAGATCCGCGGGAGAATCGCCCGGGCCCTCGTGGCGTTGATTCCGAACACGACAGTTCCGCGCTCTTCCTGCGCGATTTCGTGCAGCTCCTTTTCAAGGTTTGTCTCTATGACTTTTATGTTCTGGACGGCCCGCTGGAGGGCGGCGCCGTACTCGGTCAGGGAAATCTTCGGTTTCCGGTTGAAGAGGGGGACGCCGTACTGTGCCTCCAGCCGTTTGATGTGGTCGCTGAGACATTGCTGTGTCACAAAACCTCTCTGTGCGGCTTTGCTGAAATTGAGTTCCTCCGCTGCGATCTGAAATAGTTCCAGTGCCTGTAACATATGTGCCTCCGTTGTTCATTTGATCTACAGATAATTATACTGTAAAACGCAGTCTGGTACAAGCTTTTGCTTGTAGTGCGTGGTTCGATTAACTGTTTCCCTGTTTTCGTCGCATTCATTATAATAAAAGCAACGAAAACGAGAAGGAGGAGACTTTCAATGGAAGGTTGGAAGGGAAACCGGCGTCCGGAGGATCCCCAGGAGGGGTATTATGTGGGGCTGATGAATGCCTGCGGTTACAGGATCAGCGATTTGCAAAAGCCTGTGATCGGGATTGCAAACTCTTATACCGACGTGAATCCTGGGCATCGGAGCCTTGCGGAGCTGGTGAAATTTGTCAAGGAGGGAATCTGGGCGGCAGGAGGAGTGCCGGCGGAGTTCAATGTTCCGGCGCCCTGCGACGGAATGGCGCAGGGTGAGGGAATGCACGCGATTCTGCCCCAGAGAGATCTGATTGCGGGGAGCATTGAGGCCATGGCAAACGCCCACGGGTTCGACGGCATGGTTTTTTTGTGCAGCTGCGACAAGATTGTTCCGGGGATGCTGATGGCCGCGGCGGCGCTCAATAAGCCCAGCCTCTTTTTGACCGGCGGGAGTATGCTCCCCTATGAGGCGGACGAGGGCGTCTACGTGACGCCGGATCTCAAGGAATCCATCGGAGCGAGAAATATTGACAAAATCGATGAGGAGACGTTTACCCGTTACCGGGAAAACATCTGTTTTTCCTGCGGAACCTGCAGCATGTACGGCACGGCCAACACCATGGGTGTGTTTGCGGAGGCCATCGGGATCTGCCCCATCGACAGCACGACCATGCTGTACTGTTCCGGGGCCAAGTACCGCCAGGCCAGGACCGTGGGGGAGCGCATTGTGGAGCTGACAAAAGAGCAGGTGCGCTTTAAGGATATCGTCACCGAGGCCAGCATTAAAAATGGACTGCGGCATATTGCGGCCACCGGCGGTTCCACCAACGCCCAGCTCCATGTCTGCGCGCTGGCCCGTGTGATGGGAATTGACCTGGATATGGGGGCGTTTGACGAGATCCAGAGGCATGTGCCCTGCATCGCCAAATTTAAGCCGTCCTCTAAGTATAATATGCATGACTACTTTAAAGCCGGCGGCGTGGGGGCCACGTTAAAGGCCATCGAAGCATTTCTGGAGCCGGATGCAAGGCTGGCGATGGGCCAGACCATGGGAGAGTTCCTGGCCGGCTTTAACCGGAAGGTAAACCCGGAGATCATCCACTCCGTGGACGACCCGCTGTACCCCGATGGGTGCTACGCCGTGCTCTACGGAAATCTGGCTCCGAAGGGCTGTATCGTGAAGAAGAGCGGCGTGGAGCCGGTGATGTTTCACCACCGGGGGCCTGCGGTGTGCTTCGACTCGGAGGATCAGCTTCGCAGCGCCATGGCGGATAAGAAGATCGTTCCCGGCAGTGTGCTGGTGATTCGCTATGAGGGGCCCAAGGGCGGCCCGGGCATGAGGGAAATGTCGATTCCGGCGGCGATGCTGGTAGGGATGGGACTCCACACCAGCTGCGCCATGGTCACGGACGGGCGGTACTCCGGAGCCACGAGAGGGCCGTGCATCGGACACGTGTCTCCGGAGGCCTGGGAGGGAGGCCCCATCGCCGCCGTGCGGGACGGGGACATGATCGAGATTGATCTGGATAAACGCACCATCCATCTGGAGGTCTCCGATGAGGAGATTGAGGAGCGGTTAAAGCACGCTGTCCGTCCCCATCACCCGGCGAGAGGCGTTCTCGGCGCGTACCGGGCGACGGTGGAAGGCGTGGACAGGGGCTGTACGTGGCTGTACCACGACAGCGATAAGTAGAGGGGGAAAACAAACATGACGAATGTGGTTATATTTATTGCCGGCCTTGCCATTATGCTGCTTCTGATGATGAAGACAAAGCTGGGGCCGTTTGTGTGTATGCTGCTTGCCAGCCTGGGAATCGGGATGGCCTGCGGCCTGGGAACCTCGAAGACGGTGGATACGATTGTCACCGGATTTTCCGGAACCTGCAAGAGCATCGGCCTGCTGGTCATTTTCGGAACGATTCTGGGAATTTACCTGGAAAAGTCCAATGCCTGCCAGAGAATCGCCACGTCTCTTCTGAGGCTGGTGGGAAAGAAAAATTCCACCGCGGCTCTGGCGGCCACCGGATTTTTCGTGGCCATTCCGGTGTTCTGCGATGTGGCCATGGTGCTTTTGTCGCCGCTTGTGAAGTCGGTGGCTAAAAAGAGCGGGAAGAACGCCTGCGCCCTGGGAACGGTGACGGCCTGTTCCCTCTTATCCACCAATGCGTTTGTGGCTCCGACGCCGGCGCCTCTGGCCGTTATCGCCGTGCTGGGACTGGATATCGGAACCTCGATTCTGTGGGGACTTCCGGTGGCTCTGTTTATCACCATCTGCGTGTGGGCCTTCACGGAGTTTTATCTCTGCCGGAAACCGGACGACTGGTTCACGCCGCTGGAGGGCAGCCAGACAGGCGGGGAGGAGATCGCGGAATCGGCCATGCCTTCCTTTGCGGCGGCCATCATACCGATTCTCCTGCCGATCCTTCTGATTCTGCTGGCCTCCGTGTTTGGAACGCTTCTTCCCGAGGGCAGTGTGGCGCTGGGAATCCTTGATTTCCTGGGTGACAAAAATATTGCCCTGGCCATCGGCATCGTGGCAGGATTCCTCTGCCTGGCTGGGTATATGCCGGAGGAGGAGAGGTTTGCTCCGATGACGGACGCTTTAAAGATTTCCGGGCCGATCGTGTTCATCACCGCGTCCGGCGGCGCGCTGGCACAGATTGTCAGCGCCACCGGAGTGGGCGATGTGCTGGCGGACGCCATGATCAATTCCCCGATTCCGGTGCTCTTAATTCCGTTCCTGATCACGGGACTGTCCAAATTTGCCCAGGGCTCGGCCAGCGTGGCGGCGCTCCTGGCGGCAGGACTTTCCGTCCCCCTCTGCGAGGCGGGGCTTCTGACGCCGTTGGAGGCATTCCTCTCCATCAGCGCGGGCTCGGCCCTCGGATCTCATGTAAATAACAGTTTTACCTGGGTGTTCAGTGAGTTTATGGGGTATGATATTAAATCTACGATCAAATCGCTGTGCGTCTGCCAGAATCTGGTGATGGCGGGATCGGGTATTTTGGCGACGGTTGTGGTTAGTGTGATTTTGTAGGAAATGGATTCGCGGGAGGCGGGGCAGGGAAAGGCATGGGGAGGCGTAC
>ERZ894229.27-NODE-27-length-167648-cov-49.5076_pt1 | contig 167648 bp, 174 predicted proteins | sample MGYA00380295_ERZ894229 | MGnify/ENA primary metagenome ERZ894229 (study PRJEB32331, sample SAMN06328479) | human gut metagenome | biome: human gut microbiome; feature: stool | host: Homo sapiens | collected 2014-09-17 ...
GATCGGCTGGGTGTTCCCAGGTGGAGTTCCGGCAAATTAGAACAAAAAGAAAGGATGAAAAGAATGAGAACTTACCGAGTTATGAAAAGTAAGAAAGGGGATAAAATGCAGTGAGAAAAAGAATCGGAATTATGATGGCAGCCATGATACTTTTGTGTGGGATTTTGACAGGCATCGGAATCTTTCTGGTTGTTCTGAAACAGGAGAAATTACCGGAACAGAAACCAGAAAAAGTGAAGCAGGAATTACAGAAAAAATCAGAAGAAACACTGGAAGATCCAAAGCAGAAACCAGAGGAAACAGAGCCAGAAAAGGAAGCAGAAGAACAAGCGGAGGAACCACTTTCTATGGAGCTTTCAGGGTTAAATGAGGAAGCACTTTCCATGATGGGAATTTCGAAAAGAGAAGTGGCAGATGCGTTGAGAACATGGACACAGGAACATGGATTTTCCAGTGCCACAGGAGCACAGTTCATGGAGCCGATGCTGGTACGATTTTCAGAAGAAAAATACAGCATGGATTGCCAGCTTCTTTTTGCAGATGGAGGCAATGGAATCCAGCCGGAGGATGTACAAACCAAGCTGACGATGGACTATTTCAAAGAGAAAAAGTTGTTGCAGATTCATCCATGAAAGGAAACCAAACTGCAAGGCAAAAAGAGAAAGGTTACAGATTGAATATTTTATAGTATCCAGGGGTCTTAGGGGCGTTCCCCTAACAAGATGGCAGGATGTTTGTTAAACATTATGCGTATCTTGCCAATTTTCCTCTGGGAAAATTGCGTAGAAAATCCGTAGATTTCTGGAAGTTTGCAATACAAAAGCATACAAATATGCTGTACAAATGTATGCTTTTTGCGTGGGAAGGAAAGAAAGGAGACGGCATGGCGAAACAGATGAAAAGTTTTCGGCTATCGGAAGAGGCAATCGCTGTGATTGAACACCGGAATCGGGAACTATATCGATCCGGTCAGGCGTATGTGGAATCCCTGCTTTTGGGAGAAAAGAAACGACCAATGGAGGAACAACTGCTGGAAGTTTTGGAGGAGATCAAAGGGGAACTGAACCGGCAGAATTATAAGTTGGAAAAGCTGCAGAAATGCTTGGATTCTGCATTGGAACAGAGGAGAAAAACAGAAGAGAACAGACTGCCATATACCCCGCCGCCCTCTGACATTATTTGAGGAAAAAATTTGGAAAATAGGATGATAGCAAAGGAGTAAACGTAATGAAGCTACAGGAACAATTAGAAAAAGTACAGAAAGATCTGGAAAAAGTTGAAGAGCGCAGAAAAGAACTGCAGAAAAAGGAGAAGGAATTACGAACCAAAATCGAATTGGAAACCGCAAAAGAAGAGGCGAAAAAGAATGAAGAAATCCGAAAGATTGTAGAAGAAGCCTATGGACAAGTGGACGGGGCAGATCTGGAAGCATTTCGTCAGTTTATGCAGGAACAGGCTGGGAAGAGGAAGCAACAAGAGGAAGAATTCAAAGGATATGATCTGGGAGGAATTTAAGTGAAGCGCAATGTATTGGTAGGTGTCCGATTTTCTCCAGAAGAGCATGCGTATCTTTGTGAACAGGCAGAAAAAGATGTGGAAACCCAGAAGAGAAACGGGACGAAAAATCTGTCTGCTTATATCCGAAAACGAGTGTTGGAAAGGTCTGGATACCAAGAAGAAATACAGATCCAAAAATCCTTGAAAGAATTGACTTATCAGTTTCGGAAAATCGGGACGAACATCAACCAGGCAACCAAACAGTTACACATTGGATATGAGCCCATGGCGGCAGTTAGTCGACTGCAAAAAAATATGAACGTTTTGGAACGACAGCTGGAAGAAATGAAAGAGGAATTCAAACAAATTTATGGCAATCACAAAAATATTAAACATTAAATCCCAATCGAATCTCCACAATGCCATCGAGTATATTTTAAAGCCAGAGAAAACGAAAGAGCAGTTGTGGGTTGGTGGAAATGCCGGGAACACGACACAAGAGGTGTACCGAACCATGATGGATACCAAACAGACATGGGGAAAGCTGGATGGAAGAAAAGGATACCATATCATCATCAGCTGGAAACCAGGAGAATGTACGGAAGAAAAAGCCTATCAGATCATTCAGGAATTTTGTCAGGAATATCTGGGCGAGAACTATGATTATGTGTTTGGAATCCACACGGATCGGAAGCATTGCCATGGCCACGTTGTGTTCAATTCCGTGAATCGAGTTACTGGGTATAAATATCGTTATGAACGTGGGGACTGGGAAAAATTTATGCAGCCAATTACAGACAAGCTTTGTGTGAAATATGGGTTGCCGAAACTGAAATATGACAAAGGAAATCAAAAAGGGGTTTCTTATGGAGAATGGAAAGACGGTGGGAAAAGCAGCTGGAAAAAAATGATCCGTGCAGACATCGATTATGCCATTTCCAAGTCAGAAACTTATGAGGAATTTTTAGAGCAGATGGGATCCATGCATTACCAGATCCGGGAAGGAACATCCAGGGAAGAAGGAGAAATTTTGTCTTTGAAGCTGCCTGGACAGAAGAAGTACTGCAGAACGAAAAAGAAAACATTAGGGGAAGCCTATACAGTTGCTGCCATTCGGGAGCGAATAGGGAAAGAATGGAAACGGTATCCTTATCCAAAGTCACCCAAAATAAAAGTTTGCCGTAGGAATGGAAGATGGAACAGAGCGTATCGGATGGGAGGCTACCAGGCAAGCCACATCCGGGATATTTATGAGATTCAGAATCGATATGCCAAAGGAAATCCTTATGCAGCCAATGCAGGATCCATGAGAAAGCACTTGTTGGAAATCCGTAAATTGCGGGATGATTGCAGGTATTTAGTAAGAATGAATATCCGAAGCAGGGCGGCATTGGAGCAACGGGAACAGGAGGTCTTACAAGAAGAAAAGCGTTTGAAACAGCAGCGTAGTCTGGAATGGGAACTTCAGAATCATGGGATTTACCAGAAATATCAGGAGCTGGAAAATAAGTTGGCGCAGATTCCAGCATGGGAAGATCGATTTGAGCAAGTGTTAGATGAACTGGAAAGTTTGCAGGCACAATTGCCAAATGGAGTGGACCAGATTCAAACGGGAAAGGAACAGCTACAGGAGATTCGTCAGGAAAAGCGATTGATCCGTCAGATCAAACAGATGGATGAAGAACACAAACAAATCCGAGCATTTCCTAAGCAATCGCTACATTCAGGTTCAAAAGAAATTCGATGGGATCCGAAGAAACCGCAAAGAAAAGGAGGCAAGCAGTGGAAAAGAAACGGGAAATAACAGAAGAACAGGTCAAAGAATACCAGATGCTTCTGGCACAATGGATGCAGCTTCCCATGGATGCCCTGGAAATCCTAAATGAGGATATGCCATGGCGCATCCGGGAATGGCTGTATGTATGTGCCTTGGATCAGATACCCGGGGCAGAATTACAAGCAATGAAACCACAAGGACTGAAAAAGATTCAGGATATCCGGGCGCAGTTTCTCAAACAGAAGTTTCAGGATTTAAAGGAAATTCAAACTCAGTTGAATGCACTACAAAAGCAGATGGAAGAAGGGAAAGAGAAACAGGAAACTGTTTTGTCCAGACTGCAGGCGGAAGTGCTACAGATCCTGCAGTATCTGGAACAAGAAAAACAAACTTTAAAGGAGTGGGAAGAGCAGTGGTTGGAAGAACGGAGAAAATACAAGGAACAATTCCAGCAGATGGAAATAAACAGGATGGAAGAGGAAAAATCGTGGAGTCTTTGGAATCGGCTGTGGAAGAAAAAACAGTGGAAAACACAACTACATAGGAAACAGGCACAAATGGATCAATTTGTCAAACAGGTGTTAGAAGAAGAGAAGTTTAGCCAGGAGCAAAAGAGTTATTTGCTGGATTGTCTGGAACAAGGCGAGGAAATGGAAGAAGTGTTGTATTTGGCAAAATCCTGTCTTTCTGTGGAACAAATGGAGCGAATCAAACAGTTGCTTTCCCAGCATCCACAAATGTTTTTGGGCAGTCGGAGAAAGCCATGGAATCAAAAGAAAAAGGGGAAGGAGGAATAGGGGGATGAAGATACAGGTACAGCTCTACCTGCCAGAACAGAATCAGGGAACAGCCTGGGGGTATGGAACCATTACTCTGGATCAGCTGCTGACATTTCAGATACGGATTTTGACATGCGAAAAAGGAGCAGGAATCAAGGAGGCGTTTGTCAGTTTTCCCAGAAGAAAGCAGGGAGAACGATGGGAGGACTTGGTAATCGTGGAGGATTCACTACGAAATCAGATCACAGAGGCAGTCCGGGAGGCGATCCGGATGGAAATCACAAAAGATTTGTATCTTCCCAAAATCGAAGTCTTGCATCTGCAGGTGTTTCCACAAGGGAAGAAGACTCCTCTTGTGGGAGAAGCAACGATCCGTGTCCTTGGGATTACTGTGAAAGGAATTCTGTTAAAACGAGGGAAATATGGGGTGTTTTGCCATATGCCGCAATATTACAGTGAGAAAAAGGGATACCAGGATGTGATATACAGTCCTTCTAAACGGCTGCGGGATGCGATTTTTCAAGCCGTATTGGAAACTTATCAGGAACGACAAAAGGAGTAGATATGGAGAACGAAAGAGGAAGACAGGAAGTTTTGATGGCACTGCAAGGAGTAGGCAGACTGGGAATTATGATGGATCCGGTATTTAAACTAACAGCGGCAGGAACAATCCTGCTGATCCAGCACTTTGCGAGAATGTATAAAGAAGGACTATTAAACCGAAGGGAATTTCAGAATTTTCAGGAATTTGCCAAACTGACCGAAGGAAATTACCAGATCATAAATATTCCGGTTGGAAGTTGGAAGGAATTAGAAAAGACGGGATTTGTCCATCAGATGGAAGAGCGGGGAGTGCGGTACGTGGAACTGCCAGATCTGAATCAGACAGATGGGCTGGTTCAGGTGGCAATTTATGGAGAGGATCAACTAAAATTTCAGGCTTGGTATGACCGGTTTTTAATGGCAGAGATGAAAGGGGGAGAACATGAACTGCAGAACTTAAACCATCTGACCAGTGGAAGAACCAGCATTGTCAGTATTCCGGTGGAACAGAAGATAGACTTGTTAACAGATGATTTTGCAGTACTGCAGGTGAACTATTCTATTCTGCCAGATTTACAGGTGGGGGATGGGGAAATCCAGGTTGTGGTAGCCAATGCAGATCTGGCAAAAGTGGAACATTGGTACCGAATGTATCAGGAGCAGTGTCTGTCAGAGGGAAAAGAGATCCCGGACTTTCAAACCATGGATATGGGAAAGTATCGGGAAACTGGTGTGATGAAGGAAGAAGCTTATGTGGATACATCATCGGAAGCAATCCAGAAAGCGGTTCGTAAATACGAGGGGCAGGAACCGGGAGAACTGGAACAAAAGGTATTGCAACAGGAACAATCGATTCGATCAATAAATAATGAGCAGTATCAGGAGTTTCATAATAATCCAGAGTTTATTGAAATCACAATCAATCATGAGACACTGGTTCAGGAGTCTCAATTGGCAAGTAGCTGGGATATGGAAAGGCGTGGAATGTTTGCAAGCAGAATTCCAGGAACCTGGGGAGATGGAGAGCAGACGTTGGTGTTACCTACAGAGCAGGTATTTCGAACAGATGATGGAAAAACATACATCGGATTTGTGGAACGAAAAGAGAAGCAGCTAATCTTAAATGCAGATGGAAGTATGGTTCCATCTGAAAAAAGAAGTACAGGAGAACGGTTGTATGCAGAACGGTATGAACCTGTGTCCAGAAAATTTGGTAAGAAAGAATCCCTGCAAAAAAATACTGCAGAAAAAGAAATGATTCAAACTGTAATAAAACAGGCTCCATCCAAGGTTCCGACCATTCCAAAGAAAGGAATCTAAGATATGGTAGAGAGACGAAAATTACCATGGGGACTTTTACTCAGTTTATTTGTATTGCTGATGGTTACTGCGTATTATCTGAGTGGTCTGGCAAAACTGGAAGGGGTAACATTGGAAAATTGGCAGAATCAATTTGTCTACATCTTGTTGCATCCATTGCAGAATTGGTGGAATGATTTGACCTTGACATGTCTTGGGATTGCACTGATTGTGTGGATCGGGATCGTGACCTACCTGATGGATTATTACCGGAACCGACAGATGGGGGTGGAGTATGGATCTGAGCAGTGGGCAGACTTAAAGCAGATTCAGCGGAATTTGGGAAATAAAGATCAAACGAAGAATACACTGTTAAGCAAAAATGTAGCAGTGGATAATGGCAAACTGTCGAACATGAACCTTCTGATTCTGGGAGGTTCTGGAAGTTACAAATCCACATCCATTGTGATTCCCAATCTTTTATTGGCTTCCATGACGAACGTTGTATTGGATATCAAAGGGGAATTGCTGCGAAAAACAGGAAATTATTTAAAAGAGAAGCATATCGCAGTAAAGGTGTTAAACCTCATCAATCCGGAAGAGTCCGACAGATGGAATCCGTTTGTGTACATTCGGGATGAAGTGGGATTGGTCAAGTTGATTACTAATCTGCAGGAGTCCGTAAAGCCACCTGATGCAATGAAAGGGGAGCCTTTTTGGGATCAGGCAGTCAGTCTGTATCTCATGTCTTTATTTTCCTATGAGTGGCTGCGGCAGGAACGGGAGAAAAAAGAACATCCGGAACAGTACCAGGCGGCCACATTGCCACGGGTTTTAGCATTGGCAAATTTAGAAATGCAGCCAGGATCGGAAGAGAACAGTACCCGATTACAGGAAAAAATGGACGATCTTGCAAGAAGATATGGTCCAGAATATCCACCAGTACGGGACTACCGGAAACTCAAGGGAAATATGGAAGCACAGGAAACAGTCAGTTGCGTAATCTTAATGGTAAACGCTATGTTGCGACTGTGTGAAACACCTGCAATCAAAAGAATTTTAGAGGCCGATGATATGGAAATTCGAAGTCTGGGAACTGGGGCAGAGAATATTCCGGGGAAAAAGACGGCGTTGTTTTTGGTCATGCCAGACAACGATCCGTCTTTTAATTTTTTGATTTCCATGTTTTATACCACCATGTTTGATGTGCTGATCCATACGGCAGATCATGAATGTGGAGGGGCATTGCCTATTCATGTCAGACTGTGGGCGGATGAATTTTATGCAGGACCAAAACCAAGTAAAACAGAATCTTTGATGGGAACGATCCGGGGAAGGAATATGTCTATTGTCCCTATTTTACAATCCATCGCACAGATCAAAGCCTTGTTTCAACAGGATAAGTGGGAAATCTTTGTGGAGAACTGTGCCATTACCATCTATATGGGATCGGGTCCAGGAGCTAAAAGTACCCATAAATATATTTCGGAGCTGCTGGGGGAGATGACCATTGACGTTCGGAACGATGGGCGGACATTTGGGGCACATGGAAACTCCAATATTCAAAATCAGAAACTGGGAAGAAGTCTGATGACTCCTGCGGCAGTTAAACGAATGAGCCGAAAGCATTGCCTGATCTTTATCGAAGGTCAGTATCCTATTTTTGATGAAAAGGCAATCCCATTTCAGACTCCGGAGTGGAAGCAAATGGAACAATTGGCAGGGAAGACGGGATATCATCATCCGGTGAACGTGGTTTTTGATGAGGAACAACGGACATACTTTACATTGGAACCGAAAAAGCAGATCCAGTTTTTGAATCGGGAAGAACGGGATGCCTATCAGGAGATGGCCAAAAAAGAAGAGGGGATCTACTACCGGGAGATTGACCGGGAAGCCTTTTTATATTTGAATTTTCGAAAGCATCCAAAGCCAACCGAACAGGAGATTGAAGCACAGTTTCTGCAGGCAAGAAAAGAACGGGCAGAATTTGTCAGGCGAACAGGCGAAATGGCGCAGTCATCCGTTCCGGAGGATGTTATATTTTTTCAGGATTTGGAGGAAAAGAAAAGACTTTCAGAGGTACAGCAATATGATCTGTCGGGCAGCATTTTGGAATGTATGGAGCGGTATGCGGATCAGCTAAGCCAAGAGCAGAAAGAAATGATTGTCGAGTGCCTGGAAAAGGGATTGACAGAAGAGCAGATCAAAAGATTGATGTTCCGATCAGTGGATGAAATGAAGAATTATCAGAGGGCATATTTGTTACAGAAAAGAAAGCCTGAAGAAGTTTAAGTAGTTATGTATGAAAAGCGTAATTATGCTATTGCAATGAATTCTGATATATTAAAGTATAGTGAAAAAAGCGTATACAATAAGGGGGGGATGTGTGCATAATGGCGATAAAAATATTAAAAACAGGAAAAAGCATCCAATTATGCACAATAAAGAGCCAATTGAGAAATCAAAGTTCTATCCATAGTAATTAGTTCTTTTTAAAGAAAAAGGGGGCAATTACTATGGATCAAGTTAAGCAGAGAACGATGTTGGAACTGGTAAAGGTAGCAAAAGAAAAAGGAGATGCGGACGCAATATTAGAAATAGTGCGATATATGCAGCCGCTTATTAACAAATATGCAAAAAATAGTTATTTAGCAGAATATGAAGATATGCAGCAAGAGCTGTGTTTAGCACTCTTAGAATCTATACATAAAATTAAAAAAATTGAAAATGAGGGACAATGTGTACAATATTTTGCAAATGCGATAAGAAATAGATTTTATGAAATGTATAGATCATGGAAAGCGTTAAAAATAGAAATACTCGGAAATAGCGAGCTTTTGATACTGAATATAGTAGACAGTAAAAATTATTACTCAGAAATTGAGTTTTTTATAGATATGATATCCGGAGCAGAGTGCAAATCAGATTTACAAAAAGAAATAATGAAATGCTGTATTTTGGAAGAAATTTCTGATACAGATATTGCAAACAGACTTAATATTTCCAGGCAATATGTTAATAGGTGTAAAAAAAGAATTTTTAAAAAGATCATAGAAGAACAAGATAATTTATAAAGTTTTGTATTTCGGGAAATAATTAAACTATATAGATACTATATATCTTTTCAATACATTCCTAACAGAAGCGATTATTTATAAAATTATGAACTAAAGGAAGGTGAATGTATGGATTGGATAAAATTAGGAAGAAATGTTAAATACGCAAGAGCTAGAAAAGGACAACTGAACCACTATACTAACATTGGTGGTAATAATGTCCGAGGGGTTTGGAAACATTCATATTCTGTTGGAAGTGCAACTATTCTTGGATATGGGATTATTTAAATAAAGAGAATAAGAAGTGCTATTTTATACAGGCACTTAATAAACATAATAAAAGGAAACAGGCAGACTTGTGGAGTATAATATTTCACAAGTCTGTTGTTAAAGTAGTGTTTTTATAAATTTTTTTTAAAAATCTTTAAATGGAGATTGTTTTGACTGATATCTTTTCCTTTACGCAATTATTTGTGGCATAAGGAAAAATTTAGTGATTAAAAAATTGTAGACAGGGAAATTAAAAGGCGTATAAATTGACTATAGATTTTTACTTAAAATATATAGAACTTTAAATTTTTGTATTCAGAATATCTAAATTTTGAATTTATACTAATAATCTTGACTTTATAGTTATATACATATAATATTATATTTTGTCTTACAAATGTAATATTAAGGAGAAAGAAAAAATGCAGAAAAAGTGGAAGATAATGATTATACTTCTCACAATATTGATTATATTATATGCTTTGACCAGTTGCAAAGAAAAGATACAAGAAAAAAAAGGTAATGAAGACAATTGGAAAGTATATCAACAGTTAGAAGAAAAAGAAGAACAGAATATCCAAAATCCATTTATTAGAGAAGAAACGAAATGTATTTTAACAGAAAAAGAGAAGCAAGAACTTCGAAATCAATTATTAAAAATAGTAACTCAATGTAAGGATATTTATCATCCAATTATTGATCAAACAACAGGATATCAGAGTATTTCAAGAGAGGAAGTAAAAAAGATAAAAAAGCGTTTTGGCGAAAATGGTTTGGTATGTGTGGCTGAAAATATGAATATGGAAAATTATGAAAAAGTGGAAGACTTTTATCTGGATTATTCAGAGGATAGAGAAACAGATGTTACAATATATGAGGTAAATAATGATGGCTCTTTTCGTTCTGAAACTTTTATTTATCGAAATAAAGTGTTGCAATCTTTTACAATGACTCTTACTTGGGAAAAAGGAGAACAAGCTGAAATATCAAACGGAACAGCGAATAATATTGCTGAAATAAAATATACATCTAAAGGATATCTAATCTATTCATATGAGTATATTGTTGCACATGCAGCACTAAAAGAATATTATCGTGTAAAACCGTTATCGGATACATTGCGAATTTTAACTGATCAATATGTTTCTGTATTTAACTATTTGAACTATAATTTTCTTACTCAAAATTGGGACGAAAGTAATGTAGAAACGATATTATTACCTAGATTGTTTGAGGATTTATATCAGGTACATACAGGTGAACAATTAAAGAAAGATTCAGGGAGAATTTCAGCAGAAATATATGAAAATGTTATGATAGCTTGTTTACCTGTTACAATAGAAGAATTGCGAAAGCATTGTGGATATGATATGGAAAGTAATACCTATGATAGTGGAACCTTTTTTTATCGAGGAACATCCCCTTTTGGTGAAGTAGTAGATTATTTGGATAATAGTGAGGGAACACTCACGCTATATGTTGATGCTGTATGGCCAGATAGGAATACTGATTGTGCTTTTAAAAATGAAATTGTCATTAAGCCGTATGGCGATGGAACTTGTCAATATTTGTCTAATAAAATACAGAAAATTGAATTAGATATTCCAGTATACGAAGAGTATTGAAAAAGAATTTCAACAAGTTAAATTATATATCTAAGCATTGCACTATAATAATTGAGGGCAGATTCGTATTTTTGCGATTCTGCCCTCAATTATTATAGACATGTTTCGTTTAAAGTTAAGGTATATTTGATGAATTAAAATCAATGCAGGTAATTTGCAAAATGTCAAATAACATGATCACGTAGAATATGAAATAGAAAAAAATATATTGACATTCCAATCTTACGGATGTAATATTATAAATGTCTTACGTATGTAAGATTCGTGGTGTTATATATATACTTCTAAATATGACACATGTAAAAATAAAAAAGATTTATTAGCTATAAGTCTTACGCGTGTGGTTTTTGTAAAAGAATATTTAGTTATCAGGTTATAGAAAGAAGATTAAGGTATATATGAGTAAGAGAAGAAAAAAAATAAAAAAGAAAAATAGAAAGATAATTTGGATAATAGAAAGTTTGCTTTTTATAATACTTATCAGTTTGTTAGTCTTATTAAAAATTTTCAATCCGCAAGAGAGGGAGAAAATAGAAGAAAAATCTGAAGAAACAGTAAAACCATTAGTTATTCAGACGCAACAGCGGAAACTGGATTTAGACCAGCTACATAGTAGTGCTGGAATTGTAATCAGTCTCGATGACGGTAAAGTTATATTTCAATTTCAACAGGATGAAAAAATATTTCCAGCATCATTAACGAAAATAATGACATGTATTCTAGCAATTGAAAATATAAACAATTTGGAAGCAACTATTACATTAGAGCCAGAAATATTTAATGAACTATATGCCCAAAATGCATCAATGGCGGGCTTTCTGCCTGGTGAAAATGCAAAAATAATTGACATATTGTATGGAAACATTTTGCCTTCAGGGGGAGAGTGTTCAATTGCTTTAGCGGAGTATGTTGCTGGTACAGAACAAGCATTTGTAGAACTAATGAATGAGAAAGCTAAAGATTTAGGAATGAATAATACACATTTTATGAATGCAACAGGATTACATAATGAATCTCACTATACTACAGTGAAAGATATAGGAATTCTTTTACAGTATGCATTAAAAAATCAAACTTTTAATGATATATTTCAGTCAAGAAGTTATTCTGTTGGGCCGACAAACCAGCATTTAAGTGGTTTTACTTTTTATAGTAGTATGTTTAAACTACGAGATCAATGGGAGCTGGATGAGGGGGAAATTGTGGGAGGAAAAACAGGATATACAGATGAGGCAGGGCTTTGCTTAGCGTCAGAAGCCATTGTTAATAATCGGAAATATATTGCTATAACAGTAAATGCAGAAGGAAATCATAATACAGAACCCTTTCATGTATATGATGCTTTTTATTTATATGATCAACTATAAATGAAATGCTTTTTTTAATTTGAAATCTTACAAATGTAAGTATGAAATATTAAAAAGGAGTACTTCAAAGATGATTCTTTGGAAATTCAGAAAATAAATTATGAAGAAATTAAAAATACCAAGAAGTTTAGTCCTATTAATCGTTTTTTTTATAATGTTCTCGATTTTAATAGTACGGTTGTTTCAATTACAGATTGTGAAAGGACAAGAATACGAGAATAACTTCATTTTACAAACGAAAAGAGAAATTGTACTTTCTGGAGCAAGAGGAAATATTTATGATCGCAATGGAAAGCCACTTGCTACAAATAAGTTGGCTAATTCGGTTACATTCGAAGATCAAGAAACTTATAATTCAGATCGAGAGCGACAGTTGAATTTGAATTCAAAAATTTATCAGATGATTCGTATTATAAAAAGTAAAGGAGATAGCATAGAAACTAGTCTAAAAATTATAATAGATCCAAATGGTAATTACCAATTTTCTGTAGATGATTTTTGGCTTCAAAGATTTAAAGCAGATGTATATGGAAAAGCGAACATCGACGATATGGAAGCTAAGGAACGAAATTCTACAGCAGATGAAATAGTCTCTTATTTATCAGATAAGTTTTGTGTTTTTTCGCAAGGAGAGAAGCAGTATACAGATAAAGAAAAAAAAGATTATGGGTTACCGCAAGAGTTTGAAAAAAGTGATCTACTTGATATTTTAAATATACGCTATGAATTATCATTACATGCGTATCAAAAATATCTTTCAGTAACAGTGGCAAAAGATGTATCAGATGAAACGGTTGCTGCCATTATGGAAAATCAATATGATATTTCAGGAGTTGATATTAAGCAGGATACAATACGGGTGTATGAAGGAGGAGAAGCATGTTCTTCTATATTAGGGTACACAGGCACTATATCATCCGAGGAGTTAAAAGAAAGGAATGATAGTAAATTAACCATTAATTCCATAGTGGGTAAATCTGGAATGGAGCAATATTTAGATCAGGTTCTTCAAGGAAGAGACGGGAAAAAAGAAGTATATGTAGATAATACAGGGAGAACTACACAAGATCTAGGAGTAATACAGCAACCGAGAGCAGGAAAAGACGTATATTTAAGCATAGATGTTGAATTACAGAAAAAAACATATGAAGCATTAGAAAAGAAGATTGCCGATATATTAGTGCAACATTTGATTAATACAAAAACTTTTGATCAAAAAGGGATAGATGATACTACTGAAATAAAAATTCCAATATATGATGTGTATATTGCACTTTTCAATAATGGCGTTATTGATTTAGAACAATTACGAGGAGAGGATGCTTCGGAATTAGAAAAAAAGTTTTTTCAAATTTTTCTGAAAAAGAAAAGTGAAGTGGTTCAAGGTATTGAAAAAGATTTAAGAGAATTGTCAACAAAATATAAGGAATTGGGAATTGAAAATCAAGAATACCAGAGTTTTATCATTGATAATTTGAACATTATAAATAATGAGGACAATAATGAAGAATTAGTTGAAAAATGGGAAAAAGGTGAATTATCAATGAAAGAGTATTTGTATGACCAAATTGGTGATGGAAACATAAATTCAGATATAATTGCGTCAGAAGAAAAATACTTGAACAAAGATGAAATTTATGAATCATTGGTTTCTTTTATAGTAAATGAATTACAGGGAAATAGCCAGTTTGATGAGTTAATATTTAAATACTTGGTACTCAACGATGAGATACTGCCAGATGATATCATTAGACTATTATATGAACAGCAATTTTTAAATCCTGAAGATGAGGATTACGAAAACTGGAATCGAGGGTTAATTACTACTTTTGATTTGTTAATTAAAAAAATACAGAAACTTGAAATTACACCAGCGGATTTAGCGTTAGATCCATGCGCGGGATCAGCAGTTGTTACAGATACTGCAACAGGAAAAGTGCTAGCATGTGTATCTTATCCGGGATATGATAATAATCGTTTAGCAAACCAAATGGATAACAAATATTATTATAAAATATATAATAATGCATCATTACCCTTATTTAATCGTGCAACACAACAGTTATCAGCACCTGGCTCAACATTTAAACCTGTTACAATTATTGCGGGGCTAGAAGAAGGTGTAATAGACGAGTCAACCATGGTTGAATGCGATGGGGTGTTTGATAAAGTAGATCCACCTTTAAAATGCTGGAACCATGCAGGGCATGGGGCTGTTAACGGTGTAGATAGTGCATTGAAGAATTCATGTAATGATTATTTATGTGAAGTGTCATATCGATTAGGAATGATAGACAATGATGAATTTTCGGATAAACAGGCACTAAACTATATACAAGAGTACGCGAAAATGTTTGATTTAGATAAAAAAAGTGGAATTGAGTTAACCGAAAGTAAACCTAAGATAACTGATAATTATGCTATTCCATCAGCTATCGGACAAGGAACAAATAATTTTTCTACAGTCCAATTGGGAAGGTATGTAACAACACTTGCAAACGAAGGTACTAGTTTCCAATTGTCATTAATTGACAAAATTGACGGGGTAGAAACAAGACCGAAAGTGGAAAGTCAGATTGAAATCGATAAAATAAGCTGGGAAGGAGTCCATGCAGGTATGGAATTATATGCTCAAAGCACGGGCATATTTGATGGATTTCGAATATCAGTTGCAGGAAAATCAGGTACAGCTGAAGAAGTTAAGAATAGACCGGATCATGGTCTATTTATAGGATATGCACCTGCTGATGATCCAGAAATAGCAGTAGCAGTTCGAATTGTAAATGGGTATGAGGCAGGGAACGCAGTAGAATGCGGAAAAAATATTTTTGAGTATTATTTCGGTATAGAATAAGTTAGTACATAAGTTGAGGAGAAAAACATAATGGATATATTATTTCAAATACATTATGAGTGGAACAAAGAACTCTTTTTTCTATATTATCAAACCCAAAATAGAAAGTACAGAAGGATACTATTATTCTTTTGTGGAGCAGTGATTATATTTTCATTTTGTCTATGTAATAAAATTGAAAGAGAAATGATTATGACTATGATGATATTATTTGTTTGTGCTGTGATATTGGTAAATAATATCTATCTGAGACTAGCGACTTATATACAAATGGAAACGGTTTTAAAACAGTATGGAACTGGAAAAAGAATTATGACAATAAAAAAAGATGAGATTAATGTTTTAGTTCCGGAAAGCGGTAGGAAAATAATAGTGTCTTTTATCGAAATTATGGAAATTGGTACCATAAAAGAGTATTGCTGGATTCGCGTTATTAATCAACTTATTTTTATAAGAAAAGAAAATTTTGTTATCGGAGATATAGAAGATTTTAAAAGATTTATTAAATTAAACACATTAGCTGGAGAAGATTGGAGTAGAGTATGGAAAGGAAGAAATTAAAGTGGATGTCATTTTACAAAATCATACATTGTATGATGAAGCGGTGATAGAATATTATTATCAAAATTTAAAATATGAAAATAAAAATGGAAAAAGGGAATTGGCTGATCTGAGTCGTCACTTTATAATCATTGAAGTATTTATTGGAATTATAGTTTGTACTTTGATTGGATCAGACAAATGGATCTATAGTATTCCGCTTATTGCAATAACTTTTATATTTTTATATTATTGGACAATAAGTTATACTAAGAAAATATTTTTAAAATTAGATTCAAATTATTCTTATAAAAGGTATAAAGAGAAAGTAACTTATAACTTTTATGACGATAAACTGGAAATTATAAGAACGTATGATAGAACCATTATTGAATGGAAGAATATAACCTGTTGTAATATCAAAAAGAATCTTTGTTGGTTAGGATATGGTAATAAAGGGCTTGTAATTAATGGCGATGAATTTAGTTTTGGTACAGAGGAGCAATTTATTACATTTATAAAAAATAAAAATCACATTAATATCAATTTAGAGTAATTACTAGATTGAAATAAATGTTAGTGGATCAAATAAGAATCTCTTTTCCAATTCATAAATCCATTTATTGGATTTATGGATGGACATGTCTCAAATGGTTACAGTTACATGTTATCTTTGGGATATGATAAAGCTGCCAAAATATGACTGACACATCATGTCAGAAGAGACAAAAATGAAAGAATCGAGGGGTGTATGAAGAATATTTATAAATTATGTGGGAAAATCAGTCTTTGTTTTTACCTGCTGTTTTTATATCAGGCATGGTATGTATGTCAGTATGGTGGGATGAGAAGGCATTTGCTGATTTTGCTGATTAGTCTGTTTGGAGTTTTGATTAGTTCTGTACTATGGATGATTGCAAGGAAAAAGATGCAGCAAACATCTCAGCTCGAGAATAAAGTTCTTTTACGAATAGAGATTTTTCTTGCGTTGCTTGGTACAATCTATTTTGGCGGGCGTATCATTTATTCAGCAATTCCGTACAACGGGCATCTGTCATGGAAGCTTGATGAATTATGGAAGAAAAGGGAAGTAGATTTTGTCCACGATAACTTTTTTGAAGATGGTATCGAAGGAATTCTGACGGATTTAGAGGAAAAGCTTGAGATGCCGGAAAATCTTTATGTGGTAAATGGATTTAAGATGTCCTTTAATGAGACTGGGAAAGTTCAGACCTTAGATACCTTTCTTTACGGAAAAAATAAAAAAGGAACAGAAAAGACATATCTGATTACTTATGACAGAAAGAAAGATGAGAAGATTATTGTTTGGGTGAACGGAGAAGCCAATGCCGATTATAATGACGATATGCGTTTTGAGCCAATGCTCCGGATACTGGAGAAAGCAGACAGCGAAAATCAGGTGAAAATATGGTCTTCAATTTTGGAAAATGAGACTTATGAACTTGTATATTATGGGCGCCGGTCTTTCGGAGTGATGGACGGGCTGCGTTATCTTCCCGGTGATGCAGACGGAGATGGTGTTGATCAAGGAAGTGAAAATTTTACACAACTTTTCAATGGTGGAGAAATTGTGGGATTTGAGGTTTCTCTTCACATGCCAGCTGTGAAAGATATCACTCCTGTTCGCTATATGATGGAACCAGAATATATCAGCCAGGAAGTGTTAGATAAGGAACAGATGGATGAGGTAAAAGATGTGGAAAGCTGGACAGTAGATCAGAAAGACGGCAGTATGTATTTCTTTTTAGATGATAAGATAGGATGGCGTCTGGTGGTGGCTGATGCGGCGGCGGGAAACAGATTTTACCAGTTGGAAAAAACTGCGGATGGAGGTGACACATGGGAAATGGAAAACCAGAATCCCTTTGGCGGAAATCTTGGGGTAACAGAGGGGCTGGAATTCTTTGATAAAAATTTCGGGTTTGCAGGGCTGACAGGGGCTTCCCAGTCTTATTCCAGCCTTTATGTCACCAGGGATGGAGGTACAACCTTTACGGAGCTTCAGCTACCTTTGGAGACTGTGACAGAGCTGCCGCCTTTGGCAAAAGAACTTAACTTTACCATAGAAAATTATAAATACTGTGAGATGCCGAAAAAGAAAGAGGATATCCTGACTATAAAGCTTTTAACAGGAGCTGGGGAAATCCAGGGAATTCGCTTTGAGTCAAAGGATAACGGAGAGACATGGGCATATGATGGAATTAGTGTAGAGTGAGTATACATATGAAATGTAAGAATCTGGGGTTGGTTACCTGGATGTAATTTTAGACATTAGTATTCTTTGCTATAGCTTTAGATTTAAGATGCAATGGTTGGCTGTAATAGTTAATGCAATTGTAAAGTTTGTTACTAATCAGACCAAAACCACGCAGATGTCCAGCATAATTTGACAATTTGTAAGGCAAGTAACTGGAAGATTGTAAGTTAAAAAACATTGTGGTTTAAAGATTATATATTTCTTTATGCCACATTTTTTGTAACATAAATGTCACAAGCAGCTTTTATAATGAGCAAGATAATTTATGGGAAGGATAGATCTTTATGATAAAATTTTTGAAAATTCTTTTGGGAACAGTCTTTACACTTCTTATTTTGATTGGAAGTTGTGTGTTTTATGCTTTTAAAATCGAACCGTATCGTATTGCATCAAATCAATTATATTTAAACGAAAAAACTTCTGATTTTATTAAAGTTGTTCAATTCTCAGACACACATATAAAAGCGGATTTTAATTATAAGAACCTGGATAAGGTTGTAAACTATATCAATAAACAAAATCCAGATGTTGTTGTATTTACAGGGGACTTGTATGACAATTATGCCAAGTATCATGATGATGAACATATCATAAAAGAACTACAAAAAATCAATGCAACATATGATAAAATAGCAATATGGGGGAATCGTGATTGCGGTGGTGGAGCTGCCAGACAGTATGAAAATATTATGCAGCAATCAGGATTTACTGTGCTGAAAAATGAAAATTGGTATGTGACTACTGATTCAGATAAAAAAATATTATTTACAGGGTTAGATGATAGTATGCTGGGAAATGTATATATGCCGGATTCTACAAAGATATATGATTCGAATTACAATATTTTGTTAATACATGAGCCAGATACAGCAGACTCTTTTCAAGAATACCCTTATGATTTAGTGTTGAGCGGACATAGTCATGGCGGGCAAGTTAATATCCCTTTTATTCCTGCTATTAATCAAAAGGCTATCTCTTCTACGAACCTCGCTAAAAATTATGTCAGCGGAATGTATGAATTAAATTCAAAGACAAAAATATACGTAAATACAGGAATCGGAACTACACATGTTTCTGGTCGGTTGGGGGTTGTTCCAGAAATATCTATATTTCATATTTATTTATAATAATTGGAATTGATAAGGCTACGTTGTTAATAGTTAATAGTGTGTTAAAAGAGATACACTCTCTTATTTGATGTTATATAAAGGTAAATTAGACCAAATAATAATGTGCTTGTATGTAGAAGTAATATGTAAAATACAGACTATGTATGTCACTAATTTAAGATCAGGTTTAGAGCACATAGTGAAAAATATATTTTATTTTTAGGTAGAAGAACAAAATGATTTGATCAGGGAATATCCCAAAGTTTGTGTGAAACTTCAAACTGATGTAAGATAAACTTATCAGTTTGGAGGTTTATTTTATGGCAAGAAAAAAGGATACCCCACAAAAAGCCGCCTTCGCGAAATGATGGGCAACTATCTGAAAGAAAACAATGTAAGGGTCAAAGATGGAACCGATGTCAACTCCATTATGCGGGATATGATGTCCATCATCCTGAAAAACGATCTGGATCAGGAAATGGATGAAGATCTGGAATATTCCAAGTATGATCATCGGAACAAAGAAACGGATAATTCCAGAAATGGTCATTCCAAAAAGACTATGCATACCAGCTTTGGCGATATGGAGATTGATATCCCCAGGGTTCGGAAAGGTGAGTTTGAACCACGGATCGTCAAAAAATATCAGAATACCGTTACTCAGAACATGGAGGAAAAGATTATCTCCAAGTATGCCAAAGGATTGACCACGAACGATATTGAAAGTCATATGCGTGAACTGTATGACATCGAAATATCTGACAGTACCATTAGCTTGATCACGGATAAGATCTTTACCATTGTGAAAGAATGGCAGGAAAAGGCCGTTTGAAGAAATCTACGCGGTAACTTTCATGGATGCCATCTATTACCATGTACGCAACGAAGGCCGGATTGTAAAACGTGCGGTTTATATCGCTATCGGAATCGACATGGAAGGACATAAAGATGTACTCGGAATGTATGTTGGGCAAAACGAAAGTGCGAAATTCTGGCTTTCCATTCTCAACGGTCTGGAGAACCGTGGTGTAGAAGATATGCTGATTGCATGTGTGGATGGCCTGACAGGCTTCCCTCAGGCAATTTAAGCGGTATTTCCAAAGACAGAGATTCAGCAGTGCATCATCCATCAGATCAGGAATACAACAAAGTTTGTTTCCTATAAAGAACTCAAGCCCCTGATGGCTGATCTGAAACGTGTATATGCCGCGCCGACAGAAGAGATTGCACTGGCTGAATTAGACAGTTTTGATGAAAAATGGAGCGGAAAATATCCGAAAATCGCGAAATCCTGGAAAGACAACTGGGCGAATCTCTCAACCTATTTCAAATATCCGGAAGCCGTCCGTCGTCTGATCTATACCATGAATACCGTCGAGGGATTTAACCGCCAGCTCCAGAAGGTCACAAAATCCAAAACCGTATTTCCTTCTGATGAAAGTTTGCTGAAAATGCTATATCTGGCTATGATAGATATCACGAAAAAATGGAGAGGCCATCGTCGGGATTAGGGATAGATTCATTCGCAGTTGGAAATATTTTTGAAGAGAGGCTGCTTATAATACAAACAAAGGCAGAACCTCAAAAAATCGGCTCTGCCCAAAGTAACTAATGACATATCTTATATCAGTTTTTTCTATTTACACAAAACTTGAAACGGTATCCCCTGCCAATTAAAGTTTTGCGACTCTACTTCTTTGCAAAAATTACTGAATATAATAATTTGATACAACTTTAGTCGCTATTTCTTTTGCCAATTGACTTGATACATTCATTCCGTCGCTTCTCCCAAGACGCACGCAAAAATATATTTTTCCTGTTGTGCTTTCCGCAAAACCTGTAAACCATGCGTCAACAACAATACCATTGGCTTTTCCCATTCCTGTCTTTCCATATATAGTAATATCGGTTCCATCAATCTCTGGAAGCAACATAACTTGTTTTAATTCAGCTTGTGTTTCTTCTGAATAAGCCGAATTGTCACCAAAGATACGCTCCATCACTTCTACTTGTTCTACTGGGGAAATCAGTAAAGAAGATTCAATCCAAAAACCTGTTAAAGCTCTATTGCTGTTGTTCGTATTTAATCGTCCCTCCCAATCAGAAATATCGCAATTACCATATTGGAGCCTGTCTAACTCTCTTTTCATTAAATCTTGTCCAATATCATCAATAACTTGCCGGTAATACCATACGCACGAAGTACGAAAAGCCTCTGGGAAATCAATGTCTTTATTCCAATCCTCATTCCAAAATATTTCGCCGCTCCATGTACGAGTGGAGTTCTCCGGCTCGATAATGCCATTTTCTAACGCAATCAAGGAAGAAATAATCTTAAATGTTGAACAGGGGGAACTTTCTGTAACGGCAAGATCACGGTTGTAAATTGTATATTGTTGGTTTGTGGCATCATAAACAACGGCTGTTCCATTTAGCCCATTAAAATAGTTTGACCAATCTGCCTCCACAATTTCTGGTGTTACATCTATCGTTTCAGCGGAACTTTCTGTTTCCTCTTCCACAGGATTATCGATCACCTGAGTTGTTGCAGGTTCTTGCTTTTCTTCTGAACTATGGTTGCCGATACAGCCTGTTAGCATAACCGCGCATACAAGCAGTATCAACATGATTGTCAATAAATTGTTTCTCTTTTTCATAATTATCTCCGCTTTCTTCTGATATTTTTTCTTTTCCATCTACTATCCAATCTGTTTTTACTGCGATGCTTTTCTATTGAAACTTTTAGAATAACTCCAACAGCAAAAATACCTACTATAATTGCCAATATAATATAGCTACATTTAAAAAAAAGACTTTTATTTTCTGTATTTTCAAATACCTGCGATTTGACTTCGTTCTCTAGATTATCACTTTCTGCTTGTATGCCTTGTACCATAAATTCCAACTGTCCGACTAAATGATTCTCAAAAAAATACTGAGTTGTAACTCTTTCTCCCCCTCCATAATCAAATTTTATATTCAGATCAGTAACGCTGATCTCTTTTGGTAGTATTACATATAAACTATTTGCATTAAACTCTGAAATAACACAATTTTTGAAAATAGGGTTTTCCCTTTTCAGCATATCTTCATAATAGGTTTTATCCTCACTAATTTTTACTTTTGAAAAGTCTCCCAAACCATATTCCAATAAATCCAATGTATCCTGATATACATATTCCTCTTGATCTTTCATGACTACACAGATAATAGCCATATCATCTCTTTTTGCACAAGTAACCAATGTATGCCCAGCAGCGTTGGTATAGCCATTCTTTCCGGCAAAAACTTCCTCATTATGAAAATTTGTTTTTCCAATCATCTTATGATGATTATTCATGCAAATTAAATCTTTTTGATGTTCTGTAGGAGGAATTTCATAATAAAAAGCTCCGGAAACTGTCTGGAACATATCGTATTGCAAAGCTGCTCTTGTGATCAACGCCATATCATACGCACTGGTTACATGATTTTCATCAGGAAGTCCATGTGGATTTGTAAAATTGGTATTCTGGCATCCTATCTCGTTGGCTTTGGCATTCATCATACAAATAAAGTTTTCATATGTACCGCCCACATGTTCAGCTAATGCATATGCAGCATCATTTGCAGAAGCCAGCAGAATTGCATAAAGGCATTCCTCTACTGTTAACTGTTCTCCCGCATCCAACGCGATATGGGTGCCTTTATCTTCCATATAAACTGCTTCTGGCGGTATGGTTACTATCTCATCCATTTCACAGTTTTCTATCGCTAACAATGCTGTCATGATCTTTGTGATACTTGCCGGATAATGTGTGTCATGTATATTTTTCTCAAAAAGGATTGTTCCTGTAGATACCTCCATTACGATACCTGATTCTCCTATAATGGAAGGGGTGTCTGCCCAAATATCATCCTCTACCGTATAATTATTATTTGTAGCAGCCATGATATGCACAGGTTGTATACAAAAGAATAAATATGCAATCCAACATACCATTAAAATAATTTTTCCCATCCTACTTTCTATATATTTCATATATAATTATGTTCCTTCCTAAATACAAAAGTTTTATCCATCCATGCATTAAGTGTGAACAATACTTTTCCTATTGGGATTTTCTAATTTTATAAAAAAGCTTACAGAAATTATTTGTTTAAAAATTCAATATTAATATCTCCATTATTACCGGAAACATTTAACTTTTTTTTTCCGCTTTCTTTATTGTTTGGCAAATTACTATCGCCTTTTTTGATTTCTGATTGAATGGCGAAATCGTCATAGCTGCCTGCAACCGTGCCGGAAATATCCCCGTTTTTAACGGTCAAAGTCAATGTATTTCCTACATCTAAATTCTCAAAAGTAATGTTTCCACCATTAGTCGAAACATCAATGCTTCCCGTTACAGCCAATACCGGAAGGAATACATCTTCATTTGTCGTGGATAGTATAACGGTATCTAAAAGTGCAGTTGGCACTTGCAATACGATTTTCCGATCTTCAGCAGAGGGCTTTCCTCCGATATAATCCGTCCATTCTTTGTTGCCGGCATTTACCATAGTCAGCAAATTTCCATCGGAAACGGAAATCTCATAATACTCTTTGCTGTTTTCGGAATATTGGATATGCACCTGTTCGTCCTTGGAGAGCACTACTTCAATTTCTCTGTCCCGCACATCAAGATTGATTCCGTTGACCTGTGTATCCGGCGTAAAAATTTTTTTCTTAAAAGGCTCGCGCTCTCCCGAGCAGCCTGCCAAAGTAAAGCTACTCATTACAAAACATAAAGCAAGTGCAATTATTTTTTTCATGCTGGTTCATTCCTCCATATTTGATAGATTAGATTTATATTTCTAATTTGTAGCAATATCCGGCTTTATCAGTTTCTCCGGTAGGATGAAAACCAAAAGAAAGATAAAGTTTTTTTATATGTTCATTGGCGTTATCTATGCTCACCATCACTTCTTTAACACCTTGAATTTTCAGACCTCTCAAAATGTGTTCCAGGGCTTTTTCCTCAAACCTGTCGTGCCGAAATCTGTCATCCAACATAAAGCGGCAGATCATCACTGTTTTCGCATGGTTTTCAGTACGTTGGTACATAAAAAAGCCGATCAACAAATTATTGTTGTAAATTGCATTGGGATACATTTCCGAATGACATTTTGATTCCGCTATGGAAATTGCATTGCAGTATGAACGTCCTGCAATTGCTGCCCGAATATCATCTTGATCTGTTTTTAATTCACACACGTCCAATACGTTTTCTTTATCGATCGATTTTATTTTAATCATAATACTCCCTCACAAAATTTTTTTCTTTAAGATCAAAAGTCCTGCGAAAGATAAAGCAGCACTTAGTGACAGGCAAATACCAATGTGTAAAATAGCGTTGCTGTTCAGCATGATCATCTGGAAGAAACCGGACAAAATTTCTCTCAACACTGCGATTGGTGTGAAAACACAGATGATTGCAACTAAAATTGCGTCTGTCAGCCACCCATACCAATGGGACTGCATAGATAGCAGGACATGAAGAAAAATCATAACGAGCAATAAAAAGAACAGTTGCTGGACTCCGGCAATAAAAATACCATTTTCCGTCCAGTTGCACACATCCATCATATTGATAACTGCCCGCGCTGGATATACAGGGTCAATCAACAAATGAATTAATGTATTGATAAGAGAGATACTGAGAGCCAAAATGCCATAGCTGATTAGGCAACCGAAAAAGTAATCCCGTTTGCTCGCCCCCAAGTGCATTAACTTTGTGTAATCATAAAAGACAAAGAAAAATGGCGTCATGACTGCAAGCAACCAAGTGTAATTTCCGTTACTTAAAACAACATCGCCTGAAGAGGTAGCACAAAGTACCACAAGAGCCGTAATGATGAAACTGATTTTATTGCTGGCAAGTAAACGTTTTACAATAGCGAAAGTGGATTTCATCTTGCAGTACCTCCTTTATGCCCGACCATTTGAATAAAGAAATCCTGCAAGGATAACGGGTGAATTTCCAAAGAAGCAGTTTGTTCTGGCGGATTGTCAAAGATATATGTTGTTACAAGACCACCAACCGTATCTTGACCGATCACGTTCAGATTTTGGGTTGCTGCTTCCACGTCTTTTTGAAGCCCGCTGATACTAAATGCCTTTGTTTCAACCGATTGCAACGTGCCAAAAAATCGGACGCTTCCTTTATCAATGATGATCAACTTATGAATGGTTTTTGCGATTTCTTCAATGATATGGGTGGATACAATAATAATTCGGGGGTGCTTCCGAAAACTCTCTATGAGCATATCGTAAAATTCCACCCGCATGATTGCGTCAAAACCGAGGACAGGTTCATCTAAAAGCACGACGCTTTTATTACTTGCCAAACAGATAATTGTGGAAACCATTGTTTTCATACCGAGAGAAAGATGATTAAACTTCTTTTTCCCGTCCAGTTCAAAACGCTCCATCATTTCAGAAGCAAAGTCATAATCGTAGTTGGGGTTTACTTCGGAAGCAATCTGCAACAGCTTCCGTACCGGGAGATTAAAATGTTTCGCAAAGTTTTCGATATAGCTGACATCTGTATCCAAAGTAGACGTAGTGATTAGTTTATCGTCAACTTCTATCGTACCTCTTGTAATGTTCTGATACCCTGCAATCGACTTGAGAAGCGTTGTTTTACCTGCGCCGTTTCTGCCAAGCAAGCAGTAAATGCCCGGTTCGTCGATTGACAAAGTAATATTTTTCAATACGGCTGCTTGCCCGTACTGCTTAGTTACTTGTTTGAGTTCTATCATGCAGCGTTCCTCCTATCGCTTGTGGCATAGGGATTGATTTCCGTAATTTCCTATGCTAAAATGAATTATAAACTTTTGTGTTACACAAAGGTCAAGAGGTGAAATTAAAATTGAAAAAATATTTTTCGGTTGGTGAAGTGGCAAAAACAGTTCATACAACAACGGAAACGCTGCGGCATTATGACCGTATTGGATTAGTGAAGCCGAGTAAAAAAGATGAATGGACAAATTATCGCTACTATACCGAACAGGATATTGTCCGTCTGAATACAGTTCGTGCTTTGCAGCTTATGGACTTGTCTTTGCAGGAAATCAAAAAGGTTTTGGAATACGATGATCTCGAAAAAATCGTGGATTTCTTAGTGCAGGCCGAGAAAAAAGCGGACGAAAAAATTGCCACACTACAATACAGTAAATCTAAAATTCAGTTGGCAAAAGCGGACTATGAGCGAAAATTGCAGGCACACAAAAATCTAAATGGTCCATTTATCAAAGAGATCCCGGAACGTGTTATTTTACTGTCAGATACCTTGGAAGTGCCCACACTGGATAACCTTTGGAATTATCTAAGCCACTTCTATGAAAAGGTAACGCCTGCACTAGCTGAGCAGTTTTTCTTTGAGGATTTGGCAGGTATATACACCGAAAACCGATTGTCAAGGCTTTTTGCTGTCTGTATTCGTCATGTAGATATTGACGGGTTAAAGATTTTACCAAAAGGAAAATACTTGTGTGCTGATTGTACCGAAGAAAATAGGAAAAGCACATTGGACAAGTTGATATATACAGCAAAAACAGAGTATGGCGTAGACCCGACGTTTACAGTACAAATAATTGTCGTTTCGGGTATTTTGCAATGGAATTACCAAATTCAAATTCCATTATAAAACTGGCAGATGAATTTTATAGCCTACCTATTATCTTACAGCTATATGTATTACAATGCTTTAAGCATATATGATTTCTTCATTGATAATCTCTCTATTGTACACATCCGTATATTATTTATTTGCTACATCCATTCCATTGAATTATCCTTACAATCAGGCATTCTGGTTGATTACAAAAGCAAAAGGGAGACAACTTCTTTACGAAGTGCCTCCCTTAGAATAAGTTTTTTATTATATATCATATAGTTATTTCCTGTTGGATTGTATACTATTGCGGCCTCAGTTAAGCCTTCAAAATAATGAGACCTATCTACTTCAGTTTGTGTGGGTTCTTGTGATTCTATTTCAGAAAAATTCTCTGGAGTAGGATCTGTCTCTAAGGATTCTTTTGCGTCCTGTTGCATATTCTTAGTGTCAGGACTATTATGGTTCGTACAACTTGAAGATGCAAATATACCAACCCAAATTCCAATAATTAATAGATAAAAAGCCTTGTTTTATCACATTATTTCTGCCTATTCTAAAAATTAGTTATTCTATAAATGTTTCATAATCCTACAGTAACTATATAAGCTAACACTTTTAAACATTGATTATCTTGATATACACTAGTGTTAATAGGCATCAACCTCCGTAGCTTTCGGTAATAAGGTGTTTTTCTTTTTAAGAGAATAAAGAATTTAATATTTCTATAGTTATTTCTGAAGCAGTACTGCCGGTGGCATTTTCGGAATTCTGAAGGTTGGTAGCAAAACAATAAGTATTTTCACCGTGTTCAATGAAGCCAATAAACCAACCGTTTGTATTTTGTCCATTCAATGACCCGGTACCTGTCTTTCCATATAATTTTCCAATGGATGTATCAGAAATAAATAAGGCATCTTTTATTGCTTGAATATTTTTTTCCTCAAACTCCCATTTATTTTCCAGAAGTTCAGATAATAGGATTACCTGTTCTACCGGTGAAATCTTTAAGGAAGATTCGGACCAATAATCTTCAATACCAGCTGATAAATCGCAATTCCCATATGAAATTTTGTCATAATAAGAATAAAGTGTTTGGTATCCTATTTGTGTATCAAGATTTTGAAAATACCAATTAACAGAATTACGTAAAGCTGAAGTAAGGGTTTGGTCTTTGTTCCATGAATCAAAATAATAGTTTGTTCCGTCCCAGTGCTGATTAGAAGAATTATAATTGATTACACCTTCCTCTAATGCAAATAAACCACTATAAATTTTATAAGTGGAATCCGGAGAAACTCGTTTGGTGCTTAAATCTTTATTATATATTTTGTATCTATCATTTGTCATATCATATATTACAAAGCTACCACTTGTTTTACCGAAATAAGAAGATAGGTCTATGTCATCTATATTTTGGGAAGTCAAATTATAAGATGAGTCTCGTGATGCATAAACAGTTAATAAAGGACTAATGCAGTATACTAGAACACAAGCGAACACTAAGATTACTATGCTGTTTCTCTTATGCTTTTTAGAAATTTTTTGGTAATTTGCTATTTCTTTTATTCTATCTATAATGACCTTTTTTTCTCCACCTAAACGAGAGAGTGGAGAGAGAAAAGCATTGTGTTGCATTTTTTCAGCATATCTTATTAATGTATAGCCATAATCTATACAGTTGTTTTTCCCTATGATGTTAATTACTGAGTTGTCGCATGCAATTTCCCGATCTTTTTGTAATATATGAAATCCGTACCAAATGAATGGGTTAAACCAATATATGATCTGTAAAATGCAACTTATATAATTTAATGCAGCATCCTTGTGTTTATAATGCTGTAATTCATGTAAAAAGATATAATATACATCCTGTTCAGACAGTAATATATCTATATCTTGAGGAATAATTACCTTAGGATATAGAAGACCGTAAGAAACAGGGCTTGAAATATTACATGAAGCGTATAAAGCGACATGTCGTCTTATTTTTAACTTTTCATGACACGAAATGTATTGTTGGTATAGTTCTGGTTCATTTTCAGAAGTTATTAAAAAAGCTCTTTTTTGGATTAAATGAATTTTAACAATATTATATATAAAATATACTAGTGTAAACAAACACCCGATTATCCATATTGCAAATAAGTATTTATCAAGATCATACAAATTAAAATTATCTTGAGCAGACGCAAAATCAGAAGTACCTAATTGAACAGATAAATTTATATCATCAAGTTGTTTTGTAGAAATATTTACTATTTTACCCGTATCTTGTTGGAAAAAGTGTTGTAACTTTATTAATAATTGATGTGGTCCGATATTTTTGAATGGTATGAAAGGAATAATAAGCGCACATACAAAAATGTACCACAAATAATACCGACTATTGGTCGTAATATATTTTTTTAATAGTTTTTTGAGTAATAGAATTACCCCCAATAAGATACTGATAGTGAGATTACATAATAAAAAGTGAATCGAGAACATTAGGTTTCATCACCGCCATTCAATTTAGAGTCGATAAGATGACACATATTCTTTAAATCGCTGTCAGATAATTGGGCATTGGATAATAAGGAAGATAATAACGGAGCCATTTCACCATCATAAAAGCGAGATAAAAAATTATGGTTCTCTTGTGATAAATATTTATTTTTAGAGATAATGGGGAAATAGTAATACATACGCCCTTTTTGTTCATAAGAAATAACATGTTTTGACACTAAACGAGATAATAACGTATGAACTGTTTTATTACTCCAATTGTGTATAGATGGAACTTTTTCACAAATAGAATTTGTACTTATTGGTGACTCATCCCATATTATTTTCATGATTTCATATTCTGCTTCAGATATTTGTGGTAATTTATCCATGTTTATTCTCCTTTAATCTTACTTTCGTAATAATTATAGAGTATTGAAATTGAAACGTCAAGAAGGCTATTGACAAAAAAGTGATAATAGAATATATTACAAACGTAAGACATAGAGATAGGAGACAATTATGAAAAGAAAAAATATTAAATGGACAGGTAGATTGATATTAATAATATTTTCTTTAATTTTAGTATTGAGCTTGATTTTTTTTATTACGAAACAGACACATAAGAACACTACTGAACAAATGCTAACGGAATATATGAATTATATCAATAAACATGAATATGAAAAAATGTATAAAATGATTTCTAAAGAACATTCATCGAATATTTCTATGGAGGAATTTGTAAAGAGAAATAAAAACATATATGAAGGATTAGAAACGAAGGATTTAAGCATTAAAATTTTAAGTGAGAAATCCAATGGTAAAGAGATTTCATATCTTATATCATTTAATACTCTTGCAGGTGAAGTGAAATTTCAAAATAAGGTAAACTTTATAAAAGAAAAATTTGAATATAAACTTGTTTGGAAAGATAGTATTATTTTTCCTCAATTAGAATCTACAGATAAAGTACGAATAGATACTGTAGAAGCAGAGCGAGGACAAATTTTAGATCGGAATGGAAAATTGTTAGCTGGAAAAGGGGTTGCATCATCAGTTGGGCTAGTGCCGGGTAAAATTCAGGATAAAGAAAACACAATAATTAAACTTGCGGAGTTGCTTGAAGTGGATATTGATGTGATAAAGAATAAACTGTCTGCAGAGTGGGTAAAAGATGATTCATTTGTTCCTATAAAAACAATTCCTAAAGTTAGTGAATTGGAATTAATGAAAATTAATCTGGATGAAAATCTTGTAAAATTAAAGGAAAATCAAGAGGAATTACTATCAATTCCAGGTGTTATGATTAACGATATCGAAGTTAGAGACTATCCTTTAAAAGAAGCAGCGTCACATTTGGTTGGATATATTCAAAAAGTTACAGCGGAAGATTTGGAAGAGAATAAAGGGAAAGGTTATGATTCCAATAGTGTTATAGGGAGAAGTGGTATAGAAAGTTTATATGAAGATAAATTAAAAGGTCAAAATGGTTGCATGATATATATCGAAGATGAATTTGGAAACAGAAAAGATATTATTGTAGATAAACCGGTTCAAAACGGAGAGGATATTCAATTAACAATTGATGCAGAATTGCAAAAAGTCTTGTATGAACAGTTTAAGGATGATAAGAGTTGTTCTGTTGCTATGAATCAATATACAGGAGAAGTTTTGGCACTGGTCAGTACTCCTTCTTTTAACTCAAATGATTTTGTAATGGGAATGTCAGATAAATTATGGAAAAGCTTAAATGAAGATGAAAGACAACCTTTGTACAATCGATTCAGACAGGTATGGTGTCCAGGATCAACATTTAAACCTGTTACTGCAGTGATAGGGTTAGACACAGGTATTCTTGATCCTGCAGAAGATTATGGAAACGAAGGGTTAAGCTGGCAAAAAGACTCGTCATGGGGGGATTATTATGTGACGACATTACATGAGACTGAACCTGCAACACTGGAAAAAGCAATGATATATTCTGATAATATATATTTTGCAAAAGTAGCACTTAAACTGGGGGAAGATAATTTAACTAGCTTTTTAGAAAAATTGGGGTTTAACAAAGAAATACCATTTGATATTAAAATGTCAATATCACAGTATTCAAATACAGAAGGAATAAAGTCAGAAATTCAATTGGCAGATAGTGGATATGGACAAGGTCAAATTTTAATAAATCCATTGCATTTAGCTTCAATTTATACCGCATTTAGTAATGATGGAAATATAATTGAACCAACGTTACTATATAACCCAAATTATAATCCCAATATATGGATGCCGGAAGTTATTCAAAAAGAAAGTATTCATACTGTTCTAGAAACAATGAAGAAAGTTATTAGTGAACCAACAGCAACGGGATATGGTTTACATAGAGAGGATTACACTTTGGTCGGAAAAACAGGAACGGCAGAAATAAAGCTTTCAAAAGAAGATGAAACAGGAACAGAATTGGGGTGGATGGCAGTTTTTACAACTGATCCTAATATTGAGAATCCAATATTACTAATTAGTATGGTTGAAGATGTAAAAAATATTGGTGGCAGTGGTTATGTAGTTCAAAAAGATAAAAGAGTATTGGATCAATATTTACGATAGGAATGAGATGAAAAAAGGTGAAAATGTTAATGAAGAAAATGTCGGCTATTATCTTGGTATTTTTAGTATTATCGGGATGTGAAAAAAATGAGTCTCAAAATGATCTTATTATTAATAATACAGAAGAAGAGAATGTGGTGATGGATGAAAATGATGATTATGAATTAAAAAATATTGAAATGGAAAGAAAAGAAGAAAAAGACATTAGTGATCGCTTAATGAAAATGGTTGGAAAATGCAAAAGGATATACAGTCAGGCAGATAAAGGTAATACGTCAAATATTGTTCTTGAAGAAGAGACAGTTCATACAATGATCGAAAGTATTGCAGAAGAGAATGTTGCCATTACCTGTGGCAGTCATGATCATAATATGTTGAATTATAAACAAGTTGATGATGCTCTTTCTTTGGCAAAAACAGGAGAAAATACTGAAACTGAATTTTTTGTAATTAATACAAGTGGTGTTTGGATATATAATAAACTTCAATTTAAAAACAAAGATTTATATGTAACATCAGCAACAGCTGCATTTGATGATAATATGAGTCCACATATTGTGCAGATAGAAAAAATTCAGGTTTATGATTGGAACTATACTGATAAAGGGTGGATTATATGGGAGAAGGCATTATCAAGAAATCAAGAAATGGATATGCATGTTTTTTATAGAATTTTGCCACTTGATGAACAGTGCAGAGAATTAGGAAATAAATATATTACACCGATTAGTTACTTTTGCAATAATCTGTTCCTTGTAGATTGGAATCAAAACAGTTTGGAAAATATAGAGTTTAATGATTTGTTTGAGTTTTTATACACAATGAAGTATGGGGAGAAAATTGATGAAAAAAAATATGCATCAGGCATTCCTAAAGTAGAATTTGAAGAAGTGGTCACAACTTATTTTGATATTTCAATAGAAACCTTGGAAATATATGCTCAATACGATGACGTGAAGGGGGTATATCCATGGGAAGCAATTGGCCCATGGAATCGAATTCAACAATTCCAACCATTTCCAGAAGTAGTAAATTGTATAGAGAATAATGATGGATCATTAACTTTGACAGTAGAAGCTATTTTTCAGGAAGAAGGCACTGATTGTTCATTCAGTCATGAAGTAAGGATTAGAAACAATGGAAATACATGGGTTTATTTGGGCAATAAAATCAATAAAGAAAATGCGTATAAGATACCACAATATAAACCAAGGAAAGCGTTTTCCATTAAATAAATATAGATAAAAGGGGTGATTTAAATTCAAAAAGTGGAATTACTTCTTCGTTTATATGAAGGAAATAAGATAAAGAGTGAAACATCCATATATCAATTAGAATATACTGATGAAATAAGGAATCAGAATTCAAAAGGAATACTGGTATATAAAGGATTAGAACTTAACGTACTAGAGAGAAACGTAAATTTGAATAAGAAACAGGTGCCTTTTACTTCAAAAGAATTTGAGATACTTTTTTTCCTGGCAAGTTATCCTGGACAGGTATTTACTCATCGACAGATATATGAGGCTGTATGGGGGAAAGAATATTTTCGTGATGAAGGAAATGTTACTGCACATATAGGCCGTATACGAAAGAAAATAGAACCAGATCCACGAAATCCCATTTTTATCCAAACAGTGCGAGGAATAGGGTACAAATTTGCAAAGAAATAGGACAGGTCTTGCTACGTCTGGAGCACCTGTCCTATTCTTTACTTGTTCGGCCTAATAAATAATCAGAAGTTACATGGAAATAATCAGCAATTACACTTAATTCATAATCTGGAACAAACCGTATCCCTTTTTCGATTCTTAAAATTGTTAGTTCTGTAAAATCAATCCCAGAAAGAGAAAGACGTGCTGCCAAAATCTTTTGGGAAATATTCTGTTTTTTCCTTAATTCTTTAACGCGAGATCCTATCACGTTTTTTCGTTCACCATTCCAATATATTTTCATAATATCCTCAACGTTTCTAAAGATGAAGTTACATTATTGATTCTAGCGAAATGGAATGGTAATATACTTCTAAAGATGAAGTTTTAAAAAATTATTTTATACAACATACAAAGTAGAATAATATAAAGCAATTATTATGTGGTTCGGAGTGAAAATAGGGGAATAATAGAACAAAAGAAAAAAAGATTTGATACGATGAAAGGAAGAGGGAAGCATGGATGAGCGAGTATGGGAAAAAACTGCACAGTTTTTAAAGGAACTTCGATGTGAGGATACTGGAAGACTTTCACAGTTACAATTACCAGAGTATCAAAAAGCTGTGAAAGAAAAATTTTCGTATCGGCCAATTTATGAACAGACAGTTTCTGAGGTGACAGAAGAACAGAAACGTATTATCGGGAAATATGTTGGCTTAACAGAAGAATGTGCGGAAGAAGAAAACCAACAAGCTTATCTGCAGGGGATGGTGGATATGCTGCTTTTATTATCTGGAAGCGGAATATTGAAAGTTCCCTTAGATATGCTGGAAAAAATTAAGCAATGGAAATAACTAAGCGGTTCATGCGAGTGCTGGACCGCTTTGCTGATTTCAAAACTAGAAAAATGCTAGAGAAAAATCGGAATAAATTTAGAATCATTCTTTAACATCAATTTGTGTGCATTCGTCCCGATTTTTAAGGAGTGTAAGGATATTTTCTAAAATGATCTGACGTTCACGCTGGGAACATTTTGAAAGTAAACGTGTAATCTCCGAAGTGGTATCATCTTTTGAGGAAAATATATAGGCATCTACGGAAAGATTTAATTCTTTGGCAATCCGAAGAAAAAGGGGAAGGCTCGGATTGCATACTGCACGTTCAATATTTCCGTAATGTGTCAGATTTACTTGAAGTTTCTCGGCAGCTTCTTCTTGGGTTAAGCCAAGTTTTTCCCGGCAGTCACGGATCATATCACCTAAACGGCTATCAGTCTGTGCCATGTGTATTATTCACCTCCATGGAATCTAGTGTATTATGCAACATTGGAAAAGTGAAAATAGTAATAGGCAACATTTAATGTGGTGTAATAAACAATAATATAATAGAGAACGAGATAAATGCACAGAATCTGTAATAAGGGATTGATGTGCAATTTTAGGCAATAGGAGGGATTTCTGGTATAAGAATACGCTAAAAAAGCCGTATCAGCAGGAGAGAAAAAGTGCGGTATTCAATATGGTACAAGACACCATATTTTATATGTTCTTAAATATGATATTCTAAAAAGAAAGGCGTTACTGTGGAGTGAAAATCTGCAGTGCGTCTTTTTCTATTGGAATGATCCCCAAATTAGAAGTCCTCCGCCTTCGATTTGATTTTCAAAAAATTTCAAATCGGAGGGAAAAAAGATGGCTTATAACAAAGCAAAAGAAGAATATAAATGGAAAGTATGGAAGGAACAAGAAGAGAAAAAATTACGTGAACTAGGCGTCTCAGAAGAGGTTATTGCAGAACTTCGTGATTATGACTGGAATTGTTTTAAACAAGAGCGTAACTACAAAAATCATCAAATGCCTGATACAGATTTTATAGAGAGAACTGAAGATGTTTCCGGAAAGTGGGAAATTCAACAGCCTGTTAACGTGCAAGACTTCATAAAATCTTTAGATGACAATAAACTAAGAAAAGAACTGCAGAAGTTGGATCAAGTAACATTGTATATTATTCTTTTAAAAACATTTGGTTATGGTATAGAGGAAATAGGGAAAATGCTTGGAATGAAAGCAAATACAGTTTCTGCACGAATGAAACGCTTGAGAAAAAAATTAAAAAAATATTTTTTTTAGCGTCATATTTTGTTGTGGAAGTTGGCTAGTAAGTAGGAGAGGTAAGTTCTCTCCTAAGTAGGAATTTTTCCTATAAATTTTCGGGAAGGTACTTAGTGCCTTCCCCTCCTCTGTTCCTTGATAATTGGATATCCGCATTATAGAAACTTTCCCATCCGGCGGAGCGTAGCAGAAAGAAACGCCATGACGATATAAAAGGATGGTTCAGCTATTACTACAACGGACGTCATCAGTGATCATCGTTTTATATAAGAGCGCCCTTTTTATTCTGCAAGCATCCAGGCAGGAATGTGACGCCATGAGCCCGGGTGGATGATAATGATACACCAAAAGATCCGAATGCAGGGATAGATAAACCTTACGTTGTAATCAGTAAGACGTTTGGAATATCTGTGCGGATGTTTTGCCAGACATCCGGCTATAATGTGCCCATTTGATATCGGGGAAGTGAGAGGACAAATACGATATCCAACAACAAAAGAAAATCAATCGAAGTGTGCTGTTGATATCAGATACATGCAGCCAGAGTAACCAAATCTCTGGCTGTATTGATGTGATATTAACACAAATATAAAGATAAGAGGGTGGAAAGATGCATCGGAACGAATATCGGAGAATGGCACACGAAGAGGTGGAAGAGATATTCAGAGAAATACTTCCACAAGCAGGAATGAAAGTTCGGGAAGAACAGATCACACTTTGCCATCAAATGCTTTCCAGCCTGTGTGGAAACAAGATTGCATTATGCGATGCAGCAGTAGGGGTAGGAAAGACTTATGCATACCTGGTAGCGTGTATTCTTTTCCGAAAATACAGTCAATTGTTATCTGGATATTTTTCTATGTGCGGTCAGAGTCAGCCTATTGTGATCTCAACATCAAGCATTGCATTGCAGGAAGCCATCCAAAGAGAATATATACCTTTTTTATCACAGGTTTTATTGAAGAAAGGAATCATATCTGCCCCTATCCAAGCAGTCATCCGAAAAGGGAAAGAACATTTTGTATGTGACAATCGATTGGAGCTTCGGTTGGATGCAGTACGAAAAAAAGCAAAAAATCCACTGCAGAGAGAAGCTTTATATGCATTAAGAGAACAATATGACATGGACTCTGTACAGCATCTGAGTGGGTTTGACCGCAGGATGGTATGCGTCCCCAAATACTGCCCGGAAACTTGTGAGATGAGAACGTACTGCCGTTATCAAAAATATTTAAAAGAAGCTACAGATGAAAAAGTATTTATCCAGATCTGTAATCATAATTATCTACTGGCAGATACACTTCACAGAGCCAATGATTTCCGTCCTTTATTAAGAAATTATCAGGCGTTGATCATTGATGAAGCACATAAATTTCCAGAAGCGGCAAGGCAGATGTACGGAAAGTCTTTCGGGCCGGAAGATTTTATGGAAATCTGTAGTCTTTTAGAAGGGGAACATTATACCCATATTGCGGCAAAACTTCGAGAAGCCTTTTCACAGCTCTTTGAAAGCCTGCCAAGACCACAGGGAGTGTTGGAAGAACAGGCACGTTTTCGCTTTGTTCTCGACAGGGAGTCCAGACAGGCATTAAGGAATAGTATCCGTTGGCTGCAGCGGGCAGAAGAACTGTTGATCGGGAATTTATCCAGATGGACAAAGAACCGGCTGGAAGAGAGCAGGGAAGTCCTGTTACAGTTTTTAAATGTGGACCGGAACAATATATTGTTTTTAGAGTATACATCAAAGGGACTGCCAGTGTTTTGCACTGTTCATCGAAAAACAGAAAGTTTGATAAAGGCAGATATTTGGGAGCGTGGCTTTCCAGCCATCCTTACATCCGGCACCTTAAAAGCAGGGGAGAGTTTTCAAAGGTCAGAGCAACTGAACGGACTCGAAGATGTCGGAAGAGTACGAGAATATCAGGCTGATTCACCGTTCGATTATGATGAAAATTGTTTACTATACATGCCAAGACGAAAGAGAAAAGCGTATGATACCTATCGTGGAGAAATCTGTTTCTTGTCTGAGCAGATTCGAAAGCTGGTATGTTCCACATTTGGACATACTCTTGTACTGTTTACCTCTTATTCTATGATGGGGAATGTATACAGAGAATTGAGAGGGAATCTCCCATTTCCGTTGCTGAAGGTATGGAAAGATTCCCAGGCAGTGATCCGTGAATTTAAGGCACAGAAAAATTGTGTGCTTTTTGCAGCTGGTTCCTGCTGGGAAGGCGTGGACTTTCCAGGAGATGTGGTATCTTCTTTGATTATTGTCCGTTTGCCATTTGCGGTACCCGATCCTGTGAGGGAAGCAGAAAGAGAACGATATCAGACTTTAAAGGAATATATTCAAAAAATCATAGTACCGGATATGCAGATCAAACTGCGCCAGGGATTTGGACGAGCAATCCGGACGGAAACAGATACTTGTGTAGTGTCTATATTAGATTCCAGAGCAGGAAGAGGAGGGAAATACCACAAAGAGGTAATTGATGCACTTCCAGTATGTCAGATTACAGACAGAATGGCAGATGTAGAAAATTTTATTCGGAACCGAAAACGAATTGAATACTATATGTAACAGATTGTAGAGAAATTGTTGGTAGTGCTAAGTTTTCCAAAGAAAATAGAGAAAAAATGTAGTGAGTATTTTAGGGGGAACCTTCCGGAATTGTTGGTATTTGTGAATAGCTTTCATAGCATAGAGTGGGTATACTGTGTATAGCGTTAGAGGAAAGGAAGTGAAGAAATGGAACATTTCATAGTGGATATGCAGACAGAAAAATCTAAGAAATACTATTTTATCCGGGAAGAAGTCAGCCAAGAAATCGTTCTTCTTCCTTCCCAATATCTAATGCATAAAATGAGGGCGAAAGGTTCGCCCAACACCATCAAGAGAAGTGCTCTTGTGATTTCATATTACTTAAACTATCTGTCTGAGAATCAATTAACGATGGAAGATGTATGGAATATGAAATACGAAAAGCAACAGGAACATTTTACAGATTTTCTTATATGGTTAAAAGCTGGGATGCATAGCAAAGATGAGTACACGAAAAAGCCATACAATGAAACTTGCAATGCATATCTTAAGGAAGTGTTTCGATTGTATAATTTCGCTGAACAGCAGGAAGGTTGCGAGCAAAGCTTAAAAGTACTATCTGATGCACAATACATCGTAAGAAATTCTGTAGGAATTCGAAAGATACTGAATCGGAGAAGTTTTCACGGATACTTAAAGGAAACAGGACATATAGGCAGAACTATAGAGCAGGACAAGATCGTTATTTTGCTAAAGGCATGTGCAAATTGTCGCGATCAAGTCCTGCTTTTATTATTAGCAGAAACAGGTTTCCGAATCGGAGAAATTTTGGGCAATCGCTATGCAACAGATATTGATTATGAAAACCATCTGATCTATGTAAATTTTAGAGAGGATAATGAAAATGATGCACGCGCCAAGAATGCAGAATTCCGAAAAGCAAAAGTCAGTGATGCGACATTCGAAATCTTAAAGTTTTATCTGGAAGAATATAAGGACCTGATCTTTCAACAAGAGTATCTTCTGGTCAATGTGTCTGGAAAATATGCAGGGAAACCAATGCAGGACAGCGGTGTACGGAGTTTGATGGAGCGTCTTGAAAAAAAGACCGGAATTAAAGTTACACCACATATGCTGCGACATTATTTCGCAAATACCAGGAGAAAGGCAGGATGGAAACTAGAACTTATCAGTCAGGCACTTGGTCATCGGCACATTGAAACAACTATGAAATATTTGAATATAACAGAGGAAGAACTGATGGAAGCAAGTGATGCATTTTACAGCCAGCACCAATCCCTGTATGGAGTTGATCATCTGTTATAGGAGGAGGCGGTTATGTGCCTGCAATCAGATTACTAGATACTGAGCATCAAACGGAATTGGCCTATTTGCATGAACAGCTTATAACGGGAGAACCAGTACAAGATAAGTCATGGAGATATGCAGAAGAATATCTGATGCAGTTAGGAATTTATAATGTGATATTAGTAGAAGAAAATGATGTTCGGAACTATAAAAGGTTTCTGCTTGAGGATAGGGACTGTACGATCAGGGAAGCAAATAGTATGACATCATTTCTCAGAAACAAAAAAGCACACTGGATCGAACAAGAATATGGTGCTCTACTGGAAGAAATTCGGCAGTGTGAAGGCATCGAAATGCCATTGACGGGTAATATCAAAAATTTTCTTATACGGGAAGGGATACACCATATCCGAGAAATCGATTATGCTATCCGAGAAAAATATGAACAGTATCTTATGAAGGAAAAGAAGCCAGAACAGGTACTTCGGTATTTAAAGACATTGGATCGAATCAAGCAATATCATATCAGACAGGAAATGAAACAATTTGCAAACACTAAAAAATTTCATTTGAGATACGAACAGCAGATCCTTTTCCTGCCATATCTGCCAGATCAGAAACTGGCTATGGAATTTGATAAGGTACGTGATAAGACAGAATTGGTATGGGATTTTAGTGTCAAGGCTTCAGAAAAGATGAAACAGCAGATTTTTCAACTACTCATACATATTCTTGAGAATGTAAAGGATCCAAAGGATCGGAGAGTACGATTCCTGCTTCCTATGCAGTGGATGTATCAATATTGCATCAAGCAAGGGATAGTAGATATAGAAACCATGGAACAGGAAGAGATTGAGAAATTAGAAGAGATAGTAAAACAGAAGGTGGTTAACTATAAAAACTCCATGCAGATTGTGGATAACAGTCGAAAAATTCTCTTTATGAGTGGAAAGCAGATCCACTGGCATGCAAATGTATGGTACATGGAAAGATTCCACCTTGCGCCAGAAAGAGTGAATCCATGCAATCCGGTGAATAGGTTATCTTTTTACCAAGTAGAAAATTTAAACAATAGAAAGCTGCTACAGGAATATGCAAGATATCAGATTGGAATCACAGGTCTGACCATTGGAAATATTCGAAGCCAGCAAAACTATGTGAAAAAATTTCTAAAGTATTTAGGGACTGACGTATGTGCTCTTGATGTAACTGAAAAACAGATAGGTGCATATTTTAAGGAAATCCAGCAACAAGAAATTCAAGCAGAAACTGTGAACCGGCAGATACTGGATATCACAAAATTCTATGAGTATCTAAAGATAAAAAAACATATTAAGGCAATTCCGTTTCACCCGGAGTACTATGAGCAGAAAGTATATCCTATACACCATGACAGGAGTGTTGAGGAAGATATTTATATGGAAATACTTCATAAACTGAATTTATTTCCAGAGGAATTGCGGTTGATCTTCCTGCATCTATGGGCAACAGGATTAAGAATTAGCGAAGTATGTACGCTAAAAGGAGATGCATACTACTGGGATGGAGAGGATGCCTGGATCAAAGTGTATCAGATCAAAATGAAGGCAGATAAAATGATTCCTATTCCATTTATGCTGTATGAGGTTATGCAACAATACATAAAGAAAAATCATATTCATGCAAACGATTATGTTTTTCAAGCTGAACAGGGTGGAGCATATAGAATAGGTTCATTTGTAAAACGTTTTCGAACGCAATGTAAAAAACACAAAATAGCAGATTGTGAGTATGTATTTAAAACACATGATTACAGACATACGCTGGCAACCCAATTTTATGATGATGGTGTACCGATACAGACAATTCGTGATTACCTTGGCCATGTAGCAGAAGAAATGACTAAACAGTATGTGGACTATATGCCTAAGAAGATTGAAAAAGCAAATGACAATTACTTTGATAAACCAGAAAATAATATTGCTTTGACAATCACACCTAAGAAACGGAGGCATAGCCATGAAAAAGGATAGAATACATATTTATGAACTGGAAAGTTATAAGCAAGCCTCAGAAGAACAAAGAAATTCTATGAGAATATGTAAGATCCGTTATTTTGATCTGGAAGGGTTGCCATCCAGGGAAGTGAAAGAAATCTTAGAAGCCTTTATATGGGAACGGGGGAAGACTTTAGCATTATCGAGCCTTGCTACTGAACTAACCACCTATAACAATATACGGAAGTTTTTGATAGAGAAGAATATAACAGTATTGCAGAATGCTGATCCGGAAAAGACTGTCAGAATTTTAAAGGGGTGGATGTTAGAAAAGGGATTGGCCTTGTCCAGCATGAAATACCGGGCTGCTTACGATATAACAGCCAGAGAAACACCAGCATTGGAAAGAAAACTGCGTCAGATTCTAAAATTTGCTGAAGTGAAAGATGAACGGGAAGAACAGGAAAAAGATATATGGGAGTTGGAGAAATTTGAATTTCCAATCAGAAGAAATCCCATAAAAAATGTGAAGACCCTTAACTTCACCGATATTTTACAGCCGGATATCAGAGAAGAGGTAAAAAGAACCATATTCTTACATTTAAAATATTCCGCACTTGGGACAATACATTCAGAGATGACTGCAGTAAAGAGATTTAGCCACTTTTTAAAGGAAAGAAAGCCAGAACTGGAATCATTGCAGGAATTGAGTCGAGAAGATATTGAAGACTATTTGATATACTTACAGACGGAGACAACGGAAAGAAAGAACTATCGTTCCGATCTGTATGGCCTAAAACGTGTGATTGAAGATGTGGGGAATATATATGAGAGAAGGCATCTTCTGCAACTTTTCTTAAATAATGATTTTCCAAGTACACCACGATATCAGTTTAAATTTTATTCAGATGCCACAATTAAGCGATTAAATTCCCACATTTTTAATATGGACGAGCAGATAGCCAGGGCATTGATCGTTCATCAGCTTTTGGGAACACGCATTTCCGATACGCTTACTTTAAGAATGGATTGTCTTAGAGAGAAAGAAGGGAGATATTTTGTCCGGATTGATCAAGTAAAATCCATTACTTATGAAAAGGCAGTTAGTAATGAGGTGGGGCGCTTGATTTTAAAAGCCATGGAATATACCAAAGAGCGTTACGGGGAAACAGAATATGTTTTTGTAAAAAAAGATGATCCCACGAAACCATATCAATATGGAATGATCCAGGCACAAGTTATGAGGATGATCCGGCAGAAAGATATACGGGATGATAATGGGGAACTGCTGAAATTCGGGACACATATTTTTAGACACTGTTATGGGAAAAAATTGACCGAGCTTCATATCGAGGATTGGATGATAGCAAGACTACTTGGACATAAAACATTACAGAGTGTCCACCACTACCGGAGAATCGGGAATAAAGTTATGGCTGATGAAACGAGAAAAACCAGAGAAAAAATGGACCTTATATTAATGGATATAATAAAAGGATGGGATGGATATGAATTATGAAAAGATGATAGCCGTGAATCGGATCGAAAGTGAGCAGAAAATTAAGCTGGCCACGATGGCTATAGAACAGTTGATAGAAAGGGGGGAATATCCATCGGTAACTCTGCTGGTGAAAAAAACTGGCTTATCAAGAGGGTTCTTTTATAAAAATCCAGAAGTGAGAAGCAGGTTGGATGCAGCCTTGCAATCGCCCAGTGTATCCTGTCGGAGAATTTGGAGTGGGAGTAAAGATTCAAAGAATGACAACACCGAGGCACTGCAGATGGAAATCATGGAATATAAGGTCAGGAACCGAAGTTTGTCTCAGGAAAATGAGGAATTGCGAGGTCAGATAGAGGAACTTAAGGTTCAAGTGGAGAAACTAAAAGGCAGGATTAAAAAGAAAGAGCTTTCTATGCTGAAAAAATTATAACTAAAGGAAAAGGTATCTGATATGAAGTACGATAAGATTGTAGAGATAAGTAAAGAAAGATCAAGACAAAATACGGAAACAGCGATTAGGGCGATAGAGGAAATGTTGAGAGAAGGGGAATGGATTACCGTTGCCCAGCTTGCCAAAAAAACAAAATTATCAAGAGCAAATTTTTATGTGAATAAAGACATTAGAAAGTCACTCGATGATGCTAGATATAGGCAACAGCGTATGTTAAAAATAAACTTTGACAGCGTGATGGAAATCGAAGATTTGCAAGAAAAATTGAGAAAACTTAATTTGGAAATGGTGAAACTGAGAGCTGAAAATCAAGAACTACAAGTAATCAACCGGAATCTTCAGAAAGAAATATAAGTGAGGATGGACGGTATGAAATACGATAAAGTAGTTGAAATGAATCAGAAAATTGGTAAGGAAAATGCCCGTATCGTGGAAAAAGAGATTGAAAGAATGATAGAAAATGGTGAAAGAGTTACGGTAGCAGCATTACAAAGATATACTGGATTTTCAAATTCATTCTTTTACAAAAATAAACTTGTTCGTGAAATTTTGTATGAAGCAATTCGAAAGCAGAATCAGTGTTATAAAAATAACCTTACTTCGATGTGTACTCAACAAGAGATAGATGAAAAGATGATAAAACAACAAAAACGAATTTTACAGCTGGAGTTAGAGAAGAGGAAATTGCTTGAGGAGAATCAAAGGTTGAGAGAGGTGTGTGGGATTTTAGGAAAGGAGAAAAGAGAAAATGAAATACGACAAAATAGTCGCTATTAGTCAAGAAAAAAGTAAGGTTAAAGCTGAGATTGCAAAGCAAGAAATTCAAAATATGCTGGATAGAAAAGAAAAAGTGACAATGGCTGCACTAATAAGAAAAACAGGATTTTCTAAAACACTTTTTTACAGAAATATAGAAGTTAGGACAGCACTAGATAAGGCATATAGGGAACAAGGCGCGTGTTATAATCCGAAGCAGATTATTGTTGATAAAGTTATGGAAGAAAAGTTAAATACATTGAAGATTGCAGTTACAAAGCTTAAGAAGGAAAATATAAAATTAACATTGCAAAATGAAGAACTTTTAAAAGAAATTGAAAGACTAAAATTGCAACTGGAAAATAAATAAACATATAAAAAAGAAAATTATGGATAATACGGTAGCTTGATTAGAGACCCAAGATTACCGTATTTCTTTGTTGGATAGAAGAAGAACCAAGGTTCATGCCAGAGGTTACAGGTTTTTTGTAGAATCTACGATGATTGTGATATAATATGCATATATAATAATATGTTTTGATGGTATTATGGAGTATGGAAATTATGCAATTTAAAGTAGTGGATTCTGTATGGTCAGGGGAAATAAATACGATATATCTTGTTAACAATAATTGGGATGATTGGTTCACCTATGAAACGGTTTTTGACGTAGTTTATTTTGATTCAGATGGAAATCGTAAAAGTATTGGTGCTGTGAAGATTGGCCAAAAGAATCAGAAGGGAAGACGACCGGTATTGCCAGCTAAATTTGGAAAAATTGGAGACGAGTTTTTTTCATTAGGAACAAGTGAATCATATTATGAAGAATTAAAGAATCAACCGTTTCGCGAGGAATATTTAAAGAACTTGAACGATATTGCTTTCAATCTAGAATTATTTTCTAAAGTTATAAAATATGATGTAACATCAGTTTCTTTGATGAGAGATATAACGAGCAGTACGGTGAAAGGTCAATTTCATCGTATGGCACATGGAGGCGCTAAACTAACAGACTATAATTTTAAATATATATTGCCGGAAAAAGATTTTATTGATGACACAAATCTTGAAATGAAGTTTGATGTTGAAATTGAAACGATGCCACCTACTAATATACACGTAGTGATTGGGAAAAATGGCGTAGGTAAAACAACAATATTAAAAAGGATGTTATATGCTCTTGAAATCGATGAAGAGAAGATGGAATATGGAAAAGTTGAAGGGTGGTCATGTGACTTTTCTAATATTGTTTTTGTTTCATTTAGTGCATTCGATAAAGCGGTTGACTTTTCAGAGTATTCGGGTAAATTGCCTATACCCTATACATTTGTGGGATTAGTAGGAAAGGATTCTATCAAAGGAGGCAAGCAATTAGCAGAGGACTTTTTTGATAGTTTATATAAAATAATTAAAGGAAGCAAAAATAAACTGTGGAAAGATACTGTCGATATATTAGAGTCGGATAATACTTTCACAGAACTACATATAAAAGACTGGTCAGAAGTTGATACAAGTAAGAGTGTTTTAAATGCAATAAAAAATGATAATCCGAAAACTGAGGGCGAAACTGTGCCTCAATATAGAGTGAGAATAGAACGAGAATGCTATAGAAATGAAATTATACCTAAATTTATGATGCTGAGCTCAGGACATAAGGTAATCTTGCTTACTATTGCAAAATTAGTGGAACTAGTTGAAGAAAAAACACTCGTTTTGTTGGATGAACCAGAAGAACATTTGCATCCTCCTCTTGTATCAGCATTTATTCGAGCTTTATCAAATCTTTTAATATATAGAAACGGAGTAGGAATCATTGCAACGCATTCGCCGGTAATTGTTCAAGAAGTTCCTAAAAAGTGTGTATGGATTTTAAGAAGATCAGGAAAATATTTGAAGATTGAACGTCCTAAAATTGAAACCTTTGGAGAAAATCTTGGTGAATTAACAAGTGAAATATTTGGTTATGAGGTTACAAATTCGGGATTTCATAAAATGCTACAAACGGTGGCAGAGAAGAAGAAAACATATAAAGGAGCAGTAAGATTTTTTCATGGTGAGTTAGGAATTGAAGCGAGAGCAATTTTGAAATCTTACATGTATGAAAAAGAGCATACAAAGGAAGAAGAGGATGATTAAGTTAAAAAAACCAATATATAACCAAGAAAATATAATAGACGATTGTATAAGCAATATGCGAGATAAAAATTCTACTAAATCTAGAGTAGTGTCAAGCAAGAATGAAATTGTTAGTAAAAGCAAGGAATATGATGAACTTGCTCAAAAAGGACAATTAGGAACATTAAGAGAATATGAAAATATTAAAGGCGGAGCAACAAAAAGTGATATGCTAATATTGTATGATCAAAAATTTGCCCGTAAAGAACAAGGTGGACGAAAATATTATGATGCAATTAAACTTCTTGCGCCGTATGGTCGCTGTCCATTATGCGGTCAAAGAGAGGTGAAAACTTTAGATCATTATTTACCTAAGTCAAAGTTTCCACTATATGCAGTTACACCCTATAATCTTATACCAGCTTGTTCAGATTGTAATAAAGATAAGTTTAATGATGTTTCTATTTGTCGAGAAAAAGAAACAATACATCCATATTATGATGATTTTACAGATGAAGTATGGATAAAAGCAAAAATGATTGAAGAAGATCCGATTACTTTTGAGTTTTATGTTAAAAAACCTAAGAATTGGGACGATTTAAAATATAAAAGAGCCTGTTATCATTTTGAAAAGTTTGGTTTGAATAAACTTTACAAGCCTTATGCATGTGAAATGTTTACAGGATGTTTACCAAGACTGCGTAGATTGTTGAAAAAATCAGGAAGAGCTGCTGTTGAGGAACATATAAAAGAATGTATTGATGAAGCAAGAGAAGTTAGATTAAATACATGGCAAGCTGCGGTGTATGAGTCAATACTAGAATGTGAATGGTTTTGGAATGAATATTTATAAAATCTAATAAAGAACTTTTAGGAAAGATTAAAAGCGTATATCAAAAAAAATAAGCCTATAAAAATAAAATAGAAAATTATGGACAATACGGTAGCTTGATTGGAAAATTAAGGCTGCCGTATTTCTTTATTCAATAGATAAAGTGACCAAGATGCATGTTAGAGACTGTGGTTACGCCCAGTATCCATGCGATTTCCAGACATGGGGCTAGATTTATGGTGGTAATAACAATATTTGGTATTACATTTTTAGGAATATTCTTGTTGTGTTGCAGTCTTTTTTTTAATAGAGTTATAAGTATTGCACTGAGTTCAATTTTAGTAGTGACCTCTTCTCTCGTTGTTAATCTGGGAGATCTTATGCAAAAGAAATTGGCTACAATTTCTCCAATTGCGTGGATGAGAGTTGCGGATTTGGATGTTAATAGATTTGGGGTTGAAATAAGTCCGTCATTGTCTTTCATTATCTGGGGATATTTGATTTTAATTGGAGGATTAGTAGGAATAATATGCAGAAGAGCAAATAATATTGACTTGATATGGGAGGAATACGAGTGAGAACGGGAATTCAAGTAAAGGGTATTTCAAAAAAAATAGGAGATCAGCAAATTTTAGAAGATGTTGATATTACGTGTCTGTGTAAAAGTATTACAGGAATTATTGGGAGGAATGGTTCAGGAAAAACCGTCTTATTAAAATGTATATGTGGTTTATTAAAGCCAGATAAAGGGAATATTTACATACTGGAGAAGTCTGGAAATGAAGAGGCGCTACGATTAGGTAGCATTGGTGCATTAATTGAAATACCGTCTTTTTTGTCAAATTATAGTGGGTTAAAAAACTTAGAATTGTTATATGGTATTCATAATAGAGTGAATAGAAAATATTTAAAAGAAATTATGTTGAGTGTTGGGTTAGATCCTGAGAAAAGAAAAGCAGTAAAAAAATATTCTATTGGTATGAAGCAGCGTTTAGGTATAGCGCAGGCTATTATGGAAAAACAAGAAATAGTAATTTTAGATGAACCAATGAATGGATTGGATATTGAAGGGGTGCAGCAAATAAAACAGTTACTTATTCAATTGAAGAATGAAGGTAGAACAATTTTGTTGGTTAGTCATAATCATGAAGATATAGAGGAACTATGCGATGCTGTTTATGAAATGTCAATGGGAAAAGTCGAACAGAAAAAATAAAATGTTTGTGTTAAGTGGAAGTTTTTATAGAAACTACATTTTGGATTGTAAAAAGTGATTTTCATATTACCGAACAATTGAGGAAAACGATTTTAAATATTTATAGCTCTTATTAAATGGAAAAATATTTATCAAAATAGTTTCTAAATATCTAAAAATCATCTTCTTTAATGTGGGAGGTGAAAAGATAAATATGAAAAACATTGTAGACTTTAATATTGTTGAAAGTGTTGCATCTGGAACAATCGCATTTTTTTTTGGGAACTGGGATTTTTTGTTAAAATCTATATTAGTGTTGGTTATATTGGATGTTATAACCGGATGGATAAAAGCAATTTGTAATCACAATTTGTCATCTGATGTTGGATTTAAAGGTGTACTTAAAAAGATTGTTATATTCATAATAATAGTCTTGGCCAATATTATTCAAAGTTTGTTGAGTCAAAAGATTCCACTTAGAGAAACTGTCATTATGTTTTATATCCTTAATGAGTCTCTTAGTATTCTTGAAAATGCAGCGTATTTTATTCCAATTCCAAAGAAACTAAAAGAGGCATTAGAGCAGCTAAAAGAACATGAAGATTTATAAGTTGGGAGGTATTGGGGATATTTAAGGTAAGCGATATATGATAATTCATGATATAAAAAGGAGTAAAAGGATATGGAATATACGAATAGTTCATTGGTTGACTGTGAAATAAAAAGCCCTAATAATAGCGGTAGACGGACACATGATATTGATCGCATTACTCCACATTGTGTAGTAGGTCAACTCTCAGCAGAAGGAATTGGAAGTTGTTTTCCTCAGGGAAAGGAAGCATCATGTAATTATGGAATCGGAAAAGATGGGAGAGTTTGCTTGATTGTAGATGAGGCAGACAGAAGTTGGTGCAGTTCCAGCGAGGAAAATGATCAACGTGCTGTTACTATCGAATGTGCTTCAGATGTATCGGAACCGTACGCAATGACCCAAGATGTATATAACAAGCTAATAAAATTATGTGTAGATATTTGTCAACGAAATGGGAAAACAAAATTACTTTGGTTTGCAGATAAGAGTGAATCCTTGAATTATATTCCAAAGTCAAAAGAGATGGTTTTAACAGTTCATCGCTGGTTTGCCAATAAATCTTGCCCAGGTAACTGGCTTTATGAAAGACTTAGCGATGTGGCAGATAGGGTAACGGAAGAGCTTAGTGTTGGTAATTCATTGGATGATAGCAGTAAAATAGCATATCAGGTGCAATGCGGAGTTTATAGTGAAAAGGTAAATGCAGAGGAGCAATTAAAAAGAATAAAGAATGCGGGATTTGATGTCTTTATGAAAAAGATAAATGGTATGTATAAAATTCAGATCGGTGCCTACAATGTCAAAGAAAATGCAGAAATAATGTTGGAAAAAATTAAAAGTGCTGGTTTTGATGCGTTTATTACTATGGAAAACAATCTGGGGAAAGAGGTGTTGCCCTTAAAAACGAGTACAGAAATCGCAAAAGAAATTTTTGCGGGTGTTTGTTCTGATTCTAGATGGGAAACATGGGGAAATGGGCAAACAAGAGTGGATCGTCTGACAAAAGCAGGATATGATGTAAACTCTATTCAAAAAGAAGTGAATAAATTATTTGTGTAGTAAAATACTTCATCGATGTGGTACCCCAAGGGAGACAGTATGATTATAGCTAACCAGCATTACAGGGAGTACAGTACTACAACCGTTTGTTTGCGATGGAAAATTCCATTAACAAAAAATATCCTGGTAATTATGAAAAGCGGAAACAGCGGCGTCTCCAGAAGGAAAAACTGATTCTGGAGGATTTCTGGTTGTGGCTAGAACAGCAGGGATTAGTTCGGAATACTTGCATGAATAAAGCGTTGGACTATGTGCTAAACTGCTGGGATACGGCAGAGACCTATTTGGAAGATGGACGCTGCTGCTTTACCAATAATCTCAGTGAGAATGTGATCCAACGCATTTGCTGTTGACCAGAAAAAATGACTATTCAGTAATTCGGTAGATGGTGTCAATGCCAGTACAGGGTGTACACAATGCTTGAAATGGCAAAGATGAATGACCTGAACATAGACAGATATCTGAAAGTTCTACTAAAGTATTGGTCTACAACAGATGAACAGCTCGCCGAATTAGCACCTTGGAGTGAAAAACTCTGGTCTATCAAAAATCGCATGTGAATTATAGTGAATTACTCCAACTTGAAAATGGCTGGAGTAATTTTATATTCTATCGCTTTCCTATTGATTAAAGTTTCTCCAATATACTCGTATGGTTTATCAGTCATCTGTTAAGTTCTGACATATTTTAATAAAATCAGGTTTGCTTAATTCTTTTACTTTTGTGTAAAATTCTTTTGGTGTTAATAATTGATGTGGTGATGTACAAGGTTCACCTAACAATTCGTTAATGTATTGTTCTGCATATTCTTGATCGAATCCTTCTAACATTTTAAATCCCGTGTATGCTTGCAGTACAGCCGCTTCACGTTTGGTCATAAGTAAATCTCCTTTAATATGATTTATAAGAAGGGGGATTTTTATAGTGTCCTTTTGATCCTATGCCCCCCAAATTTAGATATTCCGATGTGTAAAGGAATATACAAATTTATTGAAAATCTAAGAATGAGAACTTCTCGATAAACAAGCAGTTCCTATTAATCATCCGTTGCGTTTCTGCAGATTTTAATAAAATCTGGCTTAGCTCGTTCTTTTAATTCAGCTGTAAAGTTTTCATTTAGGAATTCGATATATGAAAATGGTCTGCCAAGCAATTTTTCAATATATTGTTGAGTGTATTTTGTATCGTCCCCCTCTAACATTACAGTTCCTGTATATACTTCCATTACTGCAGCTTCTCTTTTTGTCATTGAAAATTCTCATCTCTTTAATATTGTACGTTAATTAGGATTATACATTTTTAGGGTTACTATAAATTTTGACTAACAAGATATGTAATATCTAGACACCAATACGCTCGATCGTATAGATAAGATTATTGGGATTTCTAAGATATTCTTTATTTCAGTCCGGATATTTTCCTTATTGTTTAATACGGTCTCTGTCAGTCTGCTCGCAAAAAATCCATATCATACTTTACCAGTGGATGTGCAATGAGAAATAATTCTAATTTTTCTTTTTCTGCTTCTGTTACTTGTATACATTTTTTAATTTCTATGTTGTCAGTTGTTGAAAAAAATAGCTGGTACTGTCTTTTGGCTTCAGGAATTTGCAGAATTAGAACCTTGTCATATGCAACTAAAAATTCGCAGCTTTTTGGTAATTCAGTCAGTGGTTGTTTCCCACTATAAGATGCCGGTGAATATCCCCTTGTTGGTGGTTCTGTAAGAATAGGGATTCTCCATTCTTTGCCATATTTAGTAGCAGTCCTTATTTTTCCCCTTCGTATCCATTGACGTACAGTTACGGATTCAACACCGTACTGTTCCGCGTATTGTTCCACGGTTAATAACTCTGATTTGACAGATAGAAGAATGAATTCATGATCGCAAACCATATCCAGTTTGTTATCTGGTGCAAGTCCATGAAAGTTATAGTGATTACAGAATAAATAGATACCATCATAAGATAATGTAAGTTCATAGGCCCACCAATCTTCAAGCTCAGTAAATAGTCTCGTACTCACTAATTTTTTTTGGAATTTTTTTAATAGTTCATTTACAACATGGTAATAAGCAGCAGAATGTCTCGTATCATCTTGAGATTTTTGATTAACAGTTTTGATAATACAATCAAATTTTTTTAGTAAATCTTGTTTAGAGGTCATGTGATTTTTCTTGAACTGGTCGCTATATTGTAGAGTTCTTTTGTTACTGAATTTCATGAATCCCTCCTACCTACCCTTTCCGCATTTGTATTATATCAATACAATCTGATGGGAATAGTAAAAATTTTTGTTTTTTTCGATAATTGAACCCTAAAAGTGGCTTTCCTCTATGAAAGGGAGAAGCCACTTTTTAATAACTGCGTTCTGCAGAAGGGAGGTGATCCGAATGGAACTATCTCCCAAACAAAAACAACAGGTACAAATGAAGTTTGATACCTATTGTAAAAAGACCATAAAAGGGGAAGTAAAGCATTGCTGGAGAGATCTGACAAGACAGAAATCGAAAGAAAGCTTGTTTTCAGAATTGACCAGGCAAGAATTGGAACAACTGTATTCTATGGATAAGTATTGTTTTGATCGAAGGTATTTTCAGGTCATGGGAAAAGCAGTGGAAGTCAATGATCTACAGATTGCAGAAGCATTTCAGAAACTGTCGGAAAAGAAACGAGAAATCTTGTTGATGCTGTATTTTTTGGACATGACAGAGACGGAAATCGCATCCGATCTACATTTGGTACAAAGTACGATTCACTACCATAAGCAAGTTTCTTTAAAGCTGATGAGACAGATATTGGAGGAAATGTATGAGTAATGGAAAGAAAGCATTGCCGTATGAAGTTATCATGTCAGCAATTTCAGGAGATGCTGAATCTGTCAATTATGTTTTGGAATATTATGATCCCTACATAAATGAGTTATGTAAAAGAAAAATCAAATTGGCAGATGGAAGTGAGCATGACCAAGTGGATGAGTTCATGAGGCTGAGAATCCGGGCAAAATTGATTGAGAAGATCGTGAATTTTAAGATTCTTCCGAAAGAGCTGGTTTAATCCGTTCCCTTTCCGGAGAGGACAGCAACTGCACATTGAAAACAGAATAGAGAGATATCCTGCAGGACGTATGGAACAGACGAGCTGAGCTGCAGATACGCCAGGATTGTTTTTGTGCGACTTTATGACATTGTGTCGTAAAGTGTCGAATCAGAAAATTTACAGTGAAGACAAAGGCAGGAGCGGGAACTATCCATGTAGCAAATAGGAGTGAGGGAGCCTATAGCGAAGACTCTGTTTCTGGATAATGATACTTCCGGATAGAAAACCGGTCTGAAAAAGATGGTGCAATTCCAATGTGAACTGTTGCCCTGACAGTAACCTGCAGGATAAAAAATAACACGAGGTGATAGAGGACATTTACCCGTGTAGTACGAAAAAACATCAATGACAAAAGAGGAGAAGTAAATGGAGATAGAATTTGAAAACCATGAAGAAATGAAGCAAAAACTACGAGAAGAACAGAAAAATCGACTTATAAGTTATCAGGAAAAAATCAATACAGGAAACGTGAAAGCAAAAGAGAAGGAGGAAAATTAATATGAATCCAGAATTTACAGAATATGTAAAAAACCATATTCGGGAATATCTGCCAGACTCTTATGCAAATGCTGAAATTCAGATTCAGCAAACGATAAAGAGTAATGACCGGATTTTAGAAAGTCTGATGATTCGAAGAGAAGGAGAAGACGCTGCACCGATGATTCACTTAGATAATTTTGAACAACAATATCAAAATGGGGAATCCATGAATGAGATTATGAATCAAATTGCGGAGCAGTGCATGCAAGGAGAAGAAATACCGTTTGACAGAAGGGATTTTCTTGATTATGATGCGGTAAAAGAAAATTTGACAATCAAGATGTGTGATCCGAAAAACAATGTAAAATATTTGGAAAAATATGCACACAAAAGTTGTGGTGAGCTTACGGCATTGTATAGCGTAATATTGGAACAAAATGAATTTGGTACTGCAAGTATTCCGGTAAGTAAATCCAATTTGGAAATGTGGGGTGTTTCTATAGAGCAATTACACCAAGATGCACTTTTAGCAGATCGTAATAGAGGATATGGCTTATATAATATGGAAAACTTGGTAAATTCCATGGTGTTTGACCGTGAGCCGATCAACTTGCTTTTGAATGCAGATGCAAGCGGTCCTTCGGAGAAAGCAATGTATGTATTGACGAATACCAGTAAGATAAATGGAGCGAATGCACTGGTGCAGGAAGAATTACTGGCACAAGTAGGAGATGTTTTAAGGGAAGATTATTATGTTCTTCCGTCTTCTGTTCATGAAGGTGCGACCCGTTTCGCCGCATAAATTAACAAAGGGCGAGGGTTGCAATTAGTTTATCTAGTTGTGACAACAACTTATTTTCCAAGAGGTGAAATGATAGGATAACGCCTTGAAGCGCCTCCTTTAATACTCCGAATAGCGTCTCACAGTTGCACATCGTGAGAGGTTATAAGCTCGGTGAAGTCGGCTGAGAGCCACCCTAACGCGTAATGGCGAGGAAATGCGAACCAGAGGTGGTCGAGTGGATGATAGGTCGGAAGTCTATAAAATACCTATGGCGAGAATGTTGCCTATACAGGGGCAACTGGCGAACTCTTGAAGGAAAGGGTCTAAAGAATGGCAATGTAGAAATGCATTGATGACGTGACGTCAGGTAAGTGTGGGTGAGTAAGACATTCGTTATGAAAATCCATGTAGTGTTACAGGCACTACCAAGCTTACAGGCTCAAAGAGAGCGCCTAAGGGTATATGTACAGATAGGAAAATAGGAACGGGGAAAGCTGACAACGATTAGGAAGTGCAATTCCAATGAGGCGGTCTGTGGTAACACAGTTTATGTCAGTGAGAGTAGGGGCAATGGACCTGAGAAGCGGTGATAATAAGCCGTGGAGGAATGGCCCCAAGTCAGATTAATTTTGATGGAGCGCCGTATGAGGTGAAAGTCTCACGTACGGTGCGGAGCGGGGGAAAAGGTGGAAAGTGGTGTGAGAATGCCGCTCAGACCTTACCTATCGCTATTGATTCTTATACCAGATAATGGAACTATAGCGAAAGAAGACTTAGGGCAGATTGTAGCAGAAATTAACGCAACGCAGGTTTCAAAAGAAGATCTGCTTTCAGATAAGGTTCAGTTTTATGATTCCAAGCAAAAACAATTGCGCTTGAATAAGGAAGAAAGGGCAAAGGAAAAGATCACTGAAAAAATAAAAGAACCAGTGGAAAAGAAAATTCAGCGAAATATAAAGGAACCCAAAATAAAACGTCTTAAATTGTGATAAGGAAGAGAAATAAGGAGTAATTTCTCTTGACAGGCTTTTTGGAAAAGAATAGAATACGTATGATCGTACTACGGAAACTTGTGAAGCCCGTAGTCCGGAAGGCTTCCTACGGGGGGCCTTTCGCCATTTATGAGGAGATAGGTGAAATTGAGCGGAAAACGGTTTCTGACATATGATGAGCAGATTTCATTTCTGTCAGAACAAAAACAGCTGTTAATTGAAGATCAGAAATATGCAAAACAGATTCTTTTCAAAATTGGCTATTTTGCATTGATCAATGGATATAAACAGATATTTAAAGATCTACATACTAATAAATTTAAATTGGGAGTAAGGTTTGAGGATGTCTATGAATTATATAGTTTTGATCATGATCTTCGCAGCGTATTTCTAAAATATATTTTAATCTGTGAACAAACAATCAAATCTTCTTTGTCATATCACTTTTGTGCAATTTATGGAGAACATCAGGAAGCATATCTGGATCCTGCCAATTACTTACAGGCTGGAAAAAAGATTCCCAATATTAGAAATGTAATAAAAAAGATATCAGAGCAACTGAATGAGAAAAGTAATTGCTCGTATATTCAACACTATATAAAGAAATATCAATCGGTGCCGTTTTGGATATTGATTAATGTATTGACAATTGGACAGGTATCGAAACTTTATGCCTGCCAGAAAGGACGTGTAAAGATTCAAGTCTGTAAAGATTTTGGAACAGTCAGGGTGAATGAAGTGGAAAGAATGCTATCAATCATGACAAAATTCCGGAATGTATGTGCACATAATGACCGTTTGTTTGACTTCAGGACACAAGATGCACTACTGGATATGTCAATTCATAAAAGGTTACAGATTCCAAGAAAAGCAGGGAGGTATTGCTTTGGAAAAGAGGATTTGTTTGCACAGGTCATTATTTTAAAGATTTTTCTACAGGAAGAAGATTTTGCTTTGTTCTATACGGAATTAAAACAATGTTTTGGGAAACACCCAATATATGAGACAGTTTTATATAAAATGGGATTCCCGGAAAACTGGAAGAAAATTGCAGTCGAAAAATACGAGAATCATAAAGAAACTTTATGACACGGTGTCGTAAAGAGGAAACGGCAGACTCTGATAGGGTAGGCTGTTTTTATTTGGAAAAAGTGAATCTGTCGAAGAATAAAAAATTCTAAAAAGTAAGAACCATAACAACGAGAGGAGATTCTTATGCAAAGTAATGTAAGTAAGAATGAATTTGTAAGATATGAAGAAGGGGCTAAAAGATATTCTATGTGTAAGCACACTTTCATGAAGTTAGCTCAAGAGGCTCATGCTGTATATAAAATCAATCGATTGACACTTGTAAATACCAGAGTATTTGAAGAATATTTAGAATTGTTCAGAGTATAGCAAGAATTTAAAACTGTGGGAAAGATAGAGAAAGTGTATATCAAAAAAATAGTTGAATTTTTGATATACATTATGTATAATGGAAATAGATTATGAAACGGAGGTGATGCGGTTGGCAAGAACCGGGAGACCAAGGTTAGAAAATCCTAGGAGTGAGGGCGTTTTTATGCGACTGACGAAGGAGGAGCATGCAGAGATAGTAGAGTATGCGAAGAAACATAATCTAACCATAACACAAACACTAGTTGATGGATTTAGAGCATTACAAGAAAAGAATGCTTCTGTGAATTAGAGGAATTACTTTTCCATAGATGGAAAGGTGGTTGCCAAGTGTCAACAAAATTAAAATCAAGAAAAGATAATAAGGGCAGGGTTTTGCGACCAGGCGAGAGTCAAAGAAAGGATAAAAGATATATTTACCAGTATACAGATCCTAATGGGATACGAAGGGTCATTTATGCGGTAGATTTGTTAGATTTAAGGGAAAAAGAGAAAAAAATAGTTAGGGACCAGCTGGATGGATTAGATACTTATGTATCCGGTAAAGCCACGTTAAATACAGTGTTTGATCGGTATATGGCAACAAAATATGATTTGAAGCCACAAACCAGAGTTTCTTATAAATATATGTATGATCATTTTGTAAGAGATAATTTTGGTAAGCGATATATTGGAGATATCAAGTATTCAGATGTGAAGCTTTATTACTATCATTTGATAAATGAAAAAGGGTTCAAACCAGTAACGATTGATAATATTCATACATTACTTCACCCTACATTTAGAATGGCAGTGAGGGATGGGATTATACGAGTAAACCCATCAGAGGGAGTTATGGCAGAAATTAAAAGAAGTAACAGCTGGGATAGAGGTACCCGACATGCATTGACAAGAGAACAACAAAAAGCATTTATGGAATATACAGCGAACAGTCCGTTATATAATCACTGGCTGCCACTGTTTACAGTATTATTTGGAACAGGATGTAGAATTGGTGAGGTGATAGGATTGAGGTGGGATGATTTAGATTATGAAAAGCGTCAGATTAGTATAAATCATGCAGTTATATATCGAATAATGGAAAATGGAAAAGCTGAATTTCATGTGTCGACACCAAAAACAAAAGCCGGAAAACGGACAGTCCCCATGATGGATGCTGTTTATCAAGCATTCAGAGATGAGTATGAAGCACAAAAAGAACGGGGATTTAATATAGAGGTATGTGATGGGATGAGTGGATTTATATTTGCAAATCGGAATGGAGGATTACATAATCCATCAACGATTAACCGAGCAATTAGAAGAATTTATGAATCTCATAATGCAGAGGAAATTGTAAAAGCGAAAAAGGAAAAGCGGGCACCAATATTGATTCCGCATTTCTCTTGTCATCATATGAGACATACCTTTTGTACAAGACTTTGTGAGGTGGAAGAAAATATAAAAGTAGCACAAGATATTATGGGGCATGCAGATATTGGTACTACTCTTAACATTTATGCAGAAGCAAATGATGAAGCCAAACTGCAGGCAGTGAACAGTATGCAAAAAAAATTTGATATTTTTTGAATGAGCACTTTTGATTAAAAAAGGAGTTCAAAAATTGACATCAAATTAAAAAAAAGACATCAATTTGACATCAAATTAGTGGTCTTTGATGGACAAATATGGATGGTCTTAAGGAAAATAAAACAATAAAATAGTTTCAGATTACACAGTATGGACTTATGTGGATTAGGTCAATTTATAATCCCGACAATGAAGTCACAGGGCGCTGCGAAGAACGAAGCAAACAACGCAACACAGGTAAAAACAGAAGAAAAACCAGCAGAAAAAATTGATTTTTCTAATGTGAAGATTGAACCGCTTTTTGAAGCAACAGTTGACTTTGATACTTTTAGCAAGTCAGATTTTCGTGCAGTAAAAATTGAAGCATGTGAGGCAGTTCCAAAAAGTAAAAAGTTATTGAAGTTCACTTTGAATGACGGAACAGACCGCAAACGCACGATTTTAAGCGGTATTCACGAATATTATGAACCGGAAACACTGGTCGGAAAAACAGCGATTGCTATTGTTAATTTACCACCAAGAAAGATGATGGGAATTGATTCTGAGGGTATGCTGATTTCAGCAGTACATGAGGAAGATGGTAGAGAGGGATTAAATCTACTGATGGTAGATGATAGAATTCCAGCAGGTGCAAAGTTGTATTAAAAATCTAATATAAGATTTAAAAATATGGGCTTTTTGGTATGGAGTACGACAAGAGTACGACAAATTGAACCTCCTTAATGGGCTAAAATAAATGATTTTAAATAGTCCAATAAAAATCAAAGCAATATTTTTGTACTATGAGGACACTTTTCTAAGAGAAATTTTAGAGAAGTGTCTTTTTTGTTATGGTCAAGAATTTCAAAATGGAGGGAAAAACATGAATAACACAGCGTTAAGAGCAGAGAAAGAAATCACAAACACAATTATCTTCAGAAACGAGAAACACAAAGACTTTTATCAAACCTATATGAAAAAATGCCGCCGTCAAGATGTGTATCACAAAGCCCTGATTTATTGTCTTGGGATCAGTGAAGATACAAGAGTCAATATAGATCGTATTTACGATTTGAGAACAGGATATGTAAAAACAGAATGCCTTCAAGAAGGGTGGCAGACCAGTGGCAGCGTAAGGATTGTCCGTATGGCTTTTAATTTATACTGTAACGGGACGCCAAGCGTATATGACTATGAAAGTGAAGATGGAAAATTACAGGAGTATGCAGGATATACACCGGAGGAATTATTTTGCTGTGGGTATGCGAGATACTTTTGGGAGGCAATCAAAATTCGTTATCCGGAATATTGCTTTTAGAGGAGAAGAAGCATGTTAAAAGTCAGAGTTCAGGGAACAAAATCAGATATTCGATGGTTTCGGGAAAAGTTGGAGCAGCACCCTCAGATAGCGGTGCTGCAGGTATCTGACCTGTTTTCCAATAAAGGAACTACAAAATATTTTCGTATGTATGCAGAGATAGAAGAAAAGAAAGGCGGAAGATAAGTATGTGTAAAGTAATCGCAATCGCAAATCAAAAAGGTGGAGTCGGAAAGACAACAACTTGTGTCAGTTTAGGAATTGGGTTGGCAAGAGAAGGAAAAAGAGTTCTTTTAATAGAAGCCGACGCACAGGGAAGTATGGCTGCAAGTTTAGGGATACAGGAGCCGGACGAGTTGGAAGTTACCTTAGTAACAATCATGGAAAAAGTAATCAATGATGAAGATGTTGAACCAAATGAGGGGATTATCTGGCATGATGAAGGCATTGCCTTTATTCCGGCAAATATTGAACTGGCAGGATTAGAAACTGCGCTGGTGAATGTGATGAGCAGAGAAATGATATTAAAACAATATCTTGATACGGTAAAGGCAGAGTATGACTACATTCTGATTGATTGTATGCCGTCACTGGGAATGATTACAATCAATGCGCTGGTAGCGTCGGATTATGTGCTGATCCCGGTAGAAGCAGCGTATCTTCCGGTAAAAGGACTTCAGCAGTTGATTAAAACGATTGGGAGAGTACACAGAAAATTAAACCCTCAGCTTTCTATCATGGGAATTTTATTTACAAAGGTTGACCGAAGGACAAATTTTGCAAGAGATATAGCCGAACAAATCCGGCAGGTATACGGAACAAGAGTACATATTTTTAAGAATTGTATTCCGCTGTCTGTTCGGGCTGCAGAAACAACAGCAGAAGGAAAGAGTATTTATCTGCATGATCCGAAAGGGATAGTAGCAAAAGGATATGTTTGTCTGACAGAGGAGGTGCTTGCACATGAGGAGTAAGAGCGCAGAAAAAGTAAAACTTTCTTCTTTTGATGATTTGTTTGGTAAGGAAGAACCAGTAAGTGGTGAAGTAGTTACTTCCGTTCCGATTGATTTACTGCACCCATTTAAAAATCACCCGTTCCATGTGCTGGACGATGAAAAGATGGAAGAAACCGTAGAGAGCGTCAAGCAATATGGGATTTTGATGCCGGGGATCGTCCGTCCTTATCCAGATGGCGGATATGAGGTAGTAGCAGGACATCGCAGGTGGAGAGCCTGTGAACTTGCCGGGTTAGAGGAAATGCCTGTCATTATCCGGGATATAGATGATGATACTGCGACGGTGATTATGGTGGATACCAATATCCAAAGAGAGGATATTCTGCCAAGTGAAAAAGCATTCGCTTATAAAATGAAGTATGAGGCACTGAAACATCAGGGGAGTAAAGGGGAAAAATATACTGCTGAAATGGTGGGAGAAACCGCAGGTGACAGCGGAAGAACCGTTCAGAGGTATATTCGTTTGGCAAATTTGATCAGTGGATTATTAGACTTTGTTGATGTGAAGAAAGTTCCTATGATTGTAGGAGAGAAACTGTCTTATCTTACAAGGGAAGAACAGGAGCTTGTTTTGGAGGCAATGAGAAATTGTGAAATTATTCCAACAGCGGCACAGGCAGAAGCAATCAAGATTTTTAGTGAAGAGAAAAAACTGGACGGAAATGCCATATATGGATTGCTATTAAAAAAGAAAAATAGTGGGAATGGAGTAACGATTTCAGCGAAGAAAATCAGCAGTTACTTTCCACCTGCGTATACAAAACAAGAGATAGAGAATGTAATTTATACCTTGCTAGAACAATGGAAAAATGGCAGAGAGGAGGAATTGGAACATGGAGAAGATACAATTTGATTATTATAGGGGAATGGAGGCAGAGCAGTACAGTTTTTACCGTGTTCCTAAAATTCTGTTCACTGCAGAATGCTTTAAAGAACTTTCTTGTGAGGCAAAAATACTCTACGGTCTATTATTAGACCGTATGAGCCTCAGTATGAAAAATCATTGGCTGGACGAAGAAGAACGGGTATATATTATTTTTACCGTAGAAGAAATTGCAGAGTTATTAAACTGCGGAACGCAAAAAGCGGTAAAACTGCTGAAAGAACTGGACAGTGAAAAAGGGATTGGATTGATTGAAAAAAAGCGGTTGGGACTTGGCAGACCAAATGTAATTTATGTAAAGAATTTCTTGGTTCAGAAAAATGATGAAGAAAATAGTGATACATCAGATTTACAGAATTGTGAAAATCACAATTCAGGAGTTGTGAAAACCACAATTCAAGAGTTTCCAAAATCACAATTCAAGAATGATGAAAATCACAATTCAGAAGATGCGGAACCCATAGACATAGAAACAGAACGGTTGGAAAAGGAGCCGTATTTGAGTGGTGGGAAGGAAATTTTAGAAAATATGGAGATAAAAATGCAGGAAAATGAGGGGATTGGGGAAGAAAACTTCCAGAATTGTGAAAATCACAATTCAAGAGTTGTGAAAACCACAATTCAGGAATATCCAAAATCACAATTCAAGAATGATGAAAATCACAATTCAGGAGTTGTGAAAACCACAATTCAAGAATGTCCAAAATCACAATCTAATAATACTGATATTAACAAGACAGAGAATAATGAAACAGAGAGTAGTAGTATCCTATCAAATCTTATCTGTCCGGAAAAAGAAAAAACGATAGATGAGATTGAGCAGAGGAATACATACCGGGAAATAATTCGGGAAAACATTTCGTATGAGTGTTTCCAGAATGATACTCCACATGCAAGAGAAGAAGTTGATGAGTTGGTGGAATTGATGGTAGAAGTTATGGTAATGCCGGATCAGGGAAAAATCCGGATTGCCGGAGAAGATAAATTAGTATCACTGGTAAAAAGCCAGTTTATGAAATTGACACATGCCCATATTGAGTATGTCTGTCTTTGCCTGAATAAAAATACAACGAAAGTTGGGAACATTAAGTCCTATCTTTTAACAGCACTTTATAATTCCGTTTTGACAATCAATCATTACTATCAGGCAGAAGTAAACCATGATTTATACGGAGGAGGATGGGGAAAATGAGACAGGAAATTTTTTGTCGTATGATTTTTGTGACAGAGGTGTTATTGTGGACAGTGATTTTTTATCCATTTTGTGTAGAAGGAGGGAACTGTGATTATTTAAAGTTATGGATACTGGTAGGGATTCCTTTTGGAATCCGTAAGATGCAGATATGGATTGTTCCACGAAATAGAGATGTGGGAAGCACGATTGCCATGTTGGTGTTTCAAATGCTGATTGGAGGCATAATAGGGGGAGTTGTATTAGTGTGGAAACTTTTTTTATTGTTTGTTTTTATGGTATTACAACTTTATAAAGCAATAAAAAAATTGATAAAGTAGAAGATGATAAGCGTTGAGCATGTTTGGCAGCCTGAAAATGGCTGCCTTTTTGCGTTTTGGAACTTTACGACATCATGGCGCAAGGTGAGATTTTGGAGAAGAAAGGAGGGACTATTTTGGGGAACCGGGCAGTATCACAGGAGTTAATCATCTTGGGAAATCGTATTCGGGAGTATCGGAAGGAAAGGGGATTTTCACAGGAAATTCTTGCTGAGAAATCCGGTGTCAGTACCAATACAATCAGCCGTATCGAAGGGGGACAGATGGCAATGTCAGTGGGAATTTTGCAAAAAATTGTAAAAGCTCTTGGGGTAGATGCAAATACGCTGCTTGGAGTAAGCACAGAGGTAAATGAAACAAAGATATGGGTATCTGCATTTTCCAGCAGAGTACAGGAATTGAAGGAAAATGAGCAGGAGATTTTAAAGCATACCATGAATGCCTTAATCGAAAGTATGGAGAAAAACCGTTTAAAAATTTCTACGGATAAGAGTAGTCGGGTTCTACACACCCGTTGAGGAAAATAGTAAGCGAAACTGTTACACTAAGCGTAAGAAATCCAGTAAGTGAGAAACAGAGGGTTATGGAAGGTTCCAGTCCCGTTAAAAAAAACGGGTATGTCTGGGGCTGTTTTCTATTGCCTTAACACACATTCAATCTGGTATTTCTGGCTGCCCGTTGAAAGGTGGTCAGATATGCTTACATTAGCAGAATTAAAACATTTCATGCCGGTTCCAGTTCTGGAAGAAAATTACCCAACTGCAAAGTATTTAAAAACACATGGCACAATATTGATGTCAAAAAGAATTGCTACGAATGCAACAATCTCAGTTTATCAAAATGGGTATGCCCTTTATGAAATAGCTGGTCTTGCAACGGTATTTCCTGTTTGTACTTGTCAGGATTATAGCTATGAGATGGAAGAAAATGAAATTTCAGAGCAATGGTTTGAAAAAGAGGCTTGGTATCTTCGTTTGATTTTAGAAGGAGAGGATCGTATCAATCGAAATCTAGAAGCAAGGCAACAAAGAAAGAGTATTTCTTATAGTGCAGTTTCAGAAGAATGGGGAGTTTTAAGTTCTTTAGAAACAACTGTTTTGGAAACAACGATAAGGAAAGAAACGATGCGGGAATTACTTGGACTACTGACAGATCGGCAGAAAGAAGTGATTGTACAATATTTTTGGGAACAGAAATCTCAAAGTGAAATTGCAGAAAAACTCGGTGTTTCTCATGCCGCCGTATCGAAAATCCTGACAAGAGCAATCAATCGGCTTCGTAAAAAATGTATGGAATGGGAAGAGGCTGTATAAGGGGAGGAAAAACTGAATGCGAGGGAAAAAGCCAAAAGAGAGAAAAAGCTATGTATTGAGAATGCCAGACGGTTCGTTGATTGAAGTAACTAGAGAAGTATACTTAGAATGGTATCAGTCCAGACGAAAAGAAAGATACCAGATGGAAAGGCAAAAGAAACAAGGGGTGTGTAGTTTAGAGGCACTGAATGGATATGGAGATTTGGAAGAAGAAAAATATAGTACAGAGGAAACGGTGCTTTGTAAGTTGTATGAAGCAAAAGTACGGGAAGGAATAGCTCAGTTGGCAAAGGAAGATGCCCGTTTGATTTATTTGCTATTTTTTGAAGAGGTGACGATCAGAGATGCGGCTCAAATTATGGGGTGTAGCCGGAAGACTATTTATAATCGGAGAAAACGTATTTTGTCAGAATTGCGTTCTATTCTGCATGATTTAGGAATTGTAGGCGGTGCTTTTTAAAAAAATATGATTATTCTCTTTCATAGACCTGAATTATAGACTATAATAAAATAAAAATTTTAAATTTGTACAGGAGAGAAATATGTCATTGATTGAAGTTTTATTATCGTCGGCAGTCATAGTTGCAGTAATACAATATTTTCAGGGTGAAAAGAATAATAAATTGCAATATATTACGGAAGAACGAGCAAAATGGAGAAAAGAAATAAAAGAGATAATTTCAGAAATAAGGATAGCAGACTTTCAAACAATAGAAAAGTGTTTGACGGATTTGGGAAAAAACTTAAATGCGTATGGTTATTGTCCAGATGGTAGGTATGAAAATGACAAGCTTGATTTTTTGAAAGATGAACATATATGGAGAGAAATGGACATAATTCAAAATGCAGTAAATGAACATAATATGCCTAATTTCGAAAAGTCAAAAAAGAATTTAATACACTATTTGTTTTTATTATTAAAGTTTGACTGGGAACGATCTAAGCAAGAGATAAAAGGTGAAAAAGCAATTCCAATTTCTATTGTTTCATTTGGAATGGGAGTAATAGTTTGTGTATTTTCTAGATTCCCTTTAAAGAGTATTCAAGAAAATCTAATCAATATTTTCATTTTTATAATAGCGTTTTCATTGCCTTATATATTGTTATGGGTAATATACGGAATAGAAAGAATGCAAATTTTGAATGCAAAAGATTGGTATTCAAAGATGGACAAAGTGACTCTAAGTTTTATTTTAGTTGGTGTGGAACTAGGAGCTATACTGATTTTAGCATGGAAGTGGAAAAATTTTGAAATGATATTTTTGTTTGTGGCAATCGCTGTTTTACTTGTTCCATATTTAATTATATCAAATCAAGAAATGTATCGAAAATATGATGTAAGTGTGCGAAAAATTTTAGAAAGAAGAAATTAGAAACAATAAACCTGCAGGTTATTTTAAAGAAAAACTTGCAGGTTTATTTAGTTAAAATTTTAATGCTTTAAAGAACAGAGCCTCTTGTAAATGCTTATCACTATAATCAATCATATCAAATTTCTAATCTTTATTCTTCTGAATGGTTAAAAAATCCCTTTTCTAATATGCGATTAGTGAAGGGGCAACACAAATCTTAAAAAAATCCCTTTTTTGTACCTTGAAAATTGAATTGCCTGTCCAAAGTGATACCTGATATTGAGTGGGCATTCTGCCTGCCTTATCAGAGAAAACGCTACGAAAGGAAATTCGGAGTAGGAACGGATTTGGAAAGAAAACAGGCAGGACTTAGAGAAGGGAGTGAGCTGGAAAAAAGAAATAAAAGATATAGTATCAGTAAAATATAGAAAAGAGGCAGAGAAAAGTATGAAAAAAACAGTAAAAAGAATTTTCTCAGGTGTACTTTCGGCACTTACAATCTTAACCTCTGTTGTGCAGCCGATGACAGCGTATGCAGGAGAAACAAATCCAAAATCTTATGAAATGGAATATCCTGCGCTGGAACAGGTAAAAACGCAGCTTCAGGAAGATGAGATTGTAACTGTGCAGGATTATGATGTGGAAAAAGGCAGTGACTTTGATATAAAGACAGATTTTTCCGGCATGAAGTTTCATTCTGATAAAGTCAAAGTGACACTTTATGAAGCGAAGAATCAGAAGGGACAGGAGTTTCATACAGACCATGCGGACACTTATCAGGCAGTATATTTTGTAGAGCCGGTTCGGGAGGCACCGAGTTATCATGTGATTAGAAATATTACAGTTACCGAGTGTAAAGAAAAAGAAAATCCGTCACCGTCAAAAGAGCATGGAAAACAGGAGAAAAATTCAGAAGAGGAAGAAGAAGCATCGCAAAAAGAGGAACAGATTTTAACAGAAGATGAATTTTCACAGGCACTTGAGGAAAGCAAGAAACAGGATACTTATGATGAAGAATCCGGGTTAGGTCTTTACGATGTGATGGCACAGGCAGAGGAACAGGAGATTGATCTTTTTCAGATGAAAGAAGGAGAAAGGGTTACTTTTGTAGCAAATGCTTCCGATCAGGCAGTAAGGGCAACACAGACAGTTACAATCACAAAAGGTCCGTTATATCGTTATCAGGATTATGATTTGGGTACTTATGTGACAGAGCCTTATTTTATTTCTTATGGAAATGTCCATGCCACCGCTTATTGTATCCAGCCGTCTTTACCGGGACCGGGAACAGGTACTTATACAATTACAAAAATTGAGGATAATCAGGCACTTGCAAAGGTCTGCTATTATGGGACAGAAGCGGCAGGAAAAGAAAGTTATTTTGCAAAACATCATAGTGATTTTTCAGAAGGAAAGCGGTTTATTCTTACGCATATAGCGGCAGCGTATGCCTATGGAAGTGCAGATGCCTTTTATGGAGCAAATGAAACAGCAAAATCTTTGGCAATGGAAATCTACAATTATTGTGTAGGAAAGCCGGAAATTCCAGAGGTTTCCATGTCTTTTTCTAACAATCATGTGAAGGCATTTCAGGAAGGGCAGGAACAGCGGACAGAGGATATTACATTTACTGCAGATTCTTTGCAGTCCATTACCATGCAGCTTCCAAAAGGAGTTGTATTTCATAACCTTACAACTGGAAAAAACAGCGCTGCCGGAGCAAAGGTAACACTTTTGGGCGGAACGAAGTTTTATTTAAGTGCGCCGCTTACACAGACAGAAGATGTGGAAGGTTCTTGGATAGCAACCATGCAGGGAAGTATTACAAAGGATTACTCTGCATATAAACTGACAACAAATGACAGTGTGCAGGATTTGGCATTTGTATTTGGAGAAGGAGTGGAACAGGAACAGTACGTTGAATTTTCTGTAGAGTGGCTGAAAAATGCGAAAATAGAACTTGTTAAAAAAGATCAGGGCAGTCAGAAGAAAATGGAAGGAGCGGTATATGGTGTATATCGTGATGAAGATTGCACAGATTTGATTGTAGAAATGCCTGCAACGGATAAAAAAGGTGCTTCCAGTGTTACCATAGAAAAGACACAGGATACCGTTTACTTAAAAGAAATCTCCGCACCACATGGATATGTGCTGGATACAAAATCCTATGGCGTGAAATTGGAAGTAGGAAAGACGGTACAGATAGAAGTTACGGATCGGGAGCAGCTTGCTTCTTTAACTGTTTACAAAGAAGGAGAAGTTCTGACAGGCGCAGAGGTTACGGAAGAAGGTGTGACCTTTTCTTATACAAAAGAGAAACAAGAAGGTGCTGTGTATGATGTTTATGCAGAAAAAGAGATTGTCCGGGCAGATGGAACAGTTGCTTATAAAAAAGGTGCTGTAGTGAAAAAAGGACTAAAAACAGGAGAAGATGGAAGTGTTACGCTTTCAGAACTTCCTCTTGGTACTTATAAAGTAGTGGAAGTAAAAGCACCTGAAAATTTTGTATGCAAGGGAGAAGCCCAGACAGTTACCTTGTCCTATGCAGGACAGAATGAAGAAGTTGTTTTTGAAACCGTAACATTTGTAAATGACAGGCAGAAAGCAAGTGTGTCCGTAAGAAAAGAGGATCAGGACACGGGAAACCCACTGGCAGGTGGTATTTACGGATTATATACGGCAGAAGACGTCTATGGAAAGTCTGGAAAACTGCTGATAGAAAAAGATACTTTGATTGAAAAAGCTACAACGGGAGAAAATGGAACAGCCAGTTATCAGGCAGACCTTCCCATTGGATATACTTACTATATCAAAGAATTGCAGGCACCTGTTCAGTATGTAAAAAATGAAACCGAGAAGGTTTCTTTTCATTTTCAGTATGTAGAGGGAGAAGAACAATGCTCCTTTTCTCATACGTTTCAAAATGAGAGGGTAAAGGCAGAAATTGTTTTGGAAAAAGAAGATGCTGAAACTGGAAAAACACCACAGGGAGATGCGTCTTTAAAAGGGGCTGTATATGGACTGTATGCCCGTGAAAATATCGTGCATCCAGATGGGAAAACCGGAGTTTTGTATCAAAAGGACGAACAGGTAGCGACTTTAAAAACCGATGATACAGGCAAAGCAGAAGTAAAGGACTTGTATTTAGGAAATTATTATATCAAAGAGATTAATCCTCCGGCGGGTTATCTGCTAGATGAAACGGAGCATGATGTGGTATGCGATGCTGAAGGTGATACCGTTGCTATTGTGAAGAGAAGCTGCAATGTAAAGGAACAGGTAAAGAAACAGCCATTTCAGTTAATTAAAGCCGGAAACAATGGAAACACAGATGCAGAACTTTTAAAAGGAGCAGGTTTTCAGGCATATTTGGAATCTTCTTTAAAGAAAAAAGAAGATGGAAGCTATGATTTTGCTTCTGCAATTCCCGTAGTAATTGGCGAAAACGGAGCAACAGAATTATTTACAGATGAAAGAGGGTATGCTTGCAGTATTCCGCTTCCGTATGGAACGTATGTGGTCAGGGAAACAACAACACCGCCCAATTATAAACCCGTAAAAGATTTTATTGTCCGAATTACAGAGCATAAGCCGGATACACTACAGATCTGGAGAGTTCTTCTGGATAAAGAGTTTGAGGCAAAGTTAAAAATCGTAAAAAAGGACGATGAAAGTAAAAAACCTGTACTGAAAAAGGGGACAGAGTTTAAGGTATATGATTTGGACAGAAAAAAATATGTGGAACAGGTTACCACCTATCCCACAACGGTAGTGCATAAGTCTTACTTTACAGATGAAACCGGGTATTTAATTCTTCCGCAGAATTTGGACGCAGGACATTACCGTATTGAGGAAGTTACAGCACCAGACGGCTATACTCTGAATGAAAATTATTATGAGGTTTCCGTAGCTTCTGATACAGCATATCAGATGGACAGTATTTCAGGAGATGTCATTATTGAAGTGGTATATGAAAATCACCCGGTAAAAGGCGAATTGCAGATTGTAAAAAAGGGAGAAATCTTAGAAGATTTTGATAAAGACTTTTCTTATCAGGAAATCAATCTTTCCGGTGCAGTCTTTGATTTGTATGCGGCAGAGGATATTTATACTGCAGATGCTCAGAAGGACGAGCAGGGAAACCGTATATTGGAATACGCAGAGGGGACGAAAGTTGCTACCCTGACAACAGATCAAGAAGGAAAAGCAAGTGTGTCAGATTTACCACTTGGAACGTATGAGTTGGTAGAGATCACAGCACCCGAAGGATTTGTGAAAAATCCAGAGCCGCAGAAAGTGACATTCAAATATGAAGATCAGAATACTCCTGTAATTGAGCAGGAAGTCCTGTTAAAAAATGAACGTCAGAAAGCAAAAATTTCCGTAGTAAAGCGAGATGCAGAAACAAAAAAAGAAATAAAAGGTGCAGTCTTTGGATTGTATGCGAAAGAAGATATTCAGGTGGGAAATCAGACTTTAGTAAAAGCGGATACACTGATTGGGAAAGCAGAAACAGGGGAAGATGGAAAGGCGACATTTTCTTTTGATCTGCTATTTGGAAAATATTATGTGAAGGAACTGGAAGCGCCAGCGGGCTATGTATCTTCGGAGCAAGTGCTGGATGTCGATTTTTCCTATCAGGGACAGGAAATTGATGTGGTAGAACTTACATCAGAATTTTTAAATCAACCGACAAAAGTTTCCATTACTAAAGTTGATACTGCAACAGGAGTCGAACTTTCCGGGGCAACCCTTATGGTACTTGATAAAGATGGAGAAATTGTAGACAGTTGGAAATCGGTCAAAGGGGAAGCACATGTCATTCGTGGACTACAAGTTGGAGAAACGTATACTTTAAGAGAGAAAACTGCCCCGTATGGTTATCTGAGGGCAGAGGAAGTTTCCTTTACTGTGAAAGACACGGAGGAAATTCAGAAAGTGGAAATGAAAGATGATGTGCCGACGGGAAGTATTCTGATTAACAAAAAAGGTGAATTTTTAGAAAAGGTATCAGTCTTTGAGCAGATTGGAGGCTGGATTTCCCATGTATTTGAATACCTGTCAGGCTCATTGAAAGAAGTTACTTTTGCAGTGTATGCGAGGGAAGATATTCCGGCGGCAGATGGGGAAAGCAAGGATTATTATAAAAAAGATGAATTGGTAGCGGAGATTACCACAGATCACGCAGGTGTTGCAAGAATTTCCGGTTTGCCACTTGGAAAATACTATGTAAAGGAAAAGGAAACAGCACATGGATTTGTACTGGATCAGGAAGCCAGAGAAATTGACCTGTTGTATCGTGATCAGGAAACAGCAGAAATTACATATTCCACAGACTGGCAGAATAAACGCCAGAAAGCAGAAGTGACTGTGTGGAAGAAAGAAAAAGATGCAGACCGTATGCTGCAAGGTGCAGTATTTGCCCTTTGTGTCAAGGAAGATATAAAAAATGCACAGGGAAACGTAATCATGAAGGCAGATACCGTCATTGAGGAACAGGCAACAAATGCACAGGGAATGCTGCGTTTCGAGGCAGATTTACCAGTGGGATATACTTATTATATCAAAGAAACAGCTCCGGCACCGGGCTTTTCTATGACCGGAGAGAGAAAAGAATTTACTTTTGATCCAGAAAACAGTGAGGAAGCGTGTGTATCTTATGAATTTACTTTTGAGAATGTACCGACAGTGGTAGAATTTACGAAAACTTCTCTGACAGATGGAAAAGAGGTAGAAGGTGCAAAACTTCAGGTAAAAGATGAGCAGGGAAAGGTCATTGACGAATGGGTTTCTGTAAAAGAACCACATATTATTAAAGAATTGGTGGCAGGGCATACGTATGTGCTGGAAGAAACACTTCCGGCAGATGGTTATGTAACAGCAGAAAGTATCTCTTTTACTGTTGAAGATACAGGAGAAGTCCAGAAAGTGGAAATGAAAGATGATATTACGAAAGTCGAAATTTCTAAAACGGACATTTCAGGAAAAGAGCTTCCCGGCGCAAAATTAACGATTTTGGATCAGGAAGGAAATGAAGTAGAAAGCTGGACGTCTGGTGAGAAACCTAATTATATCGAGATGCTTCCAATCGGAAAGTATACGCTTCATGAAGTGTCTGCACCGGACGGGTATCTGGTAGCAGAAGATATTATTTTTGAAGTAAAAGATACAGGGGAAATCCAGAAGGTTGTGATGAAAGATGAGAGGAAGCCTTCTGAAAATGTGGAACAGCCACAGGAATCAAAACCGACAGGAAATGCCCCCAAAACAGGAGATACCAGCCATGTAGAATTGTGGGTGCTGTTATCTGCAATGGCAGTGTTACTGGCAGGTTCTTCTTATTACTGGATTAAGAAAAGGAAAAAATAACATGGGAGTTTCCCATAACTGGAAAGGCGGTCACGGAAAAGCTGTGGCTGCCTCTTTTTAAAGGAGCAGAAAACATGGTAGGAAAAATAATTTTTGGAGTTGCTGTTATTTTGACATTTGGCTTATATTGTTGTGTCCGTGTAGGTGGTCAGGCGGATCGCCAGATGGAAGAAATGTTGCAAAAGAAAAGGAAGGATCAGGAAAATGGAGAAAGCGGATAAGAGAAAATACGCAGAGGACAAACCTTTGGTGTGTGAGAACTGCTATTTTTGGAGCAGACGAAAAAATGGCTGCACCAGAAAACAGTGCTATTATCTTCTCCCAAAACAGCCAGAGAAAGATACGAAAAAAGCAGGACAATGTGTGGGCTGCCCTTATGGAAAATATTCTCCTTGTATTGGATACTGTTTGCAGAAAATTTTACAGGACATGAGAAAGAAGAAATCAGGAAAGGAAGAAACAGCCTATGCAGGACGAAGTCAATGAGAAAGTTGTGTCCCTGTGTATTCGTGGAGGAAAAATTTCTGCACAGATTTTAAAAAGTGCATTATTAAAAACTTTGACAAAGCTGGAACAGCAGAAATCCCAAAGGAAGCAAAAGAAAGGGGTATCTAAGGAAGAAAAAAATTTGGCAGTTTATAAAGGAAAACAAAGCATGGAGAAACTCAAGGAGCAGAACTGTGAACTTTCCAACATTGAGATTACAGACGGAAATATTAAATCCTTTGAAAAGTATGCCAGAAAATATAATGTGGACTATTGCCTGAAAAAAGACCGTTCTTCCGAACCGCCCCGTTATTATGTGTTTTTTAAAGCCAGAGATGTAGATTCTATGACCGCAGCATTTAAGGAATATACAGGCTGGAGCATGAAGAAAAGTAAAAAAATATCGATACGGAAAAAACTTTCCAAAGTAAAAGAAAGGCAGGCACAGCAGCGAGAAAGGCAGAAAACAAAGAGGAAGGAGAGGGATACTGCACGATAAAAAAGAAAAAACAGAAAAGAGAAAATCCATTCCAAAAAGTATGGAAAAAACTGTGGCAGGATATAAGTGGAACACTGTCAGAAGTAGATAGAAAGAAGCTGTTTCTTACTAACCTGCCCTATGTGTTTGTATTTTATGCAGTGAATAAACTGGCATGGCTTTATCGGTATTGTCAGGGAAATTCCCTACTGGAACGATTGAGTGTTTTGGTGCTGCATATATCACTGGCATTTGAAAATATGTTGCCAAGTCCGGTATTTTCTGATATAGGAGTGGGACTTGCAGGTGCAGTTTTATTAAAAGGGATTGTCTATGTGAAAGGTAAGAATGCAAAGAAGTTCCGTCAGGGAGTGGAATATGGTTCTGCCCGTTGGGGGACAGCAAAGGATATTGCACCTTTTATGGATTCTGTATTTGAAAACAATATCATTCTGACACAGACAGAAAGACTTACCATGAACAGCCGCCCGAAAAAACCAAAGTATGCCAGAAATAAAAATGTCATGATTATTGGTGGCTCCGGTTCAGGTAAGACGAGATTTTATGTGAAACCCAATTTAATGCAGATGACACCAAATGTCAGTTATGTAGTGACTGATCCGAAAGGAACGATCTTGGTGGAATGTGGAAAGATGCTGCAAAAAGGGACACCAAAAATGAAAGATGGAAAGCCGGTACTGGATAAAAAGGGGAAAGTAATCTACGAACCGTACAAAATTAAGGTTTTAAATACAATCAACTTCAAAAAGAGCATGCACTATAACCCGTTTCGCTATATACGCAGTGAAAAAGATATTTTGAAACTGGTCAATACGATCATTGCCAATACAAAAGGTGATGGGGAAAAATCAGGAGAAGATTTCTGGATAAAAGCGGAGCGATTGCTGTATTGTGCTTTAATTGGGTATATCTATTACGAAGCGCCGGAAGAAGAACAGAATTTTTCCACGCTTTTGGAATTTATCAATGCTTCTGAGGCAAGGGAAGATGATGAAGAATTTAAAAATGCAGTTGATGAACTGTTTGAGGAACTGGAAAAGGAAAAACCAGAGCATTTTGCAGTCAGACAATACAAGAAATATAAGCTGGCTGCCGGAAAGACTGCGAAATCTATTCTGATTTCCTGTGGGGCAAGGCTGGCACCATTTGATATTGCAGAACTGCGGGAGCTGACTTCTTATGATGAGCTGGAATTGGATATGCTGGGAGATCAGAGAACTGCAATGTTTGTTATTATTTCTGATACGGACGATACGTTTAATTTCCTTGTGGCAATTATGTATACGCAGCTTTTTAATTTGCTGTGTGACAGAGCAGATGATGTACATGGAGGACGTTTACCTTACCATGTGAGATTGTTATTAGATGAGTTTGCCAATATCGGGCAAATTCCAAAATTTGATAAGCTGATTGCAACGATACGAAGCAGGGAAATTTCTGCTTCGATTATTTTACAGTCCCAGAGCCAGCTAAAGACCATTTATAAAGATGCCGCAGAAACCATTTTAGGGAATTGCGATACCATGTTGTTTTTAGGAGGAAAAGAAGGAAGCACTTTAAAGGAAATATCAGAAACATTAGGAAAGGAAACCATAGACCTTTATAATACTTCCGATACCCGTGGACAAAGCCGATCCTATGGATTGAATTATCAGAAGACTGGAAAAGAGCTGATGAGTCGGGACGAGTTGGCTGTCATGGATGGAGATAAATGTATCCTCCAGCTTCGTGGAGTGCGTCCTTTTTACAGTAATAAGTTTGATATTACGAAGCATAGCAGATACCGGGAATTATCGGATTATGATAAAAAGAATACTTTTGATGTGGAAGCCTATTTAAAGCATCAATTTGAAATCCGGAAAAAAGAGGAGTTTGAATTGTTTGAAGTAGAGGGAAAACAGGTGGATACAGAAATTTCGGAGCAGGTATAAGTATATTGCTCTTTTTTTATTGAATAAAACTTTGCGACATGATGGCGTAAAGTAGGAAGGAGTGCTTATTGCAAATTTTTTAGCGAGATGGAGGCTGCTCAAAAAAAGAAAGCACAGCCACCACGATATAAGGGCAGAACCATAAGGGAATATGCCCGCAGCACAATTAAAATTTGAGAAAGGATAAAACGGATAAAAGGGAAAGGGCAGACTGTTGATGAAAATTCAGCAGTTTTTTATTTGTGCAAAAGCAACTTTTATCTGTTTCAAGTGAAGTATGGATTTTTTTAGCTCAGCGGTAGATATTTTACAGACGCTTGTGGTGGCAATCGGAGCAGGTCTGGCGGTATGGGGTGTAATCAATCTTTTAGAAGGATATGGAAATGATAATCCGGGTGCAAAATCACAGGGCATTAAACAGCTTATGGCTGGCGGAGGTGTCGTTTTGATTGGTACACAGCTTATTCCTCTTTTGAGCGGATTATTTTAAGTAAACGAAAGGAGAACCGCCCATGTTCGATGGCATTTTTGAAGCAATCGAGGAGTGGATGAGGGGACTTCTGACGGGAATGGTGGAATCCAACCTGACAACAATGTTTACAGACGTTAATGAGAAAACTGGAGAGATTGCGGCTCAGGTTGGACAGACACCACAAGGCTGGAACGGAAGTATTTTCAGCCTGATACAGAATTTGTCCGATTCTGTCATTGTGCCGATTGCAGGCATGATTATTACATTTGTACTTTGTTATGAACTGATTTCCATGTTTACAGAAAAGAATAACATGCACGAGGTTGATACATGGATGTTCTTTAAATATTTTTTCAAAATGTGGGTAGCTGTGTATCTGGTCAGCCATACATTTGACATTACTATGGCGGTGTTTGATGTAGGACAACATATCGTCAATGCTGCCGGAGGTGTCATTGAGTCAGATACGGCAATCAATGTAGACACGATGCTGGAACAGATGAAAACAGCAATGGAGTCTATGGAAATCGGGGAACTGGTGATATTGGCATTGGAAACCATGCTGGTCAGTTTGTGTATGAAAATCATGTCTGTACTAATTACGGTAATTCTATACGGAAGAATGATAGAAATTTATCTTTATACCTCGGTTGCACCAATTCCGTTTTCCACGATGTCAAATCGGGAATGGGGACAGATTGGAAACAATTATTTCCGTGGGCTGTTTGCCCTTGGATTTCAGGGATTTTTTATGATGGTGTGTGTCGGTATTTATGCAGTGCTGATTGCTACCATTGAAATTTCAGATAATATGCACTCTGCATTGTTCGGAGTGGCAGCATATACCGTAATTTTATGTTTTAGTCTGATGAAAACAGCAAATTTAAGCAAATCAATTTTTAACGCACATTAAAGGGGGAATGAAGATGGGAAAATATCAAGTGATTTATGCAGATCCCCCGTGGGCATATCGGGTTTGGAGTAAAAAAGGAAACGGGCGATCAGCGGAAAGCCATTACCCAACCATGAGCATAGAAGAAATAGCAGATTTGCCAGTAAACGAATTGGCAGATGAAAATTGTGCATTGTTTTTATGGGTTACATTTCCGCTTCTAAAAGAAATATGGAAGGTAATTGATGCGTGGGGATTTACCTATAAAAGTGTAGCATTTGTGTGGATCAAACAGAATAAAAAAGCAGATTCTTTGTTTTGGGGTATGGGGTACTGGACAAGAGCCAATGCAGAGATTTGTATTCTTGCAACAAAAGGAAGTCCAAAACGTTATTCCAAACGTGTGCATCAGGTTATTGTAAGCCATATTGAGGAACATAGTAAGAAACCAGAGGAGGCAAGAAGACGGATTGAGCAGTTAATGGGAGATGTACCACGTATTGAACTGTTTGCACGTAGAGAAACACCGGGATGGGACGTGTGGGGAAATGAAGTTGACTGTTCTTTGGGAACAGAAATATTACAGGAAAATAAAAGAAAGGAAACATCAGAGAAGAAGATGGGAGATTTGCTGAACCTGTGACAGCCATTTTCACTCTGGTCGGAAAAAAGATGGCATTTGTATCCGTACCAAAGGATTTGACAAAGGTAAAAAATAAAGTGGTCTTGAATTTGACAAAAAGGCAGCTTCTTTGCCTTTCGATTGCGGCGGCAATGGGATTACCGTTTTATTTTTTAACAAAAGACTGGATTGGGACGAGTAATGCAGCAACAGGTATGGTCATTCTTATGGTTCCAGCTTTTTTATTTGCAATGTATGAGAAAGATGGAATGCCACTGGAAAAGATTTTGTTCCATATTATTCAAGTGAAACTGCAACGTCCGGCAGTCCGAAAATACGAAATAGAAAATTTTTATGAGAAGGAGGAAAATTTGCAGACGGAGAGAAGGAAAAAAGGAGGGAAGCCTGATGGTAGACAGAATGGATAAGAGAAAACCTGTAAAACTTACAAGAAGTGAGAAAAAAGCCATGAGGCGTACAGAAAAACTGGCAGTAAAATTAGAAAAAGAACAGGAAAGGGCAGATAAAATCCGCAGGAAAAAGGAAGCAAAAAGAGCTGCCCGTGAGGAAAAGAGGAGAAAAAAAGGAAGCAGAAAAAGTGGATCGCAGAGAAAGGATAAGAAACCTACACCGAATAAGAGAACAGAAAAGAAGCATTCCTATTCAGAACAGAAATCTTCTACCGGAAAGGTGAGATGTACCAATGTGAAAAGAAAACAGGAACGGAACATATCAGCACAGAACTCCATTCCATACAGAGAGATGGCAAAAGACGGAATTTGTAGGGTTCAGGAAAAGTATTATTCCAAAACAATCCGTTTTTATGATATTAACTACCAGCTTGCCCAGAATGAGGATAAGAATGCTATTTTTGAAAACTGGTGTGATTTCTTAAATTATTTTGACAGCACCATACATTTTCAGATTTCCTTTATCAATCATCACAGTAATATGAAGGAATTTGAATCCGTAATACAAATTCAGCCGCAGAATGATGCTTTTGATGATGTGCGTATGGAGTATGCACAAATGTTAAGGGATCAGCTTGCAAGAGGGAACAATGGTTTGGTACGGACAAAGTATATTACTTTCGGAATTGAAGCAGAGAATATCCGGGAAGCAAAACCAAAACTGGAGCGTATTGAAGCTGATATTTTAAATAATTTTAAGGTTCTTGGTGTGTCTGCATATCCATTGAATGGAGAAGAGAGGCTGCAAATCCTCTATGAAACTTTTAATCCGGAAGAGAAAGTGCCATTTCAGTTTTCTTATGACAGGATATTACGTTCCGGCATGGGAACAAAGGATTTTGTAGCGCCTACCAGTTTTGTTTTTAAAGAAGGGAAAACCTTTCAGATGGGAAATACCATAGGTGCAGCGTCTTATCTTCAGATTTTAGCGCCGGAGTTGACAGATAAAATGCTGGCAGAATTTTTGGATATGAACAGAAACCTGATCGTGAATCTTCATATCCAGTCCATAGATCAGATGAAAGCCATTAAACTGGTAAAAAATAAGGTGACAGATATTAACCGTATGAAAATTGAGGAACAGAAAAAAGCAGTACGTGCAGGGTATGACATGGACATCATACCTTCTGACTTAAATACATACGGAGGAGAAGCCAAGAGGCTGTTGGAAGATTTACAGTCCAGAAATGAAAGAATGTTTTTAGTGACAGTTCTTTTCCTGAATACAGCGAAAACAAAGCAGGAATTGGATAATGCGGTATTCCAGACTGCCGGGATTGCACAGAAATATAATTGTTCTTTACGGCGTTTGGATTATATGCAGGAGCAGGGATTGATGAGCAGTGTTCCGTTGGGAATGAATATGATTCCGATTAAACGGGCATTGACCACCACATCTACTGCTATTTTTGTGCCTTTTACCACGCAGGAGTTATTTATGGGAGGAGAATCCCTATATTATGGCTTAAATGCGTTATCCAATAACATGATTATGGTAGACAGAAAGAAACTGAAAAATCCAAATGGTCTGATTCTTGGTACACCGGGGTGCTTTACCGGGGAAACAAAACTGCTATTACCAGATGGAAGAAAAGTCAGCTTCTTAGAATTGTTTGCAGAGAAAGAGGAAGTTTTTGTCAATAGTTTTGATTTCCAGAAGCAGGAGCTTGTAAAAGCCAGAGGGTATGATGTGCGCTGTACGAAAGAGGTTACAGAATTGGTAGAGGTAGAACTGGAAAATGGAGAAACCGTACGCTGTACTCCGGATCACTGGTTTCTTACGCAGTCGGCAGGATATGTGGAAGCCTGTAACTTGAAAGTAGGGGCAAAGTTTATACCGGAACATGAAGTGAAGGCAGTCCGTTTCCTGAGTTTAGAAGAAGCGGTTCCTGTTTATGATATTTCCGTAGAAGGCTATCAGAATTTTCTTTTATCCTGTGGCGTAGTGGTACATAATTCAGGAAAATCTTTTGCGGCAAAGAGAGAGATTGCCAATGTGTTTTTTGCAACACAGGACGATATTATTATCGGAGATCCGGAGGGCGAATATTATCCGTTGGTACATGCACTGGGGGGACAGGTAATTCATATTTCCCCGACAAGTCACGATTATATCAATCCGATGGACATCAATCTGGATTATTCAGATGATGACAATCCTCTTGGATTTAAGAGTGATTTTATCTTATCTCTTTGTGAGCTGATTATGGGTTCCAGAAATGGAATTGAAGCAGAGGAAAAATCAGTGATAGACCGTTGTCTGCCACTGGTATATCAGAAGTATTTTGAAAATCCAATACCGGAAAATATGCCGGTACTTGGAGATTTATATGACTGCCTGAGAAAACAGGAAGAAGTACAGGCACAGAGGATTGCCACAGCACTTGAAATTTATGTCAATGGTTCCCTGAATGTATTCAATCATCATACGAACGTGGAACTGAATAATCGTATTGTATGTTTTGATATTAAAGATTTGGGAAAGCAGCTAAAGAAGTTAGGAATGCTGATTGTGCAGGATCAGGTGTGGAACCGTGTGACCGTAAACCGTGTAGCCCATAAGTCTACCCGATACTATATAGATGAGTTCCATTTGCTTTTGAAAGAAGAGCAGACTGCAGCTTATTCCGTAGAAATCTGGAAGCGATTCCGTAAATGGGGAGGTAAACAAAACATAATACTTAAAATATTGCAAAGGAGTATTGTGTATGCCGTCTTAATTGAAGCCGAAGGAAACAATTAAGAGTATAAGTGGAGAAGAAAACGGGAAGGGGGTTGCAACCCTAATCCGAGTGGAAGTTTCAGAATAATATTTGAAACACACGCAACGCATAGAGCCTGAACCCCAATCTGTGATGTTTGGGAATATAATGGCTCCACGAGGCTCCGCTGTCGTTTCGGCTTGTGTAAAAACACAGGATAAAAAGATATGCTATGCCGGGAATGAAAGGACATTCCGATGAAAATGAGTGAAAACTCCGGAGGGACAGATAAAAAACTGTCTGTTAATCACAAACAGATACCAACAGGAATTACGCAGAACATTAAAGATCTCCTTGCCAGCCGTGAAATTGAGAATATTTTTGAAAACTCTGATTTCATTTATATGCTGAATCAGGCGGCGGGAGATAGACAGATTTTAGCAAAGCAACTGAATATTTCTCCGCATCAGCTTTCCTATGTGACAAATAGCGGGGAAGGAGAAGGATTGATTTTTTATGGAAATGTCATCATTCCTTTTAAAGACCGTTTTAATCATAATCTGCGCTTATATTCGCTTATGACAACCAGACCTTCGGATTTGGAAAAACATGCAGGAAAAGGCGCTTAGGATAAAGCAGAGAAAAAGGAAGTGATATACAATGCAGGAACATAAATATCAGGCAAGAGAAAAGCCAGTCCGGGAGATAGAACGTGAGGAAAAAACAAAGATCAGACAGGAAGGAAAGGGGCTGGCACGGGATAGACCGATTGAAAAGGTACTATTGGAAAAACATATAACGGATAAAGAAACCGTGCCTGCAGAGAAAGAAAAGCAGGAAGTTTCAGCCGGACAAAGAAAAAAGAAACAAAACACGTTGAGAAACTTTGCAGGTCACAGAGAAGAAGACGTAGATGGAAAGTTTACCAGAGAACCTGTTACCATTTCAGAGCCGGAGGAGAAATTGGAAGGAGAGAATGGAAAGGAAGAATTATCAGAACATTCTCTCCGCATGGGAAATCTTCGGGGAAAAGCAAAGAACCAATCTTTAGAGAGTGAGAGTTCGCAACGGGACAGCCGTAAGAAAAAGCTGGTACAGGAACATGCCCGCAAGAGAAAAACAGAGGGAGAAAATTCGGTCAATCCAGAAGAGGAAAAGGGAAGGAAACCGCAGGATACCTCTTTAGAACATGTTCGGGAGAAGAAACAAAAGAAGAAGCGATTGCAAGAAGAAACAGCACGTTCCCAAAAGAAACTTTCTTTTTCTGATGAGGGAAATGGCATGATTTGTGGTGCAGGAATGGGAATTGCAAAAAAAGGAATTTCTGTAACAGCCAGTACCATTGAAAACTCTTTGCAAACACAGGAAACAGATGAAAATGCAGCGATAGAGGGGGCAAAGCAATCCGGAATACTAAGTGAAAAAGCCTTACGTTATGCTGTAAAAAAATCAAGACAACAGGCACAGTATCATAAAGGAAGATATAAAGAGGAAGAATCCGTAAAGAATTCTTTGCATTTTGATTCTGTGCAGGGAACTGCAGACAATATAAAAACAGAGAGAGCAGGGAAACTGGCACAGGAGAGAAAACATCTGTTAAACCGTTTCTGGCAAAAACAGCGCTATAAAAAAGCAAGGCAGGCAGCACAGCAGGGAGAAAAGACAACTGCGGAGGCAGCAAAGACAGCGCAGACTTTTTTAGAAAAAGCGAAGAGCATTGTAACTTCCTTTTTTAAGACACATAAGGGATTTTTGGGAATTGTGATTGCGATTCTTCTATTTGTCCTGATGATAGGTGTGGGAATGTCCAGTTGCAGTGCGGTCTTTCAAGGGACTGTTTCGACAGTTGTAGGGACAACCTATGCCAGTGATGATGAAGATATTTATGCCGTAGAAGCTGCTTACTCCAAATTAGAAGCAGAGTTAAATCAACAGATTAACAGTATGGAAGCTCGACATGAGGGCTACGAGGAATACCGCTATCAGGTGGACGAGATTTCACACAATCCGTATCAGCTGATTTCTTATTTTACAGCCTTATATGGGGACTTTACTTATGAACAGGTGGCAGGAGAAATAGAAGAAATCTTTCAACAGCAATACCATTTAACGACAGAAGCAACCAAAGAGGTTGTAACAGAAACAAAGAAAGTAAAAGTAGGAGAATCTCTTGGAAAGGTTGTAACCAGTGGATACTGTAACTGTTCTATTTGCTGTGGAAGCTGGTCAGGCGGTCCGACAGCAAGCGGTGTCTATCCAAAAGCAAACCATACCATTGCAGTAGATGCCAACAATCCGTTTGTACCCATTGGAACAAAGGTTGTCATGAATGGTGTGGAGTATACGGTGGAGGATACGGGAGCATTTGCCCGTTACGGAGTTCAGTTTGACGTTTATTATGACAATCATGCGGCGGCTTCTGCACATGGACATCAGACTTGGGAGGCTTTTATTGCGGACAGTAATGGAAAAAATGAGATTGAAGTTACAACAACACAGGAAGTAAATCGTATGGACATTACCCTGACAAATAAAGGTTTGGACGCTGTTCTTCGCAGCCGCATGGACGAAAATGAAGAAAAACGTTATGACATTTATAACACCACTTATGGAAATCGGGACTATCTCTTTGATAAGAATACCATTCCAATGGGTGGAGGAAATGGCGGTTTTGGATATGAAATTCCACCGGAGGCTTTGACGGATGAACGCTTTGCCAATATGATACGGGAAGCAGAAAAATATTTGGGTTATCCCTATGTATGGGGCGGTGCATCTCCAAGCACCAGTTTTGACTGTTCCGGTTTTGTATCATGGGTAATCAATAATTGTGGCAATGGCTGGAATGTGGGACGGCAGACTGCAGACGGGTTACGTTCCTGTTGTGCTTATGTTCCGCCGGAACAGGCAAAGCCGGGAGATTTAATTTTCTTTCAAGGCACGTATGATACGCCGGGAGCAAGCCATGTGGGGATTTATGTAGGCAATCAAGTGATGATTCACTGTGGTGATCCCATTCAGTATGCAAATATCAGTACCCCATACTGGCAGCAACATTTTATGGCATTTGGCAGACTTCCTTAAAAAAGAGATGGAGGCAGGATATTGAATAAGAAGTTACAAAAAGTGTTAGATGAAATTGAAAAAACAGAAACAAAGATTGCACAATGGCAGGAACATTTGAAAATGCTGCTGGTTCAGAAGAAGCAGTTGGAAGATACGGAAATTTTAAAGAGTATCCGTTCCATGCGTCTTGAGAGCCGGGAGCTTTTGCAGGTTTTAGAAAAACTGCAGAAAGGCGAGTTTCAGTTTACTGGGAATCGTTACGAAAATCCACGCAAAAGTGATTTTTCAGAAAAAGAGGAAACGAAGGAGGAAACAAATGGTGAACGTGAAATTTAAAAAATGGCTGGCAGCCTGTATTGTAAGTATGGGAATTGTTTGCAGTACCGGTGCGACAGCATTTGCATATACAGGAGAAGGAACACCGACAGAACAGGGAACGGAAGCGCCTACTCCGATACCGGAGCAGACACCAGCACCACAGGAGGGACAGACGGAAGAAGGAACCCCGTTTTCTGTTCCGGGGAACGGGCAGATTCTGGACGATAAGAACAATGACAGCACAAAGCAGTTTTTGACAGTTCAGACAAAGAATGGGAATACTTTTTTTCTTGTTTTAGACCGATCCAGTTCTACGGAAAATGTATATATGCTTTCTATGGTAGATGAAAATGATCTGGCAGAATTTGTTCCAGAAAAGAAACCGCAGACAGAAACCCCGTCTGTGGTCATTCCGGAAACAGAGAAAAAACCGGAGGCAGAAAAGCCAGAGAAAAAAGCAGATAAGGCAGAAAATCAGACGGGTGCATTGCTTGCAATCGGTTTACTTGCGGCAGGCGGCGCTGGAGCCTATTATTATTTTAAGGTTGCAAAACCGAAAAAGGCAGAAACAGATGCCGAAGATGAAGATTTAGAATTTTATAACGGTCCGTATATCAATGAAGATGAAGATACAGAGGACGCAGAAGAAACAGAAGAATAGAACAAAACAGGGACAGCTTATGAAAGGGCTGTCCTTTTTGAAAAGGAGAGGAACAATATGTTTTTAGTATTAGGAGAAAAGCCCAGTGTTGCACAGGCATTGGCAGAAGTATTAGGGGCAAAGAAAAGAGCGGACGGTTATCTGGAAGGAGAGGACTGTATTGTAAGCTGGTGTCTGGGACATTTGGCAGAGTATGCAGCCCCGGAAGTATATGATGAAAGGTATAAGAAATGGGAGTTTGCAGACCTTCCAATTCTTCCAAAGGCATGGGAGTTACGGATTGCCAAAGATAAAAAAGAGCAGTTTGATGTATTAAAAGAATTATTAAACCGAAAAGATTTGGAATATGTTGTAAATGCCTGTGATGCAGGTCGAGAAGGGGAACTGATCTTTAAAAGAGTGTATGATTTATCGAAAAGCAGCCTTCCAGTGAAACGATTATGGATCAGTTCTATGGAAGAACAGGCAATTTGTGATGGATTTTCCAATTTGAAAAATGGAAAAGAGTATGAAAGACTGTGTGAAGCTGCTGTTTGTAGGGCAAAAGCGGACTGGCTTGTTGGCATGAATGCCACCAGAGCATTTACAACTACTTATTATAAGAGAATGGTCGTAGGAAGAGTACAGACGCCCACTCTTGCTATGTTAGTGGAACGTCAGAAGAAAGTGGAAAATTTTGAGAAAGAAGCCTATTATCAGGTGGAACTTCCGGTGCTTGATTTTTTTGTTGCCTCAGAAAAAATGAAAAAAGAAGAAGACGCAGATGCACTGGTAAAAATGTGCGAAGGGAATCCCATTCGTATTTTAAAAGTGGAGCGCAAACAGAAAAAAACAAATCCGCCAAAGTTATATGATCTTACTACGCTGCAAAGAGAAGCAAATCGATTTTTTGGATATACGGCACAGGAAACATTGACAGAGCTGCAGAAATTGTATGAAGAAAAATGGGTAACGTATCCCAGAACAGACAGCCAGTATATTACGGAAGATATGGAACAGTCTGTACTGGAACTTTTGGATATTCTTTCAGATATGCTTCCTTTTTGTAGTAGGGAGCTGGTCGGGAGGAATGTAGGGGCAATCATCAATAACCAGAAGGTTTCCGATCATCATGCACTCCTTCCAACAAAAGAAGCATGGAAACAGGATATAGGGGCTTTATCGAAAAAACAGAAGGATATTTTCTATCTGATTGGACAGAGATTAGCACAGGCAGTTTCAGAAGCGGCAATTTTTGAAGAAACAGAAGTATCGGCAGAATGTGCAGAACACCTTTTTGCAACAAAAGGGAAGAAGGTGGTGGAACCGGGCTTTCAAAAAATTTTGAAAGCGTTTCAGGAAAAGGTGAGAAAAACAGAAGAAGCGGGAGAAAAAGAGGAACAAGTTTCGATTTCGGAAAATATTTCAGACGGAATGGAAATAGCAGGAAGGACACCGGAAAAGAGAAAGCGTTTTACAGCACCGCCAAAACCGTATTCCGAAGATACGCTGCTTTCTGCAATGGAAACAGCCGGAAATCATTCTTTTGATGTGGAAACCGAGAAGAAGGGATTGGGAACTCCTGCAACACGAGCGGGTATTATTGAGAAATTGGTGTCTTCCGGATATGCCGTAAGAAAGGGGAAACAGCTTCTTCCTACGAAAGAAGGAATTGCATTGATTTCTGTATTGCCAGAAGAACTAAAATCAGCGGCTTTAACAGCAGAATGGGAGAATGAATTACTTCGTATGGAGAGAGGGGAAGTTACCAGTGAAACATTTATGGAGGACATTACGGAATTTGTCAAGAAATTGATTGCAGGTTGCGGGGAAATCCCAAAAGAGGAACGATACCGTTTTTACGAAAAAGAAAGTATCGGGAAATGTCCGGTATGTGGAAGTCCTGTGTATGAAGGGAAAAAGAATTTTTATTGTTCTTCCCATGATTGCAATTTTGCCCTCTGGAAAGAGAGCCGTTATCTCGTTGGAATGAAAAAAACGTTGGATCAGAAAATGGCAAAGGAACTTTTAGAGCATGGGAAAACCCGTGTGACTGATTTTTATTCCCAGAGGACGGGAAAGAAATTTACAGCAGACTTATTGCTGGAACTGCAAGGGGACAGGGCAAGCTTTAAAATGGAATTTCCAAAAAGAAAATAGAAAGATGAGGAGGGATTGTTCATGGGAAAACTCTATGAGACTTTGGGGCTTGCCCAATATGAAGCGGAAAAAATCAGCAGTTCTCCAAGAGATTGGCTGCATTATCTGGACACTGCATCACAACTGTACCGTTACTCTTTTTCTGACACACTTTTAATTCATGCACAGCGTCCGGGGGCAACTGCCTGTGCAGAGCTGGAAATTTGGAATCACAAAATGAAACGGTGGGTAAACCGGGGAGCAAAAGGGATTGCTTTAATTGATGACAGATACCCGAAAAAAAGACTACGGTATGTATTTGATGTTTCTGATACACATAAAGTGCAGGGTGGAAAAACACCGTATTTATGGCAGTTGAAGGAACATCAAAAGGAGCCGCTTTTGGATCATTTGTCTGAGGTATATGGTCTGGCAGGAGAAGATACCGTTGCTCTTACGTCGGCACTTTGGAAAATTGCACGAGATATGACAGAGGAAAATCTGGAAGAAGCAATGGAAGGTCTGGAATATGAAGTAGAAGGCACTTTTTTAGAAGATTTGGACGAACAGACCATACAGACAGAGTTCCGGGAGTTGCTGCAAAACAGTATCTTTTATTCTTTGTCACGCCGCTGCGGTCTTGATCCTATGGACGTTTTAGAAGAAGGAGATTTTACTGCAATTACAGATTTTCGTTCGATGTCAGTCCTTCCATTTTTAGGAAATGCAACCAATCAGATTGTAGAACCGATTCTCCGGGATATTGGGCGGACAGTATGGAGAATGGACTGGGAAGAACAAAAGGAAAAATCTCAAAAAAGGGTTGAAAATTCTTCTCAGACACATTATAATAAGTTTAACACGTTAATGCGAGAAAGTAAAGAAAATGGAGGAAATGAGAATGGAACTGACATACTACCGCAAAGGGGATTACCTGTTTCCGAACCTGACAATAGAAAACGGACCAGTGAACATCGGGAAGTACGGAATGCTTCGGAAGACATTCCTGAAGGAAAACCGGAAGAACTGGTATCAGAGCATGCTGTTGACAGGAAAATTGGAGAAACACCTGATGGAAATCGAGAAAGCAGCACAGGAGAGAATGGAAGTTCTGATGAATGGACTTCTTATTCAATATCCGGCTCCGGACAAGGAGGCAGATCAGATGAAGTGGGTGGCACACATGAACAATCTCCAGCAGATGGCAGAGGAGAGCGTTTTGACGGAATTGGTATACAATTAAGCGAGGAACAAACAGAACAGGATTTCGATGGAGTAGAGGAAGAAATTGCCTCTGCTCTTTCTTTGCCCCAATTACCTCCCGTAGAAAAACAGATTCGTGAAATTGAAGAAAGGCAGGCTGCTCTTTATGCAAAAGAAGTGACAATTCCGGCAGAAATCGTAGATGAAGTATTGCGCTATGGAGGAAACCGGACTGGAAGTCATTTACGGATCATCTATAATTTTATGATTGAGCAGCCAGAAGAAGCGTATACAGAATTTGTCCAAAAAGAATATGGAAAAGGCGGCATTGGGTTACAGATTTCAGGAAGGGAGTATGCAGTCTGGTATGATGAATTAGGTATGCAGATTGCAGTGGGACATACGGTACATGATACCGTATTAGATAAAGTATTCTTATCTTGGGAGGAAGCCAGTGGAAGAATACACCAGTTGCTCAGACAGGGAGAGTATGCACCACAGGTTGTCTTAGATGCTGCGAGAGAAAATGCGCTGAAAGAACATGCAGACGCTTTAATCTATATGGAACGGGATATGGCAGAGGGCGTCGCAGAACTGGTATTTGAAGATACAGAAGTATTCCACAATACCTTTCCGACGGTTACAGAAAAGGTATGTGCATTACTGGAGCAGCCGGGGTATTTGGCAGATTTGAATGAGCGATTGGAAGCGCTGGCAGAGTATTACCAAGAGGATAAAGAAATCATGCGCTTTCATTTTTACCGCCCGGACAAAGTGTTAGAACAGTTTCAGAAATTTGCAAAAGAGGCAGTTCCTTATCAGGCAAGAGAAGGGTTTGCTTGGGAGGAACATCCCATTTTTATTACACAAGATGAGATTGATGCGTTTTTAGTGGGTGGCGGCTCTTATCGTGATGGAAGGCTTAGTACCTATGCTTTTTTTATTCAGGATAAAAGCGAAAGAGAGAAAGCGGATTTTGTAAAGGAAAGTTATGGGATTGGTGGAAGAAGTCATGCCCTTTCTGGTGCAGATCACTCTCATGCGGATTACGATAGCAAAGGACTAAGGCTGGAAAGAGGTTCTTATAGCCACCCGGAAGCTACCGTATTTTTGAAATGGACACAGGTGGCAAAGCGCATTGAGTTTTTGATTGATCAGGATTTTTATTTAAAAGCGGCAGACTATACAAGAATGCCCTCTTATGAGAGAGAACAGATGGCGAACCGTATTGTTTCCTTTTATTATCGACTTCCAAAGGAGATTGAACGTCCGTTTTCAGACGGTTTTTTGGGGGAAGAAGAAAGACAGGAGTTACCACTTCTGTTAGAGCAGGAAGAAACAGCGGAAGAACTGGTTAAAAAAATGGACGAAGCCCTTGCAGCCTTATCTTTAGAATTTGAGAATTACGAAAAACGTGTAGAAACCCTTGCAATTCTTCATCAGTATATAGAACGGACGTATACACTGTTTCCGGAGCGGCAAAAAGAAATATCTGTTGAGAATGAAAATCAACAATTATCCCTGTTTGATTTTATGCAGGAAGAGCCATTTGACATGGAAAAATTAGAAGAACCCAATTTCTCACAGCCTGATAACGAAGTTGCCGATACGATAGATGTGATAGGTACAGATGGAGAAATTATAACGGCTGTTCCACAAAAACGAAATCAAACAAAAGAAGATACCATTCCACAGCAGAAAGAATATGCAAAAGAAGGGAATAACTTTCGGATTACAGATGATGCGCTGGGTGTTGGAAGTCCAAAAGAGAAGTTTCGTGGAAATATAGAAGCAATTTCTTTATTAAAAAAGCTGGAAGCAGAAAATCGTTTGGCAACACCGGAAGAACAGGAAATTTTATACAGATATGTTGGCTGGGGTGGTCTTTCAGCGGCATTTGATGACAGAAAAGAAGAGTGGAGTCAGGAATATCAGGAGCTAAAAGGTTTACTGAGTGAAAGTGAATATAAAGAAGCACGTTCTTCTACGTTAAATGCTTTTTATACACCGCCTACGGTGATCAAAGCCATGTATCAGATTTTAGAAAATATGGGATTATCTACGGGAAATGTACTGGAGCCTTCCTGCGGCGTGGGAAACTTCATGGGACTTATTCCAGAGAATATGCAGGACATTCAGATGTATGGTGTAGAATTAGATCCGATTTCTGGAAAGATTGCAGGTCAGCTCTATCAAAAGAACCGGATAGAGGTAAAAGGATTTGAAAAAACAGAATATCCGGAAAGTTTTTTTGACTGCGTGATTGGCAATGTGCCATTTGGAAATTATCAGATATCAGACCGAAAATACGATAAGTATTCTTTGATGATTCATGACTATTTTATTGTGAAGTCTTTAGATTTGATACGTCCCGGAGGTGTAGTAGCGGTGATTACTTCCAGCAGGACGATGGATAAAGAAAGTGAAAAAGTGCGATTGCAGTTTGCAGAGAAAGCAGACTTATTAGGTGCAATCCGCTTGCCGGAAAGTGCGTTTCGCAAAAATGCTGGAACAGATGTAGTATCCGATATTTTATTTTTCCAAAAACGGGATCGGGCAGTGCTGCAGAAGCCTTCTTGGGTGGAAGTGGGAGAAACCGAAGAGGGATATAAAATCAATTCTTATTTTGTAGAACATCCGGAAATGGTGCTGGGGGACTTTGCGCTTGAGAGCAATCAGTATGGAAGAATGGAAGTTACAGTAAAGCCGAGAAAAGAAACTTCTTTGGAAGAACAGTTAAAAGCGGTTATTCCTTTCATTCAAGGGCAGATTACAGTCAGAGAGTTTGACGAATTGGACTTAAATGAAACAGAAGACTCCATTCTGGCTGATCCGTCTGTGAAGAATTTCAGTTTTGCAAAGGTTGGAGAACAGGTGTATTATCGGGAAAATTCCAGAATGAACCGTATGGATTTACCTGCTGTGACAACAGAACGTGTCTTAGGTATGATAGAGATTCGGGATATTACCAGAAAGTTGATTGACAGCCAGATGGAAGATGCCGGTGAGGAGAAAATCAAGAGTATTCAAAAGGAATTAAACCAAGCCTATGATACTTTTACAGAGAAATATGGACTGCTCAACAGCACTGCAAACCGTCGGGCATTTTCACAGGACAGCAGCTATTGTCTGCTTGCTTCTCTGGAATTTTTAGACGAAGAGGGGAAGTTAAAAAGAAAAGCAGATATTTTTCATAAGCGTACAATCCGAAAAGCAGAACCGATAGAGCGTGTGGACACTGCAAGTGAAGCACTTGCTTTGTCTTTGGCAGAACGTGCAAAAATAGATTTGTCCTTTATGACAGAACTGACAGGAAAGCCGGAGGCAGAGATTATTGAAGAATTAACCGGAGTTATTTTCCAAAATCCATTGACGGAAAAGTGGGAAACTTCAGATGAATATTTATCAGGGAATGTCCGGGTAAAGCTGGAAGTAGCAAAACAATTTGCTGAAAATCAGGATCGCTATCAGGTGAATGTGCAGGCGCTTGAAAAAGTGCAGCCAAAAGAATTGGAAGCATCAGAAATTGAAATCCGACTTGGTGCAACGTGGGTGGACGCAGAGTATATCACCGAGTTTATGGGAGAACTATTTCAGACGCCAGACTATTATCTTGGAAGCCGGATTGAGGTAAAATATGCCCCGGTAAACGGACAGTGGAATATTTCAGGGAAATCGCTGGATACGTATGGGAATACAAGGGTAACTGCTACTTATGGAACAGCCCGTGCAAATGCCTATCGTTTGCTGGAAGATGCGTTAAATCTGCGGGATACAAAGATTTATGATACCATACAGGACGCTGACGGAGAACACAGAGTATTAAATAAGAAAGAAACTATGCTGGCACAGCAAAAGCAGGATATGATTAAAGAAGCCTTTAAGGAATGGATTTTTCGTGATATAGACCGAAGGGAAGCCTTGTGTAAGAAATATAATGAGATTTTTAACAGTGTCCGTCCCAGAGAATATGATGGAAGTCATATTCAATTTGTAGGAATGACACCGGAAATTACCTTGATGCCACATCAGAAAAATGCAGTAGCCCATGTATTGTATGGAGGAAACACATTGCTGGCACACTGTGTAGGGGCTGGAAAGACGTTCCAGATGATCGCAGCGGGAATGGAGAGTAAGCGGCTTGGTCTTTCGCAGAAAAATCTCTATGTTGTGCCGAATCATCTGACCGAACAGTGGGGGAGTGACTTTCTCCGGCTTTATCCGGGAGCCAATGTATTGGTAGCTACCAAGAAGGATTTTGAGCCGGCGAACCGAAAGAAGTTTTGTTCTCGGATTGCCACAGGAGATTACGATGCAATTATCATTGGACACAGCCAGTTTGAGCGTATTCCACTGTCAAAAGAACGTCAGATGGCAATGATTGAACAGCAGATAGAAGAAATCATGCTGGCGATCGAAGAAGCACAAAGTGATGACAGTCCACGTTACACCATAAAGCAGATGGAGAGAACGAGAAAAGGTCTGGAGAAAAAACTGGAAAAATTAAACGATGATACCAGAAAAGATGATGTGGTGACCTTTGAACAGTTAGGGGTAGACAGGCTGTTTGTAGACGAGAGCCATTTTTACAAAAATTTGTTCCTTTATACAAAAATGAGGAATATTGCAGGGATTGCACAGACTGACGCACAGAAAAGTTCAGATATGTTTATGAAATGCAGATATATGGACGAACTGACGGGAGGAAAGGGTGTTACTTTTGCCACAGGAACCCCCGTTTCGAATAGTATGACGGAACTATATACCATTATGCGGTATTTACAATATGATACTTTGCAAAAGTTACAGTTGGGACATTTTGACTCTTGGGCGGCAACTTTTGGAGAAACAGTGACAGCAGTAGAATTGTCACCGGAAGGAACGGGCTATCGTGCAAAAACACGGTTTGCCCGCTTTTTTAATCTTCCGGAGTTAATCTCTCTTTTTAAAGAAAGTGCGGATATTCAGACTGCAGATATGCTGCATTTACCTGTGCCGGAAGCAGAGTATATCAATGAAGTGTTAAAGCCAAGTGAAGAACAGCAGGAATTAGTGGCAGCGTTTGGGGAACGTGCAGAAATTGTAAGAAGTGGAGGTGTGGACGCTTCCGTTGATAATATGCTTAAAATCACTAATGATGGACGAAAATGTGCGCTGGATCAGCGCCTGATCAATGATATGCTTCCAGATTATGAAGACAGCAAGATTAACCGTTGTGTGGAAAATACCTTTTCTATTTGGGAAGAAACAAAGGAGCAGCTTTCCACACAGCTTATTTTCTGTGATTTATCAACACCAAAAAGTGACGGTTCTTTTAATGTATATGATGATATTCGGGAAAAACTGGTAACAAAAGGGATACCAAAAGAGGAAATTGTGTTTATTCATGAAGCGGGAACGGAAACAAAAAAAGCAGAACTTTTTGCAAAAGTGCGTTCTGGTCAGGTCAGGGTTTTACTGGGTTCTACCCCGAAATTAGGGGCAGGTACGAACATTCAAGATCGCCTGATTGCCCTTCATCATTTAGATTGCCCCTGGAAGCCTGCAGATTTGGAACAACAGGAGGGAAGAATCTTGCGGCAAGGCAATCAAAATAAAAAAGTAAAGATTTTCCGGTATGTGACAGAGAATACCTTTGATGCGTATATGTGGCAGATTTTGGAGAATAAACAGAAATTTATTTCCCAGATTATGACAAGCAAATCCCCTGTTCGTGCCTGTGAAGATGTCGATGACACAGCATTGTCGTATGCAGAAATTAAGGCACTGGCAACAGGAAACCCTTATATCAAAGAAAAAATGGATCTGGATATACAGGTAAGTAAATTGAAATTATTAAAAGCAAACCATACCAGCCAGAAATATAAACTGGAAACGGATATTGCAAAGAATTATCCAATGCAGATTGCAGCACAGAAAGAACGCCTTGCGGGGCTTCGTTCCGATGCAGAAGCCGTCCGTCCTATTTTTGAGAACGAAGATTTTTTCATGATTGTTTCCAATAAAACCTTTACGGATAAAAAAGAAGCAGGAACCGCACTTTTGGCAGCATGTGAAGGACTAAAAGCCATTCATACAGAGGGAAAAATAGGAACGTTTCATGACTTTTCTTTATACTCAAAATTTGATGCGTTTAATCAACGGTACATCATGACTATTAAGAGAAAATGCAGTTATCTGATTGAGATGGGAAAGGATATTCTGGGAAATTTACAGCGTATCAGTAATGCGTTGGGTGGAATTGAGAAGAAAATGGAAGAAACAGAGCAAAAATTGGAAACACTGCAAAAGCAGTTGGAAACAGCACAGGAGGAAGCGGCGAAGCCTTTTCCAAAAGAAAAGGAATTGCAGGAGAAGATGGAAAGGCTTGCAGAACTGAACTCCCTTTTGAATATGGATGAAAAGGAAATGCCGCAAGATCAGGAGAAAGAAGTAGATCAGGTGGCAGATTTGCCGAGAAGGTCAGTCAATTATGCAGGCAGAGTGTCAGAAGGTCGAAAAGGAAAAGTAGAAAAATCTTCAGTGCTTGGCAGATTGAAAACCACACAAAGAAATATGGAAAAAGGCTGGAAAAACAGAAATATGCAGAAGAAAAAGCAGGAACAGCAGTTATAAAGAGGAAGTCCCGTCAGGAAACTGGCGGGACATTTTTACTAGGGAGGATTTGTCTATGGCAGGAAATAGAGAGCAGCAAATGTATGAAATTACGAAGCAGTTGGAAGAAGGTGTAAAAGCGTTATTTACCTCAGAACGGTATACAGAATATTTAAAAACCATGTCAAAATTTTATAATTACAGCTTTAATAATACGGTTTTGATTGCATTGCAAAGACCAGAAGCAACTTTGGTAGCGGGATATTCTGCATGGCAGAAAAATTTTCATCGTCAGGTGAAAAAGGGAGAGAAGGGAATTCAGATTATTGCCCCTTCACAGAGGAAAGAAAAGGAACTGGTAGAAAAATTTGATCCGGAAACAAATGAGCCGATTTTGGGACCGGACGGGCAGCCAGAAACAGAAGTGGTGGAGCATGTCGTTTCTGATTTTCGGGTAGTCCGTGTATTTGATATATCACAAACGTATGGAGAGTCTTTACCGGAACTTGCAATACCGGATTTAACAGGGCAGGTACAAAATTTTCCCTTGTTTTTACAGGCAGTCAGAGAATTATCCCCTGTTCCTATCCGCTTTGGTGAAACAGAAGGAGAAGCAAAGGGGTATTACAGCAATAAAAAGAAAGAGATTGTTGTGAAAGAAGATATGAGTGAAAGCCAGACGATAAAAACACTTATTCACGAAATTGCCCATGCAAAGTTGCATGACAGGGAAGTATTGGAACAAACAGGAGAGGAAAAAGATCAGAGAACAAAGGAGATAGAGGCAGAAAGCATTGCCTATACAGTGTGTCAATATTTCGGACTGGATACTTCTGACTATTCTTTTCCTTATATTGCGGGGTGGAGTGACAATCTGAAGATGTGGGAATTGAGGACATTCATGGACGCAATACGAAGAACAGCAGGAGAGTTTATCAAGGAACTGGAAGAAAAAATGAAAGAATTGGAAACAGACAGAAGTGAAAGAGATGGTATTCAGAACGAAAAAGAAATAAAAATTGGTATGGATACCAAAGCGGTGGAACTGGAACAGCATGAAGGCTTATGGCATACGGTAGAAGAAGTGGAAATTGAGAAGGAACATTTCTATCTTATGGAGCATAACGAATACGGAGCTTCGGTTGTGCCGGTTCTGGTAAATGGAGATGGTAAAGTGGTTGCACAGGATTTGGAAAATGGTCTGGATCAGGAGGCTGTGAAAGCAATCAGAGAGTATCTGGAAGAAAAAGAAACTGCCAAAAAGCAGGAAAAGGTGGAAACTTCAAATGCAAGTTTATTCGACGAAGCAGAAAGAGAAGCAGCTTATCAGATAGAAGCAACGGGACAGTTTTTCTTTATTCAGGAAACAGAGGAAGGGTATGATTATACCTTTTACAATCAAGAGTTTCAAGAATTAGATGGAGGGGTATACGATACCTTTGATGTTACACTTCAAGAAGCGGCAAAAACACTGCTATTAGAGGAAGGGGCAGATTTGACTGCATGTAGAAAGATCGATAGTGAAATGCTTCAGGAACAGGTTGAACGGGCAGAATATTTTCCGCAGAAGTCGTATAAGGCATTAAAACCCCTGATGGAGAGTGAAGAAAATAACGTGGCTTTCCGATCCGGATATGGGTATGTGATGTTACAGAAAATTTCAGAAGGCTATGAATGTATCATTTATGACCAAGCGTTTCGTGAGATTGGTGGACAGTTTTATGAGAATATAACTGCTTCCAAAGAAGAGGTTTTTTCTCAGATATTTCAAGAGGAAGGAATAGGTGAATTGCCTTGTGAGCCATTTTCTTATGAAGAACTTAAAAAATCTGTAATAGAAGGGGAGAAAAAGAGATTCTATGAAGGGGAACTGACACCAACTTCACAGATTGGCATTCGGGAAGAAAAACTGTTGCGTGGTGAGAGCCGACAGAACATTGAAGAAGCGATACTTTGTTACGCACAGGCAGAACTGGAAGAGGCTGGATATGAAGAAATCACTTTATTGGCAGCAAGGGTATATGGAAGCCGTACAAGAGAAACTTTGTATAGGGAAGACTCCGATCTTGATGTGGCGCTTTCTTATACCGGGGACATCAGGGAAGATGCCTTTTTTAATCTGCTTCAGGAAAATGGAATAAGGATTGCCGGATTGAAAATTGACATAAATCCTATTTCGTTGGAAAAAACCGGGACACTGCAGGAATACATAAAGCGTGCGGAACAGTATCTTGACGAAAGAGAAGCAGAAAAGCAGGGACAGATACCACAGGAAACGCTACAAGAACCCCGAATTTCTTTCTATGCTGCAGAATGTATGGAATTTCCTTCTATGGGGGAATATTATGAAAATCTGACATTGGAAGAAGCCGTAGAAAAATACAAAACGATTCCGGCAGACCGCATTCATGGGATAAAAGGAATTGGATTTTGCTTGAAAGACGGAAGCATTTATGATGGAGCATACGAATTGATGTCTGGAGGGAAAATCTCCAAAGACTTGATTGACTTAGTCCCCCATTATAAAGAAAGCCCGTTGGTACAAAAAGCAATGCAAGATTTAGAAAGAATCTTGGCAGAAAAACAACGGGAAAACATAGCGGAGCAGACAAAAACAGAGGGAACAAAGGAAAGAAAAGTTTCTGTGCTAAAAGCCTTAAAGGAGCGTAAGGAACTGTTAAAGAAACAGGAGAAAAAAGAAGAAACGTCCCATACTCGTAAGAAAGAAGCAGAATTGTAATGGAAAAATGGAAATACAGGAGAAACGGTTATGGCAGGTAATCAATTTGCAGTGTATCAGTTTAGAGAAATCCCCGAAAACCGAAAAAAGCGTTTTCGTTCTTATGCAGAGTTACAAAAAGAACATATCCAGATACGTTATACAGATTATAAACAAGTATATAGAAGCTGGATGCGGTACGATGAAACACCGGATAATATCCGAAACCGTTTGACAAAGCAGTTACCGAAAAATTTTTCCGGACATTCCCTAAGCATTGGGGACGTGCTGATTTTAGATAAGAATGGGGAAGCGGCAGCCTACTATTTGGAAAAAGAGGGCTTTACTGTTCTAGATGATTTTATTTGGAATGGTTCTTCCAATACGTTGATTTCGCTTGCCACTACTAATTTTCAGCTTGAAGGGAAAGAAGGAAGATGGCTTGCTTTCGATAATCTGGTGGTGGAAGGAAAAGAATTTTTCCTGATGGAGCATACGACATACGGGAAAAATGCTGCTTGGGTGGTGGTAGATGGAACTGGAAAGTTAATCGTGGATCAGGTTACGGCAGGATTTGACGAAACCGTCAAAGAACAGATCGTTTCCTATCTGCACCCGCAAGAAACGCAGGAAAAAAGAGGGAAACCTGTGTTGGAAAACTGGCAGAAATCCTATGAAAATGGAGAATATTTAAGAAGTGCAGAGATTACAGAAGAACAAAATTATAATATGATTGATGGAAGAATGAATAATCTGCCAACAAAGCCCCGTAAGATCGGAACACGAACTTCTGTGTTAGACCGTCTGCATTTAAAACAGGTAGCTTTAAATGCGAAGAACTTGCCACAATCGGTTATGGAGAATGAGATAGAGCGGAAAAGGAAATAAAAAGAAGGGGAAACTTGAATCTGTGTATTCAGGCTTCCCTCGTTCCCTTTATAGTTCTTTTAACATGGAGGCATATTTTGGGCGTTCTGCTTTTGGAATTTTCAGAGCTGCCATAGCCTCTTCGGCAGTCAAGTTTAGTGTTTCCATTAGATTGCGGATACTGTCTAAAGTATTTCGTTCAGTAGTGCTTTCAACAATTCCCTGACTTAAGTTACACATCAGCGACACCTCTCTTTTCAAATTCTGCGTCATTGCAATATCAAAATCATCATGGAGAATTCTTTCTTTTTCCTTCGGCGTTGTTTCTGAAGAAAGCAGAACATTTAATAATTTTAAAACTCCGTGATAATTCTCACTGTCCGGTTTGCCGAGGCAAATTATAACAGCAGACATCAAATCATAATTTTCCACTTTTTCGGTAACATGCCCCACAAGCGATTTTTCTGCAATGTAATATTGGGTAATAGTATTTTCTCTGGATTTTGGCGGGTTCATACAAATCCAGATGGAGTAGACTTTGCGAATTTTATCGTACTGGGCAGATGAAAATACAGTACCATATTGAGCAGAAATCATACGACTGCAATAGTATATGCTGCGTTTAAGCAACGGATAACCGGGATAAAAATTGTTTTGTGCTTCTACATTGATAATTAAACGGATGAACTCACCGGACTTTGGTGCAGTTGCTGTGAAACGAATATCGTAGGTAATCGTTCCCTCCGTAATGGTTTTATCTTCTGTGCGTTCTCCCTTGATTAAAGAGGGATTGGTCTGATCAGGTAGAACCGGAACTTCTGCGACTTGCGGTTCACCTTCAATATATTTTTCAATGATTTCTGAAATGCTGCATTCCCGATATTCTTCTAAACAATTCTTCATAATCCAAGCAAGAATGATTTTTTCAGAAAGCAGCCGTTTACAAGCAGAGTCATAATCTGAATTGCTTCCTGCAGTACGAATTGTTTGCGATAGCGTTGTTTCCAGTTCCACTAAATCACCACCTTTTCTATCTTGCCTTTAGTATAAAGCACATCACAAAAGAATACAACAAAAATAGAAAGAAATTTTGGAGCATAAGGGTTAGCGTGGTGGTATATCCTTTTCAGAATTCTTTTCAAAATCAGACTTTCCATGAAGAATCATCTCTACATTTTTACATACAGTCTGCAATTCTTTTTCGTATTGTTTTCTTTTTTGATATTCCTGACGCTGCATATTTTTTATGGAAAGCAGTTTTTCTTTTTCAGATTTTAATAATTTCATAGAAAGCAATGTTTCATTTTCTGAGTGCTGTTTTAAGAAATTCCGGGCAGTTTCATAAAGCGTAATTTCTGACAGATGTTCCTGTCGGAATTGTTTCTTATTTTTTGCGTGTAAAAATTCCCTGTAAACAGATTTATTTGCAAGATATTGTCCGGTGTAATGAATTTGTTCATTGATCCTTTTCAATTCCTGCTGTGTGGAACGGAGGTTCTTTCGGCAGTTGGCAGTTTCCGACTGTGATGTGGTCAGTGCGGTCATCAAATCCTCTTCTGTGGAATAGCCACGTTCCTGTACATAAGCAATGGTTTTTGCCATTTGCTGTAAATTGGAAAGCTTTACTTTTCTGGCATAAACCGGATTATTCTGCGCTTTGACACGTTGCTGCAGATCTATGACAAGACGCAGGTCTGATTTTATAAAACAGAAGTTTGTAGTTCCTTTTTCTTCCGTAACAGTAGAAGCAGAATGAGGAGTGAAAAGTTCTGAGCCTGTGTGAGATTGCATTTGGGTTTCTTTCCTCTTTTCCCAAATGGAAAGCAGATAATCTTCTGTGTAATGGGAACCTAGTGCTCTTCCGGTAATGAACTTGCTTCGTTCCGGGTGCAGATAGCTGAAACGTCCTCTGCTTATTTTTAAAGTAATCCGATAGTTTTTCAAAAGCGTCGCTCGAAATTCTTCGATATTGCAGGAAGAAGCAGCGGCGTATTCAATAGCGGTTCTCAGATATTCCTTTTGTGTTTGAAAAACAGTTTTGCGTGGGGCAATTCCTTTGGATAACATTTCTTTATTCAGAGCGTCCAGCTTTTTTTGTCCGGTGTGCTTTGCCCGATACTCTCTGTCTGTGATTTTTTTCTCTGCTGGAGAAAGTAAATCCACCTGATGTAAATGTTCTCTATGGCAAATATCCATAAGTGAGCGTTTTAAATAAATAAGATAAGTCGGTGTTAGATGATGCTTGTATCCGGCACGGGCATCGCAGGGACGTTCCATAAATGTCTGGCGCTCTAGATCATGTTTTCTTAGGCTGTTGATTACAATATGTACATGAATGTTTCCACTTTCATTATTTCCGTCTGTATGGGTACATACAAGAGCCTGATGTCCCGGAAAATTTTTTTGAGCATACTCTAATCCGAGCTGTTGTGCCTTTTCTCCGGTTAATCCATGATCTTCGGTATCTTTCGGATCAAAGCTTAGAATATAGTGATGAGATTTGATTTCGTCAAAATTTTGGTTTTTATGATATTGTGCATTTAACTCTTTACATTCCAAATCAAAAGAGAAGGGATCGCAGTTGATACCGTCAATGTAATATTCCTTTCTTGGAATGAGTTCTCCATTTTCATCAAGGATTGGCTTTTTCGTATGTTCATCATGCTGAAACAGAAGATAACGTTGTGCTTCTCCGTAGTCCATATTTTTAATTGCAATATGCTTAAGAATTGCCATATTCATTACCTCTTGAATAAGTAGGGGCAGATATATTTTGGGAAGAAAAGTTTCCGGCAAGTTTTAAGACTTCGTATTTCATTTCATAGATTTTAGAAAGACTCTGCTGGAGTGATTTTTGTACTTCCTGTGAATGAATACCGCCGCTATTGAAGTACCGGGCAATCTGATTTAGATTGCTTCCTATTTTTCCAAACTCGGCAATCAATTTTTTTAATTCCGGCAGATCAGCCACCAGTTCATATTTTAGAATTGTTCTTTTGTTCATAATTTGTCTACGGGCAAATTCTGCCAAAGGCAGATTTGCGGCTTTTGCTTGAGAGGATATAATTTCGTATTCCGTATCAGTAAGACGTAGCATAATTTGATGTGTATGCCGTAATGATTTTTCTTTTTTTGGTCTTGCCATAGTATAAAATCTCCTTTTATAAAAATTCTATTTATATATAAGCCGATAGAGGGAACTGTATTGGAAAATATAAAATCACTGTGAAAATAGCTTGAAAACATGATACAATAGAAAAAATAATTGTATGGAGGTTGACTATGCCAAGAGGAAGAAAAAAACAGAATGTGCTTACTTTGGAGGAACAGCTTGTAACAGTAAACGAAAGAATTCAGGAAGTAGAGAATGAATTGAAGCAGCTTCGTTCTCAAAGAAAAGAAATTCAGGCGAAAATTGAGGAGCAGGAAAAGGAAACATTGTTCCGGGCGGTAGTTGCTTCGGGAAGAACCGTAGAAGATGTTCTTGTAATATTAAAAGCCCAAGATCAGAAAGAAGAACAGTAATTTAGAAAAAAGATGTTTATTGCTATGAAAAGTGTAGCAGTAAACATCTTTTTTATTACCGTGATGGAACAATCACGCTGCGACTATCAATATAGGAGCTAATATACATATTTGAAAAATATGATGTCGAGGGTATGGGGAGCGAAATCCTCATCAAGTTTGTCGAGTAGGAAAAAGTCACGAAGTGAGTTTTGAGTTACTCAGGCGAAACTTGCTCTGATTATCCAAAAAATGAAAAAATAGTAATATTGTTATCAAAGTGTTATTTTTTTATGATAGTTTACTATTAAAGCAAAAATATAGAAAATGAAAGGAATGATAAATTTATGGGTGAATTTATTCTTGAAACAAAAAACTTATCCAAACAATATGGACAGCAAATGGCAGTAGATGGGATTTCATTAAAAATCAGAGAAAATACAGTATATGGTTTGTTGGGACCAAATGGAGCAGGAAAATCTACAACATTGAAGATGCTTGTCGGACTGATTCGACCAACAAATGGGCAAATTATGTTTGATGGAAAGAAATGGAATCGAAATTGTCTTACTAGAATAGGTGCATTGATAGAGACGCCAGCTTTGTACGGTAATCTTACGGCAGAAGAAAATTTATTAGTTCATACTGAACTTTTAGGTATTCCTAAGAAGAAAATTGGTGATGTATTGGAGATAGTTGACTTGACAGACACTGGTAAAAAACGTGCAGCACAATTTTCAATGGGGATGAAACAAAGATTAGGGATAGCTATTGCACTTTTGAATGATCCTTGCTTATTGATATTAGATGAGCCGACCAATGGACTGGATCCTTTTGGAATTCAGGAATTGAGAAAACTGATATCTTCATTTCCCCAAAAGGGAATAACAGTAATATTGTCTAGTCATATTTTGTCAGAGGTTGCTCAAGTTGTAGATGATATAGGAATTCTTAGTAATGGGAGGCTCCTTTATGAGGGGGCAGTTGACCCTGATGAAAATTTAGAAAAGTTTTTTAATGATATTATTATAGCAGGAGGTAAAATGTAATGAGTGGTTTTAAATCTGAAATATTAAAATATAAAAGAACATTCATAAAAAAATTAATTGTCTTTATTCCTGTTTTTTTTGCAGTATATGCTTTAGTGGTGCAAGCAACAATGATGAATAATCCGTTATCTCATACTCAATCATGGTCGTGGGAGAGTCTTTTAGGTTTAGTTTTTAACTGGTGGTCATTTCTTTTTTTACCGATTGGATTTGCGCTATTTGCGACTTTAGTAGCTATACAGGAAAAAAAAGCTGGAAATTATAGAGTTTTACGAATGTATAACAAGTCAACAATGAGGATTTGGTTTTATAAAGAGTTAGGTATGGCTTTTTATAGTTTAATGTCACATCTAGTCTTAACTGCTGTAATTATAATAGTGGGAGTGGTTTCTGGAAATGGGAAAATACCATTTGGGGAAATTTCTGTAGCAAGTTTGGTATGCTGGTTGACTTCGCTTACGTTAATTCCTATTCAGTTATGGGCGGCTACATGGAAAGGGATGCCGTTTAGTATGGGAATTGGATTTATTGGCATGATTATAGGGGTATTAACTGCACCAAAAGCATTTTGGATTATTGTACCTTGGAGTTGGGCGACGAGATTGATGTGTCCTTTAATTGGAGTACATCCTAATGGTGTTTTTTTAACAAAAGAAGATTTGCTTATGGACAGTTCTGTAATCCCAGTAGGAATTTTGATGTCTCTAGTGTTGTTTATAGTGGTAACAGTACTTACAGCCAAATGGTTTGAACGGAGGGAAATTCAATGACAAAAGTATTATTATCTGAATGGCTTAAAACAAAGAGAACAGCTGTCCGTTGGATTATACTGTGTATGCCTCTAGTGTTTTCCTTATTTTCTTCTGTATATTTATCAATTCGGCCTGATAGTTCGCAGGAATTCGCATTTGAAGGTTTTTTTACAATATGGACAGTTTTTGTAATTCCGCTCGGTGTGGGAGTTTTATCAGGATTAATTGTGGATGAAGAAGAAGCAACTGGGAATTTTAACGGTTTTTTATTAACAGGAATTTCTCGTACAAAATTATATTTAGGAAAATTTCTTTTGATGTTTTTCTGTTTAAGTAGTTGTACCTTTATTTCTGTTTTAATACTTTGTATTGGTATGAATTTAGGAATGAAAGGAGAAATTTTTATTTCAGTATTTGTTATGGCTTCTATTTTCATAGTAGTTGGTGCGCTTCCAATACTGGCAATTCATCTATGGTTGAGTTTCGCATGGGGAATGGGAGCATCAATAGGCATGAGTATTGGTGGGATTTTGATGTCAGCATTGTTCGGATTAACTGGTCTTGGAACGAAGATATGGCCGTTTATTCCGTGGACTTGGCCAATAAAGCTGGGAATGCTTCCAGGGATTTATCTTTCAGATACAATACAGGGGAATTTAAAGAGGGAACTATTACTGAATATAAGGCAAACGATGATAATCGGAGGGGTGAGTGTATTATTTTGGTTAACTATAATCTTGATAGGTAGTATAATTTGGTTTAATATATGGGAAGGAAGAAAAAATTATGGGTAAATAGTTGATACTGGTAAGAGAGAAAGAGGGTATTGTATTGAGTAAAATTTTAATAATTGATGATGAGATAGATCTCGTGATGTTACTTGAAGAGGAACTTAAAGAGAGGGGACATGAGGTCTTGATTGCTGATAATGGAGAAACTGGTGTAGAATTATCAAAACAGCAACCAGATCTTATTCTTTTGGACATTATGATGCCCAAAATGGATGGATTTGAAGTCTGTCGTTTAATTAGAGATGATGTTTTGTGTCCCATTATATTTTTGAGTGCAAAGCAATCAGAAACAGACAAGATTAAAGGATTAACTTACGGTGGAGATGATTATATAACTAAACCCTTTGGACTTCACGAATTGATGGCTCGAATAGAAGCTAATTTGAGAAGAGAGAAGCGTTCACAATATATTAATTCAGAAAATAAACGGTATAAATTTTATTTTGGCGATTTATCGTTGGATATAAAAGAGCGTACTGTCGAAATTGGCGAAAAGAGTATAGGTTTGACAAAACGAGAATTTGATATTGTTGAATTATTGGCACATCACGCAGGGCAAGTCTTTTCTAAAGAGCAAATTTATGAATATGTATGGGGGTATGATTCGGATGGTGATTCTGCAACTGTCGTTGAACGTATAAAAAAAATTAGAGCAAAATTTGCAGCTGTAATGCCGGAAAAGGAATATATTTCTACAGTTTGGGGAATTGGATATAAGTGGAATAAAATGTGAGGAGGATACTGAATGAAGAAACATTCACTTGCAGATCAATTTAGACATACATTTTTTCTAATTATAGTTTCAAGTATCGGGGCTACATTGCTTACTTATGTGCTTATAATAGGAGTATTTTCGTTGGCGAAGGATATCTATCCAGCTGATTATTATGAACGACAGATTCCCACTATAGAGAAATATGTATATAGGGATAACATAGCTCTATTATCGCAAGCAAGTGAAAATAGATTAAGAGATATAATCCAAGGCGATGGGATACTCTATTTGGTTGTAGATGATAATGGAAATACTTTATATGGAACAAGTTTGATGAAACCTTTTGAGTCGAAGGAAGAACTTTTTACAGATTTAGTTGGTCAGACTGTCTTTCGGAACGAATATTATATCTATACCGTACCGATTATAGATGAAATGGGGGAAACACAAGGGGCAATTTTATTATTTTATCAAATAAAAGTGACATTTGCAAATAATATAGGACGGTTAATATTTTTTATAATGATTCTGATAGCATTGCTTTCACCATTTCTGTATATTGTAAGTTTTACATTAATATTTAGTAAAATTTTAGCGAAAAAAGTTAATCGACCATTGCAGTTGCTGACTGATGCTGCTAAAAAGATAAAAGAAAAGAATCTCGATTTTGAAATAGAGTATCATTCAGAAAATGAGTTTGGAAATTTATGCACTGCTTTTTCTGAAATGAAAGATGAATTAAGGAAATCTTTGTTTGTACAATGGGAGATGGAGCAGGAACGAATTGAAATGATAGAGTCATTGGCACATGATTTGAAATCGCCCCTGTCTATTATTATGGGATACACGGATTCGTTAATTGATAGTAATAGAAATGATAATGGGAAACTTTATAGATATTTAAGTGTCATCAAAAAAAATGTAGAGAAAAGTACGGCACTTGTTCAGCAAATGCAATATACAACAGATTTAGAAAAATCAAATGTGCAACTAAAACTTGAAACTGTAAATTTATATGAATTTTTGAATCAAAAAGTACATGATTATGAGTTAGAGGCAAGTAAAAAGCATATAGAATTTTTACTTAAAATAGAAACTGATGTACCAATTAATGTTGAAATCGATAAAGAAAGAATAATGAGAATATTAGATAATATTATATCTAATAGTCTTCAATATACGCCAAATAATGGGACGATTAGTATTACAGTGACAGCAGAAAAGAATATGATTTTTTATAAAATTTGCGACTCTGGATGTGGGTTTAGTTCTAAGGATTTAAAGAAAGCATTTGATAAATTTTATAGAGGGGATGAAGCAAGACAGACAAAAGGAGGACATTCTGGATTAGGGTTATATATTGTTAAGAAGTTATTAGGACAGATTAATGGTTCGATTCAAATAGAAAATACGGAATTAGGAGGAGCATGTGTAATATTTTCTCATGGAATAAGATGATATATAAAAAGGAATGGAACTGGCGCTTCACGATTTATCAATCGTTAAAGCGCCAGTTCCATTCCTTTTTTATATAATATAGTTGTTCGATTTCTGCTGAAAAGAAGAGAAGTAAAAAAGCCGTACGTTAACATAGCTCTAAAATAGATTTTTAGGAATTTTTAGATTTTCAAAATTGATGTACTTTAAAGAGAATAAATGCTTTTTGTTTTCCATTTTTATTTTTGCTATGAAGTTTGTTTATATTTGCCGAGAGCGTAATAGAAACTGTACCAATTCTTCTGAACTGCGCTCTGGATTTTATTAAATACTAGAATTGTCAGTTAGGGCTGGAACCGCTACTTTGACTGACAATTCAGTATTTAAAATACGGTAATTAAATGGGTAATAGGAAGAATTGTCAGATAATTTACTTTTGCACTTTTTAGAGATTCCCTTTTGGCAAGCAAAACATTTTCAGGAAGAACATTTGATATGTCACGACTCAAATATTTGTGAAACAGCATATCTTGTTTCTATTTATTCTAAGAAAAATTCTTTCATCAGATGTATTCGTTTCAAATGTTCTATTGGTGGTTTACAGTTGTTTTCCTTGAGATAAGTTCTATTGTAAGGGCGCCAAACTTTCTGAAGTTTGGCTATAAATTTTTTTGTAAAGAGAAGAGGCTGTACACTCATTAGCAACAGCCCCATTCTTTTTTGGAAAAAATTACATGCATACTACGAAAAATTACATTTCAAAAAAAGTAGGAATTTAATTTGATATTATAATAATGAACTTACAGAAGGGAGGGAAGAGAAATGATCACTTTTCGTAATGTGAAAAAAAGAAATGATTTTGTACGAGATGGACCGTAGGAACGGAAATGAGAGTTTGAGAAGTATTTAAAGAATGGAGGAAGTATTATGGCAAAAGATTTTGATCTAGATGTTCAGGTATTGAAGACAGAAGTAGCTAACGATGATAATACACGTATTTTGAGCAAATCTTTTTGTACACCGGGCTGCAATCCAACAGCAACACTTTGCACAAGCTGTATTTTTGTATGTGTGTAAATCAAGTAAGTAAAAATTAAGAATTCAAAAGTAGGAGGAAACAGACATGGCAAGAGATTTTGATTTAGATGTTCAGGTATTAAAAACAGAAGCGACTAACGATGACGATACACGTATTTTGAGCAAATCTTTTTGTACACCGGGCTGCAATCCAACAGCAACACTTTGCACAAGCTGTATTTTTGTATGTGTGTAAATCAAGTAAGTAAAAATTAAGAATTCAAAAGTAGGAGGAAACAGACATGGCAAGAGATTTTGATTTAGATGTTCAGGTATTAAAAACAGAAGCGACTAACGATGACGATACACGTATTTTGAGCAAATCTTTTTGTACACCGGGCTGCAATCCAACAGCAACACTTTGCACAAGCTGCATTTTTGTATGTGTATAGAAAATAAAACACTATTTGTGACAAAGATTGTTTACTGAATAAAAATAATTTTAATGGTTAGTGTGCTGTGTATTGCGATATGCCAAAATATGCAGCACACTAAACCAAGTTTAAAAAGTTCGATAGCAATTTTAAAATAAGAGATGAAAATGATAGAGGCGAAAGTTGTGATATTGAAATCTTCCCTCTTTTTATATAGAAAGATAGTATAGAGTCAAATGAGTATTATAAATATATATTTTGGATATTTGAGATAATATACATATGGAGATAATTGAAATGGAAAAAGAAAACAATATATTTAAAGTTTTACCTAATTTTATGATTAGAACGGCTATGTTACCAATAGAGAGTATAAATGAGATAAAGATGGAACAAGATTTTTTCCCATCTTTAAAGAGATTTCTTGATGAGGGATTGATGGATGAAGCTATTCTAATTGCGAGTCCTGATTTGAGTTCAATGCTAAATAAAGATATGCTCAAGCCGAAAGAGCAGAGAAAAGTAGCTGATAGCTTATTCAAGTATATTTCAAGAACATTTTCGAGAGCGACTCCTTTTGGACTGTTTGCTAGCGTTGGAACTGGAAAGTTTGAGGACATACAAAATATCCCGGATTTTGAGGATTTATGTATGCAGAAACGTAGTCGTATTGATATGGAATGGTTACTCGGATTCATAAATCAGTTGGAAACGGATCCTAATATTGTTTCGCAGTTAAAAGTGAAAGCGAATCATGCAATTCGAATTACAGGTAAACGATTAGAACTTTTATTTCCAACATATTGTGGGCAAGGAGAGAAAATTAAAGGTAATGATGCAGATACTATATCTGTGCGATTGACTGCGGCAAGCGAATATGTCTTAGAAGAAGCAAGCAATCCTATTCTGTTTAAAGATTTAGTTCGTAAAACTTATGAGAAATATGATAAACAAATTGATGTGTCTGTTATCTTTAATTTTGTGTGGGAACTGTTTCGACAGGAGTTCCTGATAAGTGAATTAAGACCTCCGTTGTTGGGAGGTGATCCGAGTAAATATTTATTAGAGAGACTAGACCATATTTCAGGAATAGAAACCGAAAAAGAGATGTTACGACAAATACAGAATACAATAAAGGAATATGACAATACAAGCATTGGAAAAGGGCATTTAAAGTTTAATGAACTTAATAAAAATATGCAGTCACGTATTTCCTGTAAATCTTCTTTACAAGTGGATACTTCGTTTCAAAATGGAATAACTATTAATTCAAGCGTAGCAAACTCTTTTGTGGAAGCTGTGGAGGTAATGTGGAGAATTTCTAGTACTGATTGTGGATTCCCATATATGAAAGATTATTATCTCAAATTTCTTGAAAAATATGGAACGGCAACGGATGTGCCTTTACTTGAACTGGTAAATGGGAATACAGGAATTGGATATCCGGCATATTATGCGAATAATAAAAGTACGTTATCTATTTCTAAAGAAAAGCAAGTAAAGTTAGGAAGGCGTCGAAGAGTTCTGGCGGAACAAATAACCACTTCTATAAGAAATGGGTTTAGCGAAGTGAATTTGGATCAGAATTTGATTGAGAAATTGACAATAAGAGAAGATTGGCAACATGAGACACCTGATTCTATGGAAATATATGCAGAAATAATTGCGCCGAGCAAAGATGCGATTAATCAAGGACAATATGATATTGTGGTAAATCCCAGTGCTGGGTCATTTCAAGAGGGGTTAACGTTAGGTAGATTTGCAGATATTTTGGATGAAGATACAAATCGTAATATGGAAAAAATGTCTTTGAAAAACTTAGAGCTTAACGAAAATATTTTAATGGTAGATGTTACTTATATACCAACATATGGGCGGACAGCCAATATTATGATGAGCAAGAATTTTTTGCCATACGAAATGGCCATTGGTACTAATGTTCAAGAGGGAAAATTACAAGTAGAACTTAACGATTTGTATGTTTCAGCAGATAATGAACGATTATTTCTAAAATCTAAAAAATACGGAAAGGAAGTAGCTATTGCAACTTCTAATATGCTGAATTTTGCAGGGGCGCCGAATCTTTTCCGATTGTTAAAGGATTTAAGTTTTGAAAAAAAGTATTATTGGCAGCCTTTTGAATGGGACACAGGATCAGAACAGATTTATTTACCGCGATTGAGATATAAAAATGTTGTTTTCACACCAGCACAATGGAATCTGAATAAAGATATGTTTGACGAAGCTGATTTTAAGTCTGAGGAAGTATTTTTTGACGCATTTCAAGTGATAGCTGAAAAATGGAAAATACCACAATATGTATTTTTGAAAATAGCAGATAATCATATTCTTCTTAATTTACATATGAAAGAAATGGTTACTTTGGTAATGAAAGATTTAGAAAAACAGAATATGGTCAAAATTGAAGAACTAATTGGAAACTTTGATGAACGTAATCTAATTGCAGGGACGAATGGTCATTATATGACAGAAATAGTTTTTGAAATAGAAGCAGCAAATAGAAAAAAAAGAATTGGCAAAAATTATAAAAATATGAAGTACGATATAACCAATAATATTTTGCTGTTTCCTTGCCAGGAATGGTTATACATAAACCTTTATTGCCCAGAGAACATACATAATGAATTTTTGGTCACTGAGGTAGGACCTTTTTCAGAGCACCTTATTTCGGAGCACCTTATTTCACAATGGTTTTTTATACGCTTTGAAGATCCAAAACCGCATATCCGGCTGCGTTTCAATCTTAATGATACATGTGATAGTAGCAAACTTCTAAAACAAGTATTAGAGTGGATAACTGGATGCAGAGAAAAAGGAGAAATTTTTGAAACATCAATTCAACCATATGAGAGAGAAGTTGCTAGATATGGTGGACCTGAATTTATGTCATTAGCAGAAACTGTATTTTGCCAAGATAGCTATACTGTAATTAAATTACTGGATGCGCTAAAGATATGTAAAGAGTCACAAATGCATTCCTTTATAGGAGCAATTAGTGCAATAAGTATTTTGCAAGATTTAGGTTTATCAAGACAAGCGCAACTAGAACTTTTGGATAACTATGTTGGAAAAGATATGTATAAACAAGAGTTTAGAACTATGAGAAATCAATTTCTTTCACTGATGTTGAATAAACACAATAGCAAGGAACTAATGGACGAACAGGTAAAGGCAGCCTTTCTTATCAGGCAGGATTCCTTAAAACAATATGGAAAGAAAATGAACGAATGTAATGAGATGCTGTGGAATGATATTTTTGACATTGCATCCAGTTTATTACATATGAATTTCAACAGATTATTTGGTGTAGATCGAGAGATAGAGAAGAAATGTTTATCATTAGCTAGACATGCGATTTATGCTTTTACACAATACGAAAAACATTTAATGAAAGATAATAAATAAAAGGAGCATACCTATGGAAAAATTATATCAGTCAGAAAAGCAAAATAGGATATTGGAAATTTGTAATGAAGTTGTGCTACGGCTTAGTGATCCCCAATATGTTCATTCAATAATATTTGCAGATAATAATATATCTGTTTTTGGAGATCATCCGTGGGGAGATTTAGTATTATCAAGCGGAAATTTGTCTGTTTGCCTTTTAATGGCTCAATGGGATAAGCTTTTTCCGGATTCAAATTTCGATGTTATTGCTCATAAATATTTTATTGAAATGCAAGAAGCATTAAAAAAGCAAGGTATTCCTAATAATATTTCCATGTTTAGTGGCTTGACCGGAATGGCATTTGTTTTAACATATGCATCACATTCCGGAGAGCGTTATACTAAATTCATAAAGAGTCTAAATCAGTTGATTTTTGACACGTTTGATGTAATTATAAAGAATATACAAGAGAGCAGCGAAATTGGAGCATCCCCGTTTTGGTATGATGTTATTTCTGGTTTATCTGGTGTTGGCAGATATTTGTTACTTATTTCAGATCAGGAGAAAGCCAGAAAGCGTCTTATAGAAATATTAAAATATTGTATTTCTCTAGTTGACACAATTCAGGTTCGGGGCAGCAGTGTTCCTGGTTGGTATGTGTCGCCTCAAAATCTATTTACGGATGATGATAGACGTAAATTTCCTAATGGAAGTTTCAACTGTGGGTTAGCACATGGAATAGCCGGACCACTAGCATTGTTGAGCCTTGCAGTTGAACAAGGAATTGAGATTGAAGGACAGAAAGAGGCAATTTCTATAATGGCAGAGTGGCTTATTAGTAAAAGAAAAATAATAAAACAGGGAATAATATGGCCAAGTTGGGTGTCTTTTGACGAGGAAATTCAGAACGATATAGATAATGTGAAGGGTGAAAATGAAATTCAATATAGGGATGCTTGGTGTTATGGAACCGCCGGAGTATGTAGAAGTATTTATTTAGCGAGTAAAGCGTTAGACAACAAATTATATGGTGAAATTGCAAAGGAGGGGTTTAAAGCCATATTTGAGCGAGATGTAGAAGACTGGAATCTAGACGGTGCAACATTTTGTCATGGATATGCTGGGCTATTGCAAATGGCGAATCGTATGTTTATTGATACTCAAGATACACTTTATGCAGAGCTGATTAACAAGGTTAGCAATGAAATTATAAAATTGGCAGACGAAAATAATCCATTTATTTTCAAGGATTTTGAAGGGATGAATCATATAGATAAAGCAGGATTATTAGATGGCTCAGCGGGTATTGCATTATCTTTGATTTCAACAGTCAATCTTGATAAAGAATTTTCATGGGATAATTGCTTTTTAATTTCTTAGGAGGGAAGAAATAGTGGAAAAGACAGAACAAAAAATGCCATGGAAAGAGTTCTTTAGCTTAGTAAAATCGGTTATTCCATCGAATGCATTATTGATAGTAGCGATTCTTTTAAGTGCGTTATCTTCAGGAGCAGGATTATTGATTCCACTTGCCACACAGAATATGGTTGATGGCCTTGCTAATAATTTTTTGAATAAAGAGATTATATTACTTATGGGAGGCTTATTTTTTTTAAATGCTATTTTTAGTGGAATATCAATTTATCTACTGACATTTTTGGGACAACGTACCACAGAAAATTTAAGATTTAAGCTTTGGAAAAAAATGATTTTTTTACCAGTTTCATTTTTTGATGAAAAAAGGTCTGGAAAATTAGTAAGCCAGATTACGAATGACACAACGCAAGTAAAGAATGTTATAACTAGTCACATAATCACTATGATTTCGGGGGGGTTTTCTATTGTCGGATCACTTATTGCCTTGTTTCTTTTAGATGCAAAATTAACATCGCTTATTCTATTGTGTGGAGTGATTATGTTGATATTGGTTCGCCCATTTGGTAATAAAATGTATAAAATTTCAAAGGAGAATCAAGAGAAAAATGCGCAGTTAACATCGGCAGTTAGCCAAACCCTCTCCGAGATTAGATTAGTTAAAAGTTCAAATGCAGAATATAAAGAAATAGATCATATCAGGAACATTATAGAAGATATTGCTAAACTGGGAATAAAGAGTGGAAAAGTTCAAGCGATTATGTCTCCATGTTTATCGTTAGTTGGCTTGTTGATTGTAGTATTTATTGTTGTATATGGAAGTGTTAGAGTATCTAGTGGAGCTCTTACAACAGGAAATTTAGTAGCGTTTATTTTATATGTATTTCAAATAATAACACCAATGGGGGAGCTTTTTTCCACTATAACGCAAATACATATTATTAAGGGGGCCAGTGAGAGGATAATGTCTACATTGAATGAGCGTGAGGAGAACATTTCAGAAGGAGAAAAATTTAAAAATGAAAAAATAGATATGTATTTTGAAAATGTAAGCTTTTCTTATGATGGGTGTACACAACATTTAAAGAATGTGTCATTTGATGTTCCACAGAATTCTTTTACGGCTATTGTTGGACCAAGTGGAGCAGGAAAAACAACGATATTTTCTTTAATTGAAAGATATTATAAACCAAAGTTGGGGAGAATATTAGTAAATGGGAAATTACTTGAAGATTATTCGGTCGAAGAATGGAGAAAAGAAATTGGTTATGCATCTCAAGATGTTCCAATAATTGATGCGACTATTAGAGAGAACATAGCGTATGGGTTAGACGATATAATTGACGATGAACGTTTATATCAAGTTGCTGAAGAAGCTTGCTTGTCAGATTTTATTGAGAAGTTGCCTGATAAATATGATACTTATGTGGGCGAAAGAGGAATCAAGCTATCTGGTGGACAAAAACAAAGAATTGGTATAGCTAGAGCGATTCTTAGAAATCCCAAGCTGTTACTGCTTGATGAGGCTACTTCCAATTTAGATAGTATTTTAGAAAAAAGAATACAACAAGCATTTGGAAGAGTTATGGAAGGTCGTACTACAATAGTGATAGCACATCGTTTAGCGACAATTAAGCAAGCAGATCAGATTATTTTCTTGGATAGTGGCAGAGTTACAGGGATAGGAACTCATAATCAATTATTTGAAGAGCATGATTTATATCGTCAGTATATACAGTTTCAATTTCCAGATAATCCAGCTGAGGTTTAATGGAAGATGATTGAGAGATTATGGAGTTTGAGAATATTTTTTGGGGCTTCCAAGTAGAAGTGGGATGCAACTAAAAGGAATAATACACATATTCAAGGTATTGTTACATCAAGCTGGAAATTGCTAAATGTTAGATACAATAAGATAAAAAAAGGAGAAAACGAAATGAAAAAAAAATTAATAATTGCTGGTTTGTCATTGATATTAGTAATTGGTTCTTCAGTCACAACGTATGCACAAGGTATACAGATAACTGATGAAAGGAATCACGAGGTGATAACTGAAGAAGAATTTGAGATGATTATCGAAGAGATATTTAACTTGAAAAATACTCATCCAGAATATACGGATGAAAAAATTTTTGAACTTATGAATGAACGACATCAGGGAGTGGAGAAAGGAATCATAGATATTTGGAATGTTCTTACTGCTTCAGAAAAAAAATTATGTATTCGTTATCCCTTTGATGCCCTAAAGGTAAATACGGCAAAGAATATCGCTACTTCTCAGACGAAAGCGAAATTTGGGTTAAATGGTCTGGGCGACAGGAGCGATGCATTCCGTCATGGAATCTGGAATGCGGAAATGACAGTTCTGATCGGAAAAGAAAAAGCAGAGCTGTTTGCTACTGCACATGAAGATAAGGATGTTACAGGAAATGAAGCGGATGGGTATTCAAAAGTAGCACATCGGGATATGGATTTGCATAATAACGAGGTAGGAAGAGCGATAGGTGAAAAGAATAGTGGAGCTTCGGAGGATGAAATGGCAGATATTATTTACCAGAATATCTATTCTGCAGAAACACAGTTTATATGGTTACATGAGTAAAAAGCGAGCAGTGCATTTTTGCACTGCTCGTCTTCGTACTTGATGAAATAGAGTAATTGATTACTCTTATTATTTGTATCGTGAAACTAAAAAAGGGGTAGCATGATATTAGAATAAAAATAAGGAGTATGAGATTATGGAAAGCCGTATAAAAACCCTTCGGGAAAAGAGAGGAATCATACAAGAAATATTGGCAGCAGAATTAGGGATTACACAGCAAATGCTTAGTAAATATGAGAAAGATGTGACAGTGATTAAAGTTGATATTCTTAAAAGGCTGGCAGAGTATTTTAATGTGACAACAGACTATCTGTTAGGTGTGTCAGATGTGAAGAGAGATCTGACAGGACAGATTAAACTCAATGAAACATTGGATGAGTATTATGACATGATTGAAGTCTACAAAAAATTGAATCAATATGATCAGGAACTAGTCTGGTCGCTTTTGCAGATTGTCAGAAAAAATGAAGAGAAAAAGAAGAAGGACAGGAAAAATGATAAATGTAGCAATCTGTGATGATGTTGTTACCACAACAGGGAAAATAGAAACTATGCTGCAAAACATAGCAAAAAGGAATTTTATACCAATAGATACGGAGGTCTTTTGGGAAGGAGGACATTTGGTTGCCTCAGTGGAAATGGGGAATTCTTTTGATATTATTTTTCTGGATATAGAGATGGGACAGGAAGATGGTATTACAGTAGCACGGAAGATTCGGAAGAATGACAAAAAGGTTTTGATTGTTTATGTTACAAGCCATGAAAATTATATGATGGAGTCATTTGAGATCAGACCTTTTCGTTTTCTGGTGAAGCCTGTCAGTGAAAAACAGATGGAGCATTGTTTACAGGCAGCCTATGAAGATATAAGTAGCGCTGATAGTTATTTTCGATATAGTTATCAACGGATTAGTCATAAAATTCCAATTGGGGAGATTCGTTATTTCGAGAGCAATCGAAGAAAGGTAAAGATAGTTACAGCAAAAGAAAGTTTTGAACTTTATGGAAAGCTTAATGATATTGAAAAGAGTCTAGAACGGAGCAAGATATCCTTTTTACGGGTACATCAGTCTTTTTTGGTAAACTATAAGCATGTAGAAGAATTAGGATACGATTTTGTAGTGTTAAATAATGGAAAAAGAATATCTATCAGTGAAGACAGACGAAAAATTATCAGTGAACAGTATTGTGCAATGGAGGACACTTTCTATGTCGATAAATAAATGGATTGTGGCAGGGACTGATATACTTCGTGCGTTGTTTATCATATATATCTTTTTCCATTTTTTTAGCATTTTTTTAAACAGGAAGAAAAGAGGAATTCAAGTAACAACAGGGGTTTTAGGATTGGTTGCTTGGCAGACAGATATTTTTGGAATAGTTAGCATGATTCCCATAGAGTGGAATATAGTTGTGTCTATTGGGGTTACACTAATTGCGGTTCTCAATATTTTTGAAGGGAAATTTATAGAAAAATGCTTTTTTTCTATTATTTTTGATGCGCTTTGGATGTTGGTAGAAACATTGGTAGGAAATCTGCTGATGATTTATTGTGAACTGGTTGCAGATTCACAGGTGATAGGGTCTTTTGTTTCAAAACTTATGTTTCTTGTAGTGGTTGTAGCATTGAAAAAAGTTTTTATGAAGGAAGAAGTTCAGGAACTTTCAGGCGGGTATGGTGTGGGATTTATATTTATCCCGATAGGCAGTATCTACATTATGAATGCAGTGTTTGTTTTAGCTGATAAAGCACAAAAAGAGTATGCAGAAGTATATTCCCTTGTTTCGGTTGTGATTTTATTGCTTGTAAATATACTGATTGGATATATTTATATAAAACTTGCAGATGACCAACAGATCAGAAGGAAGAACACGGTGTATGAACAGCAGTTAGAATTATGCGAAAGACATCAGGAAGAAACAGAGCTTGCTATGCTACAAATGCGTGATGTTAAACATAACATGAGAAATAATCTAATATCACTTCTTGCGTATGCGGAACAGGGAGAATGTGAGAAGATAATTGGTTTTATCAATGATGTGATGGAAGAAGGGAGGATGAGAATGTCTAAAGTTGTAACTACTGGGAATATCGTGATAGACTCTTTGGTGGAATACTGGCAAAGGACTGCAGAAAAAGAAGCGATAGATTTTCAAGCAGAGTTAAGTATTCCAATGGAGATGTCATTTAAAGGGGCGGATATAAGTCTCATTTTAGGAAATTTATTGGAAAATGCGGTGGAAGGAGCGGAAAAAGCAACAAAGAGAAAATATATAAAACTCGGTGTAAAATATGATAGGAAGAATCTGTTGATAAGCGTTGAAAACAGTTATGAAGGAAAGCTGAAAAAAGTAAAAGAAGGATTAAGGACAACAAAAGAGGACACTGCTAATCATGGGATTGGTTTGGCATCCGTTCGCAGGGCAGCAAGAAAATATCAGGGAACAGTATTTATAGATGATACAGTACAGGAATGTTTTCTTGTCAGAGTAGTATTGTATGGAAGTTAGGAGAAACGGAAAAAGTTACATGAATGTTCGATATTTTAACAAAAATTAATAGAACGGGAAAGATTGATATATACTGAAAATAATATGGTGTAGATAAGGTATAGGTGCAGAGTGAAAATATTATTATTTAGTGATAGAAAAAAAGTTTTTGAAATAACTAATAACATTACAAAAGGTTGGTCGGAACTAATATGGTATAAGAATACCGATTTAGAGAGAAAACAGTACCCAATAGCAGATATTGTTATTATAGACTTTGATAAAAATGCGGAAGAAAAATTTTTGTCAATTATAAAAGCGAAAAGTAAAATAGAAAATTTTGTGTCTGTTTTAGCGATAATAAATGGAACACCGCAAGAAATTTTTTCAGTATTACAGGCTGGAGCTTACGACTATATAACAACAACAGGAGATATAGAAGCGTATAGGAGTAAAATAGAAGATATAATTCGTTGGAATTGGTATCGAAAAAAATATGGAAGAGAATAGGTAATTCTGTAGAGTGCAATGCCCATAAAGAAGTGCCTATTATGTGTAATTTAAAAAGGAGTGGAAGAAAAGGATAAGTATTTGTAAGGACTGAAAAAGCATTAGATATTTAAAGGGTATAGGATATGAAAAATAAGGTGGGCAGTACTCCTCATACTGCCCACTTTATTTGCGTAATGAAATACTTCTATTATTTGTATCATAAAGGCGAAAAAAAGGTAGCATGATACTAGAATGACAAATAAGGAGTACGAGATTATGGAAAATCGTATAAAAAATCTTCGGGAAAGAAGAGGAATCATACAGGAAATATTAGCGGCAGAATTAGGAATTACACAGCAGATGCTCAGTAAATATGAGAAAGATGTGACAGTAATCAAAGTCGATATTCTCAAAAGACTTGCAGAGTATTTTAATGTGACAACAGATTATCTGTTGGGGATATCAGATGTAAAAAGGGATCTGACGGGACAGATTAGACTCAATGAAACATTAGATGAGTATTATGATATGGTTGAAGTCTACAAAACATTGGATCAATATGATCAGGAGCTGGTTTGGTCGCTTTTGCAGATTGTCAGAAAAAATGAAGAGAAAAAGAAGAGGGACAGAGAGCATGATAAATATAGCAATTTGTGATGATGACGTTTTACTAACAGGGAAAATAGAGACTATGCTACAAAATATAGCAAAAAGGAATTTTATACCAATAGATACAGAGGTCTTTTGGGAAGGAGAACATTTGACAGCTTCAGTAGAAATGGACAATTCTTTTGATATTATTTTTCTGGATATAGAGATGGGGCAGGAAGATGGGATTACCGTAGCGCGGAGGATTAGGAAGGTTGATAAAAAAGTTTTGATTGTTTATGTTACAAGTCATGAAAACTATATGATGGAATCATTTGAAATCAGACCTTTTCGTTTTTTAGTGAAGCCTGTCAGTGAAGAGCAAATGGCAAATTGTTTTCAAGCAGCATATGAAGATATAAGCAATGCTGATAGTTATTTTCGATATAATTATCAACGAATCAGTCATAAAATTCCGATTGGGGAAATTCTTTATTTTGAAAGCGAGCGAAGAAAGGTAAAGATAGTTACAGAAAAAGAAAACTTTGAACTTTATGGAAAACTTAATGATATTGAAAAGAGTCTAGAACGGAGCAAAGCAGTCTTTTTACGGGTGCATCAGTCCTTTTTAGTAAACTATAAGCATGTAGAAGAATTAGGATACGATTTTGTAGTACTAAATAATGGAAAAAGAATATCTATCAGTGAAGATAGACGAAAAATTATCAGTGAACAGTACTGTGCAATGGAGGACACTTTCTATGTTAACAGATAAATGGATTGTGGTAGGGATTGATATACTTCGTGCATTGTTTACTTTATATATTTTTTTCTGCTTTTTCAGCATTTTTTTTGTTAAGAAAAAAAGAGGAGTTCAAACAATTGTAGGAATTCTGATACTGGTTATCTGGCAGATAGATATTTTGGGAATAATCTGTATGATTCCAATCGGATGGAATATAGTTATGTCAGTGGGGGTAACGTTATTTGTAGTTGCTAATATGTTTGAAGGGAAATTTACAGAGAAATGTTTTTTTTCTATTATTTTTGATGCACTTTGGATGTTGATAGAAACAATGGTAGGAAATTTGCTGATGATTTATTGTGAAGCGATTGCAGACTCACGGATAATAGGGTCTTGTGTTTCAAAAGTTGTGTTTTTTGTGGTGGTTATAGCATTGAAAAAAGTTTTTACGAAAGAAGAAGTTAGGGAATTTCCAAGTGGGCGTGCCATTGGACTTGTCTTTATCCCAGCTGGAAGTATTTATATCATGAATGCAGTATTTGTCTTGGCTGATGAAACAAAAAAGGAATATGCAGAATTGTATTCTCTTGTTTCGGTTGTAATTTTGTTACTTGTAAATATATTGGCTGGATATATTTATATAAAGCTGGCAGATGACCAACAGATTAGAAGAAAGAATATTGTGTATGAACAGCAGTTAGAATTATGCGAAAGACATCAGGAGGAAACAGAGCTTGCTATGCTACAAATGCGTGATGTTAAACATAACATGAGAAATAATCTAATATCACTTCTTGCGTATGCAGAGCAAGGGGAATGTCAGAAGATGATAGGGTTTATTAATGATGTGATGAAGGAGGGAAGGCTGAAAACATCTAAAGATGCAACTACTGGAAATATTGTAATTGATTCTTTGGTAGAATATTGGAAAAGAACAGCGGAAAAAGAAACGATAGATTTTCAAGCAGAATTAAGTATTCCAATGGAAATGTCGTTTAAAGGGGCGGATATAAGCCTTATTTTAGGAAATTTATTGGAGAATGCGGTGGAAGGGGCGGAAAAAGCAATAAAGAAAAAATACATAAAACTTAGTGTAAAATATGATAGAAAGAATCTGCTGATAAACATTGAAAACAGTTATGGAGGAAAGCTAAAAAGAGTAAAAGAAGAATTAAGGACAACAAAAGAGAATGCTGCGAATCATGGGATTGGTTTGGCATCTGTTCGTAGAGCAGCAAGGAAATATCAGGGAACAGTATTTATAGATGATACAGTACCGGAATGCTTTCTTGTCAGAGTAGTATTGTATGGAAGTTAGGAGAAGTGGAAAAAGTTACATGAATACTCGATATTTTTACATGAAGATACAAAGGCTGAAATTTTGTATTAAAATACAAAAGAACAAATGAAAGGAGTTTCAAATTATGAAATCTAAAAATGCAAAAATTCAGCCAGCAAAAGTATTGGCAAATGTATCTCTGAAACTTGGAAAAATGTCTGCAGATAGTGCTTGTGTTTATATTTATCACCAGCCTAAAATGCCAAAAGCACTTAAAGAGTTGAAAAAGTAAATATGAAATGTTTATCGGAAAGATTAACGGACTATGTAATTAAGACTGGTGTGGTTTCCGAGGAATCATATGCGATATATCAATACGGATTTCAAATAGGAATTGAAATGTTGAGTTGTTTTCTTGTTTGTTTTGGGATAGCGATATATTTGCGTATGATTCCAGAATTTTTGGTATTTACAGGAAGTTTTATGTTGCTACGGACGTATGCTGGCGGGGTACATTTGAATAGTTTTACTAGATGTTTTATATGCTCTGTTTTTGTACAAACATTAGTGTTACTTATTAGTAAACAATGTACAATTCTATTACCAATAGCATGGGTTATTATTTTGTGTGGATCCATTCTGGTATGTGGGCTTGCACCTGTGGAAAATATAAATAGAGAATTGGATAAAGAAGAAAAAGCACATTGCAAAAAGGTAACTGTAAAAATTTTAAGTGGTATAATAGCATTTACACTGATATGTACGCTGTGTGGCATGGATAATATGGTATCATTGATTTCAATGATTATTTTAGTAGTTTTAATATCCCAATATATAGGTATAGAAAAATATAAAATCGAAAAAAAGAGGCGGAAATAGTAGATATAATCTATTGTTTCCGTTTTTGTTTAAATAAGCTGTATCTTTATTGATTTAAAAGCGAAGAAACATACACATTTAAAGTATGAAAGGTGGGAAGAGTAGGGAAGACTACGATTCTCACTTTTTTTCTGAAAATTATTGACAAGTGCTACATAAAATATTTTGAAAAATTGTCAAAATATTTTTCTGGAAACCGAACATTTATTATCGGCTATTCGGGATAAGAACGAAAGGAAAAAGACCTTCGCTCTTATCTTCAAATAGGAAGGAGGTGAACTCGATGGAGCAATCTTCTTCCTATAATAAAGAAACAATTCAGCATCAATTTGATCGTAAATGTAAGTTGGCATTGCAAGGAGAGAAAATAGATTATGAAAGGCATCTTTCTTATCGCCAGAAACACGAGATTTTGTTTTGTGAATTACCGAAAACAGAATTTTGGAAACTTTCCACGGTAGATGAATGTATAGCAGAAAGCTATTTTCTAACAGATAAGCAATTTGATGTGAAGATAAAAAATGAATTGTTGGCGAAAGCAATAGAAACGCTGACGGAAAGAAAAAAAGAAGTCATTTTTTTATCTTATTTTCATGGGATGTCGGATGCTGCAATTGCTCGTAAGTTAAATCTTGTGAGAAGTACAGTATGTGAACATCGGACACGATCTTTAGAACTGTTGAAAAATACGATGGAGGAATATGGATATGAAAACTACAGATAAGAAAGAAAAGGGCATAAATGTGTTACCGTTTGCTGTTGTTCAAAAGGCAGTGGAAGGAGATATTGTATCAATCAATAAAGTAATGAAACATTATGAGGGATACATATCTTGCCTGTCTGTACGAAAAATGTATGACGAATATGGAAATGAGTATTATTGTGTAGATGAAACCTTGCGTAGCAGGCTAGAAGCAAAATTACTGAAAACAGTTTTGGGATTTAAAATGGTACGTTAAAAAATTGGAAAAGAATGGATATTGCACCTTGATAATTAAATATTCTTCCTGCAGAACATAGAAAGTAGTGGAGCCGGTAATCAGTACGCCATGACTATCGAATTTTTCAACTTTGCGACATCATGTCATAAAGTTGAGTGATACGAGCGAGTAATATTGAGCTGCAAACAAAAATGGGAATTTTGTGCGAGGATACTATTTTTAATAATGATACTTCCGGAGAAGGCTGTCCGGTCTGAAAAGATGGTGAAAATCCAATGTGACTATATCCCGTAGTCATCTGCAGGATTATTTGAAATAATGTAGTTAAAGAAAAGGAATAAAAAATATGCAAAGAGAATCAAAAAAAGAAAAAAGGAAAAGGTTAGTCAGATATAAAGAAGGCGCAGAGATGTATAGCATGGGAATGAATAAGTTTCAGGCATTAGCAAAAGATGCTAGAGCTGTTTTAAAGATAGATCGTATGGTACTGGTTGATTTGGATATATTTGATGAGTATCTTGAAACATTTCGAGTATAGAGGATAAACGTATTTTATACAGGGGAAAGATTTTTCAGAATAAAGAAAAATACACTTGACTTATGGTTAAACTGAAAGTATAATAAAGGAGAAATGAATGGAGGTGTATAGAGTGGCAAAGATGGGAAGACCAAAGTCAGCAAATCCGAAAAATACTTTGATTGGATTGAAGTTGACGGAAGAAGAAGCCACAAAATTAAAAGAATATGCGTCCAAACATGACATGACCATAACAGATGTGTTACAAAAAGGAATTGATTTGCAATATGCAATGGAAGATTCCGAAAGAAGCTAAATGTGAGAACTCTTTCCTTGAGAAAGGAGAACAATGGCATATTCAAGGAAAGATAAGAAAGGCAGGGTATTAAGAAAGGGAGAAACACAACGTAAATGTGATGGAAAATATGTGTATACATATACGGACACATTAGGTAGAAGGCGAAGCATTTATTCAAAAGATATTAAGATATTAAGAGAACGTGAAGAACAGTTGATTAAAGATCAATTAGACGGTTTGGATACTTATGTTGCGGGGAGTGCAACAGTTAATTTTGTTTTTGATAGATATATTTCTACAAAATCAGAGTTAAGAGCTACGACGAGAACAAACTATAAATATATGTATGATCGTTTTGTGAGAGATGGATTTGGTAAAAAGAAAATTGCTGCTGTCAAGTTCTCAGATGTTCTACAGTTCTATCATCATTTACTGAACGATAAGAAAATACAAGTGAATACACTTGAGATTATTCAAACAGTGTTGCATCCAACCTTTCAATTAGCAGTAAGAGATAATATTATTAGAAATAATCCGAGCGATGGAGTAATGGCACAAATTAAAAAATTGCCCGGAAGAAATCATGGTGTAAGACATGCCTTAACCTTAGAGCAACAAAGAGCTTTTATAAGATATGTTGAAGATAATGAAAAATTTGAAAACTGGGTGACATTATTCAAGTTTTTGCTTGGTACTGGTTGCAGAATAGGCGAAGCAGTAGGAATCCGATGGGAAGACATAGATTTCAAAAAGAGGCTCATTAGTATCAATCATAGTTTGGTTTATTACAGTAGAGAATATAAAGAACATTCTATGTGTTCATTTTCTATATCGTTGCCAAAGACTGAGGCGGGTATACGGATTATCCCTATGATGGATACAGTTTATGAAGCTCTGAAAAAAGAATATGCTTTTCAAGAAGAAAATGGATTTAATGAAACAGAAATTGATGGCATGACAGGATTTATTTTCTCGAATCGCTTTGGAAATGTACATAATCCGCAAGCTATCAATAGAGCCATTAAACGTATATATGAGGCGTATAATGCTGAAGAAGTAGTAAAAGCTGCTAAAGAAAAAAGAGAGCCAATTTTAATACCACATTTTTCATGTCATCATTTGAGGCATACTTTTTGTTCTAGGTTTTGTGAAAATGAAACAAATTTAAAGGTAATTCAGTCTATCATGGGACATGCAGATATTGAAACTACGATGGACATTTATGCAGGAGGATGATGACAATATCCTATCGTTCCTGGAATCAACCGGATATATCAGACTGGAAAAAGGCACTCATGCTACGTCAAAAGATTTATATATTGCTTATTGCAGATGGTGCAATGATAACTTGGATGTACCCGTAAGCGAAAGATCCTTTGCAAGGAGATTTAAGGAACGGTCATCTGATTATGGAATGACTTATGACAAGAATATCTCGGTAGGAAATGGTCGTTTTTGCCGAGGATTTCGTGGGATCCATGTCAAGGTGAGGACGAAAGATGTCAATTATTGATCTGGCTGGAAAAGGCATTAGGCACTAGAAAAGCCTAAAATATATTCTGCTTAAATATATGGGTTTTATAAGTATATGTTTTTTTCTTATTAATTTTAAAAATGAAGTGCCTAAGTGCCTAAAGTATGATAAACACTGGAGAAACAGGTATTTTTAAGTGCCTATTTAATGCCTATAAAGGGCCTGAGAATAACCTTTAAGTGCCTACTCCTTGTCGGGCTTCTCAGTATAACAAGATATAAGCATATAAAAAATGCCTTCTATGGTAAAAAAGTGCTGTGATCACAAGGATTTTTGTAAGCATAAAAGAGAAGCCTATATATAGGTAGCCTATGAAACTGCAAGTGCTTATTTTGAGCCGAGTTTAAATAATAATGTCCTGACAGAGACAAATGGAATGGCTCTTCGCCGGGATCCAAAAGGAAAGGAAAAAAATGATTATGGAAAAAATGATGAATACAAAAACAGAGAAAAACATATTTACAAAGAAAATAGGACAGACGGTCTATGTTGTTCGTTATCATTTCAATGAAGATGCAACGGAAACAATGCAGGAGAAAATTAACCGGATGCTAGTTACAGAAGCAAGCCGAATGGCAGTGTATTAAAATTAGGGGGATGTAATTAAAGAAAAAATATGATATCATGCGAGTAACAAATTAGAAGTTGTGGAGGGAATTTTACATGAATAGAAAAGAAATAACAACAAAAGAAGATTTATACAAAGTAATAGAATTGTTAGAAAAGACGGGAATTACATATTGGTTGGATGGTGGATGGGGTGTAGATATTTTAGCAGGCAAACAAACAAGAAGTCATAGAGATATAGATATAAATTTTGATGCTAAATATATGGATAGATTATTAGATGTGCTATTGAATTTAGGGTATAAAATTGATACGGACTGGAGACCAGTCAGGATAGAACTATATAGTGATGAATTGGGTTATTTGGATATTCATCCATTTGTTTTGAATGAAGATGGAACTTCAAAACAAGCTGATTTAGAGGGTGGCTGGTACGAGTTTGAAAAAGACTACTTTAGTTCTGCCTTTTTTGAAGGGAAAAAAATTCCGTGTATATCATTAAAAGGGCAAAAAGTTTTTCATTCAGGTTATGAATTAAGAGATAAAGATGTGCATGATATTTCAATTCTTGAAGGGCTATCAGAATAATTTTATTGTGATTTCTAAAAATTCTAATTTGTAGAACTCAATAACAATTATATAATTTTCTACCTTTAAAGTAGTATCATCGAGCAGGAAAGCCATAAAAGGTCTTCCTGCTTTTTAAAATTATCGATTTTAAAATCAAAAATGTATATAATAAAAAAATTAATGTATAACATTAAATTTTAATTGACAAACATTCATTTCGTGATATACTTTGTGTTAAGAAATGAAAGGAGCATTTACTCATGAAAGAAATAACTTTGAAAAAATCAACACATTTTATCTCCGTTATTTTCAATATTGCTAGTATAATTGCAATTATTGTGGATATTGGAGCTGTACTACTTTTAGGTGGTACATTATTAAGTCAGCTTACACTACCTGGATATTTAGCAAAACAGATGATAAATGCAGAAATGGAATTGGTATTTAGTGAATGGATTATTTTATTAGTTTGCTTTATTGTAAAATGCAGTTGTATATTTCTAGCTATTAGATATGCAAAAAAATTATTTCATTGCATATCAAAACAGGAGTCTCCATTTACTGCGAATACTACAAAATGTATCAATATAATTGCTGTATTCACTTTTGTTTCAATGATATGTCCTTTGTACCCATATTATCATATTAGTTTTTTAGCAATTCTTGAGGGCATATTTGTAATTTTAATATTTAGAAGTATTACATTGATATTCAAATATGGTTGTGATTTACAGAAAGAAATTGATGAAACATTGTAGGAGTAAAGCTATGGCTATAATATTAAGATTAGACAGGGTAATGGCAGATAGAAAAATAAGCCTAAATGATCTATCCGAAAAGGTTGGTATTGCAAATGTAAACTTATCAAAAATAAAAACAGGTAAAGTAAGTGCTATTCGCTTTTCTACATTAAATGCTATTTGTAAGGCGTTAGATTGTCAGCCAGGTGATATATTGGAATATCAAGAAGATACAGAAGAATAAAGCTCCAGTCTAGTAAGATGAAAAGAACTAAGCAAATTTAATATGAAATGTGAGATAGAGCGTATGGAAATAAACTGTACGTTCTATTTTTTTGCCTTTTTGAGAAAAGTTTTTGAGAAAAGTGATTAAAAAACTATTGACATTTTGTTACTGGAAAAACAGCGAAGTCGATCCTTATTTCCTGCGGCGCCAGACTTGCACCATTTGATATCCAAGAGCTTCGGGAGATCATGTCCTATGATGAGATGGAGTTGGATATGATCGGAGATCAGAAGACAGCAATGTTTGTCATTATCAGTGATACCGATGATACATTCAATTTTGTGGTGGCGATCATGTACACACAGCTTTTTAATCTGCTCTGTGATAAAGCAGATGATGAGCATGGTGGAAGACTTCCGTACCATGTACGATTACTGCTGGATGAGTTCAGTAATATTGGTCAGATCCCGAAATTCGACAAACTGATCGCAACGATCCGAAGCCGTGAGATCTCCGCCTCTATTATTTTACAGTCGCAGAGCCAGTTAAAAACCATTTATAAGGATGCTGCTGAAACCATCACGGGGAATTGCGATACCGTATTATTTCTTGGAGGAAAAGAAAGCTCCACGTTAAAGGAAATCTCGGAAACGCTGGGAAAAGAGACCATCGATCTTTACAATACCTCTGATACCAGAGGAACAAGCCAGTCCTATGGTTTGAATTATCAGAAGACAGGTAAAGAATTGATGAGCCGGGATGAGCTGGCTGTAATGGATGGAAATAAATGTATTTTGCAGCTCCGAGGTGTTCGGCCATTTCTCAGTAACAAATATGATATCACAAAGCATAAGAGATATAAGGAATTGGCAGATGCAAATAAAAGGAATGCGTTTGATGTGGAAAAATACCTGGAGCATAAGCTGGTCTTTTCGCAGGATACGAAATTTGAGGTGTATGAGGTAAATGTAACAGAAGAGGATGTGAAAGCAGTGATAGAGGAAGAAGTAAACTAAAAAGAGTATCTTTTGGGCTAGAAATGTGATATGTTTTTATAAAGACAAATTAGAATTTTCTGGGGCTCTACCAGTACTAAACTATAGGTCGACCAAACTAAACTACCGGTCGGTTGAGTATATTTCATAGGAGGTGATACGATGCAGACATCAAAAGAAAGGAGCCAAAATAATATGAAAAAACAAACACTTGGCGTGATGATTGCATCAATAAGAAAAGAGAGAGGAATGACTCAGCTTGAACTTGCTGAGAAGATGGGTGTAACAGATAAAGCTGTTTCTAAGTGGGAAAGGGATTTGTCATGTCCTGATGTCAGTTCGATTCCACAGTTAGCTGAAATATTAGGTGTTTCTGTTGATGAACTGATGCAAGTGAAGGATATAACAAAAGAGACTTCATCTCAGGATAATATTAAAGGGATCATAGATACTGCCTTTAAGGGAGTAGGTCTTGCAATGGGAATTGCAGTTGCTGTGCTTTCATTTTTGAATCAGATAGAAGTGAAATCAGCGATTGGAATGCTGGGAATTGGTCTGGCGTGCCTTGCAATATCAGCATTACAAAAGAAATCGGATTAAATTATAAATTCCAGTTTGTAGAACTGAAAAATATGAAGCAGAGGAATTAGATACATCTGTAAGCACCTTACTTGGGGAAACTGTACAGGAAGAATGTTTGGATAAAGAAAATATGAAGAGCATTTCAGAGAAGCTTGAAGTTATCAATCTTCAACTTGCTAAAAGAAGTTCTATGAGAATTCATACAGTCCGTTATTTGCTTATTTCAGTATGTGCAATTATTACAATAATTTTTATTGCTTTTGCTGCTATGAATGGTGAATATTTGACTTGGGATTTTAATGATCCAGAGTTGGCAATCGTAGGTACTCTATTACATGGTTTTGAGTTTTTATTTATCAGATTGGCCCCATTTCTTCTTACGGGATCAATCATTGGAATTGCATTCACATATAAAAAACGATAAATCAAATTTCATAAGAAAAACAGAATAAAAAGCGTTAGAGCATGTAGATATCCATCTATGTGCTCTTTTTTTGCATTTTTTTAAGAAAAGGTCCTGATGATCAGGCAGAAAGGAGAAAAAAGTGAAGATAAAAATAAGATCACCTTGCAAATAAAACAGGTAAAAAAAGAGGTCTGAATAATAGGGAAAGGAGAGAGGAAACGCTGACAGACCATAGAAACAGCGTTTATTCAGAAAAGAATATGGGATTTTTCGGAAGTGCAATTACAATCTTACAGACATTAGTCGTAGCGATTGGTGCAGGTCTTGGTGTCTGGGGAGTTATCAACCTGATGGAAGGTTACGGAAATGATAATCCGGGCGCAAAATCACAGGGAATTAAGCAGCTTATGAGTGGCGGTGGTGTGATCCTGATCGGTACACAGTTGATTCCGCTTTTGAGTGGATTATTTGGTTAAAGGAAAGGAGTAGAGATCCATGTTCAATCAAATTTTTGATGCGATTGAGGAATGGATGAGGGAACTTCTAACAGGTATGATCAGTTCTAACCTGGACCGTATGTTTACGGATGTCAATCAGAAGACAAGTGAGATTGCGGGCCAGGTTGGACAGACTCCACAAGGATGGAATGGCAGTATCTTTAGTATGATCGAAGGACTGTCAAATTCAGTCATCATGCCGATTGCAGGTATCATCATAACATTTGTACTGTGTTATGAACTGATCTCCATGCTGACAGAGCGAAATAATATGCATGATATTGATACATGGATGTTCTTTAAGTATTTTGTAAAAATGTGGATCGCCGTTTATCTGGTAAGCAATACGTTTACCATTACGATGGCGGTCTTTGATGTAGGACAAAATGTCGTAAACTCGGCGGCAGGGCTGGTTTCCGGAGATACATCTATTGATATCAGCTCTGCGATCACAGATTTATCTACTACATTGGAAAGCATGGAGATCGGAGAACTTGTGATATTGGCATTGGAAACTTTGATCGTAAGTTTCTGTATGAAGATCATGTCTGTACTCATTACGGTTATCTTGTATGTCCGTATGATAGAAATTTACCTTTATACCTCAGTTGCACCGATCCCATTCGCAACGATGAGCAACAGAGAGTGGGGACAGATCGGAACGAATTATTTCAGAGGACTCTTTGCCCTGGCATTCCAGGCATTTCTGATGATGGTATGTGTTGCAATTTATGCAGTATTAGTGGCAGGCATCCAGTTTTCAGATAATCTGAGTTCCTCATTATTTGGTGTAATGGCATATACGGTGATCTTATGTTTCAGTCTGTTCAAGACAGGATCACTTAGTAAGTCAATCTTTAATGCACATTAAAAAGAAAGGAAGTGAAACACATGGCGTATGTGAGTGTGCCGAAAGATTTAACGAAGGTAAAAAATAAAGTGGCATTTAATCTTACGAAAAGGCAATTGATCTGTATTGGCATTGGAGCAGCTATGGGAATTCCCTGTTATTTTCTCTTTAGAAATGCTCTTGGAATCAATAATGCTGCAGTCCTTATGGTACTTATGATGCTGCCGGCCTTTTTGTTTGCCATGTATGAGAAAGATGGAATGCATCTGGAAGACGTATTGATGCATGTGATTCGGGTAAAATTTATCCGGCCATCTGTCAGAAAATATGAAACTGAAAACTATTATGAATCGGATCCAGATGGAGAAGATCAGAAAACGATGAGAAAGGAAGAGAGGAAAGGGGGAAAAAGCGGTGGTAAGAAAAAGAAAAAAGGCCGCAAATAAAAAGACGAATGGAAAGAAGGATGTAAAGAAACTTACCGTTCAACAGACCATTGCCTACAAAGAAATGGGAAGGGATGGTATTTGCAGGGTGCAGGGAAATGTCTATTCCAAATGTATCCGGTTTTACGATATCAACTATCAGTTGGCGCAGAATGAAGATAAGAATGCGATCTTTGAAAACTGGTGTGATTTCCTGAACTATTTTGACAGCAGCATCCATTTTCAGCTCAGTTTTATCAATCATAAGAGCAGCATGAAGGAATTTGAGCAGGTGATCAAGATCAGTCCACAGGGAGATGCTTATGATGATATCCGTATGGAATATGCCAACATGCTGAAAAAACAGCTTGCAAGAGGAAACAATGGTTTGGTGAAAACGAAATACATCACCTTTTCCATAGAAGCGGAAAATATCCGGGAAGCAAAACCGAAACTGGAGCGTATCGAATCCGATATCCTAAATAACTTTAAGATCCTTGGTGTGATGGCGTATCCTCTGAATGGGGAAGAACGATTACGGATTTTGTATGAAACCTTTAATCCGGATTCTACGGTGGATTTCCAGTTTGATTATGGTTCTATGATTAAAACTGGTTTAAACACAAAAGATTATGTAGCGCCTACCAGTTTTGTCTTTAAGGATGGGAAGACCTTCCAGATGGGAAATACGATGGGGGCGGTTTCTTATTTACAGATCCTTGCTCCGGAGCTGACAGACAAGATGCTGGCAGAGTTTTTGGATATTGATAAGGACTTGATCGTAAATCTGCATATTCAGTCTGTGGATCAGATGAAAGCGATCAAACTGGTAAAAAGTAAAGTAACGGATATCAATAGAATGAAAATTGAAGAGCAGAAAAAAGCAGTAAGAGCAGGATACGATATGGATATCATTCCGTCGGATCTGAATACCTATGGAGGGGAAGCAAAACGGCTTTTGGAAGATCTGCAGTCACGAAATGAGCGTATGTTCCTTGTAACAGCGCTCTTTTTAAATACCGCAAAAAGCAAGCAGGAATTGGATAATGCGATCTTTCAGACAGCCGGTATCGCACAGAAATATAATTGTATGTTAAAGCGTCTGGATTATCAGCAGGAAGAAGGCTTGATGAGCAGCCTTCCCCTTGGAGTTAACCATATTCCGATAAAAAGAGCGCTGACAACGACCAGTACAGCGATTTTTGTACCATTTACCACACAGGAATTATTTATGGGCGGCGATTCTTTGTATTATGGACTGAACGCTACCAGCAATAATCTGATTATGGTAGATAGAAAGAAGTCGAAAAACCCTAATGGTCTGATCCTCGGTACACCCGGTTCAGGAAAATCCTTTGCAGCAAAAAGGGAAATGACGAATGTATTTTTTACAACCAATGATGACATTATCATTGGAGATCCGGAAGGTGAGTATTATCCGTTGGTCCATGCTTTGGGAGGACAGGTCATCCATATTTCCCCAAACAGTAAGGATTACATCAATCCGATGGATATCAACATGAATTATTCTGAGGATGATAATCCGCTGGGAGTAAAATCTGACTTTATTTTATCCCTTTGTGAATTGATCATGGGAAGCCGGGATGGAATTGAAGCAGAAGAAAAGTCTGTCATTGACCGATGCCTTCCGCTTGTATATCAGAACTATTTTTCTGATCCGAAACCGGAAAATATGCCGATCCTTGGAGATCTGTATGATTGTCTCCGCAAACAGAAAGAACCTCAGGCACAGAGGATTGCCACAGCTCTGGAAATCTACGTCAACGGATCTTTGAAGGTGTTCAATCATCAGACCAACGTAGAACTGAATAACAGGATTGTCTGTTTTGATATCAAGGAGCTTGGAAAGCAGTTGAAAAAGCTTGGAATGCTCATCATACAGGATCAGGTGTGGAACCGAGTGACGGTCAACCGGGGCGTGAAGTCCACCTGGTACTATATCGATGAATTCCATCTCCTCCTGAAAGAAGAGCAGACCGCATCTTATTCGGTAGAGATTTTCAAGAGGTTTAGGAAGTGGGGCGGAATCCCAACGGGAATCACGCAGAATATAAAGGACCTTCTTTCTAGCAGGGAAATCGAAAATATTTTTGAAAACAGTGATTTTATTTTGATGTTAAATCAGGCGGCAGGTGACCGGCAGATCCTGGCAAAACAATTAAATATCTCACCGTATCAGTTGTCTTATGTTACGAATTCCGGGGAAGGAGAAGGACTTCTCTTTTATGGGACAACGATCATTCCGTTTAAGGATAAGTTTGATAAGTCCCTGAAGTTATATTCTCTGATGACAACAAAGCCGGAAGAAGTGGAACAAAGAGAAAAGGAAGGAGGCGGAAATCTTGGCAGGGAAAGAACTGAAAGGAAGAGAGAAAGTTGTAAGTAAAATGACAAGAGACGGTCTGACGGAAGAAAATCTGGCAGATGGTTCCGTAAAAGATATCAGCCATAAAAGCCGGGGCAGACCGCCGGAAATGAAACAGGACTTTGTTTTTGACCGAGAAAAGAAGAAAGCCCAGCAGTCGGATGGACAAGGAGAGGAACGGGATCTGCAAAAAAAGCAGATCCGAAAATCCTCTTTGCGAAAAGAAGCAATATCTGAAGAACCTATTTTAGAAGAATCTGTGTTAGATGGAGAAGGAACTGGAGAGAAAAATGTTTCTGGAGAATCCCCCAAATACAAGAAAAAGTTTCGGGAACATGCACAGATACCGGAAGATGACTCCTTGACAGGACAGAAGAAAAAGATCCGGAAAAGGCAGATCCAAAAACAGATGAGAAAAGAGCAGACAAAATCTGGAAGATTATCCTTTGATGATGAGGAAAATCAGATGGTAAAAGGCCCGGGGATGAAATCGGGCAGAACCATTGGAAGGTATGCGGTAAGAGATGCAGTTTCAAAAGGGGTATCGGATCCAGAAGAAGAGGAACAGGATGTTGCAACGGAAACGATTCATTTTGCAGAAAGAGGGACCGAAACAGCGGTAAGAGGTCTGCGCTATGCACAGCTTCGGAGCCAGCGTGCAGATGTAAAGGCAAACCGGAGAGGATATCATCTGGATGAAACCGGAGAAAAGTTAAAATTTGGTATGAGTGACAGCATGGGGAAAGCAGGGGCGGAGGAAACGGCCAAAAAGTCGGAAGAGAAGAAAAGGGTTTTGAACCGCTTTTTCCAGAGAAAACGATATAAGGATGCCTATCGGGCTGCCAGAACAGGAAAATCTGCAGGCAGTGCAGGCGGGACGGCAACTGTTGCCGGCGTTGAGAATATAACCGTGAAAGCGAAGATCGCATTAAAAGAGATTGTGAAGCGGAATCGGGCTGTATTTTTCGGCGCCGGTATTTTTGTGTTTTTATTTCTGATCGTGGCAGTATCTTTGGGAAGCTGCAGCGCTTCCATACAAGGGGGCGGCTCTGTGATCGAGATCACAACATATCCGGGAACAGATGAAGATATCTATGCGGCTGAGAATTACTATGTTTCTTTGGAAACGGCTTTGAACCAGCAGATCAATAAGATGGAAACCACTCATCCGGACTATGACGAATACCAGTACAACGTAGGCGAGATCGCTCATAATCCGTATCATCTGATCTCCTATCTGACAGCAAAATATGGGGATTGGAAATTTGAAGATATCAAGGATGAATTACAGGCTTTATTTGAAGCACAGTACAGCTTGGATACAGAAAGCAAAACAGAAACCGTGACGGAAACGAAGACAGTACGGGTAGGGGAATCCTTAGGGAACGTAGTTACCAGCGGTTACTGTAATTGTTCGATCTGTTGCGGACAATGGTCAGGCGGTCCTACAGCGAGTGGCGTTTATCCAACCGCAAACCATACGATCGCGGTAGATGCTTCTGATCCATTTGTTCCGATGGGAACAAAGATTGTGATGAATGGCGTGGAATATACCGTAGAGGATACGGGAGCCTTTGCAAGATATGGAGTGCAGTTCGATGTTTACTATGATAATCATAGTGCAGCATCCGCACATGGTCATAAGACCTGGGAAGCGTTTATTGCGGATAGTAACGGAAGCAATGAAGTGACGGTAACGAATACAACAACGAAAAAGATCTTGTATGTAACCTTAGGAAATACTGGATTTGATGCAGTCGCAAGAGCCAATCTGAATGAGGAACAGATGATCTTATATAATGCTTTGAATACCACCTATGGAAACAGAAATTACTTGTGGGATATAGGAAATATCTCCACAGGCTCCGGTTCGGACGGAATGAGTTATGAGATACCGCCGGAGGCATTACAGGATGAAGAATTTGCCCGGATGATCCGGGAAGCTGAGAAATATCTGGGAGTCCCGTATGTATGGGGAGGATATTCCCCTTCTGGATTTGACTGTTCCGGATTTGTATCCTATGTGATCAATCATTGTGGAAACGGATGGAATCTGGGAAGACAGACCGCAGAGGGATTGCGAAACAGTTGTACGTTTGTTTCTCCGGGAGATGCAAAGCCAGGGGATCTGATCTTTTTCCAGGGAACGTACAGTACGCCAGGAGCAAGTCACGTGGGTATCTATGTGGGAAATAACATGATGATCCATTGTGGGGATCCGATCCATTATTCCAATATCGGTACAGCATACTGGCAGCAACATTTTATGTGTTTTGGCAGATTGCCATAAGAAAAGGAGAGTGAAAGATTTGAATAAAAAAATCAAGAAATATATGGAGGAGATCCATAAGACAGAACAGAAGATCGCTGATCTTCAACAGTATCTCAAAGGACTTCATGCTGCTTTAAAACAGGAAGAAGATAATGAGATGATCAAAAGCATCCGCGGAATGAAATTAGACAGTCATGCCCTGCATGATCTTCTGAATGGAATCCAGGAAGGAACCGTAAAATTTCAGGTCAGCCAGGAGTCTGAGGAAGAAGGAACAGGCTCCTTTGTATTTACAGAAAAGAAAGAGGAGGGACATCCGTATGGTGAAATGGAAAAAACTGAATAAGAAAGTGGCAGGAGTATTGTTAGGCGTTATGGTGCTTTTTTCCGCATCCACAACAGCCTTTGCATATGTGGATCCGTCGGCAGAGACGACAAATACAGAAGCGGCACAGACGGAGACGGTACAGAATAAAGAAACAGAAAAGCCAGCAGATGAGGGGGTTCTGCCGGAAAATAATAAAACAGAGAAGAAAGAAGATGCTTTTACAGAACTGGGAAATGGGGAAGTCCAGGATGATATCCAGAATGGATCCAGTAAAGAATTCCTTACGATCACAACAAAGAATAACAATACCTTTTATCTTGTGATTGACCGTAGTTCTACCTCCCAGAATGTATATCTGTTATCCCAGGTAGATGAAAATGATCTGAAGGAATTTGTGGATCAGGAAAAAGAGCCGGCAACTGTCACACCCACTCCGCAGGTAGTCATCGATGAAAATAAAACCGAAGAAACCGATAAAAAAGAAGAGATAGCAAAGCCAGAAAAAGAGAAGATGCCACAAGCGAATATGGGAGCAATGGCAGCGATCCTTATTCTTGCGTTAGGTGGAGTTGCAGCTTATTACTACTTCAAGATCTATAAGCCAAAGAAAGAGGAAGAAGATGATTTTGAAGAGGAAGGACTGGAAACAAGTGATGGCTTGGAAATCATCAATGAGGATGAATTTGAAGACCGGGAAGAAGAAAATGAATAAAAAATAAAAAAAATGAGTGGAACGCCCTGTATTTTTGGGGCGTTTCCTTTCGTTATATGAAGGAGGTAATAAGTTATGTATTTAGTAATTGCAGAAAAACCAAGTGTGTCCAAAGCGATTGCGGAAGTGATCGGGGCATCAAAAAAAGAAGAAGGGTATCTGGAAGGAAAGGGGTGCATTGTCAGTTGGTGTTTTGGTCATCTTGCAGAATATGTTCCACCGGATTCTTATGATGAAAGGTTTACCAGATGGCTATATGAGGATCTTCCGATCATCCCAGAGGAATGGAAACTGGCAGTATCCAAAGATAAGAAAGAACAGTTCTATATTTTGAAAAAGCTGCTGAACCGCCCGGATATCGAGTTTGTGGTAAATGCCTGTGACGCCGGACGGGAAGGAGAACTTATCTTTAAGCATGTATATGATCTGTCCGGAAGTAAAAAGCCGGTCAAGAGATTATGGATCAGTTCGCTGGAAAGTTCTTCGATCTTAGAAGGGATGGAACATCTGAAAGCTGGAGAAACCTATCATAATCTGGCAGAAGCGGCGGTTTGCCGGGCACAGGCAGACTGGCTTGTCGGTATGAATGCGACAAGAGCTTACACAACAAAATATTTTAAAAAGCTGACAGTTGGACGCGTGCAGACACCGACACTTGCCATGCTTGTTGAAAGGCAGAAGCAGATTTCCGGTTTCAAAAAAGAAAAATATTTTAATGTAGTTTTGGATTGTGATGGACTGATCGCAGAGAAGAAGAAAATCTTCGATGTGGAAGAAGCAGAAAGAGTGTGGAAAAGCTGTCAGGGCAGTGATGCGATTGTGGAAAAGGTGGAGTCAAAGGAAAAGACGGTAAAACCGCCGAAACTGTATGACCTGACAACCCTACAGAGAGAGGCGAACCGTATCTATGGAATGACTGCTCAGCAGACATTAAATGCGGCACAGAGCCTGTATGAGCAGAAGCTGATCACTTATCCGCGTACAGACAGCCAGTATTTGACAAGTGATATGGAAGAAACAGCGAAACACGTGATCCGTAAGATCCATGAAAAATATCAATTGCTGGGACCGTTTGACCAGCCAAAAACACCGGAGGTAAAGAAGGTACTGAATGACAAGAAAGTATCGGATCATCATGCAATCATTCCTACGGTAGAACTTGCAGAATTTGATTTTTCTAAGTTAAGAGAATGGGAACAGAAGATTTTATTCCTGATCGCAGTACATACCGTAGAAGCAATGGAAGAAGATCATGTATTCATGGAGACAGAGGTGGAAGTGCGATGTCAGGATGAGATTTTTAAAGCAAAAGGGAAAGTGGTCAAGCAGAACGGTTGGAAACTTTTTGAAGAATGCTTCAAGAATGAGGATGGACTTGCTATAGAAAACCCGGCGGATGCAGGGAAGGACAGCATTCCAAAAGTAGAAGCAGATCATAAGTTTTACAACGTATCCGCAGCGAAGACGGAACATTTTACAGCACCACCGAAACCGTATAGTGATGTAATACACTTTGAGAGTAGGCAGTGGAAATATTCAAAATGCAAAGGAGCAGGATAGCAATGAAAATCAAGGATAAGAGATTTAAAATCACAGCTTTATATGAGCGACTTTCAAAGGATGATGAAGTGCAGGGAGAGTCAAACAGTATCGTCAATCAGAAGCGTATGCTGACACAGTATGCGGAACAGCATGGATATGAGAATATCGAGCATTACACAGATGATGGATGGACTGGCACTAATTTTGACAGACCCGACTGGAAGAGAATGCTTGCGGATATTGAAGCTGGCAAGGTAGGAACTGTCATTGTAAAGGACATGAGCCGTATCGGTAGAGATTATTTGCAAGTAGGATTTTACACAGAAGTCATGTTTCGGGAAAAGGGAGTACATTTTATAGCAATCTCCAATGGTGTTGACAGCGAACGTAGAGAGAGTGCAGAATTTGCTCCATTCTTGAACATTATGAACGAGTGGTATGTGCGTGATACCAGTCGAAAGATAACAGCGGTATTAAAGACGAGAGGAATGAGTGGCAAGGCACACACAAACAATCGTTGTTGCTATGGTTATAAAAAGAGTGCTGACAATCCCGATAAGTGGGAGATTGACGAAGAAGCAGCCGAAGTTGTCCGCAGAATATTTAATATGTGTCTGAATGGAAAAGGACCTTACCAGATTGCAAGGGAACTGGCAGAGGACAAGGTGGAAAGACCTGAGTATTATTTGGGTATGCGTGGCAGGGGAGCTAATGTAAAATCTTTCGACATGGAACATCCCTATGCGTGGAGAGGCGGTACAGTTAAGACCATTTTGACGAGAATGGAATACATCGGGTGTACTGTCAATTTCAGAACAAAAAAGGAGTCATACAAGGATAAGCGACCTACTAAAGTGGACTCATCCGAGTGGGTAATCTTTGAAAATACCCAAGAGCCAATTATTGATAAACATACATGGGAAACAGTGCAGAAATTGTTAGATACACCGAGAAGAATAGGAGTATTTGAGGAAAGCAATCCTCTTACCGGCAAGGTGTTTTGTGCTGATTGTGGAGCAAAAATGTATAATCACAGACACTCAAAAGGGGTATGGAAGAAAAACTATTTTAAGGCAGGGGAAATGGTATATCATGCTCCCGAGGACAGATACTCTTGTTCTAATAATGCGTTGGGAAAACAGATGTATGAGAAAGTGTGTTCCAGCCATAGCATTTCTACAAAGGCATTGAAAACGCTTGTGTTGGAAACCATAAAAAGAACTTGTGATTATGCAGTGGAGAATGAAGCAGAGTTTAGGGAAAAGGTATGTAGTATTTCCGAAGAACAGCAGGGAGAGTTATCAGTCAGACTGGAGAAAAGGCTTGCCAAAAAGCAGAAACGAGTGAGTGAAATCAATCGTCTGATAAGGAAGCTGTATGAGGACAATATCAGCGGTAAATTGAACGATAAACGCTTCAATGCAATGCTTAGTGATTACGAGTTGGAGCTTGAAGCATTAGAAGCGGATATTGACAGAGATAATGCTGAATTAGAGGGCATGAGTGCAAAGAAAACGGATGTGGATGTGTTCATGGAGCTTGTAAAAAAGCATACGACATTCGAGGAACTGACACCAGCCATATTGAACGAATTTGTTGATAAAATTATGGTTTATAAGGCAGTTGGAAGTGGTGCAAACAGAACGCAGGATGTAGATATTTATTTGAATTATATCGGCAGATTTGTAGTTCCCGAAGTGGTTGTGGAGCTGACGGAAGAAGAGAAGCTGGCAGAAGCTAAAAGGCAGGAAAAACTGGAGAAAAAGCGAGCAAGCAACCGCAAATATATGGCACGAAAAAGAGAAGAAGCGAGGAAAGCGTGGGCAGAAATAGAAGCGGAGAAAGCAAAGGCAGTAGGGCAATAATTATCGTGAATTTGCGATTGTGAAAATGGCAGACGAGGAAATTATCAAGTGAATAATAAGGAATGGTTTTGCTACGATATTTAACGAGCAAAATCAGAATAAAAAGGCATTCAAAACGGACAGTGAATATGTTTGTTGCGGATGTCTTTTTTGATGGTCTCGGCAGTGCAACCTTCCCTTCCCCTTCCTTCTCTTCCTCTTCCTAGAGAAAAAAGAGAAAAAGAAAAGCAGAAAAGAAAGAACCAAAGAAAAGAATAAAATAAAAAGATAAAAAAGAGATATACCATCTCTATCTTATCCTATCCTATCCGCCTGCCTACGGCAGGCTTTATTATTTGCCCGTCAAAAGTACGAGTCTAGAGTCGCCCAAAATACGAGTCAGAGAGAAAGGAGTGGTTTAATGGGCAGTTTATCCAAGTATGAGCAGGAAACGGTCATCAATTTTAATGCAGGGGAGCAGACAGCAGTTGTTTATACCCGAGATAAGGCAGTTATGAGAAAACTTGACGCATTAGTTATCGCATTCCCAGAGGTTTATAAGCTGGTAGGCGAAACAGATATTGATAAGACCTATTCCATGCCTAAATCATGCGTTAGTTATCGTAAGCCGAGAAAACTGGATGATAAATACAGAGAACAAAAAAGAAGGCAAATGGCACAGTATAATATGCAAAGGTAAATCGTTGAAAAAATGTATGTTCAATGATATAATTCTCTCTACTGAAGGTATGTGTAAAGGAGACTAAAATGGTTAACTTGGACGCTGAGATATATGAGCACTTAAATAAACAGATAAAAATAAATGAACTCCGTTATTTATCGTCCGGCGATGATAGTGATACTTTTTTGTGTAATGAACAATATGTTGTGAAAGTTCCTAAACGAGATTCTGTTAGAATTTCTCAGAAACGAGAGTTTGAATTGTATCGTTTTTTAGAAAACTGTAAGCTATCTTATCAAATCCCTGCGGTAGTGTATCAAAGTGACCGATTTAATATTATGAAATATATTAAAGGGGAACGTATTACTTATGAGCAGTATCATAAGTTGAGTGAAAAGGAAAAGGATGCCCTTGCATATGATGAAGCGACGTTTTTGAAAGAGTTACATTCCATAGAGATTGATTGTTCTGTCAGTTTGTTTTCAGATGCTCTGGTGAATAAGAAAGATAAGTTTTTGCAAGATAAAAAATTACTTATAAGTATTCTGGAAAAGGAGCAGCTGTTAACTGATGAGATGTTGGAACATATCGAAACAATATATGAAAACATATTAAACAATGCTGTTTTATTTAAATATACCCCTTGTTTGGTACATAATGATTTCAGTGCAAATAACATGATTTTTAGAAATAATAGACTGTTTGGAGTTATTGATTTTGGCGATTTTAATGTAGGTGACCCGGATAATGATTTTTTGTGCTTGCTGGATTGTAGTACAGATGATTTCGGGAAAGAATTTGGCAGGAAGGTATTAAAATACTATCAGCATAAGGCGCCGGAAGTAGCAGAAAGAAAAGCAGAGCTTAATGATGTATATTGGTCGATAGACCAAATTATTTATGGTTATGAAAGAAAAGATAGGGAAATGTTGATTAAGGGTGTTTCTGAATTGCTACAAACACAAGCAGAGATGTTTATATTTTAGCAGGAAAAGATGATGTGAAATTATATTATGGAAGAGGTGAATTATGTTGGAAAAAAAGCGAGTTTCCTTTCGCCCGATGAATGAGGATGATTTAGTTCTAATGCTAAAATGGCTGACAGATGACCGTGTTCTTGAATTCTACGACGGTAGAGATAAAAAACATACACAGAAAACGATTCGTGAGCATTATACAGAGCAATGGGCGGATGAGATTTATCGAGTCATCATTGAATATGATACAATTCCTATCGGTTACGCACAAATATATAGAATTCAGGGGGAACTTTTCGACGAATATAATTACCATGAGACGGAAGAAAAGATTTATGCGATGGACCAATTTATCGGTGAGCCGGAATATTGGAATATGGGAATCGGTGCAGAATATTGCAGAGTAGTATGCCAATATCTACGAACGGAAATGGATGCCGATGCGGTGATTCTTGACCCACGAAAAAATAATCTACGAGCAGTACGAGCATATCAGAAGGCAGGATTTAAAATTATTAAGGAACTTCCCGAACATGAGCTACACGAGGGGAAAAAGGAAGATTGTGTGCTGATGGAATGGAGAGTGTAATGCTAAAAGATTCCCGCTTATGTAGGGTTAAATTTTCAGTTCCATAAAGCAGTTTATTTAAATATCGAACACCCAAAGGTGGCATGGAAATTAAAACCATGACCACCTTTTTTATTATACAAAATCAAGGAAAAGGAGATTGAAAATATGTTACAGAACAATGAAAAATCAGCAGAGGTTTTAAAAGCAGAGAAGATTGTGGAGCAGGCTAAGGCAAGACTGGCAGAAGCCAAGAGAAAGGCAAGTCAGCAGAAGCGAAAAGAGGAAAATCAGCACAAGTACATGATGGGTGGCATTGTTCACAAATATTTCCCAGAGTGTTATCAGTTTGATGAGCAGGAGCTGAACAGAATTATTGCTTCGGGGATGAAGTCGGAGCAGTGCCAGCGCATTATTGAAATCGTGAAAAAGGAAAGTGCTGACAAGCGTGAGAATGCAGTTGTAAAAGCTGAAAGTGAGGTGGCAGGGGATGAAGGTACTGGCAAAAGTGAAAATGCCTAAGACCAGTCAACGAGATTTTCTCGTTGCGCACAGATATACCATCTGCGATGGTATGTGCGCTCTCCGAGGGGTCTTGCAGACAGCTGTTGCCTGCCGAAGGCAGTCAAAAGGGAACACTGCGTTTTCCCTTCGGTGCAGAGGGCGCACCTACCCATTTGCATACTTTGCGTTCAGTGAAGCTCCAAAGAGCGGAGCTGCACTGCCCACAAAGTCAACCGATACCGCACAATCCACAGTATCGGTCTGCCACAGCCTATGCAGGAGAGTGAGGTGTGGCTATGGCAGTTAAAAACCTAAGTACCCGAGTTGCCATTATCGGAAGAGGTGCAAAGTGCAGAGGTGGTTCATCCGCAGTTGACAAGTCTGCATATATCAGCCGTACCACCATGTACTCTGAATATGACGGAACAACCTATTACCCGAAGTATACCGAGGATTTGGTGCATAATGAGGTCATGCTTCCGGTCAATGCACCAGCAGAATATTCAGACCCATCGGTGCTATGGAACTCCGTTGAAATGAGGGAGAGTAAATCTGCCAAAGCACAGCTGGCGAGGTCATATAAAATCAATCTGCCGAATGAGTGGAGTTATGAGCTTGCCATAGAGGTAATGAGGGATTATGTGAAAAGGAATTTTGTGGATGATGGAATGTGTGCGCAGTTTGCCATCCATGACTCCGAAAACCCGAATACGCACCAGCGCAATCTTCACTGTCATATTATGCTTACCATGCGCCCGATTTTGGAAGATGGTTCATGGGGAGATAAGCAGAAGAAGATTTATGCACTGGACGCAGACGGAAACAAGATAAGAAAAAAGAATGGGCAATATAAATGCACCACGCAGGATGTGACTGGATGGAACAGCAGGGAGAATGCCAGGAAGTGGCGCAAGGATTTAGCTGACACCATAAATGCGGTCAATGATAAAAACGGATTAAGGGAGAATTTTTGGGAGCATAGGTCATTTGCGGAGCAGGGGCTTGATACCATACCACAGATACATTTGGGAGAGAAAGCCAGTGCGCTGGAAAGGGCAGGAATACAGACAGAGAGAGGGAATGTCAACCGCAGGATAATGGAGCAGAATAAGGCTATTCTTACTGCAAAAATGCTTGTGGCAAAAGCAGAGGAACAGTTGCAGAAGCTTGTTAATTCCAAGCCAGTTGAAGCAGTACGCAATACTGCAAATGAAGTCCTTGATATGATTAGGGCAGTTGTCGGCAAAAAGGGCAGACTGGAATTGCCAGTAATCAAGAGCAAATATTTGAGGAAGATTTCTCAAAGACAGGCATTGCAGGAGCAGGAGAGAATGGAGCGTTTTGTTGTGGTAAATCAGATTGAGAGCTTTGAGCAGTTGCAGGAGTTTAAGGAACAGCGAGAGCCAGCCTATGAGAAGCTGTCAGCGGAGCGACAGCAGATTGCAGAGCAGATAGCAAGACTGGAGCAGTTGCTTGTGGCATACAGCGAGTATGAGCCTTATATCGTGTATCATAAGACAAGTAATTCGCTGAAAGGATTTGCCAAGCGTAAATATGATAAGGAGCATGAAACGGAGCTTAGAGAATACGACAGTTATCGTGCGAAATTAAAGAAAATGCTGTCCTCTGATGAGAAGATTACACCGAAGAAATGGACAGCGGAAAAGACGAAGCTGGAAGAACGATTGCAGGAGAGCAATCCCGACTATGCAAGAGTGGTTACGGAGCTTGCGTCAACAGAGGTTATTGAGCATAACCGTAAAATGCTTGCAATGACCCGAGAAGCCGAGCAAAATCAACGCAGTCAGATACACAGCAGGAAGAAAAATGAACAGTCATTATAACAGCGAGAGGGCAGTTTACAAGCAATGGTTTGTAGCTGTCCTTTTTGCGTGAAGGGAGAAGAACATGGAAGAAAGCAAGAAAGTGAATACAGAGCATTTCAAGAAAAAGATAGGTAATACCACTTATCGGGTAAGAGTGCATTTTCCGCAGAATACCAAGCGGACTTTTACGGACAGCGTGAATACGCTGATTATGAATGAATGTACCAGCAAAAAGAAATAATCCACATCCTACCTTGACAAATCCTCACAGAGGATACCCTGCTTGCAGCTATGGAGACTGCTGGAAATAAAGAATTTGAGGAAGATACCGAGAAGAAAGGGCTGGGCACTCCGGCAACAAGAGCAGGGATCATAGAAAAACTGATCGCTTCCCAGTATGCGGTACGAAAAGGTAAACAGATACTTCCGACAGAGGACGGAAAAGTATTGATCGATATCTTACCGGATTTCTTGAAGTCTGCCACCATGACAGCGGAATGGGAAAACCAACTGTTAGAGATGGAGCAGGGAAAGATGGCTCCGGGACAGTTTATGACAGGTATCGAAAAACTGCTTTCCATGATGCTGAATCATTGTGACTCCATTCCGGAAGAAGAGACACGAAGGTTCCAGAAAAAAGAGAGCTTGGGAACCTGTCCGGTCTGTGGCGGCCTGGTCTATGAAGGAAAGAAAAATTTCTATTGCGGTAACCGTGAATGTAATTTCTGTCTCTGGAAAGAAAACAAGTATTTACAGAGCATGGAAAAGGATATGGATGCCAGGATGACTGCTGAGCTTCTGAAAAATGGAAGTGTTCATGTGAAGGATCTGTATTCCAGAAAGAAAGATCTGTATTTTGAAGCAGATCTGCATATGGAAACCGATGAAAACGGGAGAGTGACATTTTCATTATCTTTCCCGAAAAGAAAAACAATGAAGAAAAATAAGAGAAAATAGGAGGAATAAAATATGGAATTTAATCAATTTGTTAACGAAGTAAAGGGAGGAATCAAACAGTTTCTTCCGATTGAATATGAAGATGCACAGGTAAGAATTGAAGAGGTAAAGAAATTAAATGAGAATTATCTCGGAATTACGGTCTTAAAAGAAAATCAGGTAATCGCTCCCACTTTTAATCTGAATCAATTGTACAAAATGTATCAGTCAGATCCAGAGATTTCTATGGGAAGCATTTTGAGAAGCATTACGGAACTGGTGCTTGATGTACCGGAGCAGTTTAATCCGAAGAGCATTACAGAATATGAGGATGCAAAGAAGAAGCTGTTCATCCGCGTATCTTCGGCAGAAAAAAATGAAGAAATGCTGCAGAACGTACCTCACCAGATGAGAGAAGATCTGGCAATTACCTATCATCTTGCCATCCGCATTGATGATATTGGGGTGGGTTCTACGACGATCACGAATGATATTTTAAAGCGTTATGGGATCAGTGAGGAACAGCTTCATGCAGATGCTATGGAAAACAGTCCGAATGTCAGACCCATCCATGTGATGGTAATGGGAAGTATGATCGAGCAGCTTATGGGAATGGGACCAGAAACAATTCTGAAAGATGAATCTGTTCAGAGTATTGCAGAAGTTATCTCAAATGGAATGGGAAGTGAGAATCCGATGTTTATTGTAACGAACTCACAGACAGTAGGTGGAGCAGGTGTGATTTTTTATCCGGAAGTAATGGATCAGATCGGGGAAGGCTTTCAGGGAAACTTTTTTATTCTGCCTTCTTCCACTCATGAAACATTAGTCATTCCGGATAATGGAGCATTTGATTACCGGGTTCTGGAGGATATGGTCCAGACGATCAATGAAAATGAAGTCGCTCCGGAAGAACGACTTTCCGATCATGTCTATCATTATGATGTGAAAGACCGGGTATTTGAAAGGGCAGATAAATTTGCAGAGCGTCAGAAAGAAAAGGCAGCCAAGCTTGATAAAAATGAACATACCGGAAAAGAGCAGAAGATGGAGCATCCAAAACCAAAGAAACATGCTATGGAATTATAGAAGTGTAGAGTCCGTATAACAATAAGATGGGAATCCCTCATACACACGGCTGTATGGGGGATTTTTTAAAAGAGAAAGAGAGGAAATGAATGAGTGAAGAATTGACAAAAACTAAATTACTTCCCATACAGGGGAAAGATATGGACAGTATCATGCAAAACCTGGAAACAGGAGTCGCAGAATTATTTACCAGTGAACGGTATCAGGAATATTTGAAAACCATGTCAAAATTCCATAATTATTCTTTTAATAATACGCTGTTGATCGCCATGCAAAGACCGGATGCCACCTTAGTAACAGGATATCGGAACTGGCAGTCTATGGGCAGACAGGTAAAAAAAGGGGAGAAGGGAATTACCATTATCGCACCGGCGCCGATCAAAAGGAAAAAGGAGCAGGCAGTATTGGATCAGGATCAGAAACCGGTGATCGGTCCGGATGGAAAACCAAAGACGGAAGAGGTGGAGGTCACACTTCCTTGTTTCAAGGCGATTACAGTATTTGATATTGAACAGACCACAGGAGAGCCGATCCAGACACTTGCTCCTGAAATCCTGACAGCGGCAGTAGAAGATTTTGACTTATTCCTGCAAGCAATCCGGGAAATCTCACCAGTACCGATACGATTCGATGCGATCGAAGGATCTGCAAACGGTTATTATCACAACCTGGATAAAGAAATCGTGATCAAAAAAGATATGAGCCAGAGCCAGACTTTAAAAACAGCAATCCATGAAACCGCACATGCAAGGTTACATGACAAGGAGATCATGGAAAGCCAGGGCATCGAGAAGGACCGGCTGACAAAAGAAGTGGAAGCAGAGTCAGTCGCGTATTGTGTGTGCTCTGCCTTTGAACTGGATACGTCAGAATACAGTTTTCCGTATATTGCAGGTTGGAGCAGTGGAAAAGAAATGAGAGAACTGAAAGCCTCTATGGATGTGATCCGTAAGACAGCAGGAGAAATGATCGATGAACTGACAGAAAAAATAGAAATGATGCTGGAACAGAAACAAGAGAAATTAATTGCTGCCGTAGAAGCTGCCGGATACCGTTTTGCAAAAGAAGAAAGCAATTCTCAACATCTGCAGTTTATTCCGGATGGCACCCATAGGATGCAGGGACATTTATTTGCAAAATCCTGGAATGAAGTGGAACGATGGGTAGAAGCTATCATAGAAAAAGGAGATCCAATCCAGAAAGAACGTGTAGAGCGAGTAATATATCCGGAACGGTTTGAACATAGTTTTGAAGAAATGATGTTTACAAGGAAAGAATGCAGGCTCTCAATCTATCATTTAGATGAAAATGGAACAGGAAGAGATCAATTATTTGTGGGGATGGAAGACTTGCAGGAAAAAGGGATCACGATAACTGCTGATCAGTATCGATGTGTTTATTCCAGCCTGTATCTGCCAAATGAAGATATGAATGCAGTTTACAGTATTTTTAATGATGATCCACCGGCTGATTATAAGGCACACTCCCTGTCTGTCAGTGATGTTGTGATCATGAATCAGAATGGGGATATGAAAGCATATTTTGTGGATCGCTTTGGATTCCAGGAACTTCCGGATTTTGTAGAAGAGAGAAAAAAGATACTCGGAATGGAAAGTGACATTCAGAAAAAGGATATCTTAGAGCAAACGAGTTGTATCAGTTTCTATGCGGCAGAATGTTCAGAGTTTCCGGTATTAGGAGAAGTTCATCATGATCTTACTTTGCCGGAAGCTTTAGAAGCGTATGAGAAGATACCTGCAGAACGAATGAATGGGCTCAAATCTGTTGGTTTTAACCTGCAGGAAGGCGGTGATTATGACGGAATGATGGATCTGATGGTTGCCGGAAGATCACAAAGAGAGATCTTAGATTCCATACCATTTTACAGGGAGAACAAGTTGGTGCAGGAAGCCCTGAAACGTGTAGAACAATATATCGAGGAAAAGCCACTGAATGTAGAGAAAACCAGACCAAAAGAAGAAAAAGGAGAGATACAGAAAACCAAATCTCAAAAAAGAAGGGAGGATATGAGCTTATGAGTAAAGTAACATTTGAAGAAGATGAATTGACGGTTGTGGCTCTTTTCCACGAAAACACAAGAAAAGATACGATAGATATTTTGAAGGATACCTTAGAGGCATTAGAAGAAGCGAAAGAAGATCCATTGGAAGACGATCTGCTGGAAACGATTGCCTCTGCAATCAGTAAGTTACAGATGATCGAAGATAAATATTATTATTCCCTGGATCTGAATCGTTATCTGAATAACCTGGAGGATGATGCTTATGAAGAATGATCAATTTGCAGTTTACCGAGTAGACCGTAATTCGGAAGGGAGAGACCTCTGGCATCTTTCCTATCAGGAAGCGGTAAGCAGGAAACTTGCGATACGGATTGAATATTACCGGCAGATAGATCTCAGACCATTATTGCCGGGGGAGAGTGCGATTGCTTTATGGAAACGTATGAAAGAGTCTTGTGAAGTCAGTGATGTGCTTGTACTGAATCAGAATGGGGAAATCCATTGTTATTATGTCAATGAAGACTATCCACAGCTTTTATCAGGGTTCATCCGATTAAACCCGTCAGGTACATTGGTCACGTTGGATACGGAAAATTATCGCATTAGTGGAAAGCCGGGAAATTGGATGGCTACGGATGATATCATCATTGATGGAAAACAGTTTTATCTCATGGAGCATCAGGAATATCACAGGCAGGTTGCCTATATCATCTTAGACAGTTATGGGAAGATGATCATGGAGGAATGTCAGAATGGATTCGATGAAAAAACCAAACAGAAACTCCATGAGATTATGAAAGTACCGGAACAAAGGGAACAGGAACATCAAACATATAAAGACAGGCTGGAACATTATCAGAAATTTTATGAGAATGGGACTTATGAGAGAAGCTGGGAATCCGGAACAGAAGGAAATTATAATATGGTGGACGGCCAGGTAAACAATCTGAAAAGTGCAGAAGGGAAAAGAGTGGAAAGAAAGCCGGCACAAAGATCAGAACAATCCTCAAAAAAGAAACCAAAGAAAAGAGAGTCGGTGATCAAGAGATTACGGGAAAAACAGATTGCAATCGCTGTGAAATCTGGAAAACCGGTACCGAGATATTTGGAGCAGGATATGGAAAGGAGGAGAGGATAGATGCTATGAAACTGTCAAAGTATGAGAAAGAAACGATTATCCTGACAAATGAAGAAGATCGATATTATAGTGTCTATACATTTAATCAGGGATTACAGAAACGACTAAAGAATTTTGCAGAGAGATATCCGGAATGCTGCTATCTAAGCAACTCAACAAAAGAAGGGAGTGAAACCTATATAATCCAAAAGGGACGGTTATCATTGAATTTAAGACCTCCTTATGCAAAGGAACGAATTCAGAAAGCATTAGAAACAATTCAAATGGCACGTGAAGAGAAGTCGAAAGGTTCATAAAACACGATTTAAGCGAAAAATATCTCATGACCATGAGGAAAACTGAAAACAAAAGGTATTCTGTGATAAAGTATAAAGGCTTATAAAGAGAAAGCTTGATATGTCTGGAAGCTACATTATAATACAAGCAAGGGCAGAACCTCAAAAAATCGGCTCTGCCCAAGTAACTCATGATATATCTGATATCAGTTTTTAGTTTACATAAAATTTGAAACGACCTTAACATTTCTCTTATATTTTCTTGCATAGATTAGTTTTTAACGATATGAAATATCTATATCGAACCAGGACTTTAGATAATACCATAAAATCTCTGCAATACCTATTGTGATTGCCCATAGCAGTAATGCCCCAACAGTTGCAATTATTATTAATTTCCATTTTTTTGCTAGAATAGAACAGATAATGCTCAGTACATATATTCCCAAAATAATCTCAAATTTTATAATAGATATGTTTAATGACTCCAAAACTAAACCTGTAAATGGAATCAAAAAAAATAATAAGCCAACTGACAAATAGGAACATTTACCAAATAAATCCATGCTACTCCATTTTTTTCTTATTTTTTCCATATTGTAACCTCCCATGCCGTTTTCTCATAAAAATTCTTGAATTTGAAGATTTGCCTTTGTAACTGAAATAGAGTTACTTTATTAGGATTAGGCAAATACTTTGAGAATCGTAGCTGTATAGACCAAAATTGCAGCTACTATCGAGATTATGGCATCTTTCTTTTTGTTTTTATCATAAAATTCTTTTGCGGTTGTCAGGAGTGTTAATCCCATAAAAAAATACATTAATGGCAATGCAACGTCAGTAGATACTATATTCATTAATCCAAGAGAACCAAATATAATTGCTAATATAGTAAAAATTTTTTTGAAAATATGCATATACACTCCTCCGTAATTTATATACTTTTGCTTTATTTTTCTTTTTTCAGTAACATATATATACCCCATAAAAAAAGTATAAGAAATAAAATAAAAGGAATTAGTAAGCCGTTATCCAATATGCTGACTATCATTCTTCCAGGCGGTGTTACCCATGAGGTTGCAGGGGAAATCATAGCTGCTATTATTATTCCTACAATACCGATGGTTCCACTTAAAATTAAAAATCCACTTTTTATAGAGTTGTTCATATACATACCTCCAATAGTCAAAGTTAATGGCAACTAACTCGGATATTATCAGACAACATATATTTTGTCAAGTTATTTATTTCAAGACATATTGTCTGAATATATTTTTTTCGCACTTTACTAAAGCATCTACAATAGCTTGTTTATCTAATTCGTTTACCTCAATATTAATAGGTACAATACTATTATTTTTTGATATTCCCATTGTCGAAAGTAGATGTGCAAAAACTTTTTTTGTTATGATGACACTATTATCTAATTCTGACATAAAAGATAAATCCTGAGCATTTAGAAGAACAGGCTTGATGGTAATTCTATGGCGAGAAAACTTTCGTGCAAGATACAATTTTAAAATCTCTAATTCAGCTGTTAAATCAGAGACAATGAAAATTTGTACCGGTTTCATGAACTGCTGAACAATAGAAAATATTTGCAAAGATAAATACTGCAAATGCCCTGCATCAACAGGATAAGGAATATGGTTTTCTTTTTTCCATGTATCAATCATTTCTGATACGCATTGTCGAACCATGAGTTTCGACGAATCCTTCTTGGAATCCAAATAAAAGTGTTTATCTGGAATGATACAATGAAGATTGAAAAAACATTTTTTGTAAAAATATATGATTGACGATTTAAACGCATGTGACTGCGTTACATCTAAGCAAAATTTATTCTCAAATTTTTTGATTAAGTGTTTCACTTTACCATTTGCAAAAATAATCTTATGAACCAGTTCAATATCTTCCCGTTTCCATTTATCAGCAAATACACAGCTGTTGGTACAGCAATATACTAAAAATATGTAATCATAATCACGATCAGAAAATGAAATATTCAATTTATTTTCAAGATTTTCTTGTAAGTACTTTTTTAATTCAGGAAAAACAAATAATTGCTTGAGGCTTTCCAGTTCCTCTGATTTTTCAAAAGTTAGAGGATATTTTTTTCTTTTCCATGCAAGAATCAATAGATATTCAAAGTATCCGTATTCCGCAGAAGTACATTCAAGAAAATTCATGTCTATTTTATCGTTGGTTGAAATGATAAACTCCCTTGCTATCTGGATTGAATCAGAGTCTGTAAGACAGCTTATCACCGCCCATATTGATGAGGACGAGTTTTGCCGCTATGTGATACAACGGGACATAAACGGGATTGCCCTTGCTCTGCGGGAAACACACAAGGACGATTTTTTCAGCGTCCCAGAGGATAACCCGCTAAAAGAAATGCTGGAAACTGCTGGTGAAATCGTCAGCCAGGACAGCGACACGGAACAAGCGTACTTGGCGTTTATCTGCAAACGGCTCAAGCTGAATTTTAGGAAGCTGTCAGTAGAAGAACGGAAGTGGCTGAAAAAGATTGCGGAAAAATCCGACTTGCTGAAGAATCCAAAACCGCAGAGAGGACGAAGATAAAAAATGCCTGAACGGCGGTTCTGGTTTTTCAGAACCACCATCCAGGCATTTTGTTTAGTAATAGAAAAAGGTGCAGTTGATTATTGCGTATTGTCAATCTCTCTCAAACCGGGTAGTAAAAATACGGCAAGCGCAACGATGATAATGCCAATTCCGCAAATGACAAACCATTTCTCAACTCCCAGCCGCTCCGCCAGAGGCCCGGAAATGACAAGGCCAAACGGCATGGCGAGGGAAGCGGCGCTTGTCAGTAGAGAAAAAACTCTCCCCAGATATTCTGGTTTGACCGTTTCTTGAAAAATCGCATTTTGCACACCGTAAAATGGAGCGGAAATTCCCATAACAGTACAGCACACAACAAAGACAAGAAATGCGTCTGGCGGCAAAAGCCCGGAGAGCATATTGCTAACGCCCATCAGGAGAACGGAAAGACCGATGGTGTACCGCCGTTTCTTAAAACCGCCCCAAATGCTCAGAATGACTCCGCCAAGCAGCATACCAACCGCAAAAGCAATTTCAGCGGCAGAGGCATGGGCCGGTGTTCCTTTGAAGTATGACATACAGATGAGAGGAAAAAGCGTACTGATTGGCATATAAAAGAACATATAAATTACACCAATCCAGAGCAGAGCAAAGAGGCCCCTGTTTTGCTTTAATACCACATACCCCTCTTTCATATCCTGTAAAAACTGTTGTCTTTTCGTTTCTGGACATAGTTCAGGCGTTGGTATGGACGAAATCGCAACAGTCACACAGGCAAGGATTGCACCCACAATATCTAACAATATAATTGCATTAAGAGGCCAAACAGCATATAAAAACGCTGCGGCAGCTGGACTGATAATCGCACTTACTGCTTGCATGGTCTGCGTGTAACCAGCGCATTTTGTAAGTTCCTCTTTTGGCACAATCATAGGTGTTGCTGCGCTGAATGCTGGAGAATGAAAAGCAGTTCCCGCACTTCGGATTAACAGGACAACCATAATAGACCATACGGGCAATTCCATGTAAAACGCCACCAGCGCCAGAATACCGCCAGCGGCGGCAATTATCAAATCCGCACCAATCATTACGCTTTTACGGCTGTGCCGGTCAACAAAAGCACCTGCAAACGGGCCTAAACAGGCTTGCGGCAAAAATCCAATCAGTGTTGCCGCCGTCAATATGATTGCAGAATTAGTTTTCGCAACCAAATAAAAGATAATGGCCATTTGCAAAATACCGCTGCTAATAAAGGATATTGCTTGTCCGGCAAGAAGTGTAAAATAAGTTTTTCTCCATGAATTGTTGTTTTGGGTCATAATGCGAACCTCCTTTTTTATTGCATTGTTCCTTTGTTTCTGCAATAAAAAGCAGGCGTTGTCCCACAGAGAGGGCAGACGCCTGCATAACAACAAAGCACGAAAAAACACCACGATACAGTTCAAAGACTGCTCGTGTCAAACCTACGTGTTCCTTTGCATACGCACGCAAAAAAAGCCCACCATCATGTGGAAAGGTACTTCTACTTTTTATTGCTTATTAGCGTACACAAATTAACACACGTAAGCCTCCTTCCACTCTCAAACTGTCGCACAGTATAACACACATCCGATAGACTTGTCAACCATTTTTAACCTTGTTTTCCATCTTGTTTTTCCATCTCTTACGGGCAGTAGCAAAGCCAGGCGAGCCAGTCAACGGTCAAGATGAACGGCGCTTTCAGCGCCGCCGTTGACAGTCTCGCCCGTCTTTGCTAATGGGTAATCAAGGCGGGAAAGCCATTTTAGGGCTTTCCCGCCCATTTCAATTTTGGGAGAAGAAAGGCCCCAAAATGAACGAGTGCGGCCAAACACTTTTAGGGATTGGCCACCTTGTCCACCCATCCAGCGGGGCGGCGGGGAACGGTCAAGGCCGGGCGTCAGCCCATTCATTTCAGCCTTGACGGTTTCCTGCCGTCCTGCTACTTTTCCCGGAGTGTGGCCACACATCTGGTCACGGTGTCCAGAGCTTTGGGACTTTTTGTCCCATAGGCCGGGGGCGGAGGACGAGGGACGGGGGCTTTCATAATACGCCCTGTCTGCTGCTGAAATCAGCCCTTTGTTTCCGGCTTACCAGCCCCAAACAAAGCCCTGCTTTCCTGCCGCGTCAAATGCCCTTGCCCTCCCCGGCGGCAACGGTATTTTCAGGGCAACGCCGACAGAGCGTATAACACACTACACTTTGCTCCGCAAAGTCGTGTGCCAAATGGGGCGCTGCCCCCTTTGGAAACCCCCGCAACAAACAGGTGCTATGCACCCAGCCGGGAGCATAGCGCCGTTTGTTGTCAGCAGCCCGTTTCACGGTCTGCGTGTAGTTCCTTGTAAACTGACCTAAAGAACACGCAAAATATTTGAAGAAAACATCTTTTGATGATAATGAAAGATATGTAACGCTATCTACTTGTACTTCAGAGAGTACAAACGGCAGACATCTTCTAATTGGAAGAATTTTAGAAAATACTGCTGATGAAAAAGGAGAACCGCAATATGAAGAAAAATAGACAGATACTTGTGTTAGCTGCTCTATTGTTTGGTTTCTTGTGTTTTCCTGCTGATAAAGTTTTAGCTGCGTCAAATGTAGTAGAGGTTCCGTTAACAGTTAAGCAAAATTTTGAAGAAAATAGCAATGAAAAAGGAATTGATCTTACTGGAACTTATGAATTTCGTGCATTAGACATAGGCATTCCTATGCCGGGAGATTCTGATAACGACAGACATGTTTTTGTACTTGATGGTAATAATGCGGAAAAGATGATTTCATTGCAGTTCCAGCATGGCGGAGTATACCGTTATCATTTGGTTCAAACAAGTAAGGATAAAGAAAATTATACATATGATAGAAGTTCTTATATTATAGCTGTTTATATCAAAAACGGAGAAAATGGGAAATTGGTTCCACAAGTAATTGCAGAAAAAAATGATGGTAAGAAGTATGGAGAATTAATGTTTTACAATTCATATAATAAGAAGGTTGACAATCCTTCAAAACCTTCAAAACCATCAAAACCGGCAGAACAGGTACAAACAGGGGACAGCACAGATATAAAATTGCATGTAATGATTGCCTCAGTTGCATTAATGCTGATCGTAATGTTAGGTTATTTTAAGAGAAATAATCAGAAAGAGAACAATAGAGCTTAGTAGTCAGGGTAGTCATATAGGTGTATGACTACCTTTCTTATGTAAAACGTAAGACTGGGAGTGAGAATGTTTGTTGGGAGTCTTTTTACTAATAAACATGATGACGATATAGAGTAGTAAGCGATAATAAAATCCCAGCTTGTAAAATTGAAAATTAGAAGTTTCCAAAACAAAAAATCTGGTGACACGAGGAGGGCGTTTGAGATGCTTGAATTGATAAACGTTATGTTTCCAATCATGTTTATTATTGTGGTTGGTATCATTATTTTCTCTTTGGTGAGAGGAATTATCACATGGAATAAGAATAATCAGTCACCTAGATTAACAGTGTCAGTTGTCGTTGCTGCAAAGCGAGAAAACATTACGCATCATCAACATGCAAATGTAGGTGATTTGAGCAGTGCACACGGATTCCATACTACAACCAGCACTTCGTATTATGTGACGTTTTTGGTGGAAAGTGGAGACAGAATAGAGCTTTGCGTTTCTGGAACAGAATATGGAATGCTTGTAGAAGGTGATACTGGCAGGCTGACTTTTCAAGGAACGAGATATTTGTCGTTTGAACGAATATGAATTTGTAAAGGAGGACTATGTATGCGTATATGGAAAGCAATATTTAGCGTATTAACTATCATTTTTGGCTCGCTGGGACTGATGAACATAGTTTCTACTAATATAACACTACCGATTATGTTTGTATTTATGGGATTAACTTTTTTGACAAATGCAAAGGAGTGTTATGATAAGGGTGCGAAGAAAGATGCTATGATATTTGTAGGCATCGCAATTTTCGTCTATGTAGTCACAGCATATAACCTGATAAGCAGACTTATGTAAAGAATTTACGTGGAGGTGAAAGTAGCATATGAAATGTTTAGATTGTGGAATGGAAATGGAACAGGGAACTGTTCAAGGTATAGGACAAGGTGGTGGGCATTGGTACGAATTTACTTCTGATGAAGAAAAAAACTGGAAAACTGGAATAAAAGGCTTTTTTACGCAAAAAAGCATTAGCCTAAAAACATCAGTTATAGAAAGTCCTGCATGGCATTGTCCTAATTGTAAGAAGGTTTTAATGTGGATGGATAGTAAAGAATAATTCCAACTTGTAAAATTGAAAATTAGAATTTCTGGAGGTTAAGTAGTGAATATTATTTATACAGTGTTGGCAGCCGTAGTGGGCATGGCTTTGGTGGTTATCGTTGATATGACAATTACAAGAATATTCGATGAAAAAGTATTTTCAAAAAACTATATTAAAATGCCTCTTTCAATCCAGTAACATAAGAATTTTAAATTTAGGAGTGATATAAATGATTAAAGATTTAATGTATATTGAACTAAAAACTGGATATTCTGATGATGGTCCAGCATGGATTGGATATGTGAAAACTTCAAAAACCAAGAAAACCATTTACTTTAATGACCATGCTTTTCAAAAACATAATGGTGGTTATTCTAACTATGTAGATATTGAAAACGGCGATGAATATTGGATTTCTGGTTTGAAAAAGAGGGAGAACAATCGTCATTGGGCTGGTGGTGGAAAAATTATGATTGATCGCAGAGCTGTTAATGAATATCTTACTCTGATTGGAGAAAAAGAATTGCCCCTAAATTTTTTTGAAATAATTAACATTGAAGACCGATTTCCGGTTGAAAGAGTAAATAAACTATTGAATGGGAAAGGATCAATGAATCTTGAATTTGCAAAGGAGACCAGTTATGAAAAAAACTAATAAATATAATGGAATGATATATGGGATGTGCATCGGTGTAGGTGTAGGAACTGCATTAGGCGTGGTACTCAATCATACTATATTAGGATTAGCTATAGGACTGGGAGTGGGAATGTTTGTTGGGAGTCTTTTTACTAATAAACATGATGATGATATAGAGTAGTAAGCGAAAATAAAATTCCAGTTTGACAATTTTATATCTACACACAAAGCAGTTAACCTTAGGATTATTAGAAATTTATAGTGGTAGTGGAAAAAATGTTAAGGTAAGTTAATTTGATTGTGCGAGGTGTCAAATGTATATCATTCGGCACCTCTGGTTTTATGATCTTTATTCCCCGGTACTTCCAAAAGCCCCGCTATCTCTTGCTTCTCCGAGATCCAGAACAAAGTCGGCGATTAGAACCGGAGTGATAACCAGTTGCCCTACACGGGTATCTTTGCGGAGTATTTGAGATTCTGAACTAACATTACTGATGATGGCGTGAATTTCTCCACGGTATCCAGAATCAATAGGCGGAAGTTCGCAGACCAACCCTTTTGCTGCCATGCTGCTTCTTGGAAAAACATAACCGGCATATCCATCTGGAATCATGAGACCAAATCCTAATGGGATTCTTGCAATCTCTCCTGGTTTTAATGTGTAGTCATAAGGCATATATACATCGGCCCCGGCATCGTTTTCGTGAGGTCGGAAGGGATAATGATCTTTCTCTAACCCAAAGTCGATCAGTTTAATTTTCATAAACAGTTTCCCTCCCTTCTACGAGCAGAGGATAATCTGCTCTCATTATTTCTAATGGAGACCAGTTTCTTGGAATGGGGATTCCACAGGACATAGAACCTTCTTCACAACATCCCCTCTGGCAGAAAGGACCGGTCAGCTTCGGTGAAAATAACACCGGATCAAATTCATATAGTTTCTGCCAGATGTCCAACATTACAATTCTTGTTTCGTCGGTATTTCTCCTGCAGATACGCTGACTGATCATATGTTTCCACTCATAAGGTGTAGCGCAGATGATCAGAATATTTCTTAAAGCATGGGGGAGGGCATATCCGGCAGAATCATGATGAAATCCCACAGAACACAATTCCTGATAACATCTGAGATCCGATAAGCAGCTTTGCAGATAGAGATCAATGTATCTCTGTTCGGAAAAAAGGATTTCATATGGGATCGCAAATGCAGCTTTTTCTGAATAGTTGCTATATTGCAGAGATGCACTCATGAATTTTACTTCATTTTGATGACGGGTGATCTGTGCAAGAAAACGTCTGCTTGCCCCTACGATCGCAACGGTGATCACCGTAAATTTCTGTACAGTTGGGTGAGGAAGGCTGGCAATCCGATCTACGGTTTTATCTGTAAAAGATTTCTGATAAAGAGCCATAAGATCATCCATGTTTTGAATGGAATGCCCCTGTTGGGTAAGCCTTGCTGCGAATACCATGTTCTGAGCTGCTTCTTGAATGGTATAACTATTTAAAATTTTTGTCTCAATGTGATCCATAGGCTTGTTCCTCCTTTATCAATGCTTTCAGCAGAATGAGATAGTTGATGCAGTCTGTAATCTTCTCATCCCATTGTTCTAAGTCAAACTGGAGAAGAGAAGAGTAACACATGTCATAGAGAGATACGACATGTTTCGACATCATTCCGGCCAGAGCAGCCTTAGGTGTGCATCCCTGTAATGAGGCAGCGATTTTAAATGCACTCAGGCGGTCAATGCGGTCTCCTGTGTATTCTTTCTTCTTATGTGCCAGGACATCGGCACATTTTCGATATTGTTGTTCAAGGACAACATTAAATTCATTTTGTGTCATATTGTAATTCCTCCTTCGTAAAATGATTTATAATTCAGGTTCCTGTGTCTTTTGCTTTTTCGGAACCTGGTTGTGGAGAATTGCTTCCACATTTTTGTCTACGGTTCTTAAATCTTGTGTCAGATCCTTTAGAGATCGGATGGATGAATTTTGCTGGTCGATCTGTTCCTGCAAGCTGGCTTTTCGTTCCTTCAATGTTTTGATAGGAAGCATCTTCCCATCGGGATAAAAAGATTTCAGCCAGTCACGGGCTTCTTCATATGCCTGAATTTCAGCGGTGTGTTCCTTTCGGAATCTGCCTTTGTTTTTTGCCTTTAAAAATTCGGTATAGATTGCTTTCTGTGCAAAATATTGTCCGGTGTAATGGATCTGACGGTTGATGTTTTTCAAATCTGCATTCATTTTCATTAGCTGATCTGTTGCCTGATCTAACTGTTTTTGAGATTCGGAAAAGGCATTTTTTAATTCGATTTGGGTATTGTATCCATGTTCTTGCACATAGATAATGGTATTTGCCATTTCCTGAAGATTGGATATTTTTACCCGGTGAGCATATCCGGGACTTTGCATTGCTTTCACATTTTTCTGGAGATCCACCACCAGCCGTAAATGCGATCTGACATAAAGAATGGTTATCGGATCTTTTCGTAAGAAGAGCTGTTCTAAATGTTCTTTGCCGTATTGAGTTCCCAAAGCCTTTTCTGTAATCCGTTTGTCTCGATCCGGATGGAGATAACGATATCTTCCTCTTTCTTCAATAACGGAAATCTGATATTTTTCAAAAAGCAGAGATTGAAATTCCTGAAAGCTTTTAGAATGCGAGCTGCATTCTTTGATGGCGTTTCGGAGTTCTTGCTTCTGTGTCTGAAATGTAGTGGCAGTTGGTTTCAACCCATCTGCAATGATTTTTTTGTTTGTCTCTTCTAATTTTTTCTGCCCGGATTTTTGCGCCATATATTCAGCCTGTGTGATTTTTGTTTCAGCCGGAGAGAGAAGATCAACCTGATGAAGTCCCTCCTGGATGCACATATCCATAATTTCCTTTTTGAAATAATTCAGGAATTTATTTGTGGATCGGTGTTTGTATCCGGCAATTTCTTCATGGGGCTTATCCATGTAACGCTGCCTTCTGACAGCTTCCTTACGGACGCTGTTGATCACAATATGCGTATGGATATTGCCGGAACCATTGTGACCATCGGTATGTGTCACGATAAGAGCTTGATATCCGGGAAATATTTTTTGGGCAAGGTTTAAACATAATTCCTGCGCCTTTTCCCCAGTCAGTCCGTATTCTGATTTATCATCCGGATCAAAACTGATGATATAATGGTGACTTTTGATTTCAGATGATTTTTTGTTTTTATGAAATTTTGCATTTGTCAGACTACACTCCTTGTCAAAAGACATCGGATCACAGTTGAGACCATTCATGTAGAATTCATCTCTTAAAAGACTTCTCCCCATTTCATCTTTTATCTTTTTTCCAGTGCTCTCATCATGTTGGAAAAGCAGATAATCAATGGCATTTGAATAGTTGGCATTTCTACTTTTGATGTGCTTTAGTATCGCCATGAAAATCACCTGCCATTTCTAACACTTTTTTTCGTAAGAGGAAGAGGTCGGAGATACATTGATGGATTTCATTTTCCATAGCCTGGGAATGAGTTCCACCGGTATTAAAATACTTGGCGATCTGGTTCAGATTGGAACCGATTTTGCCGTATTGCCCGACCAACTCCCGAAGTAGTTTGATGTCAGCAACAACTTCATAATTAATTTGAATTGGTTTATTTAGGAACAATCTTCGTAGATATTCTGAACGAGAGATTCCCACAGAGCTTGCAGCCTGATTTAATATTTCCAATTCAATGTCTGTAAGTTTCAGACAGATTATGTTTCGATGCTTCAATTCCTTTGATTTTTCTTTTGGTGGCATACTCCTCCTTCCTTTCTAAACTGTGACATCGGATAGTGTTACAGTTTACTAATTTTTATCGGCTGTCCCTTCCGATAAAGAATTAGTGCAGTATCCATTTTTGTGGATACTGACTGCATCTTTGATGCCAAAGCGAGGGTATGGGGAAACGTAATCCCCATCAAGATACCTAACCCGGGGATAAGACCGTTCTCATAAAATGAGGATACGGTATTACCCGGGTGGATCTTGCTCTTGAAAGATTAACCCTCTCATATAACGAAATGCTCAGAGGGGAAAATACAGGGCGAGATAGAAAAAAAGTTAAAAAATTGATATACTACTATTTAGAATTAATCAAAAAAAGAGTTACTAACGGGCAAATAGCGTTTTTTGTTTTATATGGTAAGTGTATTTAATAAGGGGGATAAAATGTTCGAAAATCAAATTGCAACACTAACAACTATTTTAAAGGATAAAGATATTCATAATTATATGGGGGATACATTTTGGAATATTATTAAAGCTGTCTCGCTAGGTGATATAGGTGCATTGCTCGATTCCAGCATAGATATAAAGAATATGCTTTTCCATGCACCATCAGTTTTGTTTTGGGACAAAATGCAGAGATATATGTTCGGTACATTCAGGAATTATGCTGAACAAGTAAAGATGGCGGGAAAATTTAATGAGGACAATATGGATTATGAAAAATTTGTAAAAAGGCAGATTCATCTCATCAATGAAATTAATGATGATAAAAAAGTTGATTATTTTGCTCAACTTACTAGGTGCTATCTCTTAACTGAAATGGAAAATGCTTTGTATTATAAACTTGCAAGATTTTTAATTATGTGTACACCTGAAGAACTAGATTATATTGCTTCTTTTGATTATGAGGAAACAACGAATCTAACTGCTATGGTTTCGTCGTTGTATCAATATGGTTTGTTTGAACAACAGGAACGGAAAAATGGTGGTGTAGATTATGTACTTTCTGGATTTGCAAAAGCATTGAAAAATAATAGTTTAAATTTTAATGAAGGAATTAGTGGAAGAGATCGGATAGTCTCTTATTCTCAAATATCTCCTCTTAGCATCTCAGAGCCAATGACATGGGAAGATCTTGACGATGTGTTTAGTGAGAATGAAATTGTAATTGATGGAAACGGATCACGGAAATAAGATGATGATAAAAAATTTTGTGGAGAAGAACGCACAAAAAATAAATTAGAATACATATTATTTCTAACTGTACAATATAAAAGTGGAATTTGAATATATGGATACAAATTGAAAATGACAGAATTTGAAACTTGAGGAGAGATGTTTTATGAAAACAGAGAGAACAGATGAGTTGTACAAGGTTTTACTTACCAAAGGATATCCAAAAGAACTTTGTTCAGAAATAGCTTACAATATTTTGAATACTGATTATACGGCGACTAGAATGTTAGGATACTTGTATCGTTACACGGAACCTAGAATAGAAGATGTAATAGATGAGATGATAGCAATTTTAAGTGACCGGGAAGAATTCATAAAGAAAAAAGAAATGGAACAGGCACAGGCCGTTATAAACGAGATTTATAGAAATGGGTTGTGATATAAAATATGAAAATAAAATAATTCGATGTGAACATTGGTGATTTAACATGATAGTTGCTGAAGAAGATACTTCGGCAATTATTTTTTTAAACTTTTTTTCATAACCACCCTGTAAAATCCATTGATTTCCTTTCGTTATATGAGAAGACAAATTTGTTTTCTTTCTTATTTATAAATGGAAAGGAGTTTTGTGAAATGGGTTTTGCAAGAAAAGATGTGGAAGCTACTAAGAAAATGGAAAAGAAGTTTGTGAGATATCCAGAAGGTGCGGAGAAATATAGTTTAGGATTGACAAAATTTCAGGCATTAGCAAAAGAGGCGAAAGCAGTCTATAAAATTGATAAAGTAGCTTTAGTTAATTGTGAGATATTTGAAAAATATTTGGAAACATTCCGAGAGTATTAAAATTTTAGGAGAGAAAATAAGAGAGAAGAACTTCTATAGTTTTCTGCATTTTTAATTGACTTTATGTCATACAGAAAGTATAATGTTGGTATAGGAGGTATAAGAGCTGAAATGAAAAAGATGGGAAGACCAAAATCAGACAATGCAAAGAAGAAAGTATTAAGCATTCGTGTTCCTGATCAGCTATATTCCCAGATGCTTGCATACGCCGAACAACATAAAATGACTACAACGGACATTGTCCTAAAAGGGGTAGAGATACTTTTATCCGAGCAGAAAAAATAGTGAGTGCTTCTCTCTTAAGAGGAGGAAACTATTATGGCGAAAGTCAGAAAAGATTTGCGAGGAAGATCTTTACGCAAAGGAGAAGTACAAAGATCATCAGATAAAAGATACATGTACACCTATACAGATCCGATGGGCAGACGTAAATTTATATATGCTAACGATCTGGCAGAACTAAGAGAGAAAGAAGCTAAACTGATGAAGGATCAGTTGGACGGATTGGACCTCTATGTTGCTGGCAAGGCAAGTGTGAATGATACGTTTGATCGGTATATGTCCACGAAGTATAATTTGCGTGAATCTACAAAAAGTTCATATTTATATACGTACGATCATTATGTACGTGATACCTTTGGAAAAAAGCGGATTGCTGATATAAAGTATTCTGATGTATTGCAGTTTTATTATTATCTTCTTAATGAAGTAAAAATTTCATTAGGAACTTTAGATACTGTTCATTGTTTGCTTCATCCAACATTTCAGTTGGCAGTGCGGGATGAGATCATACGAAATAATCCTACTGATGGAGTAATGAAAGAAATCAGCAGAGAATCCGGGAAGAACAGAGGAATCAGACATGCATTGACAGTAGAGCAGCAAAGAGCATTTATGGAATATATTGCGAACCATCCGATATATTATCATTGGTGGCCTATGTTTACGGTGTTGCTTGGAACAGGATGTAGAATTGGTGAAGCATTAGGGCTTCGATGGCAAGACCTAGATTATGACAAAAGAACAATCAGTATCAATCACAGTTTGAGTTATTATCAAAAACCAGAAAGCAACAAAAGTGTATTGAGAATATCCAAACCTAAAACGGAAGCGGGAATTCGTACAATTCCAATGTTGGATATTGTGAAAGATGCTTTTGAAATGCTTTATGAAGAACAACTGGAAAATGGTTTTAATGAATCAGAAATTGATGGAATGTCAGGATTTATTTTTTGTAATCGTTTTGGAATGGTTCCAAATCCGCAAACAGTCAATCATACGATTAAGCGTATAGCAAATAGTTATAATGCAGACGAAGTGGTGCGAGCTAAAAAAGAACGCAGAGATCCTATTATACTACCTAATTTTTCTTGCCATCATCTGAGACATACTTTTTGTACACGACTTTGCGAAAATGAAACAAATTTAAAAGTTATTCAATCCATTATGGGACATAGAAACATTGAAACAACGATGGACATTTATGCGGAAGCAACAGAAGAAAAAAAACAAGAATCATTCGAGAATTTAGCAGCAAAATTAGATATTTTTTGAGAAGTGCTTAGTAAAACGGATGACAACAATTTGTTTGGTTTACAGCAAATTGACAACAAAGATAATTTAATAATGACGAATAGTGAAGTAATTATAAGGTTTATAAATTTAGAAAAAATAGTACAGTGACGCATCCCGAAGAATCATGAAGAAAACGTGAAATCTTTCCCAACAATGAAGTCCCTGGACGCTGACAAGAAGGCAAATAAGACTTCCGAAGCAGCTCCTGCAGAGGCTGAAAAACCGGTTGAAAAGATTGATTTTTCTAAGGTAAAAGTCGAGCCATTGTTTGAAGAAATGGTTGATTTTGATACATTCAGCAAGTCAGATTTCCGTGCAGTAAAGGTTAAAGAGTGCGTTGCAGTACCGAAGTCAAAGAAGCTGTTACAGTTTACTCTTGATGACGGAACAGGCACAGACAGAACCATTTTAAGCGGTATTCATAGCTTTTATGAGCCGGAAGAACTGGTTGGAAAGACTCTTATTGCTATCACAAATCTTCCACCGAGAGCTATGATGGGCATTGACTCTTGCGGTATGCTCCTCAGTGCTATTCATGAAGAAGAAGGCGAAGAAAAGCTTCATCTTCTGATGGTTGATGACAGAATTCCGGCAGGCGCCAAGCTCTATTAAGATGATGTAAAGATGTACCGTTTCACCAAATAGACGGGACGTACTTCATTTGATAAAAAACTGAAAAAACAGCGATTTACATCAAACTTACATCAATTGATGCAGAAATCGGTGCAAGCAAGAAAAAATCGCATAATTAGCAGAATGAATGGGCAGTCCTGAAATCGGGATTGCCCATTTTTAGAAGAAAGACGAAAAACTCTTGACCTGCACGCAGCGTATACGCTTATACTATCAACATAAATCATAAGGAGGTGCATCTGATGTTATTAAATGAAATTATAAATGAGGTTGGAATGACAAAGCGTGCAGTTAAGTATTATGAAGAAAAAGGATTGCTGTCAGTGGATAAAGATAACAATGGTTATCGTAACTATACTGCACAAGATGTTGAAACTTTAAAAAAGATTTCAGTATATAGAAAACTCGGTATTAGTATTAAAGACATACAGAGCCTTTTGGAAACTGGCGATAAAAGTATTCTTCTTCGTATTTATCAAGAAAAAGTGCAGGAAAAAGTTTTAAAAGACTCAGAACTTGAAGCTTTGAAGCAATTTATAGATGATGGTGACGCAGACAAAGCAAATGAGGCACTTGATTATCAAACCGTTGAAAATGCAATTGAGTCTTTGCTACCGGGAAAAGAATGGGGAGATTATTTTAAAAGTCATTTCAAACCATTTCTTAATGTAAGGTTGAAGACTCTGGAACAGAAGCAGGCACTACAGAATATATTAGAATATTGCGATGAAACGACATTGAAAGTTCCTTTTATTATGGGAATAGGTGCGAAGATGATAGGTGGGATTGCACAAGAAACCAGAACCGCAGATGAGATGATAGCCTATTATCGTGATATGAGTGAAAGTGAATATGAAAGACTAAAAGAAAAAGTATGGAAAGGTGCTAAAATGAAAAACGGTATAATGAAATACCATCCAGCATTTATTGCACAGAGAAAAATGCAGAAAGAGTTACAAAATAAAGGATATAACGATATATTCATTCCTAATTTAATGGTTCTGTCTCCAACGTATGCAGAATATAAGAAAGCGTTAGATAATGTGAACGATAGAATGTGTAGAGAACTTGGACTGTATTATGATAGCAATTATAACTTAGTTATTAAAAAAGATAATTCTAAGTAAAAGTTAAACTACCCTTTGGGAGAGGAGAAATCCTTTTCTCAAAGGGCTTTTCTGTTTATACGGATATTCGCAAACTACAAGATAAAGCTAAAACTTCATATACTCTAAGCACAAGGAGGTTGAGGTTTGGCTATGAACAACAGTTTAGCAGAAGTACACCCAGAGCTTATTACGGAATGGTCGGAGAAGAATTTACCGCTTACACCTGATGATATTACCTTTGGTTCAAATAAAAAAGTATGGTGGAAAGCATGACCGATGAGGAATTTGCAGAAATTTCTTTGGAAGCGGCAGAATGAATGGGAGTCGGTACTAGCAAAATTCGACACCACATGATATAATGTTTTTCAGTCAGATTAGAGCAGCAGGGATAGTCTTGCGGTTGTCCTTTCTGGAAACAGAAAGGAGGTCGGTATGGATACTTTAGAAGTGCTTACACTTTTACTGGTTGTATTTGCAGCCTTGACATACATAGACAATAAACATAACCGCAAATAAACGGAAAGGCTATCCTCTACGCCAATAGGGGATAGCCTGTAATCCGTTAATAAACTTAACGCTTTATAAGTTTCCGATTGTGCAACCGTTGGACACTCCAATATCCTTCGGTTTTCTAATCTGATTATAAACCAGCCTTGCGGATTTTGCAAGAGGTTTAGGATAGGGGCGCCTTGCGCACCTTTATTTTTTGCCAATTTACAGGTTCGGAGTATCTTTTTCTCCTGTTGTTCCTGTGCCGGATCGGGCTGCGTCCGTCCGAGATACTGATTGAGATTTTCCTGTTTCCGTTTCAGCTCACGCACTTTATAAAGATATGAAAAATAAGAATGGGCAGATTGAAGATTCTGTAACTACAGATGAAAGCATGAAACTGACTATAAGTTGTAAGAAAAATGTTTTTGACATTGAACATCTGGAATTTCAATATCTCGAAAATGTTCCGGTTCTGCAGGACATAAACCTTACAATTGACCACAGACCAACTGCGATCATCGGTCAGAACGGCGCAGGAAAAACGACTCTTGTAAAGCTGTTAAAAGGTCTGTTAAAGCCGGTGAGCGGCAGCATCTACTACGGTGGTAGCGACATGGCAGAAAAGACCGTTGCAATGTTGGCAGGGGAGATCGGTTACGTATTCCAGAATCTGGATGACCAGATTTTCAAATATCATGTGATCGATGAAGTTATTGCAGATGCATTTGAAGAGTGTATGGACGGATGGGCACAATTTTTGGATACACGAACAGGTGAAATTGTTGCTTTGTCGGAAGATCCGTACATGGCCTGTGAAGAAGATCAGGAGCTCTGGGAAGAAATTGATGAGACGGATGATTATGTCAGATTGCCGAATCAGTATGAACTTCATGAGAAAAGTATCATGGAGAAGTTTGCGTATGAGATTGGGAATCAAAGAGTTTCTGAAGTACTGTTTGATGCTCTTAGAAGAAGGCGTCCGTACAGGTGTTTTAAAGATAAAATAAATGATCTGGGAATCAGCCAGATTTATTATGACTACAGAAATCGGACCTATATCAATATAGCAGAAGAATGGTGTCGGAACCATCATGTACCATATAGAAGAAAAGAAGATTAGGCGCTGTTTTGAAATGGGTTTGATTGTCCAAACTATTAGAAGAAATCAAACTCTGTCACAGGGGAGCTTATAATCTCCACTGTGACACCAATCAAATTTATTCTTTTAAGAGAGTATGAAACTTTTTCTGTAAAATAATGTTTATAAGGTTCTTCTATGATACA